>Ga0207421_10000048_pt1 | contig 123655 bp, 99 predicted proteins | sample SodLakKL_010_SED_4_FD_187542 | JGI IMG/M metagenome (GOLD analysis project Ga0207421, IMG submission 187542) | Alkaline sediment microbial communities from Lake Tanatar, Kulunda Steppe, Russia - 8KL_010_SED (SPAdes) (version 2) | ecosystem: Environmental > Aquatic > Non-marine Saline and... | reverse complement strand
GCCGACTTCTACCGTGTGAAGGTAGCACTCTCCCACTGAGTTAATCGCCCATCACTTGACACTGCAAAGTATAGCAATGCGCGCCGGGAATATCAATACGGAAGCCGACCGATTCGAGTCGACGTGCGAGAAGAAAAGCACGGCTATACTCGGCTATCGACGGCTACCCTCGGCGAGTTGCGCGTGACCGAGAGTCCCGGTATCATCTTCGCATGGGGATCACCGATAGCGGTTTCGCGCCAGGCGACGAGCGCGCCGCCGGAGCGGAGGCTGTTCGCAACGCGTTGCAGGCGGAGCGTTCGCCCGAGCGGGCGGCAAAACAGGCGCAGTTTTTTCAGACCGACGAGGGCGGGTACGGCGAGGGAGACCGGTTCCTTGGCGTTCCCGTCCCGAACCAACGAAAGCTTGCGCGCAGGTATCGAGCTCTGCACTTGCAGGAGGTCGTTGAGCTGCTGCAGGACCCGTTTCATGAGTGCCGCCTCACGGCGTTGTTTATTCTGGTGGAGCAGTTTGAGCGCGGTGATGCGGGGCAGCGCGCCGCCGTGCTCGAGGTGTATCTGCGGAACTTGGATTACGTCAACAACTGGGATCTTGTGGACTCATCGGCGCCGAAGATTCTCGGTCGGGCCTTGGTAGCCGATTACGGCGGGACCGGGGTTCCGGAGGTATTGTGGGAGCTCGCGCGCTCGGACGAGCTCTGGCGCGAACGTACGGCGGTTCTCGCGACCTTGGCTTTTGTGCGGGCCGGGGTCTTTGGCCCTACGCTGGAGTTAGCAGAGTATCAGTTGCAGCACCCGCACGATCTAATGCAGAAGGCGGTGGGATGGATGCTGCGGGAAGTAGGCAAACGCGACCGCGAGGTGGAGCGCCGCTTCCTGCTGCGTCTGTATCGCACCATGCCCCGAACGATGCTGCGCTACGCGATCGAGCACTTCCCCGAGGCTGAACGGAGGCGATTTCTCGACGGGTCCGCCGGTGAGTAGCCGCATTACCGGTTGTGGTGCCCCGGATCTGCCCCGGGCTACTGAACGCGGGATGCTGCTTGGCGTAAGACCTGCAGCATCCCGATCTCAACGCTGTTTCAATCAATTGACGGCTTCTCGGGCCTCTTTACTTGATTTCCGAGGTTGCGTGAACCTCGCCGCACGCGATACGCGGACCTGCGCCCCCGATCGGTTGGGTGTAGTGGTCGTCGGGATTGGCGTGAATCACGAAGGCCGCGCCGGTGTCGTCGAGCATGCGAGCGCCGACCGAACCGTCGAGCGAAGCGTAGTTGGTGAAGAGTTCGGCATTCACGTTTCCGTTCTCGTCGACATAGATGTTGGGGAAGTCGCCGGCGTCTGGACCGCTCGGGCGCATGAGGCCATGCTCCATGCCGTCCGGGTTGAGGTGTCCGCCTGAGGCCATAAACCCCTCGCCTGGGTCGCTGCAGTCACCATGGGTGTGAATGTGGATAGCATGGAACCCCGCTTCGTCTGCAAGGCCCTCGAGGTGTAGACGCACCAGAACTCCGTGCGGCCCCTGTTCCACGTTCGCCGTTCCAAGGGTCTGCCCTGAGGTGTTGATGAACTCGGCTGTAGCGCTAGGGTTGTTTGCATAGGCCGAGACTACCATATACGTGAGCAACCCGATACCAAGCACCAGTTTGAACAAAGACTTTCTGGACATACATCCTCCTGTGAGTGAAGTTACCGAACGTTACTAATGCAAACCAAATCAGTCAACAAAATGCAATGATTGTAGCAAAAAAATACAACTAACGGGTGACTGATGAGTTTAGTCTCCGGCTGTGAGAATTGGGCAGACCACCGCGAGCCGCGCCCGAGCCGCGCCCGAACAGCACTTGAGCCGACGTCGCAGCCGAAGCGGCGTGCAGCCGGAGCGGCGTGCAGCCGGAGCGGCGCTTGCTCGAGTGAGACGCGGCGGGTATAGTGCGGGCTACATGATGCAACCTGCTGAGCGCAAGATACTGAAGCTAACTTCGGGCTCGCATTTTCTCGTGCACCTCTTTGAAGGTGCCATCCCGCCGCTGATCCCGATCTTGGTGGTAACGTTCGAGACGAACTACTTCACGATGGGGCTTATCGTCACGGTGTTCTCGTACTTGTTTGGGTTCGGAGCCTTACCGACGGGCTTCTTGGCCGGCAGGATCGGCCCTCGGCGTCTGGTAACTGTGTATTTGCTCGGCGCGGGAGTAGCCTCGGTTGCGGTGTTTGGGGTGAACTCGTTGCCGGCCTACGGCGTGCTGATGGGGCTCGTGGGGTTGGCGGCGAGCACCTATCATCCGTCCGCCAACACCCTGATTAGTTACGCCGTTCGGCGCAAGGGCAACGCGTTCGGCGTTCACGGCATTACCGGAAGCCTCGGGACCGCGGCGGTGCCGGTGCTCACCGCCGGAATTGCATCGCAGCTGGGCTGGCAGGCGCCGCACGTGCTGTACGGCGCGCTCGGGATTGCACTGGCGTTGTACTCGCTGCGCGTGCCGGAATATCGAAGCGCGATCCCGGAGGCGCAACCCCCGGCGGACACAAACGGCGTTAACACCGGGCGAAGTGTGGCGGCGTTTGTGGTGTTGATCGTTTCCGCGGCAGCACTGGGGCTTGCCTATCGTGGGGTAATCACCTTCCTCCCTAGCTACATGGGAGAGCAGGTGCGCTTCGCGTTTCTGGGCGACGATGCGGTCACGATCGGCGGCTTCGTCGCGACGGTGGCGCTTCTATCCGGGGCTCTGGGGCAGTACATCTCCGGCAAGCTGGTGGACCGCTACTCAGCCGAGTGGCTTTACTTGATTGCGATCTCGGTGGCCGGGGTGTTCGTGTTGCTGATGTCGCAGACAACCGGGGTGCTCCTGGTCGCAGTCGCAATGGTGTTTGCGCTGTTTAACTTCTCCACACAGCCGATGCAGAACTACTTGCTCGCGCAGTACGTTCCGTCGCGTATGCAGGCGGCCGGGTTCGGTGTCCATTTTTTCATGGTGTTCGGCGTCGGCTCGGCGGCGGCCGCGATCGCGGGCTTCATCGCCGATCGCTTGGGTCTGGCGGCTGTGTTCTACGCGATGACGGCGTGCTTCATGGTGGGAGCCGTGATGGCGATGTACCTGGTTGTATCGGCTCGCCGGAGTGCGCTACCATAACGTGTAATGGCTAAGCGAGATGAAACCCGCGACCGCAAAGCGATCGTTCAGGCGTTCCGGCGCCGCAAGCGCGCGGCAACGGTCGCGGATATAGTGGCCGAGACCGGCCTACCTACCAATAGTATCGAGACGGTCATCAACGACATCGTCTGGGAGTTTCGCGGTCACCTCAAGGTAACCGAGAGCGGAGAGATTCTCTATTACTTCCCAAGCGGGATGCAGAGCCGCATCACCGGATTCCGGGCACGCGCGCGGCGCGTGCTCGAGCGCGTGAAGAGCGGGCTCGCACGCGCGGGGAAGGTCGCGTTCAAGGTCTGGACGATGGTGATGCTGATCGGTTACTTCGTCCTGTTTGTGGTGTTGCTGCTCGCTGCTGCGCTCGGAGGTTTTGCGCTCGCGGCGAAGAGCGGCGGAGGCGGCGGAGGCGGCGGCCGCCGAGGCGGCTTTCTGCCGATCTTCTTAATGTCGCGCCTGATGAACACGCTGTTTTTTCTCTGGATGTATAGCGATCTTGAGCGCGCGCACTCCCGATCGCAGCGGCGTGCCGGCTATCGCGACCCGTGGGGAATGGGCGGAGGCATGGGCGGCATGCGCCTCCCACAGCGCGACCCCAACCGCGCCGAGCGGCGGCTTTACCACTCGATCTTTGCGTTTGTATTCGGCGATCCTGAACCCGAGGGGCCGTGGCATGAGCGCGAGCGCTCCGAGGTTCTCAGCTACCTGCGCGCCAACGACGGTGTAATTACGCTCGAGGAACTTATGGCGCTCACCGGCAAAGGCCCCGCTGACGCCCAGGAACTGATGAACGAGCTACTGGTGGGCTACGAAGGCAGCCCCGAGGTCGGCGAGAACGGCACGGTGTTGTACTGCTTCGACCGGCTGCTCGCGCGCGCAGAAGGGGAGGCCGGTGGGGCCCAAGCGACCCGGCGCCAGGCCTCCAAGACTGCGCGGGCTCCGGCGCAGACCAAGGAGCTCGTGGACCGGCTGCCGCAGCTTCGGCGTCCGGTGGTTCCGTTCAACAACAACTCCAAGAGCCTCAATAGATGGATCGGCTTCTTCAACGGCTTCAATCTGCTGTTCGGCAGTTACTTCACGCTTTTCTCGTTTGTGATCGTACCTACAATCGAGACGCCGTTTGCCGCGTTTTATGTATTCGTCGCGACGTTGTTTTTCGAGCTCGGGGCGGCCGCGCCGATTCTGTTGCTCGGCACGGCTCTCGGCTTGGTGCCGTTCAGCTTTTCGGTGCTGTTTTTCATGATCCCCTGGCTGCGACGCAGGCGCGAAGGCCGCGATAATCAATCGGTCAAGCGTCGCAACCTGCGCACACGCGTGTATCGCGCGGCCTTGGCGAACCCCGAGGACGTGCGGCCGCACCGCATCGTCCCGCAGAAAGACGACGAGAAGCCCGACAACTGGCAAGACGAGGTGCGCCGCGCGGTCGAGGAGCTCGCCGCGACCTACGACGGCGAGGTCGAGCAGCTTCCCGAGGACCAAGCGGCGCCGGTTGCCGAAGGGCTGGAGCCCGATGCCGAGGTGGGGCCGGCACGGTACCGCTACCGCATTGCGGGGCTAGCGAGAGCGGCGACCGACGTAGCCGCGGCGCGTGAGAAGCGCCGCGCGGCCCGGAGCGGCATAGGCGCCGTGGTGTACGATACCGGCGAGGGTGACTTAGATCTCGAGGATGCAGGCCGGGAAGACGGCGGCAGCGTCGATGGCTGAAACGCTGCGGCACGCGGTTGTGGGCCTCGGCCGTATCGGGTCACTCCTCGAGGAAGACGTGCTGCGCGAGAAACCCTGCACGCACGCGGGGGCCGTCTCCGCGACCGCCGGGTCGTGTCTTGTGGCCGGGTGTGACATCATCGAGGAGCGCCGTGCGCGGTTCGCGGAGCGCTGGGGCTGTGAGGCGGTCTACCGCGATTACCGTCAAATGCTCGCCGAGCAGCCGACGGATGTCCTGCATATCGCTACCGACCCTGAAACGCATTACCCAATTGTGAAAGCCGCGGCCGATGCCGGGGTGAGGGTGGCGGTCTGCGAGAAACCGCTTGCGCATACCTGGCGCGCCTCGCGCGCGATCGTCCGGCTCGACCGTGAGCGGCGGATCACGGTGCTCGTGAACCACGAGCGGCGTTACTCAAACGACTACCTCGAGGCGCGCGCCGCGGTTGCCGAACGGCGCTACGGTGAGCCGCTGGCGGTGCAGGCGCGCCTCTACTTCGGGCGTACTCGCGGACTATGGTCGATGCTGTGGCACGACGGCACCCACCTTCTGGATGTCGCGGGGTTTGTGCTCGGCGCGCCGCTCGAGCGCGCCCACCGGCTGCAGGGCAACCTGCGCGGCGGCGGCACCAGCGCCTGGGTCGCGGCGCGGGCGGCCGGCGTACCGGTGGTGCTTGAGATCGGCGGCGGTCGCGACCACCTGCTGTTTGAGCTTATCGTCAGCTGCGAGCGTGGCGAGATCCATGTTGGTAACGGCTTCTACCGCGAGTACGAGAGCGTCGAAAGCCCGTACTACGAGGGCTACCGGTCGCTGCAGCCGGTGCGCGAGAATCCGTTTCAGAAGACCGGCTACTTCCGAAACATGGTGGCCGATGCGGCCGCTTGCGCGCGCGAGCCCGAGCGGCGCCCGGTCTCGGGCGCCGCCGACGCCGAACACGCTACGCGCGCGATCTTCAGCCTACGTCCATTCCTCGCTCGATTCGGCTGATAAGGTATGGGCGCATCGAGCGCGCCGCGATGATCTCGTCTATCGAGCCCACAGATTTCGCGCGCTCTACCGAGTGAATGCGGTCGAAGTTCGCCGCGAGCTCGGACTGCTTCTCCTGATGGACTCGTTGAAACAGCTCGTCGTACTCCACCTGTCCGAACGCCGGGTCCTGCTTGAGCCGTTGCTGCGCTTCGCGGACGCGCTCGTCGGCCTGCGTTTCCTTGAGCACCTGACGCGGGAACACCACCGCCGCGGCCGGCGCTCCGCCGATCACCGAAGCGTATGCGCCCTCGAGCGCCACCGAGTGCAGCGTGCTTGAAAGCGCCTTCGAGAACACCACGTACGCGCCGCCGTGATAGCGGGCGGTTACGAGGAAGACGATCGGGCCTTGGAAGTTCACGACCGCGCGACCGATCTCGGCGCCGTACTCGAGCTGCAGCTTTCGAAGGCTCTCGGGCGATCCGTCGAAGCCCGAGAGGTTGGCGAGCAACACCACCGGCAGTCGTCGGCTGAAGACGTTCAGCGCGCGCGCAACCTTCTTGGAAGACTGCGGAAACAGCGTTCCCCCGCTCCAGGCTTCGGGGCCGTCGTGCGGAACCTCGCCGATGCGCGATAGCGAGCGGCTCTCGATTCCGATGAGCCCCACCGCGTAACCGCCGATCCGCGTCTGCCACACGATCGCGGTCTCGGCGTCGCGCTGTTCCTGCCAGCGCTCGAGGTAGGCGTGGTCGGCGTCTTTGACCGCCGCCATGACCTGGCGCATCTCGAACGGCTTCTTGCGCTCGGGGTTGAGCTCTGCGCTGAAGATATCGCCGATTGTGGTGAAGCCCTGACCGAGATTGTCGGTGTACGGCTCGGCGCAGACATCGCGGTCTGTGGGGTCTTCGGTCTGAAGTGGGCGAGGGAAGATCGATCCCGGCCCGACGTAGGTGAGTTCGTAATGTCGGAACAGGGTACTGAACGCTTCGTACAATGTGCGAACGCGTATCTGCGCCTGACCGTTGGGGCCCATGATGCGTTCGACACCGCCGATGCCGACGTTGTTCTCCGCCGAGACGCTGCCGGAGAAATCGAGCGCCTTTTTGCCGGTAAGCAAGATCGAGGCGTCCTCGGTCATGATCAAGACTCCGCGGGTGTGCATCAGCATCGTGGCCTCTGCGTTCCAGTACGACTGCGCCCCGACGTTGATCCCCGAGACAATGACGTTGATCTCGCCGCCGGCCTGGGTGAACTGGATGATGCGTCGCAGCGTAGCGGCGGTCCAGTCGAGGTTTTCGGTGCCGCTTTGCATATCGATGCGCGCGCCGGCCGAGATCGGAACCCACTCAACCGGCAGGCCACGTTCCTGCGCGAGGTCGAGCGCGGCGATTATCCTGCGGCATTCGGGCTCGGCGAGTGAGCCCATGTCACCGGTGGGGTCTGAGAGGATAATGACACGGCGCACGCCGTCGGGGTGCGACGACAGATAGTTTGTGATGATGCCGAACACGATGTTCGACTCGTTGTGGCCGTACGGTCGCGATTTTACCGAGAACGCGTTTTGTGCCCCGGTGGATTCGTCGACCTCTATCTCAAACTCCTCGAACTCACCGCGCGGGAAGGTTTCGGTGACCGGATAGCCGGTGCGAGTCATCATCTTCAGGATCTCGTACGGGTAGAGCGTTCCGCGCTGGCGCGCACGCACAACCTTTGCAACGTAGGAATCCATCGGGGCAAGCGCCTCGGTGGACGGTGAGCGACCGCGGAGACTGAAGGTGGATCCGGAGATGTTTTCGAACACGAGCTCGATCTGCTCGAGCTCACCGTCGCTGGGGCGCGAACGTCGCGAGTAGACTACCAGCTGCTCGATGCCGAGGTCGGTGGTGCGCGCCGCGAGGCGCCCGCCGTAGTCGCGCACTTGATCGATCGTGGCTTGCAAGACGGTACGCGCGTGGAGGAAGATGCGGTTCCAGTGCAGTCGCCGCTTGCGCCCGGCTTGTTCGGCGCGCATTGCGTAGACTGCTTCCATCAGCACGTTCTCGAGTGCCACCATGCGCGCGATGTTACCGTGCTCGTCGAGTTCTACGCGCGTAGAGGGCACCTGTACCAGCGCGAACAGCCGTTCGTCGCGCGGGTTGTCCTTGGCTGTGGCGCCGACCACGTACACCGATTCGCTTTGGTAGAGCATCTCGAGGTGGAAGCGGCGCAGCCGGAACACGCGCAGCTCGCGGTAACTCATCGGCCCGAACGAGAGCCTGCCGTGATCCTCGCACCACGTGCCGTCATCGGCGTAGTGCAGCGTACGGTAGTAACGGCGGCCGTCGGGCGGGATCACCCCCAGCGCAAGAAAGCTCGCCGCAAGCGGGCGCTCGAGGGTGTGGGCAACCAGTCGATCGGTCTCGGGGCTTTGCTCATCGCGCGAGATCAGCAGAATGAGTTCGAGTTCCGCACCGCCGTTACTCTCATTGTCGCTCGCGAGCGTCTCGAGCGCATCGTAGGCGGCCGTGAGCTCGCTCTCCTTCGCTACCGCGATAATGGATGAGACCTCGCGTTCGCTCCCCGGTTCGTGTGGGCTTGTGCGGCACTGCGCTCGGAACACTGCGACGCCCGAGTTATCAACGGCAACGGCTTTACCTTGAAGATACTCACGGTCTCGGTTGAAGCGTTGCACCAACACCTCGATCGCGATCGATGCGCGCGTGCCGCCCGGGGCAGCCACGATCTCGGCGACGAGACCCGCGACCACGTTGTGTCCGGTATCGACCAGGTTCTGCAACACCTGACGCTTGGTGTGCGGTTTATGCTCGCCGCGGCGTCCGGACACGAGGTCCAGGGCGCGAGCTACGGTATCGCGCTTCTCCTCGCGAAGGTTCTCGAGCAGGACGCGGTCGATGAAGTGGTAGCGTGCGTGAATCGCGGCGTCGGCGAGACTCGGCGCCTCGGACTGCGACAAAAAGGTGATATCATCAAGCGCGTCGGCCAGATCGGGCGGGACGTCGTCCGGCGCTACCAGGTGCTCGAGCTCGAACAGCGAAAACTGAAGGAGGTCGCGCTTGAGCTTGAGATCGCCGTGCGATCGAAACATGCGAAGTAGCGCCCCACGCAGGCGGTCTTCGTCGCTAGAGTCGTGCAGCCCGTACCAACCAAGTGCCCGTTGGAGCGCATCGAGGAACGTCTGCGGAAGACCCTTGTCGCGGTCCACGGTTCGTTTGAAGTAATGGACCAAGAGTTCCTGGTAACTGGCAGGACGCGCGAATCCGGCCGCCTCGAGGTTGATAGCGGCAAACAGACGCTCGATTCCGGCAAAGATCGTTACCCCTTCGAGCATTGACTCGGCGAAGCGTCGCCGTATGTTCGCGTCGGTCTCGGCGAGCCGCTTCATCTCGGTGAACAGCGCAAACATGTCGTTGCGATGGTCGTAACCGAGAAATACCGCGCGGTACTCGCGCGCGAGTATATCCCAGCGCGCGGCGCCACCCTCCACGGCCTGTTGCGTGAACTCTATTGCGGGAGTATCAGGCGCGGTCTCGGCACCGGCGTCACCCTCTGCGCCGGCCTCGATCTGCACCAGCGGCTGACCGGCGGCGACTTGTTCGCCCTTGCGGACCAGCAACTCCTTCACCACACCCGACTCGGGCGCCTCCACAATCATCTCCATCTTCATCGCTTCGAGCGACAGGAGTAACTGGCCCTTTTGTACGCTCTGCCCCGGCTCTACCGCGATAGAGAGCACCAACGAAGGCGACGGTGCCTTGACCGCGCCGCCGGCCTCGACTCCGATGGCGTACGGGACGCTGTTGACCTCGCATTGCAAAGCGTCGCCGCGGTCCACGAGCTGAATGCGATAACGCGTACCGGCGTACGACAAAAGCGACTCCTGATCGCGCTCGACATACTCCGCAGTGATGACGTGGCCGTCGATCTCGAGGTGATAGCGATTCTCGCCGAGCGCCTTTACCAGAAACTGATACGAGCGGCCCTCGGCGCTGAGCGCGCACTCGATGCCTTTGGCGTCCCCCACCTCGCGCGGCGAACCGGCGGTGGAGAGCTGTTGATTGAAGTTTGCAAGCTGTGCGCGATACTCGGTGAGGTATTGATCGATCGCGGCGGCCACGAGCGCAATCTGATACCCCTCGCGCGGCGCCGGACGGCGACCTTCGAGCAGCCACTGTTCTACGAAGCGCGTGCTTACCCCACCCGAGGCGATCTCGGGCGTTTCAAGCAGTTCCAAGAGAAGCGCTCTATTGGTGGTTCCGCGCTCGATCTTGATACGTAGCTCCTGGAGCGCACGCTTCAACCGTGCGATGGCTTCCGGACGCGACGGGCCTGATGCGATGATCTTCGCGATCATCGAGTCGAACTCGGTCGGGATTACGCTTCCGTGTTCGATCCCGGAGTCTACCCGGATACCGGGACCGGCCGGGATGATGTAGCGCTCTACGCGGCCCGGAGCGGGGGTGAACTCGCGGTCGGGATCCTCGGCATTGAGGCGTACCTCAATGACGTGTCCGCGCGGTTGATCGTCGCCCAAGTCTCGTATATCCGCGTTGCACGCCACATCGATCTGGCCCTTAACGAGATCAACCGCGTATAGCTGTTCGGTGATCGGATGTTCTACCTGCAACCGGGTGTTCACCTCCATGAAGTAGAACTCCTCGGTGTCGAGGTCGTACAAGAACTCGACCGTCCCGGCGCTCTCGTAATCGGCGGCCTTGATCAGGCGTGCCGCGGCGGCCTCCATCTCGGCGATATACTCGCCGCTGAACTCGGGCGGCGGCGTCTCCTCGATGATCTTCTGGTTGCGGCGTTGCACCGAGCAGTCGCGGACACCGAAGGTCCGCACGGTGCCGTGACGGTCGGCGAGGCACTGCACCTCGAGGTGGCGCCCGCGCAGTACGAGGTGCTCCATGAACACGACGTCGCCGCCGGTGATTCGCACCGTCTCTTCGCGTGCGGAGTTGTACTGTCGCTCGAGCTCCTCCGGGGTCATCACGAAGCGGATTCCGCGACCGCCGCCTGCGTTTGCCGCCTTGATGATGCACGGGTACCCGATCTTTTCTGCCATCGCACGCGCCTCATCGAGCGTCTTGATCGGCCCCTTGCTCCACGGTAGGATCGGCACGTCGCTGCGTTCGGCGAGGTCCTTGGCTTGGATTTTGTCGCCGAGCAGCCCCATCGCCCGGGCCGAAGGTCCAAGAAAGACGAATCGCTCGTTCTCGAGCATCTCAATGAACTCGGCATCCTCCGAAAGAAAGCCCCACCCGACCCAGACCGCGCCACACTCGGCCTGCTTGAGCGCGTCTACCATAAGGCGGCGGTTGAGGTACGGGCTGCCGGTACTGTTAGGAAACTCCGACAGGGTAGAGAGGCGTATCGCGAAATCAGCCTCCTTGACGAAGAGCGCCTCTTCCTCGACGTCGAGATAGAACGCAGCGGTACTCAATGAGGTGCCGTGCAGCGAGTTATACTCGCGCACCGCGCGAATGAAGCGCATCGCGGACTCGCCGCGGTTGATTATGCCGATTCGAGCATCGGAGGTAAGTGTTGTGTTCTGTTTCATGCTGTTTCCTTCTTTACACTCGGGCCGTGCTTGTATCGTTACCGAGTGCTCGAAGCTTCATGCTACCTGTATGCCAACGGCCGGGTCAAGGCAACGCGGGGAGTTTGCGCGTTCGCCGAGATTGGGCTACACTGCAGGCTATGAAAACCAATAGAGAAGCAATTTCCACCAAGGCCGCTCCCAGTCCGGCGGGGCCGTATTCGCAAGCGATAGCGGTCGGCGAGATGCTGCACACCGCCGGCCAGATCCCGATCGATCCTAACACCGGCGAGCTCGTCTCGCAGGATGCTCGCGAGCAGATCGACCAGGCGCTGCGCAACTTAGACGCAGTGTTGCGTGCCGGGCAGTCCTCGCCGGGTGAGGTTGTGAAGGTCACCTGCTACCTCTCTGATCTTGCCGATTTCGGGCTGGTGAACGAAGCGTTTGCGGAGTTTTTCCCGCAGCCGTACCCGGCGCGGACCTGTTTTCAGGCCGCTGCGCTGCCGAAAGGCGCAAAGGTTGAGGTTGAAGCGATAGCGCTCCGCAGCGTTTAGTCCTCGCGCTGTTCTAAGGAGCCGTACAGCTGCTCGCCGAGGTCCCACACACCGTCGTAGAGTCTGCGGAGCGCGGGCGTCGGTAGCAGCTCACGTGCGCGCAAGGTATCGGTCACGAAGCGGCGGCGAAAGCGGATCTGCTCGGTCCAGGGTGTTGCCTCGATTGCGCGTTCCCAGAGCGCGACCGCAACCATTGGGTCGCTCCGTTGGGCGCGCATAGCGGCGCGTATCTCGCGCTCGGCGCCCCCTTGGGTGGGCAGCAGGCTTACGCAAAGCGCCAAGCCGAACGAGACAATAAAAGCAACTGCGGGTCCGCGTTTCATACCCTCCTCGCCACTATCTCAATATCTCACTACTGAAGTTTATCACGTTTATCGGATACTATGTGAGATATGCAGGTGCTGCTGCTCGGCATTAACGGTCGTTACTCGCACTCGAATCTTGCCCTGCGTTACTTGCGTAACGAAGTAGAAGCGGAGGGTCACAACACGCGGCTTCTTGAGTTCGAGATCACCTCTAAGCGCGAGGACATCCTCCAAGCGATCGTCGGCGTTAGCGAGAGAAACGGTGTTTCGGCCGAGCCCGCGCTTCTCGCCGGCGAGCCCGCGCCCCCTGATGTTGTGCTGATCTCGGTGTACGTCTGGAACGCGTTGCTCGTTCGCGTGCTACTGCCCGACATTCGCAGCTTGCTGCCCGAGGCGCGGTTGATTCTCGGGGGGCCGGAAGTTTCGTACAGTGTCGATGAGTGGTTGCGGCGTCATCCCGAGATCAGTTGCGTGGTGCCCGGCGCCGGCGAACAGGCCGTTCGGGAGTTAGCACGGCGCGGTTTCGGTACTGAAAGCCGGCGAGTCTACTCGGTGCCGAACAGGCCGTTCGGTGAGATCCCGTTTCCGTATCGAGAAAACGAGCTCGCCGCGATGTCGTATCGCTACATCTACTACGAGTCGAGCCGGGGGTGTCCATGCGCGTGCTCCTACTGCGTCTCGGGACGCGAGGATCAAGCGCCGGAGTTTCGTTCACTCGATCAGACGGTGCGCGAGCTCGAGCTCATCCTCGCCGCCGAGCGCCGGCTGCCTTCGCCGCCGATCGTGAAGTTTGTGGACCGCACCTTCAACGCCGATCCGGAACGCGCCCGCGCCATGTGGTCCTTTCTCTGCACCGTCGACAGTAATGCAACGTTCCATTTCGAGGTGCACCCGGCGTTTCTGCAGGACGAGGACTTCGCGGTGCTCGCCGAGGCTCCGACGGGTCGCTTTCAGTTCGAGATCGGGGTGCAGTCGGTGCACCGGCGAACGCTCCGGGAGATTCGGCGTGCCGGAGACTGGGCGCGCTCGCGCCCGGCGGTTGCCCGTGTGCTCGAGCTCGGCACGGTAGCGGTTCACCTCGACTTGATCGTGGGGCTCCCGCACGACGGCCCGAAGGAGATCGCCGAGTCTATCGACGACGTCCTCGCGCTCAAGCCGCGGCGCTTTGAGATCGGGTTTCTCAAGAGCCTGCCCGGCACCGGCGTCCGTGCGTCAGCGGCGCAAGCCGGGCTTGTCGTGATGAAAGACCCGCCGTACCACGTGCTTTCGAGTAACTGGCTTGGTATCGGCGATATCGCCCGGTTGCGCGATATCGAGCAGCTCGTGGATGCGGTCTGGAACGCGAATCGGTTCGAGCAACAGCTCGACGCGCTTGCGGCGCGGCGAGGAGGGTACTACGCAGCGCTCCTTTTCTTGCGAGAACGCGCGAACCGGATAGGGTATAACCTCGCGACTCGGCAGCGACATAAGGTCGAAGCGTTTGTAGAAGAGAGCATCTCGGAGTGTGGCGGCGCGTAGTGCGGTTACTCGGAGAACTCCGCGAACTCGGGTGGCTCGTGCAGTGCGTACTGTTGGACCGCGCGCCGAATCTGGTCGAGCTCTATGGGCTTCGTGAGAACCGCGTTCATCCCGGCGCTTAAGCATGCGTCTTTGTCTTCCTGATAGGCGCTCGCGGTGAGACCGATGATCGGCAAGCGCGCAGCCGCGGCGCACGAACTCGCGCGAAAGCGACGGGTAACCTCCGGTCCGTCGATATCGGGGAGCCGCATGTCCATAAAACACAGCGAGAAGCGCTGCGACCGCATAGCCTCGAGCGCGGCCTCGCCGGTTTCGGCGACCGCGGCACTGTGCCCGGAGCGCATTAGCACCGTCTGGAGAACCTTCTGGTTGATTCGGTCGTCCTCTACTACCAAGACATGCGCCGATTGCTGCTTGCCCCCGTCGTGCTCGATAACCTCATCGTCGAGTACGTGAGACTCCCCCGGTTGATACGGGATAGAGAACGAAAACACGCTGCCTTTGCCGAGGGTGCTTTCGACACCGATCCTGCCGCCCATCAGCTCTACCAAGCGCTTAGAGATCGCGAGCCCCAGGCCGGTCCCGCCGCGCGTGCGCCGCCCGACGTCTTCGCCTACCTGCGTAAACGGCTTGAATAGCTCAGCGAACTCGTGCTCGGCGATGCCGCAGCCGGTGTCGCTTACTCGAAACTGCAGCGTGTGGTCATCGCGAGAAACCGAGAGCCGAACCTCACCTTCGTCGGTGAACTTCACGGCGTTGCCGAGAAGATTAAAGAGCACCTGCCGCAACCTGCCGGGATCACCGGAGACCGAAACGGGCACAGTTTCATCGATATCTACCGATAAGGTGACGACTTTTTTCATGGCTTCGATATCGAGAACGCGCACGACGCTTTCAACGACGTTCGGAAGACTGAACTCCACCGTTTCAATCGATAGATTCCCGCTTTCGATCTTTGAGAGGTCGAGAATATCGTTTATGAGTCCGAGAAGCGCCGTACCGGCGGACTGTATCATCTGTACGTGATCGCGCTGCTCGTCGGTCATGTCGTCTTCCAAGAGAAGCTCGGCGAAGCCGATCACCGAGTTCATGGGGGTGCGAATTTCGTGGCTCATGGCAGCTAAGAACTCGCTCTTGGCTCTGTCGGCCTGCTCAGCTTTACGGCGGCCTTCCTCGAGGGTGCGGTACACTTCCTCGCTACGCTCGAGTTTACGTTCGAGGCGGAACTGCTCCACCGCGGTTTCGAGCGCGAAGTACAGACTCGGGACATCAACCGGCTTAGAGACGACGCCGTCGTAACGATTCTGCGCGATCTCGCGCCACCGAGCCGCCGGATTATCGGCCTGGGTTAAGTAGATAACCGGCGCCGGCGGAAACTGCTCGAAAGCACAAAGTGTCTCAGCGCGGTCACGGCCGCCCAGTACTTCCTCGCTGATAATCACTACATCCGGCCTGCAATCGCGAAACGACTCGACCGCGCGGGCCGGTGTTGTGGTACTGCCGAGAAGTGAGAACCGCAAACGCACAAGGGTGTCTTCGAGTTCTTGGCGGGTGGCGTCATCAGGCTCTATGACGAGGACTCTGGTACTCACGAAGCTGTCTTCCAGTGTGGAGTTTCGAGCATAGTACCACGGCTGCCCCGCAGCGTCGAGCGCGTAGGCGATTGTGGAGCGATCGTGCAGTTAACAATTGTTCGGGTATGTAGAGGTGTGCTATTCTCATAATTGAACGGCACGTTTGTAGCGGAGGATGAGCGCTATGGCGGTTTCACGGAGGTTCTTTCTGAAATCCGGCCTCGCCGCGGTTGGAGGCCTGATGCTCCAGGCATACGGTGCGCCGGAGCAGAGTGCAGGCCCCGACGGGCGCGCCGCCGGTGGAGGGCCCGGCTCGCCGGGTGAGAGTGGTTCGGCCGATGAGCCGCTCTCGAGCGCCGAGGACTGGGAGCCGGCCTATCGTAAGCTCGAGCGCTCCGGGGAACTTGAACAGCGCGTGCAGGAGGCGTACGAGCACCTCGAGCGCTGTGATATCTGTCCGCGAGAGTGCGGGGTAAACCGGTTGCGTGGCGAGACCGGCGTGTGTAGGGCGCCTGAGCAGGTGGTGGTGTACTCGGCGCAGCCTCATTTCGGTGAGGAGCTTCCGCTGGTTGGCCGAAGCGGTTCCGGGACGGTGTTCTTCTCGAACTGCAACCTACGCTGCGTCTTTTGCCAAAACTGGCCGATCGCACACGAGGGCCGCGGTCGCAAGATCAGCGAAGAACAGCTCGCCTCGATGATGCTTTCGCTGCAACGCAACGGCTGCAAGAACATTAATCTGGTTACCCCTACCCACGTGATGCCGCAGATCTTGAAGGCGGTGCAAATCGCTTCGCAGCAAGGCCTGCGCTTACCGCTATGCTATAACACCGGCGGGTACGAGCGCGCCGAGATCGTTCGATTGCTCGACGGCGTCGTCGATATCTACCTGCCGGACCTCAAGTTCATGGATCCCGACGAAGGCGAGAAGTACCTCGGCGGCGCGCCCGACTATCCCGAGCACGCCAAGGCGGCGATTCTCGAGATGCAGCGTCAGGTGGGCGAGTTGCGAACCGACGAGCACGGGGTAGCGCTTCGAGGGTTGATGCTGCGCCATCTTGTGATGCCGAATCGCGTCGCCGGCACGCGTGAGTTCGTGGATTGGGTAGCCGAGAACCTCCCGCGCTCCACCTACGTCAACATAATGTCGCAGTACCGCGTGGAGCATCGCGCCTTCGAGTACGACAAGATCTCGCGCTCTATCAACTCCCGGGAGTTCGTCGAGGCCATTGACTGGGCGAAAGAGGCCGGGCTCACCAATCTCGATGAGCGCTCGTTATCGCAGTACCAGATGCACAAACGTCGCGCCGGTTAACCCCAGAGCCCGGGAATCTCTTGGCCGCAGGCCGCGCAGCGCCCATCGTTGAGGTGAACCTCTTCCACCACGAACCCCAAACGTTTGATCACCGTGTCGCCGCATCCGGGGCAGTAGGTGTTCTCGCCCTCGTGCCCGGTCACGCGCGCGACGTATACGTGATGTAGGCCGGCTTCCAGCGCGGTTGCGCGCGCCTCGTCGAGCGTCGCCACCGGGGTGGGCGGCAGGTTCGCGAGTTTGTAAAGCGGGTAGAAGCGCGCAAAATGCAGCGGGACGCTCGGCCCAAGCTCCTTGCCGATCCATTCCGCCATGCGAGCGATCATCGCGCGGTCGTCGTTCAAGGTGGGTATAACGATCGTCGTGATCTCGATGTGAACGCCGGCGGCCTTCAGCTGCTTGAGAGCCTCGAGAACGGGCTCGAGCTCGCCGCCGCAGATCTCGCGGTAGAACGAAGGCTCGAAGCTCTTGAGGTCGATGTTCACCGCGTCGAGCTTGGGCGCCAACTCGGCGAGCGGCTCGGGGTCGATGTACCCGCTGGTGTGGAGCAAGTTCAGCAGTCCGTTCTCGTGCGCGAGCGCCGCGGTGTCCTCCACATACTCGTAGTACGCAACCGGCTCGCCGAAGGCGTAACTCACCGCGCGGGCTTCCATCCCCCGCGCGTGGCGGATGACTTCCTGGGGCGGGAGGTCGTAGGCGTAGAGCTCCTCCGGCGAGACCAGCGCCATGTCCCATACTTCGCAGAAGCGGCACTCCAACGGGCACCCCGCGGTTGAGACCGAAAGCGCGCGCTCACCCGGCACAACGTGGAAAAACGGTTTGCGTTCCACCGGGTCGAGCTGCACCAGCGCCGGGTTGCCGTACACCAGTGTGTAGCCTGTGCCGGCGTCGTTCTCGCGTACCCGGCATCCCCCGCGTTCACCCGGAGCGAGGGTGCAGTGTTTGGGACAGAGGCGGCACTCCACCCGGTTGCCGCCGGCAGGTCGAAACCAGCGCGACTGTTTGCGTTTGATAAGTCCCTTCTCGGCGGTTTGGGGCGCGACGGTTGCGTCGGGGCTGCCGAGCGGCGTGCCGTTATCCGGTGCCTCGGCGTCCGGTGCGCCCGGCGTGGGGCTTGTCTGAGCGCCGACGAAGCGCGAAATCCCAAAGGCCCCGCCGAGACAGGCTGCGCAAGCCCCGGCCGCTCCGGCCGCCCCGGCGATAAGGAGACGCCGCCGGCCCTGGTCGGGTGCGTTGGTCTGTTGCGCGCGGCTACGCTTAGAGAGCGGGTTTCGAGGTCGCTGCACCATAGTTCCTCCCTGATAACAACAATACCAAGAACGCGGTCGCATTTCCGATGGCGGCGAGCAAACACGCCGCCGCGATACCGAGTACCGGCGCCACAACGATGCCCGCGATCAGCGCGCCGCTACAGGCTCCGAATAGCTCGAGTCCGTAGACTACCCCGGTAGCGCGCTCGGCGCGATGATGGAAGCGAACGGCGCACTCGGTTGCGATCGGAAAGTCGACCCCGTTGAGAGCGCCTGCCAGAAACGTTAGGCCGAAGAACAGCAGCAAGACCGCACGCGCAGACTCAATCTGCGCAGCGGCCGGCAGCCCGACCGCGATGAGGGCGGCGCACCCCGCGATCACGAGTTGTATCACCATCAGTACCGTGAGACGCGATTTATCCGAGACAAAATGATGAACGGCTCCGGCACCGACCCCGAGGCCGGCCATGAATCCCGCGGTAATCATGCCCACCATCTCGTATACGAATCCGTAGATGGTCTGAAACGCAAACAGCAGCGCAACCTGCAGCGCCATGGTCGAAAGGCCGGTGGTGAAGACCGCCAACAGGACGGCGTAACGGGTTGCGATTCCGTGCGCGGTGCGCGTACGCGCGGCCACGCCGAGCACGCGCAGGGCTACAACAGCGAGTATGGCAAGCGCAACGAACGGTGCGATCCACCACGGCGTTACCTCGAGCATATTGCGGAAGACGGGCGAGGGTCTGCCACGAGTGAGCTGATTCCAGAACGCGAGGCTATGAACGAGCCCGACGGGTCGGAAGTCGGAGTTGATGAAGTAGCGCTCACGGACAGGAGGCAGGTCCCGTTCTTGAGCTCGCTGTTTCTCGAGGGACTGCGGAAAGATCGGGCCCGACTCGGGGCCCGTGAGGTGTGCGGTGTCGCTTCGGCCGTGTCGCCTAAGTGTCCAGTTCACGCGCCGCAGACTTCCCTCCTCGAGCAAGAGCTGAAACTGCCCCGGCGAGAAGCCCTCCGCTTGAACACCGCGCTCGTGGTAGCGTAGCTGCAGCGCGGCCGGGTCGGCCGAGATTACGTCGGGGCTACGCGCTGCGAAGTACTGCAGATGACGATCACCGACCGCGATTGCGTCGGGGAAGACGCTCCTCAGCGTATGGTAGATTGTGGCGTTTCGATTGGCCACCGCGGGGCTTCTCAGATCGGCGGTGGATGCGGCCCCAATTGCAAGTACTCCGCCGCGATCGAGTCTCTCGGCGGCTTCGCGAAAGAACTCCGTGGTGTAGTAGCGGTTGAGCACCGCGGTTGCAGGCTCCGGAACGTCGACGATAATGAGATCGTACTCTCCTGCCGCCGACTTCACAAACGATCGGCCGTCGCCGTGGATGAGACGTACGCGTTTGTGTTCGAGCGCGGCGACCGTCTCGGGACCGAGATACTCACGAGCGACCTCGGTCACAACCGGGTCGAGCTCAACGTAATCGACCTGCTCAACCGGGTGTCGCAAAATCTCGCGTAACGTGCCGCGTGCACCCCCTCCGATCAGCAGGACGCGTTTAGGTTCCGGGTGTTGCACCATTGCGAAATGCGCCGCGACCACCGCCTCCTGCTCCTCAAAACCGAGTGCTGAGCCCGCGTCCGGCGCGCTGCGCCCACCGGCGGCGAACATCAGGTTACCGCTCTGGAAAAAACTGAGCTGATCGTTGCGGCGGGCAACCGAGATCGCTCCATAGCGCGACTGGCGGACCGTGATCAGCTCGTGCTCGGGCGAGAAGGCTTCCCACTGCATGCGATACGCCCAAGAATCGAGCCTCCCGAGAAACGGCATTGAAGCCGCGGCAATAACGACTACGGCGATGAGAACTCGGCGCGCGGTCGCGCCTCTCAGCGGCAGTTTCATCGGCTCTTTGGACGGACCGCCGACCGGCGCAGCCGTCGAGAACTGGGTGGTCGAGAGCGCAGCCGTCGAGAACTCGGTCGTGACCGTGTCGCGCAGCGCGAGCGTTGTCGCCGCCATCAAGACCCCGGCCAGTATCACGGTCTGAAACGAGTTCAAAAACTGAACAATCACCAGGGTGAACAGCAGCCCGCCGAGTGCGTGTCCGGCTGCCTCGGCAATGTAGGCTTTGCCCGCGCTCGAGGTATCGAGCGTGTTGTCGCGGAGACGCCAGAGGCCTGCGAGCACCACAAACTGCAGCCCGAGCGGAACTCCGATCGGCGCGCTCACGAGTACCGTTGCAAGCACGGTGTCGCCGATAGACAGATAGGCGCCGGGAGGCACCGGAAAGAAACCGCGCAAGGCACGAATCAGCAGGATGCCGACCGGGAGCACCACCAGCACGCCGGCTGAAATCAAGGCGGCCGCGCCTACGCTCCGTACTCGCTCGGCGACGCGCCCTCCGATGCGAGCGCCTACGCCTACCCAAAACATCCAGCACGCGAGCACGATCCCGAGCGAGAGCTCGTTGCCGTGAAACACGAGCATCAACTCGCGCAGCAACACAACCTGCCCAAGCTGGCAGACAATTCCGAGTGATAACACCGCTGTTAGCTGCGAGTGCCCCCGTTGCATCAGTGTCCACCCCGTTCTTCGCCGCGACTTGCGCGGCGGCACCTGCGCCGGTGATTCGTACACTTCACTCATACTGTAGACTGAGGTTTCGCGAGCGGTCAATGAACGGTCAACGCCACCTTTCTGCCCTACCGCGCGCAGTGACGGCAGCCCGGCCGCGGATCACGGTCGCGCATGCAGTGATTCACGTCTTGTCGGGCCGGCGGTCCTGGCGATAGAACGCGGCGAGCTCGTCATACACCTCGGGGTACTCCGCGTGCAGGCGCCGCGGGAGTTCGAAGAATAGTTCGCTCGCGACCGCGAAAAACTCTTCCGGTGCCTCGGCGGCCTGCGGGTCGAACACGCTGCGTTTATTCGCGCGTGCTCGGGCCGGGCCGATAATCCGTCGCTGGAGGTCCTCATAGGCACTCGAGAAAACTGCCGTCCAGCGCGACGCGTCCATTCCTTTGTGGAGCGGCGGTATTCCGTTGAGCGCCCCGTCGGCCGCATCGAGCACATGTGCAGCTTCGTGCACAATCACGTTGTAACCGCTGCCGGTTCCGGAACTTCGGATATCGCGGAGCGAGAGTACGACCGTACCGATCTCGGCGAACTCACCGGCAGCATCCACGACCGATTCATGAACTACCCCGGCCTCATCGACCTCTATGGAGGGCGTCTTGTAGTGACGAGGGACGATCAGCACGGTGCGCCAGCGCCGGTACCATTTGAGTCCTATCTCGAGAACCGGCAAGCAGGCGAGAAGCGAAGCCGAGGCCGCCACATCTTCTCGGGCCTCGAGCCCTCCGGCCCAGCGAAACTGCATCGACTGCCCAAACTCGCCGGCGATCTCGCGGAGGCGTGTTTGTTCCTCGGCGGTTAAGCCGTTGAGAACCGGATGCGCTTGGACTGCGCGTTGCCAGAGTGGATCACTGATCGGGGTGCGCCGCTTAAACCACCACACCACTGTAGCTTAGGCAGGAGCAGCGAAGGCGTCAACGCGTGGGTCAGTGGTCACGGTTCTCGCGCTTACGCAGGCTGCTAAGCTTGGCGCGGGCTCTATAGCTGCGTTCAGACTGTGCTTCGGGGTCGTGTTCTATCACGATCTTTACGGAAGCCCCTTGGTGGGTGGTGGAGAGTCTGAGAACATCGCCTTCATGTACCCCCGCGGGTAAACACTCCGTCGGGAGAAGCAGGTGTTTATTGTCGTCCGTTTCGAGGCGAGCGATGCCGAACTCTATTGTGTCTATCGTAATCGTGAACCCCATCGCGTCTCTCTGTGCCCCTTGTCCGCCTGCAGCGGTTATTCGTGCTCGGCGTCGCGCGCCCCTCTGTCGTCAAACAGGCAGTAGCACTGCGATTGCGCATTGAACGGGTGGCGTTCAGTACAGTGATGTAGGCAATGTTCGCGCACTGCGCCAGGGTCAACGACGCGCAGTTTACGGCCCTGAATCTCAAGTACTCCGTCAGCCTCCAGCTTCTTCAGAGTCCGAACCACCGCCTCTACCGTAAGGCCGGTAAGCTCAGCAAGATCCTTTCGCGGGATCGAGAACTCCCAGCCGGCAAGACTGCCGACTACACGCTCGCGTACTCGCCGAAACTCTGCGAGCGCCGCGAGCACCCGCGAGCGCGCGTCGTTGTACGCCATGCTTGCTGCGAGCGACTCGGCATGTTCGAGGTCTTCGGCCATGAGTGCCATCACCGCAACCCGAAACGTCTCTTCGCGTGCAAACAGATCTTCGAATGTTTGCGCCGGCAGAAACACTGCCTTGGTATCCTCGCTTGCAACCGCCGTTCCGTACACTGCGGTGCGGCCTAGAACCGAACGGTAGCCGATCATACCGCCGGAATGAATAATGCGGGTAACGAGCGAGCGACCTTCGTCGCCGTACTTCGAGAGTTTGACTTGTCCCCTGCAAATCGACCAGACGCCCCGCGCACGCTCGCCTTCGTGGAATATGGAGTCGCCGACCGCGTACGTCACCGGCTGCAGGAGCTCGTGCAGCCGGGCGCGTTGTGCGGTCGGAAGACGCGTACAGAAAAAGCAGATTCGATTCACTACTCGATGTGGACAAATACCGTCTTGGTTTGCAGCGCGTCGCGTCGGCACCATACCGAACAAGTATAGCATACCCGGCGCCGACGCATATCGCTCTGATCCGTGTCACATATGACAGGATGCCCCTGGGCTCATGGGGCCGCCGAGGCCAGTATTGTTTCCTGGAGGCCATCGGCCTGGAGGCCATCGGATTGAGGGTCGCTTCGAGCCGTGAGGTCCGTGTCCTCGTAGACCGTAACTGTTCCACGCATGTATGGATGTATAGAACAGATGTATTCGTACGTACCCGGCTCGGTGAAGGTATGGGTGTAGCTCTCGGCGTGATCGAGGAGCGGTGTCGCGAAGTGGTCGTCACCGTCGCCGCTTACCATCACGGCGTCGTGTTTACCGGTGAGCTCACCCTCGAGCATGTCGAACACGTCCTCGTTGATCCAGGTCACCGTCGTGCCGGGTGCCACCTCTATGCGCTTCGGGGTGAAGCTATTGCCTACCATCTCTATGTACGGCTCCTCTCCGGGGCGGTAACGAACCGGCTTATCGAGGTCCTCGCTTCCGAGTCCAAAGGGGGCCACGTGACGCTTCGGATCCTCGACCGGCGACGAACTCAAACCCTCGCTGCGAACCTCCGCCACGCGCGGCGCGTCCGGTTCCGACTGAATTATTCCCAAAGCTCCTTTGATCGCCTGCGTGCCGAACGCGTGCGATACAAGGGTGAACGGGCCTTCGCCGGGAACCTGCCACTCAATGACGTAGGAGTCGGTCGGGCCGCTCACCACGGATTGCGTGCCTTGCATGAGGTTGTTCGGGTTCCCTCCGTAATAGATATAGTCCCAGATCCCTCCGACTGCGTGAAAAGTTGAGGTTAGGTTCGGGCCAACGTTGAGGTAGTAGAACCGAATGTAGTCACCCGGGCGCGCCGGAATCGGGTCCTTCACGTAGCGGAAGGTCTCGCCGTTGAACATTACGTATTGTGCGTTTCCGTCGAAGAAGTCACGTCCGTCCTTGTATACCTCGTGTTGTACGATGTAGATCTTGATGTCCGGCTCGCGCCCGAGGTCTTGCTCGAGCTGATAGGTTTGGGACGGTTCCACGACAAACATCCCGAACTGACCACCCATGGTGTGCGCCATGATACCGTGCCCGCCGGGCGCGCAGTGGTACATGTAAACCCCAGGATACTCGGCTTCGAACGTAAGAGTAGCCGTCTCACCGGGTTCGATATTGCCGAGGTAGTTCGATGTCTGCGCGTTCGCGGCGTGCATCGAAAGTCCGTGGGCAACGCTGTCTACGTTCTCGACCGTGATCTTGACCGTCTCGCCTTGCTGCACCACTTTCTGCGGGCCCGGCATAGTGCCGTTGAAAGTGAACCCCTCGAAGGTCACCCTGTCACCGACGTTCAAGACATCCGAGCGCGCGACGAGATTGAACTCTCGGACGCTTTGCCCGGCCGCCTCAGCTGATCCGCCGCCGGCGGCGTTGCATGCGGTTAGGGTGAGTAGGACTGCGACCACCGCCGCTACTGCGATTCTCACGATTAACCGTTGTTGGCCATTGTTTACTGTCATAGCTCTGCACCTCCTCCATACTCGTGCGCTACTTCACATTCACGGTACCCCTGTTTCACCGTCCGGCAATTGATCGAGATCAATAATTGAGCCTATTCGGAAGCTCGGTTATGGAGCGCCAAAAGTGCCGTAAGATTGATTTGGATCAATGGCGATTGTGCGCCATACGAGTAATCTGGTCTTGTTATGAAACGTACACACACAACTACTAAGGTTCTGATTGGCTGTGTTCTGGTTCTCGTCTGGGTCTTGGCTGCATGCGGGGACAACGGTGATTCCCCCGTCGCGGAGTCCGACCCTCCGGGCGACACCGGAGAGGCTGCCGCAGAGACTGAAGCCGCCGAGGTGGCCGAGGACGAAGAGGACGGGGTGATCGAGATCGGCATGTACAGCTCGGGGGGCGCACATTACAACGACCCGTTAGGCGTGCAGATTGAGCCGGGAACAACGATACGGTTTGTGAACCGAAGCGGATCCCATACCGCCACCGCGTATCATCCCGACAACCGGCGTGAATTGCGCATACCGGAGAACGCCGAACCGTTCGACAGCGGGGTCTTGTCGGGGCGGAACGCAACCTACGAGGTTACCCTCGAGGTGGAGGGCGTGTATGACTACGTCTGCACCCTGCACGAGCCCCAGGGGCACGTTGGCCGCATCGTGGTCGGTGATCCGGACGCGGCTCCCGCCGGGCCCGCGGACGGACTGCCCGGTCGGGCGCCCGATTATCTTGTTTCGGTCGAGGAAATCGTTGAACAGGGAACGGTAGCCTACGATCGGTGACGGAGAAAGCGCCGCAGGTGTTCCGCGGAGTTCCCGTGCGGAGTTCCGTGGAACTTGCGTGCTTGCAGTGAATGTGATACACCGAAACGCAGTACTCTTGACGAGCGGGTGGTAGCGCAACCATAAGGAGCGGGTATGAGCGAACAGCAAAAAGCCTCCTCCGGCGCCGCGGGTCGGCAGCGGCCGGCGGCGGTCGTAATATATGCGGTGGCCGTGGCGCTGGTGTTCCTGCCGGTGTACGAGTGGGTGGCCAACGCGGTGCCGTTCTATGCCGATCCGTACGATATCTCGACCGCGGTGTTCAACCTGCCGGGCCGGTTGCTTGCGCTGGTAGGGTTCGTATTGATGTTCTACCAGTTCGTACTCGGTATACGCATTCCGGCCTTCGAGCGAGTGTTCAAACGCGCAACCAATCTGCGTCGGCACCAAACACTCGGCAAGATCGGGTTCGTGCTGATTCTGTTGCATGGCGTTTCTATGCTCGCGTACGATTGGGCGCTCGCCGGTCGCTTCCTGTTCGACACCTATCGTGTCATCGGCATGGTGGCGTTGGCGCTGCTGATCGTGGCGGTAATGGCAGCCTGGCAGTACAAGGCGCTGAAGCTCCCTCGAAGAGTCTGGAAACCGGTGCATATGTTGGGGTATGTCGTGTTCCCGCTTGGCTTTCTGCACGCCCGCACGCTCGGCACCGAGCTCGCTACGTCCTGGGCGGTAAACGCGTTGTTCTCAACGCTGTTTGCGCTGTATTGCGTGCTTGTGGTGTATCGCATCTATACCGCAATTAGCGCCGCAACCGCAAGAGGTTAACGCTCCGAGACACAACGCAGCACCGCGAGCACTGCAAGCACACACTCATACTTGTTGCATAGCCAAGCTCATAGTATACTCATGTCTATGAGTAAGCGTTTGCAGCTGCTGCTCGCCGACGACGAGATCGCCGAGCTCAAAGGGCGGGCTCGGGAAGAACGCGTGACCGTTTCGGCATGGGTTCGGCGCGCCATTTATCATGAGATGAATGAGCGGCCGGCAAGTTCGGTGCGTGCTAAGCTCGAGCTCATAGACCGGTTGAGTGATCTTGGGTTCCCGTCCGGTGATTACCGCGATATCGCGGCGGATATTGAATCGGATTATGGCGACGGTCTCAACGACGCAACGGGTCCCTCGCCGTGACTTTCATCGACTCGAACGTGCCGATGTACGTGATCGGCGCAGAGCACTCCAATAAGGGTGTTGCAGTAGCGACGCTTCGACGGCTCGTTCACGCTGAGGAACGCCTAGTAACAGATGCGGACGCGCTTCAAGAGATCTTACACCGCTATAGTGCTATCAATCGCCGCGACGCGATCCAGCCTGCCTATGACGCGCTGTTAGGAATTGTCGATGAGGTCTATCCGGTCGAGAGCTCCGACCTAGTGCGGGCGAAAGAACTGCTCTTATCGCGTCACGGCGTTTCGGCCCGCGATTGCGTGCATGCAGCGGTCATGCTGAACCGCGGGATCGATCGCATACTCACCTTCGACGCAGGCTTCGACAGCTTCGAGTTCCTAACGCGGGTACGATAGCACCGCGCTATCACCGTGTTGTCCGGTTCCCGGTTTTCGGCTAAAGATACGGCGCTGCGAGGCGCAGCAGCCCGTCGCGTAACTTCACCGGAAGCGAGCGTGCGTCCACCTCGGCCTTGGTAAGCCGGTGCGCGTCGGCGATGCGGCGCTCAATATGGGCCTCGATGCGCGCGGCAAGCTCGGGGTCGTAACACTCAACGCCGAGTTCGAAATTAAGCCGCAGACTGCGAGGGTCCCAGTTCGATGAGCCGATGAGACTAAGCGCACCATCGACCACGACCAGCTTACTGTGCTCAAACGGCGGCGCGCTCATCCAGACGCGGCAGCCCCACTCCAGAACCTGCCACATCTGAGCCATCGAGGCCCACTCGATCATCTTGAGGTTGTTGTCCTGCGGAAGCACGATGTCTACCGTTACGCCGCGCAGCGCGCAGATGTTGAGAGCCGATATGAGCGCGCGCTCGGGCAGGAAGTACGGTGTCATGATGCGAACCGAGTGGCGCGCCGCCGCGAGCGCACCCTGGAACGCCATTGCCATCTTATCCATGTGTTGATCGGGACCGTCGGGGATGACCCGCGCTGCCACGTTCCCGGCCTCGGGCTGCTGCGGTGGGAACCATTGCCGGCCTTCGAGGAGCTCGCCGGTCGTAAACTGCCAATCCTCAACGAACGTAGCCTGAAGCTGTGCGACAACCGGTCCGGTGACGCGAAAGTGAACATCCATGGTCGGATGACTCGGTACGGTCTGCAGCGCGTGTGCCGCCCGTATGTTCATCCCGCCGGTAAATCCGACCTCACCGTCAACCACCATGATTTTGCGGTGGTTTCTGAGATTGAGATACGGGGTTCGCCAGGTGAGTAGCCCCGACATGAAAAGCTCGACGCGCACGCCCCGCTTGCGGAGGCCTACCGTGATTGGGGGATCGGTGTACCGAACGCCGACTGCGTCTATCAAGACCCGCACGTCTACTCCGCGCTCAACCGCCCGTGTGAATGCTCCGAGGAAGCGTCGACCGACCGCGTCGTTGTCGAAGATGTAAATAAGAAGTGTAACCGTGCGCTGCGCGTTTTCGATGGCCTCGAGCATGGCCGGGTAGGCCTGGTCACCGTTGAACAGCGGCTCGATACGGTTCCCCGACAGGAGTGGAAGCTGCGTCAGCGTTCCGCCGAGCCGCGCCATCTCCACGAGGTAGCCGCGGTCGCGCGGAAGCAACACCTCGAGTTGTTCGGTTGAGCAGCTATGACGGTCCGGGGCGACGTAATGGCTCGACTCATGACCGCGACGTCCTATCACGCGTCGGCGCACTCGGTTGATACCGAGCATGACGTAGAGTATTACGCCGAGAAGCGGCGCGAGCCAGATCAGGCCGACCCACGCCACCGCGGCGCGTGAATCGCGTTTGTAGAGGATCACGTGAGCGCTCGCAACCAGCGAGATCGTCACTCCCGTGACGGCGGTAAACAGCGGCCATAGACTCTGAAGCGACGCGGAAATCTGATCCATTGGTTTGTGCTACCGGTTCTCTTGTCGCGTCACGTCCCGGCCGGCTCGTGGCCCGAGGCGCCCACCGAGTCGTAGCGTGCGGGTTGCGTTGAGTACGGCGAGCAGCGTTACTCCCATGTCACCGACCACTGCGAGCCACATGCCCGCGATACCGGCCGCGCCGAGTGCTATAAAAACAGCCTTAGCCCCCAGGGTAAACGCGATGTTTTGCCGAACGATCGCGCGCGTGCGCCGACCCACCTCTACCGCGCTCGGCACCCGGTCTACGCCGTCGTCCATCAAGACGACGTCGGCCGCCTCTATCGCGGCGTCTGAGCCGAGACCGCCCATCGCGATGCCGAGATCGGCGCGCATCAACACCGGTGCGTCGTTGATTCCGTCGCCGACGAACGCAACTCGTCGGCCGGTCGGGAGCTCGCCCTGCAGTCGTTCGAGAAGCTCCACCTTGTCTTCCGGCAGGAGCTCGGCGTAGACCTCGTCTATCCCGAGTTGCTCCGCGACTGTTTCGGCGATTCGGCGATTGTCGCCGGTGAGCATCACGACGCGCTCGATTCCGAGTCGCTTGAGCGTGAGTATCGCTTCCTTCGCCTCGGGCTTGATCTCGTCGGAGACTACGATATGCCCGGCGTAGCGCCCGTCGACCGCCACAAACACGGTGGTGCCGGCGGCTTCACAGTCGGAGTGCGTGACGGCTTCGCGATGCATCAGCCGGTGATTCCCGGCCATAACCGGCTTCCCATCGATGCGGGCAAACACCCCGTGTCCTTTTTCCTCTCGAAGCTCGCTCACCGCGGCGGGGTCGAGTCGCCCGGTGTGCGACGCAACCACGGCGCGCGCGATTGGGTGCGTGGACCCCGACTCGGCGTGGGCGGCTATTCGCAGTAGCTCCTCGGCGCCGAACCCGTTGCGCGGCACCACCGCGGTAACGGTGAACACCCCGCGCGTCAGCGTTCCGGTCTTGTCGAACACAACGGTATGAAGCTCGGAGAGAGCGTCGAGGTAGGTTGCTCCTTTCACGAGTACGCGGCGGCGTGAGGCACCGCCGATGCCGCCGAAATAGCTCAGCGGTATCGAAACGACCAGCGCGCAGGGGCAGGAGATCACGAGCACCACAAGCGCTCGGTAGAGCCAGTCCGAGAAACTTGCACCCGGGAGAAGGAGTGGGGGCAGAATCGCGAGTGCGGCGGCGATCGCAACCACAATTGGGGTGTAAACGCGCGCGAAACGCGTAATGAAGCGTTCGGTCGGTGCCTTGCGCTCGGCGGCATGCTGTGCGAGCTCGAGCACGCGCGCGATTGAAGACTCACCAAACGGGCGGGTTACCCGCACCCGAAGGAGTCCGTTTTCGGTGATGTAGCCTGCCGAGACCTCATCTTCGGGGCCGACCATGCGGGGAACCGACTCGCCGGTTAAGGCCGAGGTATCGACACCGGACTCACCCTCAACCACGACGCCGTCGAGCGGGATCCGCTCGCCGGGGAGCACCTCTATGATCCGGCCTACGGCTACCTGCTCCGGCGGCAGCAACTGTGTAGTGTTGTCGTCGGCGGCGAGCACGCGGGCTGTGTCGGGGCGCAGGTCCATAAGCGCCGCGATCGAGCGGCGCGAGCGACCTACCGCGAGGTCCTGAAAGTACTCCCCAACCGAGTAGAACAACATCACCGCAACCGCTTCGGCGAGTTCTCCGATCGCGAACGCGCCGAGCGTCGCGATGGTCATCAGGAACATCTCGTCGAACACCCGGCCGTGTACGATATTGCGAGCAGCAGCTCGCAGCACCGGCCACGCTACCAAGAGGTACGCGAAGAGATGCACCGCAATGTATCCCGGACGCGGCAGCGCGGCGCCTTGGAAAAAACCGATTCCAAGCAGCGCTACCGAACCGAAAATGCGGGCAAGCTGTAGGATGTCGCGGTAGCGGCCGGCGGCCTTCGCGTCGGCGGGCTCGGCGCTGCTCGCTCCAAACGGCGACTCCGAGGCGCTGCTACAGCTGCAACTGTCATCGCTGCAGGCTGCGGGCGGAGTTGCCTCGCCGGGGCTCAATTCTTCGATCTGAGTTTCCGGTTCAGCGGTAGATCTATGCTTCATACTACGTATCGTTGGCCCTCGTGCCGGTATAGTCATAAAGACCGACCGAACTGTCAAGGCGCGCCACCAGCAGGCCCGTCCACACGCCCGCCCACGGGGCCCGTCCACCAACGCGCCCGCCCACGCGCCGCGAGCGGCTTATTCGTAACGCAGCGCTTCTATTGGGTTGAGGCGCGAGGCTCGGTAGGCCGGGTAGCCTCCGAAAAACAGCCCGATTACGAGAGCGAACGAGAACGCAATCACGACCGAGTCCGGTGTTACGCTCGTGAGGAGGCCGCCGAAGCGTTGCAGGCCCCATGCGAGGCCGTAACCTACCGCTATTCCGATGCCGCCGCCGGCGGCCGAGAGTATAACGGCTTCGGTGAGGAACTGAGCCATGAGGTGTGACGACTTCGCGCCGAGCGCCATTCGGATCCCGATCTCGCGGGTTCGTTCGGTGACCGAAACAAGCATAATGTTCATGATTCCTATTCCGCCGACGAGCAGGCTGATCGCGGCGATACCGCCTAACAGCAGCGTGAAGGTGTCGGCTACCTCGGTGACCGTTCCGATGAGATCCATTTGGTTGGCGATATAAAAGTCTGCGAGCTCGATCGAGGGCAGGCGGCGTGCCGCGAGTAGCGCCTGCTCGATCTGCTCTTGCAGGTCGTACATCACCTCCGGGGAGCCCGCCTGGATGTTGATCATCGCGTAGCGATCCTCACCCGAGAGTGACCGCCGGAAGGTGCTGAACGGTATAATGGCTGAGGCATCCTGCGACGGTGATCCTTTCTCCTCCATGATGCCGACAACGCGAAACGGGAAGCCGTTTATACGAACAGTGCTGCCGAGCGGGTCGCGGCCGTCGGGGAAGAGCTCACGGTAGGTTTCGGCTCCGAGTGCGACTACGTTCCTCCGGTTTTCGAGATCGGACTCTCCGAAGAAGCTCCCGTAGATTGGCGCGAAGTTTCGGATCTCGGTGTAGTTCGGGTGAGTGCCGATCACGGTGGCGGTAACGTTGCGGTTTTCGAACTTCAGTTGCCCGCTGAGCGAGGACTCCGGTGCGGTCATCACCACGAGCTCTTCGGGAAACGATTCTATCATGGCGAGGTCGTCGGCGGTGAGTGTGGGGCGAATGTTGGTGGTTCGAGGGCGAACGAGTGAGGTGCCGCGAGGTTCCCCGGAGTACACGATCATAAGGTTCGCCCCAAGCGTTCCGAGCCGCTCCTCAACCGAGATGCGCGCACCCTGGCCCAGAGCGGTGAGCGTAATGACCGAGGCCACTCCGATGATCACGCCGAGCGCGGTGAGAAACGAGCGCCCGCGATTTGCGAGAATGCTGCGTATCGAGATCGCCCCGTTTTCCCAGAGCATGATCAGCTGTGATTCCGCGTTCATGAGCGGCGCTCCTTCGTGTTCTCTATAGCCGACACGCCGCCGTCTAAGAGGCGTACCACGGTTTCGGCGCGTGCGGCGAGTTCGGGCTCGTGTGTCACCAGCAGTACCGTCATGCCTTCGGCGTTGAGCTCCTCAAACAACGACAGGATCTCCTCCCCGGTTGCGGTGTCGAGCGCACCGGTAGGCTCATCGGCAAGCAAGATCGACGGGTTGCCCACCAACGCGCGCGCGATCGCGACCCGCTGTCGTTGCCCGCCTGAGAGCTCACTCGGAAGATGATGCATTCGATCCGCGAGGCCCACGCGCTCAAGCATCTGCGTCGCTACCTCGCGCCGTCTACGGGCTCCGATTCCGCGATAGATCAACGGTAGCTCTACATTCTCGAGTGCGTTCGCTCGGGTGAGCAGATTAAAGGCCTGAAACACAAACCCGATATGACGGTTTCGAACCTCGGATCGCCGGTTATCACTGAGCTCGGCGGCTTCTTCGCCCGCGAGGCGATAGCTTCCGCTGTCGGGGGTGTCGAGGCACCCGATGATGTTCATCAGCGTGGATTTCCCGGAACCGCTGGGCCCCACTATCGCGGCAAACGCTCCGGTGGGGACCTCGAGCGAGACACCTCCGAGCGCGGTAACGGTGTTGGGACCCATCCGGTACTGTTTGTAGATATCGGTGAGCACTATCATCTGCCGGCCCCTCCGCCGGCCCCTCCACCGCTTCCGGAGCCGGCTCCGGGTCCGGAGCTGCCCGGAACCGAGATCGGCAGCGCTTCGCGATCCTCGCCTTCCGCCTGCGCGGTGGGCGCGTCGGAGCTCTGCCAGGGAAGCTCTCCTCGGCTCTCGGGAATCGTGACGGTCTCGCCGGGATCGAGCCCGTCGAGTATCACGATCTCAACCCCGTTGTCTAAGCCGGTGGTTACCTCCCGTTTAACGGTGGAATCGGCGTTCTCAACGAGTTCTACGTAACTGTGATCCTGCTCGCGCCGAACCGCATTCGTCGGTAGCACCACTCCCGACTCGCGCGCCACCTGTATCACGAGGTCGACACTCATTCCGGGTTTCAATCGCCGGTCGGGGTTCTCGGCCTCCGCCGTTACGCGAAACACCGGGATATTGTTTACGATCTCGGCTTCGGGGCTCATTCCGGTCACCCGCGCCCGAATGTTTTCGGGTCCGAGTAGATCCGAGACAATGCCCACCGGTAAGCCTTTCGTGATGTTGCCTATGTCGTACTCGTCGATCTCGGCGCTGAATCGCAGGCGCGCGAGATCCCCGAAGGTCAGCAGGGTGGAGTTGCGACCGATGCGGTCGCCTTCGCTTGCTTCGGTTCGCAACACCGTTCCGTCGAACGGTGCGCTCAGCACCGCGCCGGCGAGCGCCTCTTCGGCCTCCTCGAGGTCGATACCGGCTCTCTCCAACGCAAGATCCGCCGAACGCAAATTGTATTCCGCCGTGCCGGCGTGCTCTCGCGCGGTCTCAACCTCATCACGCGAGACCGAACCGGACACCAACAGCGCTTCGCGTTCGGCAAGAACGCGTTGCGCGCGAGTGAGCTCTTCGGCCGCCCGATCGCGCTTTAGCCGGCCGTCGCCGACGGCGATCTCTGCACGCTGCACCGCGCGCTCGAGCTCGCGCGCATCGAACCGAACAAGCGGGCTGCCGTCCGCAACCTCGGATCCTTCCTCGGCCATCCAGGTTACGGTGCCGTCTATCGCGCTCCGTAGCGTGCGTGTGCGGTACGGTTCCACCACCCCCGGGCTTTCAATCGTTACCCTCACGATTCCTTCGCTCGCCTCAACGGTCTCGATTTCCGATGAGTCCGAAGCCGGATTCGAGGCGCCGAAGAACGGGCCGAAAGGCTGGTGGTATACCAGCAGGCCGGTAGCCACAATCGCCCCTGCCGTGACAAGCGCTCCTATGCGCATACCGCGTCGTCGGGGCCGCTGCGAGCCGCGACGACTGCCTCGCTGAATCTCCCCGGCGCTGTGGTTCGAGCTCGGGGTGCCTTCGTTTCCTCGATCGGCACTGCCGGTTCTTTTCATCGGAATCCTCCGTTGTGTTCATTGAACAGTGTGTTCTGCAGCCGCTGCGGCAGCGACTGGGGAAGATGCGCCGCCGCTATATAGCGAAGCTTCTCGAGTGCGAGGGCTACCTCGCGTTCGGTCACCGCGAAACGAGAACGCGATAGTGCTGCAGCAGCGGATTCCGGCTCGCCCGGTTGCGCCGTTCCGAGTGTGCTGCGCGCTGCTGCGGCGGTGTAAGCAGCCTCGGAGCGCTCGAGCTCCTGCAGCGCGAGTTGGTGGCGAGACTCGGCGTTCGAGACCGCGCGTTCGGCTGCGGTGATCTCGGACACAAGGGTGTGGTGCAACGCTGCAAGCCGGCGTTCCTCGATGCTCGCCGCGGCGAAGGCGGTCTCGGCGGCGTATTCGCGCTCGCGACCAAGACTCACCGAGAACACCGCCGAGAGACTCACGGTCTCGTAGTCGTCGCGGTCGCGTCGCGAATCGGATGCCCCCGGATCGGAACCCGTCTCGTAAGCGGGTATGGTGTAGGACAGGGTAACCGCGGGGGCACGAAACGAGTACGACACGGCACCTCCGTGACCGCCCTGGCCGGAATAGCCGATAGAGACCGAAGAGAGAAGCGGCTCTCGGCGGGGGGAGCTGCCGGCCTCGGCTACCTCGAGCAGAGCTTGCTGCCTCACGATGCGTGGATGGCTGTGATCGATCCGCGCGAGAACGGTGTCGTGCTCGGGTAGCTCCAGCTCCGACACAAACTCAAGGGGCGAGCGAAGCTGCGGGCTTTCGTCCAGCAGGGCTCCCGGTCGAGAGGGCGAGGGGATCTCGGCACCGCTTTCGAGGATGAGATCGAGCAGCGCAAGCTCTGCGTTCATCACCCCCGTTTCGAGCGCCTGTTCGGCATTGCGAAGCTCTTCACGTTCCGACAATACCTCGAGGAGTGAAATCTCGCCGCGGGCATAGCGACCCTCTATCGCGTCGCTCCGCAGGCGTGCCGCCTCGGCTTCATCCTCCAGCACCGCGAGCTCGGCGCGCGCGAGATATGCTTCGGCGTACACCGAGTAGGTTGTCACCACCGCCTCGAGCACGGCCTCACGAAGCTCGGCCTCCGCCGCCGCCGAGCGGCTCAGAGCCTGACGCAGCCTCGTATGATCGGCGTCGTTTAGCCCGGTGGGTACGGTGGTCTCGAGGGTGCCGGTCACTTCATGGTACGGATCTTGAGCATCGCCCCACACCCAGGAGGTTTCCCAGGACGGGCGAGCCGAGAACGACACGTCACCACGATAGCCTGCCGCGGCGGCCTCCACCCGCGCTTTGTCGTAGGCCGCTCGCGCCTCCAGAACACCCGGGCTATCGCCGGCCGAATCCAACGCCTCCGAGATAGTGGTCGGGATTTCGGGTGTGTTCCCCCGGCTGTTCAGGAGCGACGCCGGTTCCTCGGCGTACGCCCGGGAAGCGCCTGCTCCCGCGAGGCCGAGTGCCGCCAGTGCGAGCGTGACTATCGCGAGGCCGATCGGTCCGGCACCGCCGTGGGCTCGGTTGCCGCCGAGCGTTCTGTCTCGGTTGTTCATGAGCCGGAATCTATGCGTTGGGAAAGGAGTCTGTGCGGAGAGAGTATGAAGATGCGGTGAAGTTGTTGCGACTGCAGCGCTTCACACGATCTTCACTCGAGCTCCCGAAGGTGCACACATTGGTCGGCGAGAATTGCATGGTATGGTGTTGTATAGTGACGTATTGTAAGGAGCGTTTGCATGGCGCGTGTATTTGTTGTTGAGGATAATGACGGCTTACGTGAGACGGTCGTGTCGTACCTCCGGCTCGAGCAGCATGAGGTGGTCGCGTTCTCGAGACTTGCCGGACTCGAAGATGCGATTCGCATGCAGGCCCCCGAGGTCATCATCCTCGATGTGATGCTGCCGGACGGTGACGGATTTCTGTTTGCGCGCCGATTGCGCGAGTTCTGCCGCTCGCCGATTATCTTTCTCACCGCACGAACCGGCGAGTCCGATCGCATCACCGGGTTCGAGGTGGGGGGCGACGATTATGTCGTAAAACCATTCTCGAACAAAGAGCTGATGCTGCGGGTAAAAGCGATGCTTCGGCGCTCGCAAGCCGACGACACCCGGTCCGCCGAGGGCGGACGTCGATATCGGCTCACCGCGACTGCGGGGCATGGGCACGAGCACGACCACGAGCTCGAGCTCGATGAGCAAGGGCATGTCTGTCGGCATGATGGTCTCGAACTGTCGTTAACCGCCGCGGAGTGGAAGATTCTGAGTCATCTCGCCGATCATCCGGCGATCGTAGTCTCGCGGGAGCGGTTGCTTGGTGTGTGTCTCGATTACCTCGCCGAAGGTTCCGAGCGCACCATCGATACCCATATCAAGAACATTCGGCTGAAGCTCGCAAAGGCTCCCTGGATAGATACCGTGCGCGGGTTTGGGTACCGGTTTGCCGGCAGAGAGGCGCCGGCGGCTCTGCATGCCTCAGCCGGCGGGCGGTCGACCGGTGGGGATCGTGAAGCCGAGCGTGACCGCGATCGAAACAGCGATTGAAGTAATGGGTAGTCTCTTTCGCCGAACGCTGATTGCGTTCGTCACCAGTTTCGCGGTTCTGCTTGTGGTCCTCAGCGGCGCGCTGGTAGCCGGTTACAACTACTCGCTCTCCACCTGGAGTGCCAGACGTGTCGCAATGGTGGAAGAAGGTGCTCGGCGAATCTTATCCCGAGATTCTGCGGCGGGCGAAGAAGCCGCTCAAGAGTTGATCCCGCAAGACGTTCCGGTGTTTGTCTACGACCGCGACGGGCGTGTAATAGCCTCTAATCGCGGGGTAGGGCGTCGGCGCGAGCACGATGAGGAGCGCATACCGGTACGTGAGAACGGTGCGCTCCGCGGCTATTACTCGGTGGGGAGCACCGCTTTTCGAAACGACGCCGCGAACCGAGCGCTCACCGAGTCGCTGTTGCGTGCGGCCGCCGCCGGCGCGGTAGCCGCGTTCGGCGCTGCGCTCGTCACCGCCTGGGGGTTTGCTCGCTCGCTCACGAGCCCGGCGGCGCGGGTGGCCGAGGGTATCGACTCAATTGCCTACGGTCGGCCGGCCGCGGCCATTCCGGAGCAGGGCACCGAAGAGATTGCGCGTATCGCGCGCGCCGCCAACACGCTCGCGTCGCGTTTGTCGAACGAGCGCGAACTGCGCGCCCAGTGGGCGCAGGACGTAACGCACGACCTGCGCACACCGATCGCCTCCATCCGGGCTCGTCTCGAGGCGATTCTCGACGGGGTATATACCCCCGACGCCGGTACGATACAGGCGACGCTCGGCGAACTCGGTCGGGTGGAACGCTTGATCGCCGACCTCGAGGAGTTGATGCGGCTTGAGCAACCCGACCTCGCCCTGAACGGCTCGACGTTTTCGAGCGACGATTTCGTCGAGACCTTGAGGCAGCGGTTTCACCATGAGATCGAGCGCAAACAGTTGGTCTGGCGGGTGCATCTCGGCGTGCAAGCGCTCTGTGCCGATGAGGCGCTCATCTATCGGGCGGTCTCGAACGTGGTCTCGAATGCCGTGCGGCACGCTCCGGAACGGGGCGTAATTAACCTGCGAATTGACCCCGCCCGCGACAATCACGGGATGCATGAATCGCATCAAACCCATGAAACGCGCGAGACGCGCGAGGCGGCCGGCCCGCGTACGGAGAACGGGGGCGTTCGCATCACCGTCACGAACGAGGGGCCGCCGATACCGCCCGAGGAACTGGAACGACTCTTTGAACGTCTCTACCGTGGCGAGTACGCGCGCAACACGCCCGGGTCGGGGCTGGGGCTTACGATCGCGAGGCGCATCGTGCTGTTGCACAACGGCAGCATCAGGATCAGTAGCGATCACGACCGTGGTACCGTTGTATCGATCACGCTGCCGAGCGAACTCACGTAATCTTCATACGCGCTACACCGGCGCGCCATCTCGTCCAAGTAGATTACCGGCAGAACTTGTAGCACAGGAGGTACGAAAATGCGTACACACAGGATCTTAATTGCCGCGGTCTTGGCGACGGCGGTTACCATCGGCGCTTTTGCAACGAACGGAACCCCGGTTGGGCGCGAGGTGGCTCGCGACGGAGCGGTCTCGGAACTACGGGGAACGCTGGAGCATCGTGACGAAGAGTGGTTCGTGGAGACCGACGACGCGAGTTATCAGCTGATGCTCGGCCGCTTCGGGCACACCAAGGAGCTACCGTACACCGAAGGCGCGGCGGTGGAGGTGAGCGGGTTTTCGGTGCCGGAATACGTTGCACCGATGAGCGTCACTACCGACGGAGTTCAACAGGAATTCTGGCACGAGGCGCGGTACCCGCTGTGGGCCGGCGGCGGCGAGCGTCGAAACGCGGTAAACGAGGCGCGCGGTGAGCGCGCCGAGGATGCGCGTGGGTTGGCGCTCGACCGCGAGCCGCTTGGCGGCCGCGAGGACGCGCCCCGCATCCAGCAAAAGGAGCGCGAGCAATCCTTTGAACGGCGCGGCTCGAGAACGCCGCCGCGAGGCGGCCGCCGCTAGCCACGCCTTCGCCACACAGCCGCGGCCTCCCGGCCGCGGCTTTCCGTAATCCAACCTCCCGGAGCGCTTATCGACCGCTTCTCTCAAGCTGCAGATAATCGGGCGTTGACTATATTCAGATAACCTATACAATTTTACGTAAGTTCGTCACGCCGCGCGCCGGCACCCGAAACCTTGAAAATGGCGCCTCGGGTGGCGCCTGTATTTTCGTAATGGGAGTCAGCCTGTATGCGACGTCACGTGCGAGTTAGGCACCAGGGCTGGGTGGAGTGTGAAACGCTCGACGGGGGGGTGTTTGCCCGCAGTGTAGATATCAGTGCCTCAGGTATGATGCTCGAGCTCCCGAGAGCGGCCGAGCCACAAGCAGTGCAGTTTAGACTTCCCGGTGTTCGCGACGAGCTGCGTCTTCCGGTGAAACCGTTGCGGTCTGCACCGAATCCACGTAGTGAGGTGCACCGGGTTGCGCTGAGGTTCAACTTTCCTAGCGAGCGAGAGCGTTCAGTGCTTCAGCAATTTGTGCGTGATTCGTTTTCACGCGCCGAGTCGGACGGCGGGATGCCCGACGTCAGAAAGCTGCCCCGCGTCGCGTGCCGGATCGTCCCGGTGGAGTGTGAACGCGATGACCTCGAGATCGAGAGCATCCGCCAGATCTCGACCGAAGGGCTGCAGATCCGCTTCAGCGGGGCGCTCAGCACCGCCGAGTCTTTGCGCCTCGGGTTTCAGCTTCCCGGGGACCGACGCACCATCACTCTCGAGGCTGCGGTTGTGCACGTGCGCGCCGAGCGTTTCGCGGAGTACTCAACCGCGGGCCTTGCGATCGAGCGGATCAATGAAGTACACGCCGCGCGTTTGCGGAACTTCGTTGTCGATCAGAGTTCCGGTGTGGCGCTGCGCGTAGCCTATGAACGCCTTGCAGCACGGCCCGATCACGACTCCGAGTTCCGACTTGAACCCGAAGAGATTGCTCGTGTTCTTGAGCGCGCCCGTTCGAAACAGGCGGAACTCCGGATCATTGGCCAAGACCGCGAGCGCGTGATAGAGACGCGGTTACTGTCCGGAACGCACACGTTGACGGTTCGGTGCGATGAGTCGGACGATACCCTCTTGACCGGAACGGAGGAAACGGACGACACCGCCGTCGGCCTCATAGTCGGGCTCAATCTTGACGGCGAGAACTATTTTTTCCGGAGTCGCGTCAGCAGCCGTGACGGTGATTCGGTAGAGCTCTCGTCTCCTCGGGAAGTGTTCCGTTCCGAGAAGCGTGGGCAGGGGCGCGATCAGCCCGGCGCGCAGGATACCGTTGTGGAGATAGAGTTGCTCGACCTGCCCGGGAAACGCTTCTCGGGTCGCGTGGTCGATGCGAGTTCGCGTGGAATGCGCTGTCTGCTCGAGCTCAAGGGGTCGTTCGAGGAGCTTTCGGGTTTTCTGCGCATCGGCGCCTCGCTCCGCTATGATCGTGGAGAAGGATCACGTCTTGGAGAGATTCGCCACACAACGGCCGAAGCTTCGGAGTCGGGTACCCGGGTCGTGATTGGAATCGAGTGCGGGGTTGAACGGGGAGTCTCAGCGGTCAAACGTATCGACGCATCTGCCTGGGAACAGCTCAAGAACTCCGGTCGTACTGCGCCGCTTGGTGAAGCGGCGCAATCTCGAGCGGTTACGTACTACGATCGAGAAGGACGCCCGATCAAGGCGTTGGTGAACGCTACGGCGTTCGGCGGCGAGGCGCTGGTAGTGATCCTGCCGCCGGCCTTCGGGAAGAAGAAGGAAGCAACCGCGCCCTTAGCAGCGGTATTGACCGCGACGTTTGCGCGTCATGGGCGTGAGGTAGTGACGATTCGCTACGACGGAATCGACCGGCCCGGGGAAAGCTACTCGAGCGTGGCCGATGGTGGCCGCGAGTACGATATGTTACGCTTTCGCGTTTCGCAGAGCCTCTCGGATCTTCAGGCGACGATCGATTTCGCCTACGGCACTGATCTCTTCACACCTACCGGAGTGGTTCCGGTAACCTTCAGCATGGCCGCGCTCGAAGGGCGTAAAGCGGCGTTAGATCCTCGCAATCGCGAGCGCATCGTGTTCTGGGTGAGCGTCATGGGAGTGGCGGCGGGGCAACCGGCGCTCGTAAACACGCTCGGCGGCATAGATCCGGTCGGCAACTATAAGCTCGGCGTGCCGATCGGCGTTGCGGGTTTGCTTGGGCACCTTGTGAACCTCGACGCGATCGCCGGCGACCTCATCCGGCACGGACTCGCCACGGTATCGGATGCGCGCGCCGATATGGGCGAGATCGAAGCGCCGGTGCTGTGGATATACGGCGAGCATGATAAGTGGGTAACCTCCGATGACGTACTCGACATCATGAGCATCGCCGCGCCGGCCGCGCGCGAGGTCATACGCGTGCCGGCCGGTCACAACCTACGCACGAGTGACGACGCGATCGCGACCTTCGCGCTCATCGCATCGCGAATTTTTGCGACGGTTCACCGAGAAGAAGTTGAGGCGCTGAAACCGGACCGTGAAGAACTGCTTGAGCTAATAACGCGTGAGCGTGAACGTCTTGATCATCACGAGACTCTCGACGCGCCGCGTTACTGGGAACGCTACTTGATCGGCGAAGGGTCTGCGGGATCAGGCTACGACGTGTATCGAAATATCGACCCGTTCCGGCGCTTTCTGGATCGTGAAGTTGAGCTCGCGGCGGTCGGTGCCGGCACGCGTGTGGCGGACGTGGGATGTGGCACCGGGCTTTTTCTTGAGCGTCTTGTAGCGCAGTTGGCAGTACGCCGTCCGAAGACCCCGGTCACGATAACCGCGATCGACCTCGTGCCGAGCGCACTTCAGAGCGCAGCCGCGAAGATCGAGGGCGTTGCAGCTGCGATCGTGTCGGAGAGTGGCGAAGAGGACGCGTGCCCGTGGCGGACCGAGTTCCGAGTTGTTGATCTCGAGCCGAGCCGTTTCATTCCGTTCCAACGGCTCCACGAAAACCCTGAGCTCGGTGGTGAGTATCTGCGTGGACGCGTGGAAGGGCTGACGAACGTCATGCTCGACCGGCTTCTATCCCAGGCGCCGCGAGAGCTCGAAGCGGCGCTGCAGCGTTCCCCGCTATCCGACGATCTGTATCGAAACGTAGGCGAGCGCAGCGGCAACGACGCAGCCGGTGTGTTGCGCGAGTTGAGCCTCGCCGCTCGTGCGGTGTGTGGACAGCTTGCGCCGGAGGAGACTGGGGGCGGTCTGAGTATCTCACCCGGTGAACCTTTGCGGGCCGAGCAGCTCGAGTTTCGAATGCTCAACCTTGGGCGGGGGCTGGTGTTGCCGCCGCAAGGCTTCGCGGATGCGGCCTTTGATGTGGTGGTGGCGAGCCTGTTCATTTCGTATCTCTTTAATCCGGAGTACGCGATCGAGGAGCTGTGGCGCATCCTCGCTCCCGGCGGGCGCCTGGTCATCTCGAGTATGCGCCCGGATAGTGATATCTCGACGATCTTCACCGAGTACGTGAGCGATCTTGGAACGCCGACGGCCGGCGCCGGCGATAGCGCACAGGCATTGGAATACGCACGCGAGATGCTCAACGAGGCGGCCGGTCTCTTCGAGCTCGAGGAGGACGGCTATTTCAGATTCTATTCCGCTGACGAGCTCGCGGCGCTGCTTCTTGGCGCCGGATTCCAGGTTGTACAGCGCGAGTCCGCGTTGGGGAACCCGCCGCAGGCGGTCATCGTGGTTGGAGTGAAGCCGTGAATTCGAACCGGAGCTTGGGGGCCGAGCTTCTCGATGCTGCGCGGGCTCGCGGAGACAAGCCCGTCATCGTAGAGTACACCGGACGCGACCGGCACGCGGCTTGCAGCGGACGCGAGTTCGTCGCGCTGGTGCGAGAGGTCGGACAGAATCTGAACCGCTGCCGCGTCGGCGCGGGGATGCGAGCGGCGCTGTGTTTACCTAACAGCACGCTGTATGCCGCGGCATTGACCGCGCTCATGGAGCGCGAGATCGTGGTTGCACCGCTGAAGCTCGAGTATCGCGCAACCGAGCTCGCAGCGGTGTTCAGAGACTTGCAACCGCACCTCGTGATTAGCGATCCGGCATTTCTCTCGATTCTTGCGCCGCATCTGCGGCGACTGCATCCGAGTCCCGTGGTTCTGGTCTCACGCGGATTGGGGTTTGAAACGCTGAGTGGTTTGCCTGGCGGCGAGACGGCTTCGGGAGGCAACGGCTCAGACACCGGAATTGGCGCGACTGCGAGGGTTAGCGACGACGCCTCAGGGGCTGCACCGGAGCAGATAGCGCCGATTGGGCCCTATCCCGACGCTGAACTCAGTTTACCGGACGACGTGGTTTCAATCAACTTCACCTATCGCGGCTACGGTTATCCGCTCGGCGCGATGTTGACCGCGCAACAGTATCGGCAGGGTGCGGCCGGGGTTGCCGAAGGCATCGAAATTGAGCGATGCCGCAACGTAGGGCTCATGCTGCCGATGTCGCATATCTATGGGCTGGTGACTGGGGTGGTACTACCGTTGCTGTACAGCGTTCCGGCCGTCGTGGTGGCGACCGCTCACCCACGGCGCGCGATAGAGACCTTTGCCGCCGAGCGCATCTCGTTTCTCCCGGTGGTACCGGAGCTTGGCGAGGCGTTGTGCCGGTTTGCTCCCGAAGACGGCTCCGGCATCGGTGTTGATCTGCTCGCGCTCGGGGGAAGTGCGTTGAGCTCGGAGCAGTTTGAGCGCTTCCGTGAGCGCGTTGCTGCGGAGGTTATCAATGGGTACGGGCTTACGGAGTTTACGCCGGTAGCGATGCACGCACGCAGCGAGGCGCGAGCCGGCACCATCGGTAAGCCGCTTCGGGGCTTGGAAACGCAGTGCGCCGGGCAGGATGGCGAGCTATTGCTGCGCGGCGACGGAGTTGCGCTCGGGTACTATCGACGATCACGGGAAACCGGTGAGGCGTTCGACAAGGACGGCTGGTTTCATACCGGCGATATCTGTCGATACAACGGTAACGAACTCGTATTCGTCCGCGAAAAGAAGGCAACCTGTAAGGCGAACGGGCTGATGGTAGATCTTGTGGAGCTTCGGGCCGTCATCAAGACCTGCGAGTGGGTTGAGGAAGCCGACCTACGGTACGCCGACGATGGGGTTACGGCAACGGTGGAAGTCGGCGACAGGCTCGACCGTAGCGACAACGGCGGTGAGCGCTCGGACGAGGCCGCACGCGAACTACGGCGCGGCCTAGTCCGGTTCCTCAAGCCGCGCCTCGCGGGTTACAAGATTCCAAAAGTAATCAACGTGAAGAGCCGATAAAGGAGAAAACGCGAAGTGCAGGAAACTATTAGAGAGCGAATACGCGGTGCATTTGCCGAGGTCTGCAAACTCGACAAAGCCGAACTGCAGGACGACGTGCTGGTTCAACAGGAGTTAGGGATCGATAGCCTGCTTGGGCTCCAGCTACTCGCAAAGTGTGAACAATTGCTGGGCGTAGAGATAAATGAGGATGGTTGCGCCGATCTCGACACCGTAGGAGAGTTCCTTGACTACTTTCAGGAGGCGGCGAACAGCTAAGGACTTGATTGATGCGAAGTGAAGGAGAGCAGGTGATACGACGAGCCTTTGAGGCGGAGTCGATTGCGAAGGCGCAGCGTGACGTCCGTCTCGCTGCTTTCCTTGCCGCGGTGCTTTTCGCGCTGTTTCTGCTGCTTGATTACATCGCATACCCAAGTCTGTTTCACACCTTCCTCACGATTCGCTCGGTCGCGGTCATCACAAGTATCGTTGTAATCTTTGCGGTCAACACCGATTTGGGCGGGCGGTACGCGCGCGAGCTCGGCACGTTTGCTTACCTCGTGTGGACCGGCTCGATCGTTGTAATGGTTCATCTTTCCGGTGGATACGCAAGCCCGTACTACGCCGGGATCAATCTCGTATTGATCGCGTTCCTGTTTCTCTTGCCGTTGGATTTCAAACGCGTATTATTTGTATGCGCTACGGTTTATCTGGCCTATCTGTTGCCGAGTGTGGTTGGGACCGGAGTGCAAAACTTCGCGGCGTTCGCGAATAACCATTTCTTTCTGATAACTACCATGACCTTGGTGGTCATCAGCGCTTTCCAGTCTACTCGCATGCGATACAAAGAGTTCGAGGCGCGCTATCGTCTGGCGCGTGCCAACGAGGAGCTCACCGAGCTCGATGCCTTGAAGTCGCAGTTCTTTGCGAATATCAGTCACGAGGTTCGTACACCGCTCACCTCCATAATCGGTCCTGTTTACGATCTCTATCAGGGAAATCTCGGCCGGCTTTCGCCGGATCAGCACGCGATGGTCACGCAGATCTACCGCAACGCGCTGCGGTTGCTCGACATGATCAATCAGATGCTGGACTTTGCCAAGTTCGAGGCCGGTCGAATGGAGCTGCGTCTGTCACGGGTTAGCTTGCTCGAAGCGGTCAAAGCGGTGACCGCCGCGTTCGGCGACGTTGCTGCTCAAAAGGGAATCGTGCTCGAGCACGAAGTGGCGTGTGAGGTACCGGCGGTATACCTCGACCGTGAGAAACTCGATCGCATCCTCTCGAACTTGGTGCGTAACGCCATCAAGTTCACTCACAGCGGCTCGGTGCGCGTCGTGTTGTCGCGTGAGGACGAGTTTGTAGTGCTGCATGTGGTGGACACCGGTATCGGCATTGAGCAGGATCACCTCGAAACGGTGTTCGAGCGCTTCCGTCAGGTCGACGGTTCTCTTTCGCGGCGCTACGAAGGAACCGGGCTTGGGTTGTCTATCGTGAAAGAATCGGTGGATATGCAACACGGAAGCGTAACGGTTTTGAGTACGCCGGGTGAAGGATCGTGTTTCACCGTTCGTCTCCCGACCGATCTCGAAGAGAGAGAGTCGAGTGCCCCGATCGAGCGTCGCGCGACCGACCGCCGCACCACCGATCGGCCGTTTGACGGGCCCGACCGACGACGCGGCCCACGACGCAGCGCCGATAGTTCGGAGATCCGGTTGCAGAACCTGGCGTTCGTGGACAAGACATCGGCTCTGGAGCGCCCCGAAGGCGGGGCAAGCGAGCCCGGTATTGCTGCGTTCGATGGGCTTCAGGTTCTGTACGTTGAGGATAACGCCGATCTACGCGAATACGTCACGACGATGCTCTCGCGACTCGGTCACCGCGTTCAGGTGGCCGCCGACGGGCTTGAAGGACTCGAGAAACTCAGGGAGTGCCCACCCGACGTCGTGGTCTCGGACATCATGATGCCCCACATGGACGGATACGAGCTCTTAAACGCTATCAAGGCCGATGAGCAGACGAATACAATACCGGTGGTGTTGACTACCGCCAAGTCGGAACTCGACGCACGTATCGAAGGGTTCGAAACCGGGGCCGACGACTATCTTGCGAAGCCGATCATTATTCGTGAGCTCGACGCCCGGATTCGCAATCTCGTTTCGGGTCGTCGATTGCAGGAGGCCTCGATCCGCTCTGAGGAGCTCGAGGCACGGATCAACGAGCTGTCGCTGAGTTTTTCGCAATCACTCGAGCTCAAGGATCGCTACACCGCGGGGCACGCCGTCGACGTGCTCACCTACGGGACGATCATTGCCGAGGAGATGAACCTCGTGGTGGACGCGTGCGTGCGAGACGCGCTGTTACTGCACGATATCGGGAAGATCGGAATACCCGACCAGGTGCTGTTCAAGGCCGGAACCCTCGAGCCCGACGAATGGGAAACCATGAAGAGCCACTCTGAACTCGGCGCGGAGCTGCTGCGACGGTTTGAGCACTTTAAGCCGGTAGCCGAGATCATCTTGGCGCACCAGGAGCGTTACGACGGTACGGGGTATCCGCGAGGGCTAAAAGGCGACGAGATTCCGCTGACCGCGCGGGTGATCAGCGTTGCCGACGCATGGCATGCGATGACCGAGGATCGCGTGTACCGCAAGGCGCTCAACCAGCGCGAGGCCGCCCTCGAGCTTCTGCAGAACAAGGGAACACAGTTTGATCCCGATATCGTGGAAGCGCTCCTGCGCGGCCTTCTCAAGCGCGGAATGCTCGAAGAAGCGGAGCTTCGCAAAGCGCGCGAAATGGTCAATTTCCGGAAGCTGTAGACCGCTGTAGACTACTGCTTCGGTGGTAACGGCACGAGTTTGTGGCGCGGGAACCGCAGCGTGGTACGCGCTCCGAGTTCGTGACGCTCTGCGCTGCGAAGGTAGAGCGTTCCTATCGGTGTTTCAAACTCGTAATCACGGTGTGCGCCGGAATAGGCGACGTAGCTGACGGTGGCCGGTAAGCCGGCGTCAGCGCCGGCGGTTGTTAGATACTCCGGGCGAATCATGAAGGCGGTCGCGCCTGCTTGCAGATCCGCGCCGGCCTCGGCGCTTACTGTTTCGCGTGCATCCGGGGCTTCTTCCGTGTCTTCGCTAAAGGCCTTCCCCGGCACTGCCGCGAGCTGCTCGCGGGTGAGGATGTTTGCGTGTCCAAGAAAGCGCGCGCAATACTCGGTGTGCGGATGCTCGTAGAGGCGTTCGGGACTACCCTGATCCTCGATGCGTCCGTCGCGTAGCACGATGATACGGTCTGAGAGCGCGAGCGCTTCGCTGCGGCTGTGAGTCACAAACACCGTCGGGATGCCGAGACCGCGCTGCACCCGTACGAGATAGCGCCGCAGCTCCTCGCGGCGCTCGGTGTCCACCGCCGAAAACGGCTCGTCGAGCAGAAGCGCACGCGGTTCCACCGCAAGCGCTCGCGCGAGCGCCACACGCTGCTGTTCGCCACCCGAGAGCGTCTGCACCGCACGATCCGCAAACCCCGCCAGGCCGACGAGCTCGAGCAGTTCGTGAACGCGCCGTCGGCGCTCGGGTGCCGGTACGCGTTGCACGCGCAGCCCGTACGCGACGTTCTCAGCCACGTTTAGGTGCGGGAACAGGGTGTAGTCCTGGAATACGTAACCCATGCGACGGTGTTGAGCCGCGACATGGGTTACATCGAGTCCGTCGACCGTGATGGCCCCGCGATCCGGTTGTTCGAACCCCGCCAAGATTCGTAGCGTAGTGGTCTTGCCGCTGCCGCTTGCGCCGAGCAACGTGAGCAGCTCGCCGTCGGCGACAGCGAGGCTCAGAGAAATCGTGAAGTCATCGAACTGTCGATAGATCTCCTCGGCGCGGATCACAAGCCCTCCTTTTCGCGCGCGTGCGATGTCAGGTCAATCGCGACGAACGCTGCCGCGACCACGATGATATACCACACACCAAGCGCGAGCGCTACGTCGAAACTCTGAAACCCAATCAATCGATACATCGCGATCGGGAAGGTGACGATCGCCCCGCGTCCGATCGTGAGCACGGCGGTGAAGTCGGCAAGGCTGAGTGCGAACCCAAAGGCGTAGGCGTTCAGGATGCTGCGCCACAACACCGGGATCTCGAGCGTTCGAACGCGAAACAGCGTGCCGGCGCCCAGGCTTTTTGCGGTCTCGGTATAGCGAAGCGGCACTCCCTCCATTGCTGTGCGGAGTATGCGAAATACCAAAGGAAACGCCATCACCCCCTGTGCAACGATAATCAAAACCGGCCCGGGGATGATCCCGAACCACAAAAGTCGCAGCCCCAAACTGAACGTCACGCCCGATATCGCGAGCGGTGCCATTGTCAGCGTGTCGAGCCACGGGACCTTTCGACCTCGTACCGCGCGCGCGGCAATGAAGCCGGCCGCGGTTGTGACGGCCGCGCACAGCCCCGCGATCGCGAGGCTTGTCGTGACGAGCTCGAAGAAATCGGCGCGAATTATCTGGTGGATATCGCGGTCGCCGATGCTTCCGGCGATCAAGGATCGGAACGCGGCGGTGCTCCATCGCCCGTTGCGGTAGAATGCTCGCAACGCGATCGAGGCAAGCGGCGTGAACAGAAAGACACCCAGCGCCACCCAGTAGCCGTAGCAGATGACGGTGGTGATCCACGAAATCTCGCGCCCGGAACGCATCACGAATCGGCGTCCGCGCGTCGCGACCGCGAGTCGCCGCGCGGCGAGGCGATGGGCTGCGAACACCGCTACGCCGCACACCGCGAGCTGCAGAAGCGCGAGCGCGCCCGCGGCGCTAAGGTTGAGGTTCATGAACATCGCCTGGTATATGCGGACCTCGAGCGTCGCGAAGCGCACGCCTCCGAACACCAGCACGACCCCGAAACTCACAAAGCAGTACAGGAATATCACGGTCGCAGCGTTGAGAATCGCAGGCAGCAACAGCGGCAGATGCAGTCGCAGCACCCGCCGCAGGTTGCCTTCTCCGAGGCTCAGCGATACCTCACGCAACCGCTGATCGACCTGCATCCAGGCGGCCGAGATCATTCGCAGTGCAATCGAGATATTGAACAGTATATGTGCCAGGATAATGCCGCCGGCCGAGTACACGAACGCGAAGCGCGTGCCGAGTAGTTGATTCAACACCCCGCTTCTACCGTAGAAGCTGATGATCGCGAGGATTACGATAAGACTCGGGAGCACAAACGGCAACAGACTCACGCTCTGCACGAGCCGCCTTCCCGCAAAGCGAATGTGAGAGAGAAAATACGCGCCCGGAAGCGCGATCGCGATCGAGAGCGCCGCCGATACTACCGCCTGAATCACCGAGAAACGCAAGCTGCGCCAGGTGCCGGTTTGCGCCAGCACCCGGCGCGCCTCCTCGAGCCAGGCCGACGCGCCGCGCTCGAGTGCTCCCGCCCCCAGCACCGTGAGTACCGGCGGAACAGTCAGCAGAACGAACACGGCCGCAATCAGGTACGGCGCTCCCGATCTCAACGCATCACGTCTTCCCATTGCTCAAGCCAGGTCTCGAAGTTTTCTTCGACCCGATCCGGATCGAGGGTCACGCTCCGATCGATATCGGGACCGGCCTGAAAGGCATCGGGGAGGGTAACTCCGGGATGTATCGGGTACATGATCTGCGACAGCGGAATCTGCTCTTGGAACTCTTGCGAGACGATGTACTCGACCAGGCGTTCGGCGTTGCGACGGTTGCGCGCCCCGCGAACGATCCCCGCCACCTCCACCTGCAGGTAAGCGGCCCCGTCGAACACCAGCGCGTTGTAGCGATCGGTGTTTTCGAACTCGCGATGATAGGCGGGGCTGGTCTCGTAACTCACCACCATCGGTGCTTCGCCTTCGGTGTAGAGGCCGTATCCCTCCGACCAGCTACCGCTTACCGTCAGTACGTTATCCCGAAACTCGCGCCAGAAATCGAGGTAACCGTCCTCACCGAACTCCGCGATTGTCGCGAGCAGGAAGTTGCGCCCCGGGGAGCTGGTGCCCGGATGCAGCATGATAAAACTATCCCGGAATCGCGGATCAAGCAGGTCATCCCAACTACCGGGAGCGTCCTCGAGCGCGTGACCGTCGTAGTTTACCGTGATGTAGCCGTAATCGAACGGGACAACCAGGAACTCATCGTCCACCAGGAGCTCCGGGCGGACGAGCTCTAAGGAGCTCGGCTCGTAGGGTTCGAGCAGGCGGTCTTCGCGCAGGCGCGGAAGATAGCTTTGATCGAGACCGATCACGGCATCCGCAACCGGCTCGTTGCGTTCAAGATAGAGCTGTGTGTAGACCGCGCCGGTCTCTCCGATGCGCTCGAGCTCCACATCGACACCGTACTCTCGATCGAAATACTCGACGATACTGTCGCGAAGCGAGCCCGGCAATGATCCGTAGCTGTACACGATCAGCTCCTCGGTCTCCTCGAGGCGGCGTTCCTCGGGATCTACGAACTCGGTCTCTCCTACGCCGCCCGCGAACAACGCGGATGCCGTGACGAGCATGAAAGCGGCAACCGCCGTAAACACTCCGACCTTCGAAACTCTCATCTTAGTCCTCCTTACGCGCGGGACCATATTGCATTTGGGATTGAGATCGAGTATGGGGTGGGGGTAAACACACAACGTGCCATTTCCTCCGCCGGCATTATCCGGTTCAGGTTCAAGGGTATGATCTCAGCCGACGTTGCCGCTTGTACGCGCAGCAACGCTGCCGGCACCCCTATGGTCCCAGATGGGCTTCCTAGAACATATTGCTGCCCGGCGCCGCAGTCAAGTCTATGTGGGCAGCGCGGTGTGGGCTGCACGGGCTGCGTGGGCTGCGTGGGCTGCGTGGGCGATCATCCGCTACCGTGGGCTCCGTACGATAGCTCTCTCGCTCGCAGCATATCGAACAGCACTGCGTTCAGGGGAGCCGGCGTTTTCAGCTCTTCCGAGAGACGCAGAAGTGTCCCGGCGAGCATCTCGACCTCGGTCTTGCGCCGAGCCTCAACGTCCTGCAGCATCGACGGCTTACCGTCGGCGGCGAGCCCTTGCATGATCTCGTGCCATTTCTCGACGTCCTCCGGTCCGATCTCGATCCGGAGTTTCTCCGCCGCGGCCACCACCTCGAGCATTGCGGTATCCATCAGTCGCATTGCGTGCGCATTTTCCCGGAACGGACCGAACGGAAGGCCCAGCACCGCCGCGGTTTGGTTGATCCCGACATTGATCATGAACTTCCACCACAGTATTCGTAGCATGTCCGGCGGGACCTCGACCTTGAGCCCGCTGCCGCGCAGAAGGGCCGCCACCGCTTGCACCGTGGGATCGGGCGGATTGTTCTGCGCGCGGCCGATATACAACGTGCCCTGCGATTGGTAGGTGATGCGGTTCTCGGTTCTAAGGGCGTCGATCCCGAGTGCAACGCCGTAGAGAACCCGCTCCCAGCCGTAGCGCTCGGCAAGCCGTTCCTCGCTGTCGATACCGTTTAAGACCGAAAGGATCACGGTGTTCGGGCCCACCGCCGGCGCAATCTGCTCGACAGCCTCGCCGAGTTGAGGATGCTTCACCGCTACGATCACGAGGTCGAACGGCTGCGCGAGCGTCTCAAGTCGTTGTACGCCGACCTCGCTCGGTTGATCGTTTACAATAACGCCGTCACGCGCAAGTCGCTCGGCGCGCTCGCCTTCGGCAAGAAACGCCGCCTCGAGTTCCGGTCGCGCGCTGAGCTGGGTAGCGTACACCGCGCCGAGGCCGCCCGCGCCGATAACCGCGACGCGTCGAAACTCCGGGGTGCTGGTCGTGTGGTTGTTCATGTCCCCTACTATACGCGCTTGCGCGTGGTTTCGGAAGTCTCCTGCGGGAACGCGTCGGGGCAATTGCGTCGGGGCAATTGCCCCGGGGCGATCGGTTGCACCAGGATGCGCAACGGGTATAGTCTTGAGGCGATCACGAACAAATGCCGTCGCTACCGAACACGCAAAGGAGGGGACGCTACGTGAAGATCGTTGTACTCGACGGATACACCCTTAACCCGGGAGATAATCCTTGGACCTCGGTTGAGCAACACGGAGAGCTTACGGTGTATGACCGAACCCCGAGTGACAAAGTTGTTGAGCGCGCGCTGGACGCCGAGATCGTTCTTACCAACAAGACCCCTATTCCCCGCGAGGCAATCGCGGAGCTACCCAATCTGCAATACATAGGCGTGTTGGCGACCGGGTACGACATCGTCGATACAACGGCGGCGCGCGAGCGGGGTATCCCGGTCACCAACATCCCGGTATACGGTACCGACTCGGTTGCGGAGTATGTCTTTGCGCTCATAACCGAGTATTTTCGCCAACCCGCGCTGCACTCGGATCTGGCGAAGGCCGGCGAGTGGCAGAAAGCAGGCGACTTCTCGTTTTGGCGAACGCCGCTCGCCGAGCTCGCCGGGAAGACCATCGGGATCGTTGGGTTCGGCCGTATCGGCCGCCGCGTAGGAGAGCTTGCGCGTGCGTTCAAGATGAAGGTGCTCGCGTTCGACGTCTGCGGAAAGGCGCCTTCGAGCTTCGAGGTGGGCTGGGCCGAACTCGAGGAGCTGTTTCGCGCGTCCGACGTGGTGACCCTGCACTGCAATCAAACACCGGAAAATACCGGGCTGGTCGGCAAATCGCTCTTGGGTATTATGAAACCCAATGCTTTGTTCATCAACACCGCGCGTGGCGGACTGGTACAGGAACAGGACCTCGCCGACGCGCTGAATAACGGCGTGATCGGGGGAGCTGCGGTCGATGTCGTCTCGAGCGAGCCGATCGCCGAGGATAACCCTTTGCTCCACGCGCGCAACATCTTCATTACCCCGCATATCGCTTGGGCGGCGCTGGAGGCGCGGCGGCGGCTTATGCAGAGCACCGCCGAGAACATCCGGGCGTTTCGAAACGGCGCCCCGATCAACGTGGTGAACTGAGCCGATGCACTATCAGTTGTTGACTTCGGAGTTTACCGGCGCCACGCTCTCCACGCCGAACCGTGTTGTGCTTCCCCCGCTGGTATCGTGGCTCTCGGGTGAAGACGGAACGGTTCGTGACCGGCATATTGAACACTACCACGGCCTACGGGGCCCCGGTCTCATGATCGTGGAAGCCACCGCGGTTGCACCCGAGGGTCGGCTCGCGGCAACTCAGCTCGGTGCGTTTTCCGACGCGCAGCTCGACGGTTTAACTCAGCTGGCCGAGACACTGAGCGCTGACGGAGCGGTGCCCGGCATACAGCTGCATCACGCCGGCGGGAAGACGACGCCCGAGAAGAACTACCGGCACTCGATACCGGTTCCGAGCATCATGCCCGACAGCCCCGAGGGTGCGTACGAGCTTGACGAGGCCGAGATTCGGCGGATCATCGATGCGTTTGCGGCGGCTGCGGAGCGTGTGGCCCGGGCAGGGTTCCGCTATATTGAGCTTCACGGCGCGCACGGGTACCTCGGGACGCAGTTTCTTTCGCGCGCTCTGAACCACCGACGAGATCGTTGGGGTGGGGATGTAGTCGCGCGGGCGCGTTTTCTCACCGAGCTCACGGCCCACGTTCGGGCACGCATTGAGTCGGTCAGGGGGGAACTCGGGGCGCATGATCACCTGCTCGTGCTGGGGATGCGTCTCGGTCTTACCGACGGAACCGCCGACGGCTTACCGCTCGCCGACGGACTGGCGGCGGCAGAGGCAGTTTGTGACGCGGGAGTAGAGGTGCTGCATATCTCGCATGCCGGGGGCTCGCTCGCCGCGCTCGACCCGAACTCACGGTGGGCTCCGACGCTGCAGGCTGCGGCAAGGGTGCGGCGCGAGCTCGGCGATCGGGTGCCGGTGATCGGCGTCGGTGAGCTGTTTGAGCCGTCGCAGGCTGAGCGCGCGCTGCAGTTCGGCATGGCCGATCTAACAGCGATCGGTCGCGGGCTGCTTGCGGACCCCGGCTGGGCGGTCAAGACGCTCACCGGACGCGATAACGAGATAGAGCGTTGCCATGAATGCCGGCCGAAGTGTTATCATTATACCGAGCCGCAGCGCTGTCCGGCCCGCAAGCGTCTCGAGGCGCGGAGGGGCTGAGAGGCTCGAGTGATCGGGAGCCGGGGCGTTACCCGGAAATTACGGTGGTTGCGTGGGTACAATTGATGCGTGGGTACAATTGAATCGTGATCACCGTTGAGACAGAACTACGATTGAGCTCAGGAGGAGAAACGAGATGGGTGAGTACTTAGATCAGGTGCCGGAAGAGGTGCAGGACCATATTCGGCAGATCACCGGCACCTCGGGACTGCCTAATACCGAGGAGTCGGTCGAGCTTCTGGCTCAGGCCTGGCTTGAGAAGAAGCGTGTGTTTGAGGAGAAGATCGATGTCCTGAAGATGGATGAGGTCGATGAACTCGGTATCGACGACGACCGCGGGGCGGTTGCGATGACCTACTCGGGCTCAATTCTCAGCATCGGTCCGCTTGTGGAAGGCAAGCGCAGCGTTGAGTATGCCAGTATCGGGTTGCGTGAGGATGTTCCCGACACCGCCACCCACGAGCACTCGGAGCTGGCTGCCGACGTGATGCTCGACGATCCGGTTCGTTTCGAGGTCGGTCCAATTCAGAAGAGCTCCCCAATCCTCAAGATCGCAGTGATGCGCGAAGAGATGGAGCCCGAGGCCGAGGAGCAGGCTTTGAGCGACGCTACCGTGGCAATCACCGAGGAGTTTGTCGAGATCAACAAGACCGTCTCGCGTGAGCGCGCCTTGATTGAACCCGACGACGACTCGAGCCTCGACGAAGACTGATCGGCTAGGCTGAGCAGCGACGCAGAGATCTTCATGGCGCGTCTTCCGGACAAGATCGGTAAGTACAAGGTTGTTTCTCAGGTTGCGACCGGGGGCATGGGTGCGGTCTACAAGGCCGAACACCCAACGCTCGACCGCTACGTAATCATCAAGAAGCTGACGCTGCGAGGTGACTCCGCAATTCGCGAGCGGTTCCGCCGCGAGGCTCAGCTGATGATGGATTTCAAGAACGACTATATCGTCGATGTCTACGATCACTTCCGCGAAGGCGCGTATTATCACATCGTGCTCGAGTACGTAGACGGCGTGTCGCTTGAGCAGTTACTGAGGCGCGAGCGGTACCTGCCGGAGGAGATCGCGCTGCTGATCCTACGGGATACCTGCCGCGCGCTTCAGTACGCGCATAAGCGCGGAGTGGTACATCGCGACATCAAGCCCGGCAATATCTTGATCGCGAACAATGGGCAGGTGAAGCTTGTTGATTTCGGTGTGGCCAGCATTCACGACGACACACAGGACAGCCTCACCAAGGAAGGGATGACGCTTGGTACTCCGGCGTACATGCCGCCGGAACAGTTTCACAACACCCATAGTGTAGACAAGCGCGCCGATGTCTACGCGGTCGGGGTGATGCTGTACGAGATGCTGACCGGCAAGAAACCGTATCCGGGAAGCATGACGGCCGAGGCGATCCGGCTGATTCAACACGGCAAGTATACCCGGCCGCGCAAGCTCAACCCCAAGATTTCGCGTTTTGCAGCGCGCTTGATTCGCACCTGCATGCGGGTCAAGCGCAAGCGTCGCTACCAGAGTCTTGACCCGGTGCTTCGTCTTCTCGACAAACGCACCGCGTACAAGAACGCCGCCGATCCGGCGGTGCGCCTCCAGCAGTTCATTGCCGGAACTTGGCGACCGCCGGTTCCTCCCTCGTGCGTGAAACGCGCGCCGGCGATTGCTGCGGCGCTACTCGCACCTGCGCTTGTGGCAACCGGCATCTACGCGTATCACAGCGGGTACTATCACGAGCTCATCCACGCCGATGAGTACGGCGCGGCGAGTCTTATGGTGCGCGTCGAGAGGAACGGCCGCGAGCCGCAAGACCTCGGGCTGCGTGCAACGGTTTACGAGGTTTCAAACAGCGTTGTCGGCGACGAGGCGTACGTGGTCACCGGCTTTCGAGAGCGCAGCGAGCACGAGAGCGCCGACTATCGGGTGGTGAGTAGCGAGCGGCTCTACCTGCCGGCCGGCTCGTATCGCGCCAAGTTCGAGGCTGCCGACACGGTGTTCTGGCGGTCTTTCGATGTGGCGCCGCGCCGCGAACAGCGGGCCTCAACGCGTTGGGCCGACGGTCGCCGGGTTGAGGCGGTGCTCGAAACGCCGGATCCCGAACCGCTTCGCATCCGCGCCCGGGTGGTAGACGCAGCAACCGGGAGACGCATGCTCGACGGGTACACCGTACGGGTGCGACTACGCGGGCTCTGGCGAGACCTCGAGGAGGTCGAGTCCGAGGCGCTGCAGTCGGGGCAGGCGTACCGTTTCCGCGTTACCGCGGAGGGGTACGAACCGCAGGAGTACAACCTCCGCTTCGAGCGGCATCAGTCGCGCTTGGTGCTCGACGCCGAGTTGCAGCCCCGCGGTGAGTAACGAGAAACGATCGGGCGCGATAGGGAGTAGGGAGTAGCAAACATGACACTGTTTTGGAAACGATTGATTATCTGTGCGCTCGGTGTGTTGGCGGGAGTGTTGGTCTGGCCGGTAATGGAGTTGTTTCTGGCGCGGCAGACACAATTCCCGAACTACTTGGTGTTCAGCGTCGCTTCCGGGGCGGCGTTCGGGCTTCTGTTCGGGGTGTTCCTCGGTACCGCCGAAGGCATCATCGCCGGCAGCAATCATCGTATCATGGTTGGAGCCGGCACCGGGGCGGCGCTTGGGCTGCTCGGTGGGATGTTGGGGTTTGTCGTGGGCCAGGCGGTGCTGTTTGTGGTGGGCGAGCTCGTTCTCATTCAGGAGCAGGATGTGCGCGCGATCGGTTTCCCACTCGCGCGCGCGCTCGGCTGGGCGGTGCTCGGGTTGTTTGTGGGCTCAACCGAAGGCATCCGCGTGCGCTCGCTGCGCAAGCTCGCGATGGGTGTGGCCGGCGGCTTCCTCGGCGGTTTCCTCGGTGGTGCGGTCATTGAGTACGGGAGCGTTCATGTGGAACAGGCTGCGGTGGTTCGCTTCGCGGGGCTGGTGCTGCTCGGCGCTGCGATCGCGTTGTTCCACGCCTTGATCGAGCGGCAGCTCTCGCTTGGGGTGCTTCGGTTGTTGAACGGCCGCTTCAAAGGCAAGGAGTTCGTGATCAATCAACGTCGCGCGGTGATCGGTAGCGGAGTCGGCGCCGACTTCATCATCAAAGGCTACCGAGACGTGCTCGAGCGACACGCGCGGTTGCGCTACAAGAACCGCGAGCTCTATATTGAGCCGCTCGAGCCACAACGGGCCGGCGAAGTGCTCGTTAACAACCGGCCGATCGCGGAGCAACGCCTCAAGTACGAAGACGTCATCAAGATCGGAAGCGCCAAGCTGTTTTTCCGCCACGAGTGAGGGCGGGATAGTGAGGGCGGCATTACGGAATCGCCGAGAGTGCGAGGAGTGTAAGCGATGAACACAGTCAAGTTCCTGTTACCGGTGTTGCTTCTGGGGCTCATTTCTCCGTTTGCGGTTGCCGAGGCCGAGATTACCCAGATAGACCCAAGCCGCATGCTCACTCGGCAGCAGGTGGATGTCTACGTGGATATTGATGAAGCGGCGGGGGTACCGCCCGAAGGTGTTACCGGGGATGAGTTTCGGTTGTACGAATCTCCCGACGGGGAGCAGTTCAGCGAGATTCGGACCTTCGGTTTGAGCACCGTCGCCGATCGCGACGCGGGCGTTACGTTTTTTCTCTTGATCGACAACTCCGGGAGTATGTACGACACCATAGACGACGAGCCCACCGACGACCCTGAAGAGATGCGGATCACGCACGCGAAGCGCGCGATACGCGTGTTCCTCGACAGCGTCGATCATCCCCGAGATAGGGTTGGGCTCGCGTCGTTCAATACGTTTTACCACAAGTATTCGCAGCCGATCGAGAGCCGGCTGCAGATCGAGCGCCTCCTGGATGAGATAGACCGTCCGGGGCCCGGTGAGGGCTTCACCGAGCTCTACAAAGCGATTATCGAGGCCTCTCGCGAGCTCAGCGACGAGCGGGGGCGAGTCGTCCTGATCGTTCTGTCTGACGGTGAGAACTTTCCGTTCACAGTGCACCGGCGGCAACCTCATCCTGAGTACGGAACGCATATCTACGACTATTCCGAGAGCATCGAGCAGCTCGAACTCGACGGCGTATCGATGTTCGGCATTCATTTTGGAACCGAACAAGAGGATAACCTCGAAACTATAGCACGGAGAAGCGGCGGCCGCGTGTTCGACGCTCGCGATGATAGCGAGCTCGCCGAGGTATACCTCGCGATCCGCGAGCGCGTACTGCGCGAGTACGTTTTGACCTATCGGCCGACGATGGAACCGGCCGAGCGCAAGTACGTACAGGTAGAGTACGCCGGCAGTCGAACGAGACCGAGGAGCTACTACGCCGGTACGATCCTCGGCACCAGCCCGAGCGAGATAGGCCCGTGGTTGCTCGCGCCGGTCTTGGCGGCGCTTGCGCTATGGGCCTTGATCCGTCGGCTTCGATTTCAGAACAAGCGAAGCGATGCGAATCTGGAACTGCTGTCGGGGGGGCGAGCGGCGACGCGTATGTTCTCGTTACCGCAGGGGCGTACCGTGATCGGGGGAAGCGATAACGCCGACCTTACGGTTCACGGCGCTCCCTCTATGCGCGCGCATCATGCCACGGTGGTGTACGACGAGAAGACGCGCAGGTACCGAGTAGAGAGCGAGAGCGAGATCACGGTCAACAATCAGCCGGCTACCAAGCAAGATCTTGAACCGGGGGATGTGTTGAACATCGGCGGAACGATTGTGGTGTTCGACGAGGGGGCAGCCGGCGGCGACCGCGCAACCGAGAGCAACCGCGCCGAGGACAACGAGAAGCGTTAATCGGCGCGAGCGCCGCCGGCCTCGTCGGTTTCGCGGTGAAACTCTACGTTGAAGGCGCGGATCGTCGAGAGCGAGAGGTGCGTGAAGAGCTCGTCCTCGAGACCTCCGAACTCGAACACCCAGCTGCCGAGTCTCCAACGGTCTTCGCCGTCGTAACTCAGTGCTTGGGGCTGCCGCCTGCGACGTTCGAGGTACATCCGTCCGCCCTCGGCGGTGAACTCGTAGACGGTGTCGAGCTCGGGGCTTCTGAAGCGACCGAGATAAGGACGCATCCAGGCTTCAAGCCGGTCGGCGAGCACAATCTCGCTGCCGCGCTCGAGGAGCTCTTGGGCGTCGATGTCGTCGCGATTGCTCAGGAGGAGTAGCGATACACCGTGCGCAGGAAATCGGCGGTAGTCGTGCCGGAACCCCATGAAGCGTGCGTCGTGGCCCTCCCGCTCGAGCTCGTTCCACCGGTCTAATTGCAGACCAAACGCGTACGGAATATCGCCCCCGCCTTCGGTACGGCCGGCCGAGCTCAGCATCTCGAAGACCGTGTCGTTGAGCTCAAGAGCGTTGGCGCTATATACTCGGTCCCAGCGAGCCCAGTCTTCTACGGTTGTGTAGAGCCCACCGGCGCCGTACTCTTGGTAGGTATTGATGTGCGCGACCGCGAACTCGCCCGCTTCGCTACCGGGGGCCGGGGCGGCGGGTCCGCGGCGGGGTCTATATCCTATCACCCGGTTCGCAATGATGGTCCGCCTGTCGTCGTTGAGCAGACTGTTTTCCATGCCGAGTGGCTCAAAGAGTTCCTCCTCCGCGAAGCGCGGTAAGCTGCGGCCGTCGACCTCCTCCACCACCGCGGCCAGAGCAAGGTAGTTGCTTCTGCTGAACTCGAATCTTGAACCGGGTTCGTGATTCAACATGCCGGCGGTGGTAACGACCTCCATATAGTCTTCAAGCTTGAGCGGGTCGGCGATACTTAGATCGGCGACTTCGATGAGCTCGATGAAGTCCGGCAAACCCGCCGTGTGGTACAGCAGATGCTCGACCCGGACCTCCTCGGCCCAGCTCGGCCAGTACTCGAGCAGCTCCGCCGCTGCATCATCGAGTGCGAGTTTACCGCGATCGATCAGCACGGCAGCCGCTACGGCGGTGACTTGTTTTGAAAGCTCGGCGGCGTAGAACACCGCACCTTCCGAAAGCTCGATTTGGTGATCGAGGTTCGCGAGACCGCGGTACCCGGAGTACAGCAACCGCCCGTTCCCGAACACGGCCATCGCAACTCCCGGTTCACTCGGCCGGGTTTGATCTTCGAGTAGCGCCTCGAGCGCTGCGGTAGATTCATCAGAGAGGACGAACGGAGTATGCTCGTGTTCATGCTCTTCCGCGCGCTCGGGCTCGCCGCTCGGCATCGCTACGATGACCACCGGATACGCGGCAACAGCCACCGCTGCGACGGCTCCGAGGGCCGGCAGGAGCTGTTTCCGTCGAAGCTCGGGTATACGTAAGCCCTGCAGCCACCAGTAGAGTGAAAAAAGCGTGTTGCGCATTCGTTTCATCGTGGGCCTCACCTACTGCTCGGCCGGACGGTTCGGTGAGCTTGGTTCTCTCTCCAGGGTACGAGTTCCGGCGGCGTTGGTCGTGACGGTCATCCGGTTATACTCCCCGCCCGCGTCGCGCTCAAACCGTACCCGCCGGTCTTCCCAGGAGAAGCGCGCGCCCCCGCGCCACTCGAGCTCGGTTGAAACCGAACGCGGGCCGCGCATCCGGAGCCGCCCGTGCTGAACGCTCACCTCGTAACGCGTTTGGTAGTCCGGGTCGCGGTAGACTCCGGCGAACTCGGCGAGTTCGCGTTCAAACCGGCCCTCGAATACGATATCGGCTACGCGCCGCATCTTTCGGGTAGGGTCTATCCCGGCGGAGTTGCAGAGCACGGCGATCGCGGTGTTGTGGTCGGGAAAGCGTTGATAATGGCTGCGAAACCCCATGTAGTTTCCGTCGTGCCCGACGGTGGCGAGCCCCTTATACGAACCAACGAACAGTCCGCCGGCGTAGCTGATCCGCCCACCGGCGTTGCTGCGGCCCACCCTCGTCATCTCCTCGGCAAAGTTCCGTATCGGGGTTCGATTGTCGTAGTAGTTGCGCTCCCAGCGCGCGAGATCGTCGAGCGTGGTGAACACGCCGCGCGCCCCGATCCAGCTTACGTGGTTGCGATAGAACTCCCCGAACCGCTCTACTCCGGATCGTCGATGCGTGTCGCCGAGGAGGCTGAGCGGGAGATAGCTCATGCTGCGATTAGGGACAACCAGCGTCGGATCATCGTGCACATGCGTTGAGTGCATTCCCGACGGCTCGAACAACTCGCGTTCCGAGAACTCGCGCAGGCTCATCCCGGTCACGCGCTTCACCAGTGCCGCCAAGATAATGTAGCCGGTGTTGCTGTAGTTATAGCGTGCGCCGGGCTCGAAGTTGAGGCTCCGTTGGCGGTGCAGCATTTGCGTGATCCGCTCCGTGTCGGTCTCGGGGTCAAGTCCGCGTCCTTCGATATGCAGCAGATGGATGAGATCGCGAATCCCGGATGTGTGATGCAGGAGGTTCTCGACCGTGATGGGGCGATTGTAGCCGGAGCGTGCCGCGAGGTCCGGGAACTCGGGCAGGTAAGACCGCACGTCCTCGTTGAGGGCGATCCGGTCGCGTTGAGCCAGGAGGATCACGGCGGCCGCGGTAAATTGTTTAGCGAGCGAGCCGACCATCAAACGCGATTCGGGGCCGAGCGGAATCCCATAGTCGAGGTTTGCCGCTCCGTAGTATTCGCTGAACGCCGGTTCGCCGTCTACTATCACGCCGGCCGCGCAGCCGGGTGTGTCGGGGTTGTCGTGCCGTGCAAACACCCGCGCGATACGTTCGGGTTCAATGCTCGTCGTAGTGGTGTGAGGTCGCTCCAGCGCGGCTATCGACGCCAAAGCGAGTGTCGCGAGAACTATGACTGCGATGACTCTGTGCGAGCGCTGCGGCATACCGACTCAACTCTGCGGCAGCTGTGGGGATTCCCACACGATGCGCGGACTGCGTGAACTCATCGCGGAGCGAATCGCGACGTACTCACCGACATTCTCGGTCGTCAAGAGACCGTACACCTCGCCGCGTTGGGTAACCACCATCGTCCGCAACCCCGACTCCTGCATGCGCGCGAACGCATTGCTCAATGTCTCGCCGGCGTCCACGGTCTGAACCTCGTTACGCATCGCGCCGCGAACGGTGCCCGATTCGCCGTGCTCCGGCAATGCCTTGGTTAAGGCCTCGCGGCTCAAGAGTCCAATGAGTTCGCCGTTCTCGAGCACCGGGAAGTCCTTTTGGCTGGAGGAGAGCAGAATCTTGGTAACCTCGCCGAGCGTGTCGGCGGCCTCTACCGTGTGAAACTCGGTCACCGTGACCTCGCGTACGATGGTACCGCCGAAGAACGCTCGCATCTGCGCCATATTCGCTTCCTGGGCCGCGCCAATCCAGACGAAGACCGCGATCAGTATAAGAAACGGATTTCCGAAGAACCCCAAAAACCCTAACGCAAGCGCCAGTCCTTGTCCGATAGTGGCTGCGGTTGAGGTGGCTTGAGCGTAGCTCGTGTGAAGCGCCAGTAACGCGCGCAGGATTCGTCCGCCGTCCATCGGGAACGCGGGCAGCAGATTGAACAGCACCAGCGCGATGTTCACCGATAACAACCGCACCAAGAACTCTCCGCGCATAAGCCCAAGGTCGCTCGGCAACTGCGGTCCGGACGATATGAGAAGAATGAGGTAGAGAATAGCCGCTATAGCGACGTTGACGGCCGGGCCGGCAATTGCTACCGCGAGCTCCCGCTTGGGCTCTTCCGGCATGCGCTCGAGCCGCGCGACGCCGCCGATCGGGAGCAGCGTGATATCACGAGTGCCGATCCCGTAGCGCGCCGCGGTCAGCGCATGGCCGAACTCATGCAGGACCACGCAGATGAACAACGCCAAGATGAACCCAACCTGCTGCAGGATCGCCGACGGGGGAGATCCGGCGGCGAACTCACTGAACGCAATCCAGATCAGCAGTAGGAAGAAGGTTGCGTGCACTCGAACCGAGATATTGCGAAACTGAAACAACGAAAACGACCAGCGCATACACCTACAGGATATCCCGTTTTAGCGCGATAGGAAAGCTAGATCATTCGGTGCGTCTGCCGTAAGCGATGAACGCGGCCTGTTTAATCCTCGGCCCCCCGCACAAACACCGGCCTGTGCGGCTCGGAGTGCTCGGCGCTGTAGCGATATCCGTCGTCGCTGAACTCACGGAGCCGTTCCGGGCGCTCAACGCGGTTTGTGACGATCCACCGCGCCATTCTGCCGCGCGCCACCTTGGCGTAGATCGCTACCGTTCGCAGCCGGCCCGAGTTCCAATCCTTGAAAACCGGGGCGACCGTCTCGCCGACGAGCCGTTCGGTATCGAGCGCCGAGAAGTACTCCTGCGAGGCGAGGTTAACCAGAACCGGTGTCTCGTGCGCCGTAAGAACCTCGTTGAGCGCGTCGGTAATCCGGTGCGACCAGAATTGATACAGGTTCTCGCCGCGTTGGTTCGGGAGTTTCGTACCCATCTCGAGCCGGTACGGTTGCATCAAGTCCAGCGGTCGGAGGACGCCGTACAGTCCCGAGAGGATCGCAAGGTGTCCTTGCGCGAACTGCAGGGCGTCGTCCGAGAGAGAATCCACATCCAAACCACGATAAACGTCGCCTCTGAACGCATAGATCGCCTGTTTGGCGTTATCCAGGTCGAAACGCGGCTCCCAACGCTTGAAGCGTTCATGATTCAGCTGTGCCAGTTTGTGATTAATTCCCATTAGGCTCGCCAGTTGCTGCGGCGAGTGGTTGCGCAGCGTTTCGACCAGCTGCTGAGCGTCCGAGACGAAGCGCGGTTGCGAATGCTGCATTATGCGCGCAGGAGAATCAAACTCCAACGTTTTTGCAGGTGATAGTATCGTTACCATAACGGCTCCTTCGAATACTCCTTTCGTAGTGGTACGGAACTCCGGAACAAAGACACGCTGCCGGCAACCGCGGGCAACCGCGGGCGTTCCGCCTCCTAGCCGGAGGTTACTGCTTCCAGAACCGTGGCGTGAAGAGGATAAGCACGGTAAAGATTTCGAGCCGGCCCATCATCATCACGACGCTGAGAAACCATTTCACGTAGTCCGGGTAATGCGCGTAGTTCTCGGTTGCTCCAACAACTCCGAACCCCGGTCCGATGTTCCCAAGAGTCACCAGCGCAGTAGCAAAGGCACTCATAATATCTACCCCCGACGAGCTCACCACTACGGTAGTAACGAGGAGGCTCATCAGGTACAGCACCAGAAAACCGGCCAGGGCGTAGATCGCGTTCTTGGGAACCGGCAGTCCACTCAGGCGCACGCTGAACACGCCGCGCGGGTGGAGCAAATACTTCATCTCGGAGAGACCTAACTTCACCAGAGTTAAGATCCGCACGATCTTCACTCCGCCTCCGGTGCTACCCGAGCAGCCGCCGAAGAACATCAACATCAGCAGCAGCGCCTTCGCGAGCGGCGGCCAGAGCTCAAAATCGGCCGTAACGAAGCCGGTAGTCGTGAGAATGCTTGCCGCCTGAAAGGCACCGTGCTCGAGGCTCGTGAGAAAATCCCCATAGGTATTCTGCATCCGGAGCGCCGCCGAGATCGCGAGCGCGGTAGCGGCAAAGATCGCAAGATATGCCTTGAGCTCGCTGTCGCCGGTCACCGAGCGCACGCGCCCGGTGACGGTCTTGAAGTACAGAATGAAGTTCACCCCCGCCATCAGCATGAACACCGTTGTGACCACATTGATGTAACTCGAGCCGTAATGCCCGACGCTCGCGTTCTTGACGTGGAAACCGCCGGTTGCGAGCGTTCCAAAGGTATGTGTAAGGCCCTCAAACAGGCTGAGTCCGCCGAGCATCAGCAGAAGCGTTTGCGCGACCGTCAAGACGAGATAGATCAACCAGAGCGTCTTTGCGGTCTCGGTAATCTTCGGCGTTATTTTGTCGACCGTTGGGCCGGGGACCTCGGCCTTGATCAGCTGCAAACCGCCGACTCCGAGGATCGGAAAGATCGCGACGGTTAGCACGATGATGCCCATGCCTCCGAGCCAATGCGTGAGCGAACGCCAGAACAGGATCGCGTACGGCAGTGCCTCGATTTCGGTCAAGATCGTGGCGCCGGTGGTGGAGAACCCCGACATAGTTTCGAAAAATGCGTCGGTATAGCGTGGGATGGACCCGGAGAGATAAAACGGCGCGGCGCCGATCGCCGCCGAACCAAGCCAGCTGAGCGTGACCATCAAGAATCCGTCGCGCGTACCAAGCTGTCGGTCGCTCGGGCCGGTGACCGCGAACGCCGTGAGTGTTAGCGTTGCCGTGGACAAGATAGTAGCGAGGAAGCTTGGGATGAGCTCGTACTCTCGGTAATAGATCGCGACAAACACCGGGAGTAGCATGAAGCTCGAGACCACGAGCAGCAAAATTGCGACAATTCGAGCGACAAGCTTGAGATTCATGGCTATCGGGTGAAGAAACGCTGCACGCGGTCGATCTGCGCGCTGGTCGCGATCGCGATCACTTGGTCATCGGCTTGAATCACGCGGTCGCCGCGGGGTACCAGGTGCTCCCCGGCGCGGATGAGTGCAACCACCAGAGAGTCCTTCGGAAGCGGCAGATCCTGTATACGCGCTCCGGCCGCTTTGCTCTCGGGGTGCACCGGGAGCTCGATCACCTCCAACGCACCGTCGAAGATGCTGTACACGGTGCTTACGTTGCTGCGCCCACGAATAAAGCGCAGGACCGAGTCTACCGTCGCGTTCTTGAGGCTGACCGAGGCGTCGATGCCGAGATTCGATGCGATCTTGATATAGTTTGCTTTGCCGACCAGGACGATCGAGCGGGGGATCCCGCGGGACTTCGCGTATACCGCGGTCACCATGTTCAGCTCTTGGTTCTCGGTTGTCGCTACCAATACGTCGGCCAATCCAAGGCGCTCCTCCTCAAACAGGTCGTCCTCGGCGATGTCGGCGTTTATGACCACCGCTTTGGGAAAACGCTCGGCGATACGGCGGCTCTTCTCCTTATCACGCTCAATGACCTTGATCTCCGGCTCACGGCGAGCCCGGAAACCCGGACGCCTCGCGTGGTAGTGATCTGCAGGCCCGTGTCGATAGAGGTGGTTGAGCACCTGCGTCGCGATTCTCCCGCCGCCTACAAGCACGATCCGGTGTAGCTCGCGGCGCTGCTTGCCGAGCGCATCGAACAGCAGCTCGAATCCGCTTTTCGTTGTCACAACGTAGAGCACATCTCCTTGTCGGATGCGGGTCTCGCCGGAGGGTATGATGTAGGCGTTTTCGCGCAATACAACCACAACGAGAAACGAAGCCGGGATTAGGCTTCCGGTTTCGAGCAAGGTGCGGTCTGCGAACTCCGAGCCTGCTTCCACGGTGAAGCTGCGGATCTGAACGTCTGAGTGCTCGAACACCATTACGTCGCTGGTTGCGCCGTGCTCGATGCTGCGAATCACGGCCTGCGCGGTCTCGGTTTCGGGCGTTACCACCCAGTCGACGCCCATGAAGCCGCGGTGTTGGGTGATCGATTCGGAGTACTCAAAGCTGCGTATGCGCGCAACTTTGTACGGAACCTCAAAGTTTTGGGCGACAACCGCACACGAGATCATGTTGATCTCGTCGGAGCCCGTGACCGCGATGAAGTACTCCGCGTCGGACAGCCCGGCCTCGCGAAGCACCGCGAGGTTATTCACTGCGCCGTTTACCACCATACAGTCGAGGCGCTCACCGGCATGGCGTGCCTGGCTCGTCTCGCTCTCGATCAGTACCACGTCGTTATGTTCGGCGATGAGCTGCCGCGCAATTTGCATGCCGACGACGCCTGCGCCGCCGATTACCATCTTCATAGTTGCCGCTTATAGCACGGAAACGGAACGCGGTCAAACCTCCCGGACCGGCTCCGGGTGCCGGCTTCCCGGCTGTGAACGGCTGTTTGCCGACCGGGCGACACGATCCGAAACCTGCCGAGCGTGTGCGCCGTGCTACAGCAAAACCTGCGCGACCACATACACGCCCGCGCCTATCGCGACCGCGGCGAACACGCGCCCGAGCACTACCGGGGAGAGGCGGCGTTTCCAGACCGCGCCGACAGCCATACCGACCGCGGAGCCCGCGGCGAACACAAGCACGAGGAGTAACGAAACATCGGCGGTGGCGCCGAAATTTGCAATGAAACCCGAAACCGAGATCAGCGCGATCGCGACAAGTGAGGTTGCAAGCGCGTGCTCAATTCGCGCCGACCCAACCCAGACGAGGGCGGGCACCAGCAGAAACCCGCCGCCGACACCGAAAATTCCCGACAGGATTCCGGTAAGCGCGCCGGCACCGCCGAGTTTTACGATACAAGCAGGGCTCGGGCGCGGGCGTCCGTGGTCATCGCGCGGGCAGGCGTAGCGACCGACCGGAAGCTCGCGTTCCTCGCCGCCGCTCGCCATCCGTAAGCCGACGGCCACCATCAGCATCGCGAACAGGATCATCACCAGATCGTCGGGCATCAGGATCCCGATGCGCGCCCCGAGCGGGGCGGCGACGATGCCGCCGAGGCCGAGAATTGCTCCGGCGCGCCACAGCACCTGCCCCGATCGCGCCTGCAGCCCGGCGCCGAACAGCGAGGTGAGTCCCACCACCGCGAGCGAGATCGCGACCGCCGCTCGCAGTTCGAGTCCCAGCCCGTACACCAGCAGAGGAACCGCGAGAATCGAGCCGCCCCCACCGGTGAGCCCAAGCGAGAGTCCGACCGCCGAGCCGAACACGACTGCGAGCGTGGTTTCCATAGCAGCGTCCTCCGTTACGCGACGTTGCGCGCGAACTTGTGGTCGCCGCTTCCGTCGACCAGAACCGCGCGATAGCCTTTGGCTACGAGGAACGAGCTCGTAAGCGCAGCACGACGTCCTGAGGCGCAGTAGACGTAGTACTGTTTATCATTGCGAATGCTGTCGAGGCGTTCGGCGATGCGCGTATACGGAGCGTTTACGGCATTCGCCATGTGGCCTTCGGCGTACTCAGCGCTTCCGCGTACATCAAGCAGCTCAGCCTCCGCCGGGAGGCTCTCAAGGTCCAAGCGGTCGAACTCTACAACCGCGAGTTGCGTCATCTCCGCGCCGCCGGCTTTCAGTTCATCGAAGGTAATCCAACCGACCACGTTGTCGAACCCAATGCGATAAAGCTTGCGGACCGCCGGGTCGAGATCTCGTTCGGAGTCGAGTACGAGTACGATGCCGTCCTCGGCGTCGAGGAACGAACCCGCAGCGTTGCTAAAGGATGAACCGTCCATCGGCGCGCAGATCGAGCCGGGGAGGTGCTCAGCGGCGAACGCACGGCGGTCCGCGCGGGCGTCGAGAAGGGCGCTCTTTACGTCACGCGCATGCGCGGCAACTTCACTCGCGCTAAGCTTTGGGGCCTGCGGTGGACCGCCGGTCACCCGAATACCGTCTCGATTCACGTGCTTCATCCGTTTGAAGTAGAGAGGCGGTTCGGGCTGTCCCGAAAGAATTTCCTTTACGAATCCTTCGGCGTTATTCTCGGCGAGTTTGAGGGTGCCGTTGAACCGCCGCTCGTAGCCTACCGTGGAGCTCGGGATCGCGCCGAGGGCTTTTCCGCAGGCGCTGCCGGCTCCGTGTCCGGGGAGAACCTGCACGAACTCAGGCAGATCGGAAACACGGCTCGCGAGCGAACCTTGCAGAGTGCGGGCGGAGGGCTCCATCGCCCCGGCAACTCCGGCGGCCGACTCGAGCAGGTCGGGCCTGCCGACATCGCCAACGAACAGGAAGTCCCCGGTGACGATCGCGACCGGCTCGTCGGCTCCGCCGCCGCGGTCGATGATCTTGTAGCTGAGATGCTCCGGGGTGTGTCCAGGCGAGTGAACCGCCTCGATCTCCACCTTGCCGATCATGATCTTGTCGCCGTCCGAGAGGTACCGGACCTTGGTACCGGCGTCCGGCCAGGCGTACGACCAGTCGTCTCCTCCGAGTGCGGACAGATATAGGGTAACCTTGGGGTCCTGGGCAAACTCTCGCGCGCCACTCACGAAATCGGCGTGGATGTGCGTTTCGGCGACCGCGACGATCTCGAGATCGTTCTCGGCTGCGAGTTTGTAGTAGCGGTCGATATCTCGTTCCGGATCGATCACCAATGCCTCGCCGGTCTGCTGACAACCGATCACATAGGCGGCTTGCGCCAGCTCATCGTCGTAAACTTGTCGTAGAAACATGTTTTCCTCCCGCTTGATTTTGCAGCTGAGGAATACCTCCGCTGCAAGATTAATCTTTACGTATATAGTAATAAATTGTATATTGCACGGCAAGGGCCCGGCGCGGATGTTTTCAAAATACCCGTGCGGCCGTAGAATATCGTTTGAACAAGCGTGGCGCCGCGGCAGTAACCGGCGGCTAACAAACGCTTTCGAGAAGCAAGGAGGTCGATATGATCGAGTTTTTGTCGCAGTCATGGCCCTGGTATGTTACCGGTCCGTTGCTTGGTTTGATGGTACCGCTTCTGTTGATCCTCGGCAATAAGGAGTTTGGTGTTTCCTCGTCGTTGCGCCATATCTGCGCGGCGGCCTTACCGCTGAATGCCGATTACTTTCGCTATAACTGGAAAGATGCGCTCTGGAACTTGGTGTTGGTGGCGGGCGTGGTGGTAGGCGCCGCGATCGCTACCGTTGCGCTTGACGGCGGGAGCGCGCCCGCGATCTCCGAAGGTGCGCGTGAGTTGTTCGCAAGTTGGGGAATAGAGAGTATCTCCGAGCTGCAGCCGCGTGAGGTCTTTGCGCTCGAGAATATCGCGACGCCGACGGCGTTGATTTCGTTGCTGCTCGGCGGGTTCTTGGTAGGATTCGGCGCGCGGTACGCCAACGGCTGCACCTCCGGGCACGCGATCATGGGGCTCTCGTTACTCAATTTTGGGTCCTTGGTAGCGGTTGTGGGGTTCTTTATCGGCGGCTTGTTGGTATCGCATCTGGTTGTTCCGTTGGTTTTAGCGCTGTAACGCGAGGAGGATGCGCAGATGAAGCTTTTAAAATTCCTTTTGATCGGAATATATTTCGGTGTTGTGTTGGTGAAAGGCGAAGTAATCTCGTGGTTTCGGATACAGGAGATGTTTCACTTCGAGGCGTTCTATATGTACGGTGTGATCGGCAGCGCGGTACTGGTGGGGATCATCTCGATTGCCCTGATCAAGCGCTTTCAGATCACCTCGATCGACGGCGAAACCATTAAGTTGGCGGGCAAGCCGTTTAACCGAGTCGGCAACCTCGTCGGGGGTATCGTGTTTGGGCTCGGGTGGGCGCTCGCCGGCGCGTGTCCCGGACCGTTGTACGCCTTGCTTGGGGTAGGGTACGGGTCTATTCTTCTGGCGATCGCCGGTGCACTGCTCGGTGTGATCAGCTACGGGTACCTGAAGCCGCGGCTGCCCCACTAGGGGCTCGTGCGGTGCCTCGAAACAGCCCCTAAGCAGCGTAACAATTGCATATCCGACGCCGGCGGGGTAGAATTGCGCTTGTGAAGAGCCACGAGCTCGAGAGCCTCATCGGCGTCTTAAACAGCATCTCGAACCTCTGCGCGATCGAGCATGCCGACCGCAGCCGTCGGTTACTACGCCGTGCGGTTGAGTTCTTGCGATACAAGCACGCACGGCGCGGGCAGCTGCTCCCGCTCGGTGACGAACTCGAGATGGTGGCGGTGCTGTTTGAGCTCGCGCGGGCTCGGTTCGGTGAGCAGCTCGTTGCTTCGATCAACAGGCCCGAGTATCCGTCCGAGAGCGCAGGTGCCTGTTTTGTTCCGCACTACAGCGTTCTTGCGTTTGTAGAGAACGGCATCAATCACGCCTTCGAGAGCATCGAGCCCCCGTGGAAGCTATCGGTTGAGGTTTCGAGCCGCGAGAGCGGCTTCGGGGTCACGATCGAGGACAACGGCATCGGCTTCGAACCGGAGCCGTATCTGAACGGTTACCACGCGCGTAGTGAGGGTGATGGGGGGCGCGACTACACCGGGTTGACTGCAACCATCGACCGGCTTGCAACCTGCTTCGGAGATCGGCATAACCTGCGCGTTGCGAGCTCGCCTGCGGCCGGAACCCTCGTTGAGCTGCACGTTCCGTTCGGGTGAGGAACGCGATGGTACGCAAACTGACGTCGCTTCGACTTCCGCTCAAGACCACGCAGCTGTTCCTGTTCGTTACCGTGATTCTCGGCGCCGGCGTCTTTAACATCTTCACGCTGTATCACGCCAACCGGTACATGAACATCTTCGATCGCAGTCTCGTCGGGTATCATAGCATTCAGCACCTCCACCGCGAGCTGGAGTCGAGTGTCTCTAGTCTGCGGCTCTATGTTCGGCATCGAGAAGACAGCCACCTACAGGCGGTGCGACGCACCCGGGGGGAGCTCGACCGGGGCTTGTATGAGGTGCGTCGGCACAACAGCACCGGCGTAGAGGCTGCGTTTGAGCTGAGGGCGCTGCGCAACGGACTCAATGCGTACCACGGCGCGGCCGAGACCGCCGTGATGGCGGCATCCGAAAACGACTCCGACCACTACCGGCTGTTGCTGCGCGCCGAGCGCATCAGCGAGTACCTCTTCATATACATTCAACGGTTAATGCATGTACGGCTTGCCGAGGGGATCGAGACGCACGCTGCATTGCGCGGTCATGCGCGTGCGATGGGGTTCGGGTCGTTGTTCGGCATTCTCGTGATGGGTGTCTTGATTATGGTGTTTCTGGTCGTGTTCACCCGCCGAATCACCCGTCCGATCCGCACGCTCGCTGCCGCGGCTCACCGCATGGCACACGGTGAGCTCGGCGTGGACGATGTTGTCGTGTCCTCAGTGGAGGAGATCGATATGTTGGCCGAGGCCTTCAACCGCATGAACAAGAACATCGCCTCGCTCGTGAACGACCTCAAGGACAAATCCGCGCTCGAGCGAAAGTTGCATAAGGAAGAATTGAAGAACGTTCAGATGGAGCGGTCGCTCGAGCACGCACGCTTTCAGCAGTTGCAGGCGCAGGTGAACCCTCATTTTCTGTTCAACAGCCTCAACACCATCGCGCGTGCCGCGCTGTTTGAACGCGCGGAGCAGTCGGCACGCCTGATACAGGCGCTCGCGCAGCTGCTGCGGCATAGCTTGGGCACGCGTTCCTCGATGTCGTCGATCGAGCGCGAGTTGGAGATCGTAAACGAGTACCTTCACATACAAGAGTATCGTTTTCGAGAGCGTCTGCGGTTCGAGTTGGCCTGCGACGACGGCCTCGGCGCGGTCGAGATCCCCTGTTTTAGCCTTCAGCCGCTGGTCGAGAACGCGGTTCAACACGGGATCGAGCCGCTCGAAGCCGGCGGTACGGTGCGCGTTATGGTGCGCCGATGCGATCACGAGATCGTGATCGCGGTTGAGGACAGCGGCGTAGGGATGAGCCCCGACAGGCTCCGGGCGGTCTCGCTACGCGACGGCTCTCAGACCGAGGTTGAGCGCAGCGACCCCTCGGCTTCCAGTATTGGAATCGCGAATGTTCGCGAGCGTTTTGAGTTGGCCTACCATCACGAGGCGCGCTTCGAGATCGAGAGCAAGCCGGGGCTCGGCACTACGGTAACGATTGCCGTGTCGCTCGATCGGCTCGAGGGGGCAACTGCCCGTTCCGCGGTGGAGCAGGCCCATGACGTATAAGCTCCTAATAGCGGATGACGAGCAGATGGAGCGCGATGCGTTGCGCTACATCGTCGCGCGCGGCTGCGCGCAGATCGGTGCGGTGTTCGACGCAGCTAACGGGCGTGAAGCTGTGGAGATCGCCGCGCGCGAGCAACCCGAGATCGTGCTGCTCGACATCAAGATGCCGGGAATCAACGGGGTAGAGGCCGCCGGCCGTATTCTCGACCGTGCGCCCGATACCAAACTCGTGTTTCTCACCGCCTACGACTACTTCGACTACGCTCAGCAGGCGATTCGACTGGGTGTGGTGGATTTCATCGTGAAGCCGGCTACCGATGAGCGCGTGGTGGAGGTCATCAACGGGCTCGTGACTCAGCTCGACGAATCCGGTCGATCTAACGAGCTCAGGTCCAATCATGAGCGCCGATTGGCGCGCGCCCGCTGTGCATTAGAGGAAGCGCTGGTTCTTGGTCTCGTGCGCGGCGACCTGCGAAACGAGCAGATTCGCGAGCAGATGCAGGCGCTCGAACTGGAGGGACGCTTCGCGGTTGCAGCCTCGATCGTGATCGATTTCGCATCGTACCCCATGCAGGTGGAAACCGAGGCGCAGAGAACGGTGCTGCGGCGGCGCTGCGTGCTCGAACTCAAGGCGATACTACGACACCTGGGCGTAACAACCTTGGTGGCGCATACCTCAAATGTTATCCATGTGCTGTTCGTGGAGGCTTCGGGCGCCGAGCTCGAGCGCGCTGCGCTGGTCGAGACGCTTGAATCGTTCGTCGAGGCGGTGCGCCTCAAGTTCTCGATTCGCTGCGTGGTGGGGCTTGAGACCGAGAGGCGGCCGGTGGCGGAAAGCGCCGTGAGTTTTCGTAGCGCCGTGTTGGCGCGCAGCCGTGGCGATCGCGGTGGGTGCGGCGAGGCGGTGGTGCTCGGTCATGGCCGCCCGGAGGATGCCGGCAGCGAGGCCGGCAGCGAGGCCGGCGACGACCGCGGCGACGAGGGCCGGCACGAGGCCAAGCGCTACAGTTCGATCGACGAGCTCGAGCAACGCCTCTGCGAAGCCGCGGCCGCGGGTGACGACGAACACGCGCTCGAGCTCGCGCAGGCGATAATGACGCAGTTGATGGAGTCCGGCGGGCCGTTTGCGGTGCTTCGGCGCCGTATCATCGAGCTCGTAATAGTAACCGCCCGCCGGGTGGATCTGCGCCCCGCAGAGCTGACGCATAACGGCTTCGGAGTCCTCGAGCGAATCGAGCTTTCGGCCGAGGTAGGAGAACTGCAATGCGCGCTGCGCGAGGCGGTCACAAGCCTGTGCGGCGCCGGCACGGCGCACGTCAGAGAACGGGCGCATCAACAGATAGAGAGAGCGCGCGCCTTGATCGAGCACGAGTACGCGCGCTGTCTTTCGCTTGAGGAAGTCGCCGGTGCGGCGCGGCTCTCGCCGTACTACTTCAGCCGCGCGTTCAAGCTTCAGACCGGCTCCAGCTTCATAGACTATCTCAATCAGGTGCGCGTGGGCCACGCGAAGCGATTGCTCCGCGACTCCTCGCTAAGCGTCAAGGAGATCGCGACTGCGGTTGGGTTCGCCGACCCAAACTACTTCAGCCGAGTGTTCAAGCACCACACACATCTTACGCCTACACAGTATCGAGGCAAAACTGTGCTGCAATAGCAAAATTGTGCGGTTCCGCGCCGTCGGAACGCAACGGCGCGGCGGCGGGAGTATCAAGATGATCCTCGATAACGCAAGATTGTACAGAGACGGATATCCGAAACCGGGGTACGATCACGGTAGACGATTCTATAAAGGAGGCGAACGGTATGAAGAAACTACTGTTTGTCGCGGTCGCGTTGGCGATCGTAGGTGCAGTGGGCGTATGGGCCGGCGGTTCCGCGGAAGAAGACCCGACGATGACGCTACGACTTGCAGAGACTCACGGGCCGGACTACCCAACCACACAGGGCAGTGTAGAGTTCGCGCGTTTGGTGGAGGAGCGAACCGACGGGCGTATTCAGATCGAGGTGTTCCACTCGGCGCAGCTCGGCGAAGAGAGCGATGCCATCGAGCAAGTGCAGTTCGGCGGTATCGACTTCACCCGCGTCTCGATCTCTCCGCTCTCGGCGTTTGTGCCGGAGCTGGACGCGTTCCAGATGCCGTTTCTCTACAACGACGCCGACCACATGTGGGATGTGCTCCGGGGTGAAATCGGCCGCGAGATGTTCGAGGAACTCGAGGAGCACGGCTTCGTGGGCCTCACCTGGTACGACGGTGGTTCCCGCAACTTCTACACCACCTCGTTGGTGGAGACGGTCGACGACCTCGAAGGTCTCAACATCCGCGTGCAGGAAGCGCCGCTCATGATGGACATGGTTGAGCTGCTCGGCGCTACGCCGGTGCCGATGCCGTTCGGCGAGGTATACAGCGGGCTGCAGACCGGCGTGATCGACGGTGCCGAGAACAACTGGCCGAGCTATCTTACCACGAGCCATTACGAGGTTGCTCCCTACTTCATCGAGAACAAGCATACGATGGTGCCGGAGATCACGGTTGCGAGCATGGAGGTTTGGGAGACGCTCTCGCCTGAAGATCAAGAGATCATTCGCGAAGCGGCTTGGGAGTCGATCGATCATCAGAAGCGCCTATGGGCCGATTTTGAGGAAGAGGCCGAGGAAGAAATTCGTGCCGCGGGCAACACAATTACCGAGCCGAGTGCCGAGGTGTTGGCGGAGATGCAGGAGCGCATGCAACCGCTGTACGACCGGCAGCCCGGCCACGTAAAGGATATGATCGAGCGCATCCAAGCCTACGGCGGGCGCTAACGCGTATCCAGTCTGTTGGAGCTGTTGGAGACGTGCAGCTCTGACGCCGGCATTTCAGAACGCGACCCGCAGACGGCGGTCTTTATGAGCGATCGTTGCGCGGGTCGCTTTCGTGTGCACGTTGTACGGAGGCGAAACGATGGCAAAAGTGATCCAAGCATTCAACATCGTGTTCCTCGCTCTCATCAGTATCGCCAAGCTACTCATTGTCGCGATGACGGTAATCGTCGGGGTCACGGTATATCTACGCTATGTGGTAGGCCACGGGGTGCGATGGTCCGCCGAGATGGCGCAGGTGCTGCAGGTGTGGTTTACCTTCATCGCGATGGCGCTCGGTGTCCGCAAGGGCATGCATATCTCGATCAACATCATGCCGGAGAATCTTTCGCCCAAGATCAGCTTCGTTCTCGCGAAACTGCAGAACGTTCTTGTGGCCGGCGTCGGCGTTGTGTTGTTTATGTACGGGCGGCAACTGGTGCAGTCCACTATGCGGTCGGTGTTGCCGGCTACCGGGATGCCGTCGGGCTATCTGTACCTGATTATGCCGATCTGCGGTGTGTTGTTGACCGCGGAGTCGTTAATCGATCTGTTTGGGATAGACCGTCGCGACGCCTGGATGGCGCCCTACCTGGGCGAGGATGAGATCGAGCTCGAGAAGACGGTGGAGCACGGTAGAGAGGAAGCTAAGCGCTTGTTTGGGGTCGAGGTGAGCGAGACCGAGGTGAAGGAGAACGGTGATGGGTAATCCGGTTGCAGTCTGGCTCCTGATCGGAAGCTTCCTCGGGCTTCTCGTGCTCAAGCTTCCGATAACGTTTGCGCTTGCGGTCTCCTCGATCGTGACCGGCATGTACTTGAACGTCAGTATGCTGAGCATCGTGCAGCGGATGGCTTCCGGAGTTCGCACCTTCTCGCTGCTCGCGATTCCGTTCTTTATTCTCACCGGCGAACTGATGTCGAAGGGCGGGATCTCGCATCGCTTGATTCAGTTTTCGAATGCGTTGATCGGACGTTTTCGCGGCGGGCTTGCGCTCGTAAACGTCATGGCGAGTATGTTTTTCGGCGGAATCTCCGGCTCCGCGGTCGCCGACGTCTCCTCGATCGGTTCGATCATGATTCCGGTTATGAAGCAGAAAGGCTACGACGGCGATTACTGCGTCGCGGTTACGGTTTCAAGTGCGTGTCAGGGCATCGTGATCCCGCCGAGCCACAACGTGATCATTTATTCCCTTGCGGCCGGCGGCGTCTCGGTAGGGCGGCTGTTTCTCGGCGGTATTGTTCCGGGTGTGATGCTCGGCATCGTTCTGATGGCGATCTCGTACGTAATAGCGGTGCGGCGCGGGTATCCGCGCGAACGCGGTTACACATTGCGCGAAACGCTCGTTATTACCAAGGACGCTTTGCTTGGGTTACTCACGCCGGTGATCATTATCGGCGGGGTTATCAGCGGGGTATTCACGGCTACCGAGTCGGCTGCGGTTGCGGCGATCTATTCTTTTCTGATCGCCGCGTTTGTGTACCGTGAGTTGACGCTTCGAAAGTTCTGGAACGTGTTGTACTCCACGCTCAGGACGCTCGCGATGGTGCTGAGCCTGATAGCGGCCGCCAACGCGTTCGGATGGTTGCTCTCGGTGTTGCAGGTTCCGGCGATGGTCACGGAGGCATTGATCGGCCTCACCGACAACCGCATTCTGCTGTTGCTTCTCATAAACGTGATGCTGTTGTTTCTCGGCATGATCATGGACATGGCGCCGCTGATCGTGATCGTGACGCCGATCCTGTTCCCGGTTGTGGTGCATACCCTCGGGATGAGCCCAATACAGTTCGGGATCGTGATGATGCTGAACCTTGGGATCGGCCTCTGCACGCCTCCGGTAGGTACTGCGCTGTTTGTCGGGAGTGCGGTAGGGGGTACCACTATCGAGCGCGCTACGAAGGCATTGCTGCCGTTTTATGTAGCGATGATCATCAGCCTATTGCTCACAACCTTCATTCCGGCGATCTCGATGACGATCCCTACGCTATTGATGTAGCTCGCAAGAGCATAACCACCGCCGGCGCAGCGCCCCGGCCTTGTGCGGATACTGGACAAGGCCGGGCAATCCGCCGTCGTGGCGCAGCGCCCCGGTGGCCGACGCATGTATTCGCGGTCTACGGCTCGAGTTCTATACCGAAGTAGCGCTCGGCGTTGTTCCAGCAGATATCCTCGACCATGCCGCCGAGGAGCTCGATGTCGCGCGGCGCTTCACCGTTCTCAGCCCAGCCGCCGAGGATGTCGCACAGCAGGCGCCTGAAGTACTCATGGCGCGGGAACGAGAGAAAGCTGCGTGAGTCGGTCAACATGCCGATGAAGCGACTGAGCAGCCCCATATTCGCGAGCGCAAGCATCTGTCGCGTCATGCCGTCCTTTTGATCGTTGAACCACCAGCCCGAGCCGAACTGCATCTTGCCCGGTACCTCGCCGCCTTGAAAGCAGCCGATCAGGCTTGCGACGAGGTCGTTATCGCGCGGATTGAGTATATAGATCACGGTTCGCGGTAGCTCGTCGGTCTGCTCGAGACTGTCGAGAAAACGCGTCAACGGAGCGGCGAGGCGTCCGTCGGCCATGCAGTCGAATCCGCTGTCGGGGCCGAGATGCTGAAACATGCGTGTGTTGTTGTTGCGGCGTGCTCCGATATGCAGCTGCATCGTCCAGTTGTGACGGCGATACTCGCGCCCCAAATACACGAGCATGTGGGTGACGTACTGCTCAACCTCGTGGGTGGTTAGCTCGGTGCCGTTGAGTGCTTTGCGAACGATCGCATCGATCTCGCGCTCGCCGGCGTCGGCTGCAACCGGTTCTACTAGAGCATGGTCGGAAATTCGGCAACCGACGTGGTGAAAATACTCGATGCGTTTCGAAAGCGCGTCCTTCAGGCTCGTGAGTCCCGATATATCCATCTCGGCTGCTGCTCCGAGCAGTTCTAGGTAGGAACGGAACGCGCTTCCGCTCCCGATCTGAAGCGCTTTGTCGGGCCTGAAGCCCGGCACAACGCGAGTGCTGCAGTTCTTGTCGGCCGCGATCGCCTTGTGATACGCCAGATCGTCGGCCGGATCGTCGGTGGTACAAACGAGCTTAACCTTCATACGTTCGAGCAGTCCGTGAACCGCAAACTCAGGCGAGGCGAGCATCTCCGAGGTCCGTCGCCAGACGGATTCGGCGGTTTCGGGATTGAGTAGTTCCTCTATGCCGAAGAAACGACGCAGCTCCATATGCGTCCAGTGGTAGAGCGGGTTTCCGATCGTCCGCGGCACGGTTTCGGCCCAGGCTTGGAACTTCTCGTGGTCCGAGGCTGAGCCGGTGATCTTCTCTTCCGGTACGGCATTGGTCCGCATCGCGCGCCACTTGTAGTGATCGCCGTGCAGCCATATCTCGCTAATGTTGGCATAGCGGCGGTTCTCAGCGATCTCGCGCGGTGGGAGGTGGCAGTGGAAATCGTAGATCGGCATCTTGGCGGCGTGCTGATGATATAACTCTCGCGCGGTTTCGGTGGTGAGCAAAAACTGCTCGCCGAGGAACGGTTCCATGTGAAGCCCCCTTGTTGTGTGTTGCGCTCGCGGTGCTAAAGTGCGCTTTACCGAAGCATAGGCCGCCTCGCGATGAGTTGTCAAATCAATTGAAGCGGCGCTATCTTAAATAGACCCGCATGAGGGCCGAACCGTGCCCTCCGGCAGCAATGAACTGAGGAAATGAACACCACCGTGAGTACACACGATCAGACCATTCGTATAGAAGGGGCGTACGCCAATAACCTGAAGAGCGTGAGCGTTGCTATCCCGCTGAACGCCATCACCGTGGTGACCGGCGTGAGCGGTTCCGGGAAGTCATCGCTCGCGTTTGATACGGTATACGCCGAGGGTCAGCGGCGATACGTGGAAACCTTTTCGGCGTATACAAGGCAGTTTCTCGATCGAATGGATAAGCCCAAGGCCGAACGCATCTCGGGAATTCCGCCGGCCATCGCGATCGACCAGACCAATCCGGTTCGCACCTCGCGCTCCACAGTCGGAACCATGACCGAGCTCAACGATTATCTCAAGCTGCTGTACGCTCGCGCCGCCGAGTTGTTCTGCGGCTCATGCCGGCGCGCGGTTCGGAGGGACGACCCGGAGAGTATCTGGGATGCGCTCGTCGAGTGGCTCTCCGAACTCGACGACGGAGATCGTGAGCTTCCGCTCGTGATCTGGTTCGAGGTACCGGTGCCGAAGCGATCCTCGCGCGAGTCTCTGGAGGAGGTGCTGCGGTCACAAGGCTATACGCGTTTCGGAGCCGAGCGCGACGGTCTGCTCGAGGTCATTCAGGATCGTGTTCGCTTCAGCCGATCCCAACGCGGCCGAATCGTTGAGGCTCTTGAGGCCGCGTTGCAGACCGGGCGTGGTCGCGTTGCGGTTGCGCTATACTCGCCCGATCGCAAGACACTGCTCGATTCTCGGCGTTTCTCGGTCGATCTTCATTGCCCCGACTGCGACACGCATTACCGGGATCCGATCGCGGCAATGTTCTCGTTCAACTCGCCGGTGGGCGCGTGCGAGAGTTGCCGCGGGTTCGGGCGGGTGATCGGCATAGATTACAACCTCGTGATCCCGGACGATCGTTTGAGTCTTGAAGAAGGCGCCGTCAAGCCCTGGGAAACCGAAAGCTACTCCGAGTGCCGCGACGACCTGTTGCGGTTTGCGAAGGTTCGCGGCGTGCCGACAACCGTCGCGTGGCGGGATCTCAGCGAGGCCCACCGCAGTTGGGTGATAGAAGGCGAAGGCGATTGGGACGAGGGTGTCTGGTACGGAGTCTCGCGCTTTTTTGCCTGGCTGGAGTCGCGCAGTTACAAGATGCATATCCGCGTGTTGCTGTCGCGTTATAGGAGTTACGGCCTCTGCCCCGATTGCGAGGGCGCGCGTTTGAAACCGGAGTCCTTGCTCTGGAAGCTTGCGATAGACGGCGAGCGATACGGTCTCGACGACGTCGTTTGCATGCCGATAGAGCAATCACACCGCGTGATGGAACGCTTTGCCCGCGCCCGGCTCGGTGAGAACGTCGGCGTTACGCAGAGCGGCGATGACCCGCTTGCGTTGATTCTCTCGGGTGTCACTACGAGGCTTCAATACCTGCTCGAGGTGGGGCTCGGGTATCTCACGCTCGACCGTCAGTCGCGCACGCTCAGCGGTGGCGAGGTGCAACGCATCAACCTCACCACCGCACTAGGAACCTCGCTTGTTAATACCTTGTTTGTACTCGACGAGCCGAGTATCGGGCTGCATTCGCGCGATATCGGACGGCTGATCGGCGTGCTGCGCGGGCTGCGGGACGCCGGGAACACCCTGCTCGTGGTTGAGCACGATCCCGAGGTGATCATGGCCGCCGACCATGTGATCGAGATGGGACCGGCGGCCGGTAGCGGCGGCGGGGAGATCGTGTTCAACGGGTCGCTCGCCCGCATGCTCGAGGGTAACGGGGGAACGACCGCTCCGTATCTTCGCGGCGAGCGACAGGTTGCGCCTTTGCAGGCCGAGCCTTCGCACGCCGAGAACGGCGATGACGCGCTCGGAACCACGCTCAGACTTCGCGGTGCGCGTGAGCACAACCTGCAATCCATCGACCTCACGATACCGCTCGGGCGGCTCGTAGTGTTCAGTGGGGTGAGTGGTGCCGGGAAATCTACCTTGCTCGAGACGGTGCTGTATCGGCGGCTTCTGCGCGCCCGCGGCGTCGCTACCGAGGAGCCGGGCGAACTCGAGGCGCTCGAGGGTGACGAGGCGCTCGACCAGATCGTGCTGGTCGACCAGGCGCCGATCGGTAAGACCGCGCGGTCCTGCCCGGTGAGCTACATCGGCGCGCTCGGTGCGATCCGCGCCGAGTTTGCCCGCCACCCCCTCGCGTGCGAACGCGGCTACCAGGCCAAGGACTTCAGCTACAACACCGGAAACGGACGCTGTCCGGCCTGCGGAGGGAACGGATTCGAGCACATCGAGATGCAGTTCCTGAGCGATGTGTATATCCGGTGCCCGGAGTGCGACGGCACGCGTTATCGTCGAGAGCTTCTCGACGTTCGAATAGAGGGAGCCGACGGGAGGCTCGCCTCGATCACCGAGGTTCTTGAGCTCACCGTCGAGGACGCGATAGCGTTCTTCTTCGACCGGCCGAAGGTGGAGCGTGCGCTGCGTCCGTTGACCGAGTTGGGGCTCGGGTACCTGTCTCTCGGGCAGCCGCTGCCTACACTCAGCGGCGGCGAGTCGCAGCGCCTCAAGCTCGCGAAACACCTTGCCGAGGCCGGTAGTTCCGATCGTGGCCGTGACCTGATTCTGCTCGATGAGCCGACAACCGGGCTTCACTTCGCCGATATCGCGATGCTGATTCGCGCGTTGCGGCGACTGGTTGCGGCCGGGCACTCGGTGTTCGTGATAGAGCACAATCTCGATGTTATTGCGGCGGCCGATTACGTGGTGGATCTCGGACCGGAAGGGGGCGACCAGGGTGGCCGCGTTGTAGTGACCGGATCTCCGGCGGATATCGGTGCCTGCCGGCATAGCCACACCGGGGCAGCGCTGCAACGGATGCACCGCGAGCGCGCCGCTACTGTACTCGCCGGGGCGGGGCCACCGGCCGATGAGGCCGCCACCGAGCTCGCCACCGAGCTCGCCGCCGCCGAGCACACGCCGAACTACGCGCCGGCCGACGGTGATGGGCCCGGCAGCGACACCGGCGGCAGCGACACCGGCGGCAGCGGGCCGCCCTCCGTCATCGCCTTGCGCGGCGCGCGCGAGCATAATCTCAAGGACCTCGAGCTCGAGATTCCGCTTGAGCAACTGACGGTCTTAACCGGCGTAAGCGGGAGCGGCAAGAGCACCGTGGCGTTCGATATCCTGTTCTCGGAGGGACAGCGTCGTTACCTGGAGTCTCTCAATGCGTACGCGCGTCAGTTTGTGCAACCGGCTACCCGTCCCGATGTTGATGAGGTAAGCGGCCTGCCGCCCGCGGTTGCGATCGAGCAGCGTACGAGCCGCGGCGGACGCAAGAGCACCGTCGCTACCGTGACCGAGGTGTACCACTTTCTGCGCTTGCTGTTTGTGCGCCTCGGTACGCAGTACTGCCCCGACTGTGCAGTGCCGATCGCGCCGCAGAGCCTCGACTCGATCGTGTCGCGCCTGCTGAACGCGTATCGAAACCGTAACATAACGGTGCTTGCGCCGCTGATCGTAGCTCGCAAAGGGTACTACACCGATCTGGCGCGATGGGCTGCGCAGAAAGGCATCGAACGGTTGGAGGTCGACGGCGAGCGTATCTCAACAGCCGATTGGCCGCGGCTCGATCGCTATCGCGAGCACACGATCTCGGCTCCGTTTGAGCCGGTTCTCAGTGTGCCGGAAAACGAGCCGCGGATGCGGGAGGTGCTGGAACGCGCACTCGCGCTTGGTCGCGGCGTGGTGTACCTCGATCCGGAGGGCGGCGATCGTGAGGTGGTCTCGACCGAACGGGCCTGCCCGCAGTGCGCCCGTAGTTTCGAGGAGCTCGACCCGCGCCTCTTCTCGTACAACTCCAAATACGGCTGGTGTCATGCGTGCCAGGGGACCGGCCTCGAGAACCACGACGAGTCTGCGGTTTCTGAGGACCTCTTCCACGCCGCCGAGCGCGTCGAGTATGAGCGCGTGTGTCCCGCCTGCTGCGGTGCGCGGTTGCGGCCCGAGGCGCGTGCGGTACGCTTCTACGGGCGCAGCCTACCCGAGCTCGCATCGCTTTCGGTGGAAGAGGCGTACGAGACGGTCGGCGCGCTCGAACTCGATCCTCGTGAGGCGGAGATCGGCCGCGATATCGTTTCCGAGCTCTGCGACCGGCTCAGCTTCTTGCTCGAGGTTGGGCTCGGGTACCTCAACCTGGATCGCAGCGCGCCCACGCTGAGTGGCGGCGAGGCGCAGAGGATTCGGCTCGCGGCGCAGCTCGGCTCCAACCTGCGCGGTGTGCTGTACGTGCTCGATGAGCCCACGATAGGGCTGCACGCGCGCGACAATGCCCTGTTGCTGCGGACGCTACGGCGTCTGGTGCAGCGCGGAAATACCGTGGTGGTGGTTGAGCACGACGAGGCCACGATCCGGACCGCCGACCACATTATCGATCTCGGCCCGGGCGCCGGTGTGCACGGTGGCCTCCTGGTTGCCGCCGGGACCGTTCCCGAGATCTGCAGCGTACCGGAAAGTCTCACCGGTGCGTACTTAACGAGCGCACCGCGCTCGCGCTCGGATTCGTCTGAGACGGCGGCCGACGAGGCGCCACACCGCGACTGGGGGCTGATAAAGGGCGCGGATCTGCATAACCTACGGTCAATTGATGTCGCGATTCCGCTCGGGCGGTTTGTCTGTGTAACCGGTGTCAGCGGCAGCGGGAAGAGTACGCTCGTGCGCGAGGTCCTGTATCGGTCTCTAAGCGATGCGCCGACGCCGGCGGGAGCCGGCGCGCCGTCGGAAGCTGCCTTCGGCTGCCGAGCCGTCGAGGGGTTCAACTCGATCCTGCGCGTGCGTGAGGTCGATCAGACACCGATCGGGAAGACGCCGCGCTCGTGTCCGGCGACGTACGTAGGAGTGTTCGACGAGATACGCAAGCTGTTCGCCGGGGTGCCGGAGGCTCGCGTACGAGGGTATGGACCGGGTCGTTTCTCGTTCAACACTGCTGAAGGTCGCTGCGCGGCCTGCGCCGGGCAGGGTATGCGCAAGATCGAGATGAGCTTTCTCCCGGATGTCCGTGTCCCGTGCGAAGATTGTCGCGGCGCCCGCTTCACGCAGGATACGCTTGAGGTGCGCTATAAAGGCAAGAGTATCGGTGAGGTGCTTGAGATGAGCATCGAGGAAGCCGCGACGTTCTTCGACGCGCAACCACGAATCCGCGACTCATTGTCGTTATTGTGCGCGGTAGGGCTTGGATATCTTCGCCTCGGGCAGCCGAGCCCCACCTTGAGCGGCGGTGAAGCGCAGCGTCTGAAGCTGGTGACCGAACTCGCGACCGCTCCTACTGCGCGCGAGCGCGGGGCTACCCTGTATTTGCTCGACGAACCCACGGTCGGGCTGCACATGGCCGATGTCGAGAAGCTCACCGAGGTGATACGCCGGCTCGTCGCGGTCGGTAACACCGTGGTGGTGATCGAGCATAATCTCGACCTGATTGCATCGGCCGACTGGGTGATTGACCTGGGCCCGGAAGGTGGTAGCGGAGGGGGAACGGTTGTGGCCGAAGGTTCCCCGGCGGCCGTTTGTGACGTTGGGAACTCGTATACCGGTATGTTTCTCAAGGAGGTACTGAACCCGCAGACCGAGCGGGAACCGCTCGAGCGGGAGCAGCTTACGAATGATCGGGTTGGGTGAACGCTACCTGGCGTTCGAGATTGGCCTTCATCACGGCCTCGACCCCGCCGAAGAACTGCGAGATACACTCGTTGCAGCGTAACGAGTAGAATACGAGGTTGCCCTGCTTGCGATCGGTCACGATCCCGACCGACTTGAGAATAGAGAGGTGTTTAGAGACGGTGGAGGCGTCCGATCCGATGAGTTCGGTGAGTTCGCCGACGGTCTTGGGCCCTTCCTGAAGCGTGTCGATTATGAAGACCCGTGAGGGGTGGCCGAGTGCTTTGAGAATCCGTGCGCGCTCGTCGTTCAATCTATGTTGTTTTTCGTCCATCCTGCAGCTCCCGTCGACGCGTATCCGATACTCTAACCACGAAACAGTGCACCGTCAAGGATTATTGATTATATATATCGATACTATGATACTCCGGCGTTGGCGAGGGGATTGTGCTGGCGCGAGGATTGTAGTCGAGGCGACTCGGTTGGTGGTACGGTGTCGGGATAGCGGCCGGGGAGTGCCGGCTTGCGCAGGAGGCGTGTCGCCTCGCAGAAGGAGATGTTCTGTGTTGAACGCGGGGTATCCGGTGGTCCTCACGCTGCAAGGTCGTCGCTGCGTTGTGGTCGGCGGCGGCGCAGTGGCGGAGCGTAGGGTCAAAGGTCTACTGACACGTGCCGAACCCACGGGCGAGGTTGTGGTGGTTAGCCCTCGCGCAACCGACATGATACGCGCGTACGCAACCGAGGGGCGTGTGACGTGGCATTCACGAGTTTTTCAGGCTGCGGATCTCGACGAAGCCTTTCTCGTGTTTGCTGCTACCGACGACCGCAGTCTCAACGCAGAGATTGCGCACCACTGCAGCCGACGCCGGATTCTGGTAAACGTCGCCGACGTACCGCAGGAGGGCTCGTTTCGCGTGCCGGCGGTGTCTGCCGCGGGCGGTATTCAAGTGGCGGTCTCAACCGCCGGAGCGGCCCCGACCTTGGGGGCCGAGCTCTCCCGCGAGTTCGCGGCGAGCTGTAGCGAGTTCGGTGCGTATATAGAGGCGCTCGCGCGGTTTCGTGCTACGGTGCTCGAGAGAGTCGATGACGGGGCGCTACGCGCGGAACTACTCGGCGCGGCCTGCGCGCCGGAACTCATAGAACTGGTCCGCGCCGGCCGATGCAACGAAGCGCTGGAGCGGCTAAACGAGCTTGCAGCTCGGTTACCCATGGAGCGGCCCAATGAACCAAATGAACCCAATGAAGCATAAAGTGAGGCCCGTATGACGACGGATTATGAAGCAATAGTGCTGATCGGCCACGGCAGCAGACGGCCCGAGGCGAATGAAGCGCTCGAGCGGCTGCGCGAGCTCGTGGCGAGCGGCGCTGAGGGTTCACCGCGGGTGGAGATCGCGTTCCTGCAGTTCGCCGCGCCCGATATCGCCGCAGCGATTGAAAGCCTTGCGCTCGACGGGCTTTGTCGCATCGTGCTTGTGCCGGTGTTTTTTTACGAAGGCGCGCATGTTGTGTACGATATTCCGCAGATTGTAGAGGCCGAGCGACGGAAGCGACCCGAGTTGACGATCTCGGTCGCGCCGGTGCTCGGCATAGATGAGCGAATAGCGTCAATGGTCTGGGACAGGATCGGTGGGACCGCGCAGCGATCGTTCGGCTGATATCCGCGCGCGGGGTCGCCCGCACGCGCCCCCTCACGCGCTTTTTTTCACTCGCGATTATCCGCACGCCTGGTAGCGCGCAACAGCTCCGGAAGCGCCTCGATGCTGTCGATAACGTGGTCGGCCTCTGCCTCGAGGTCGGTACGACCGCTTGCACCGGTCAGCACGGCGACCGCGAGGCCTGCGCCTGAGCGACGCGCCATCTCGATGTCGTGTGGTGTATCCCCAACTACCGCGACCTCGGAAGCCGGAACCCCGGTCGCGGCGCAGAACGCTTTGACCATGCCGGGCTCCGGCTTGGGACCATAGCCGGAGTCGTAACCGAGCACAACCGTGAACCGCCGGCGGATGCCGAACCGCGCCAAGGTTTTCTCGGCCGCTTGTTCGCTGTCGCTCGTGGCGAGTCCCAGCGCGTAGCCGTCGCAACTGAGCGTACGGCAAATCGCGGCGAGGTCGCCGACGGGTACCGAACGCGACGGACCTTGCTCACGGTAGACGCGTTCCACGCGGCGCGTGATCTCCTCGACGCTCGGAACGGCACCCTCTTGGGCTGCTTCAGCTGCGATTACGTTGTGCCATTGCTGGGCGATCTCGCCGGTGTTTCCGGCGGCGAGAAGCCCTCCCGGTTTGAGCCTGTCGTTATCCGGATCGTAGCCGGCGGAACGCAGCAGCTTGCGGGTGAGTGTGGGATCGGCATCGCTTACGGCTTCGGCCGCGGCCTGGTTGACCGGTATCCAGGTCGCGCGATACTCGAACAGAGTCCCGTCTTTATCGAACAGGACGGCGTTGATAGTTCGCATGTGACCTCTCGGCGCGCAGCGCCCGCGCTCGACCTCAGTTGTCGGCGCGCACATCTGTGATGTAGGTTCGGAACTCCGGTTTCGCCATGAGGCCCTTGCAGCGATCGAAGCGCTCGGTCGCGTACGCCCAGAAGTCCTCGGCCGGATTGTCGTTGGCGAACTGTATCAAACCCCACAGCGTCCAGAGAAGGTCGCACATCGCTTTGTAGATTCGCATTCGTCCGAGCTCGGCATCGGTAAAGGCGCCGTCATTGTAGGCGCTTAGCAAGACGAGGTCCTGCTCGTCCGAAAGGCCGGCTTCTACCGAAAGGTCGGCGACATCCCAGAGCGGCTCGTTCATCCCGGAGTACTCCCAGTCGACGATACAGGTGCGGTTACCGTTGTCAAGAAAGTTCTCGCAAAGCGGGTCGTTGTGACAAGGAGACAGCTGTTGCGGATGAGCCGAGAGCGCCTCGCGCACCGCTTCGGCTTCCGTTACCACATCGTGGTAGCCTTCCGGGAGCGGGCAGTCGAGTTTCTTCAGTACCCCGAGGTACTCGTCGATCATGGAGAACAGCTCGAAGCGAAACTTGAACTCGCGTCCGCTGCTATGCATGCGCTGCAGTGCCACTCCGGCGCGTTCAACCGCACCGGTGTCGTTTCGAAATCCCGAAGGCGACATCGTGCGATAACCCTCGAGGTAGCCGCAGACCATGAGTCCGTCGCTCTCGTCGAAGTACAGGACGGGTGCGTTAACACCGGCGGCGGCTGCTTGTTTGGCGTTGTGAGCCTCCACTCGGCGATCGATATACTCCTCGGTGCCTTCGCCGGGAATGCGTATCACGTAGGGCCTATCGTCGTACGTCACTCGGTACACCAGGTTCGTCAGTCCGCCGAGCCGCTCGGCGTCGAGTGTTTTCGGATCGATCTCATCGAACTGTGGCGCTCTTTCGAGTGCGTCTATCAACTGGGTATCCATCGGTTCCTCCTTCTAAGCGGTTATTTGCGGTTTACGGGCCAAGAAATAATCGAAGCCGAGTTTGCCCTGCTCGGCGAGTGTAGCCCACGCGCTCCAGCTTTTGTGGTTGCGCTCGAGTGTTGTCGGCTCGAGCTCGGCCTGTAGCTCCGGAATCAGCGCCTCGAGACGCTCGAGTATTTTACGCCGATGAATTGCAGCGTGCTTCTGCCAGTCACGGTGCTCGATGAGCTCGAATCCTGCGTGTTGAATCATGGCGGCGTAATCGGCCGGGCCGAGTATCGCTGAGGTCTGGTAGCGGTCGCGGACCGCCTCGATCTCGTCCGGTAGGAGTTTTGCAGGCCGAAAGATCTGATCCGAGATCACCGCGTAGCCACCCGGTTTTAGAACCCGGAATGCTTCGCTCAAGACCTGCGGCTTATCGGGTGAGTGTACCAATGCCTCTTGGCACCACCAACAATCGAAGGTACTGCTTTCGTACGGAAGTTCGTGATAATCGGCTTCTTCGAACTGAACGAGCGAAGCAGCCGGCGTGCCGACCGTGGCGTCCTGCGCGTACTTCAGTTGGGCTTGTGAGATGTTCGTTGCAAGTACGCGACAGTTGAACTGCTCGGCGAGAAAACGTGCCGTTGCACCGTAGCCGCAGCCGACCTCGAGAACATACGAGCGTTCCGATAACCGAAGCGGTTCGGCCATAATCGCTTTGGCGCGCTGGGTGGCCACCGGTATTTCCTCACGCGCGGACTTGTAGATGCCGTAATGAATATCTTCACCCCAGATGCGACTGTAGAGCCTGTCTACTCCCGGGTCCTCGTAATGTAGATCCACTGACTACACTCCTTATAATAGCAAATAAATGAACAACAAATGATGGTATGCCAATATTTTCAACAGCAATTAATAGGGTAGTACGGTTTTGAGTCTACGTCAACACTCCGGGCGAGGTTCTTACAAGAAAACTGGGATCAAGACCGAGACCAAGGGGACGTTACGAGCGGATTGCGTGAGCGCCGAGTGAGACTACGAGGTAGGCGAGCGCGACCAGCGAAAGTCCCGTGGGAAGCGAGAACAGCTCGGCCGTCGAACCGATAAGCACCGGACCGATCAACAGGCCGAGATACCCGAGACCGGCGACCGCTGCGATGGAACCACCCGGTGCCTCCGGTGACACCTGCCCCGCAGCCGTAAACAGGATCGGGACGATGTTGGCGGCGCCAAGGCCGATCAGCCCGAACCCAATCAGCACCACTACCGGTTCGGCGATCACGAGCGCGAGTGCCATGCCGGCGGCCCCGGCGCGTCCGCTCCAACGCAGGAGCGCGGAGCGTCCGAAACGGCGGATGAGCCGGTCGCCCGCCGCTCGCCCGATTGCCATCGTCAGCGAGAACGCGGCGAACCCCGCAGCCGCAATCGTGCTCCCTGCGCCGAGCTCGCTGTAGAGATAGACCGCGCTCCAGTCGGCCATCGCGCCTTCGCCGATAAGCGCGCAGAACGCCAACAACCCGAACCCGAGGAGCGCCTTGCGCGGACGGCTGATGCCGAGAGCGCCGCGACCGCGATCATCGAGATCGCGCAGATAGCCACGCATAGCAAGAAGCGAGGCCGCGAACAACGGAACCGTTAAGCCGATTACTCGCAGCTCGGTCGCCGCCGGCGTCTCGATCGCCAGTCCCGTGACCAGGGCCGCCACGAGCCCGCCGAAGCTCCAGGCCGCGTGGAACGAGGTCATGATCGAGTACCGATAGCGGTGTTCTACCGCAACGGCGTGCGTGTTCATCGCGACATCGAGCAGGCCGTTCCCGAACCCAAATAGAAATAGCCCGACCGCGAGAACGGTGAACGACGGCGCGAGAATCGGAAGCGCTACGAACGCCGGAAACACCAGCGCCGCCGCAGCCGTGACCTGTCGGCTTCCCCATCGCCCAACCAGAACGCCGGCGCTCGGCATGCCGAGCAGCGACCCGGCTCCGATCCCGAGTAAGGCCAGTCCAAGCGCTCCTGGGCCCAGGCCGAGGCGGACCTGTACAAGCGGGATGTGAGGCACCCAGATGCCAAGCGCCGCGCCGTTCACAAAAAACACCGCCAGAACCGCCGCTCGCGCCCGGCGCGGCGGCCGCTGGTCCGGGGGCGAATCCTGTGACGCGGTTTCAGGGAGCTGTTCCATCGCGCGGTAGTATAGCCTTAGCGGCCGGCGGGCCTCAACACGTGTTCGCGACACATTGTAGCGGCTCGTAGTGGATAGGCACCGATCGGCCCGGCTATAATCGAGGCTCGAATTAGTTTGGGCCGGGTGCCGCGTGACCGTCCTGTCGACGATCGGTGTGCCGCACTCGGGAAGGCGGTTTCTGTGTTGATGCTGCGAGGCATGGTGGCTCGGTTGCTCCTGTTGTGCGTATTCTCGATCCCGTTCGCAATCGAGCCTGCGCCGCTACGGGCAACGGAGCCCGCTAGGGAGCCGGCCGCTGAGTTGGGTTCCGGGGCGGTGTCCGTGACGGGCAGCGCGGATGCGGACTCCGACCGTGAACGGCCGCGGATCGGGGTGGCGCTTGCCGGCGGAAGCGCGTTGGGATTCGCTCACGTCGGTGTATTGCGCGAGCTTGAACGAATCGGCATCCCGATCGATTACGTGGCCGGGACGAGTATGGGCGCGGTTGTCGGAGGCCTGTATGCTATCGGGTACTCACCCGATGAGTTGGAGCAGATCATCGCTGAGACCAACTGGGCTGAGCTCTTTCGAGACGAGCTGCCGCGCACCGCGTTGGAGTACCGGGAGCGACAGACCGCGATCGCGTACTTTGCGGAGATAGCGTTTGGACGAGAAGGCGTCGCGTTTTCTCCGGGGCTGATGAGCGGACAGCGTATCTATCGCCTATTGGCGGAGCTCTCGTATCCTTATACCGATACCGAGCAGTTCGATACCTACCCACGACCGTTTCGTGCGGTCGCGACCGATCTCGTTACCGGTGCAGAAGTGGTTCTCGACAGCGGCTCCCTGGCTGATGCGATCCGAGCCTCTATCGCGATCTCGGGAATCTTCACTCCGCTTGAGATCGACGGCCGGCCGTTGGTCGACGGCGGAGCGGTCAACAACCTGCCGGTGGAGGTGGTGCGCGGGATGGGCGCCGATATCGTTATCGCGGTCGACCTGACGCGCCCCGAGATAACGGCCGCGGAGCTATCGAATCCGCTCGCCGTGATCGACCAAACGATCAGCGTGATGATCGAACAGAACAAACTGGAACAACGAGCGCTAGCCGACCTCATTATTGAGCCGGATTTGCGAGGATACTCGTCGGTCAGCTTTCGCGAAGGAGCCGCGCTGATACGTCGCGGCGAGCAGGCCGTGCGCGAACAGCAGGGCGAGTTGACCGAGCTCCGTGAACTGCTCGGCTCGCCGCAGAGCGATCGCGATGTGGCGCCTGCGGGCGAGATCGCGGGGCTGCTTAGCGACGGTCCCGGCCGCGGGCGGCGCGCCGGCCGCGAGACGCTGCAGATTCGCTCGATTGAACTCGAGAACGCCATGGCCGGTGACGACGAGCGGATTCGGCGTGAGCTTGCGCTAGCGTCCGGCGCAACGCTTACACTCGAAGAGATCCACACCGCGGTGGACCGGGCGTACAAAACGGGCCGGTACGAGATGTTGCGTTACCGGCTTGAGCCGGAGGAGGATGATCGACACCGCTTGGTTCTGACTCCTCAGTACGCTCCGCAGGCACGAAACACGGTCCGCTTCGGCATCTCGTTTGAGTCGCGCTTCGATGAGCTGCGCGATGACCTGTTTCATCTCAACGTGAACCTCACGGTGCGCGATCTCACCGGCCCGGGCTCGTACTGGATCACCGATCTGCGGTTCGTGAACTCGCGTTTGCTGCGCTCGGAGTATATTCAACCGATCGTGAGCCCGTTGTTCCTGGCTCCTTCGATCGCGCTGCGCGACAACTGGATCGTGCTCTATGACGACGGGTTCGATGCGATAGAGGAGTACCGAACCCGCGGCGCAGCAGCCCAGATTCGTCTCGGGGCCGAGCTGTTCCGTACAGCGGAGCTTTACGCGGGACTGCGCGCAGACCGGGTCGAGACCGAGCGGGTGTTCTCGAACCAGCCTACCGGTTTCGATGAGTTCGAAGGCGGTATCGTCTCGATGATCGCCGGCCTCGGGAGCGACAGCCTCGACCGTTTCCCTTTTCCGCGCTCCGGTGCCGTCTCTCGCCTCGAGTACGACCGGTCGGAGCCGGTGCTTGGAAGTGACCTCGAGTACTCGCGGCTGCTCCTCGATCACCGAAGGTATCTTTCTCCCGTCGACCGGCATACATTCGGCCTTCACCTGCTCGCCGGTAGCTCGTTCGCCGAGTCTTTGGAAGCGCATAACGCGTTTATGCTCGGAGGGCGCGAGCAGTTCACCGGGTATTACCGGAACGCCGACTGGGGCAATCAGCTCGGGGTGCTGGGGCTGGAGTATCGCTACCGCGTCCCGGCTTTGGAGCGTCCACTGCGCCGCGCGGTGTACCTTCGAGTTCGTGGAAACCTCGGCAACGTCTGGACCCGGCCGCTCAACGATCTGGTTGACGACGCCGGACGCCGTAAGCTCGAACTGCGGTACGGTGGCGGCGTCGGCCTGGGGTTCGACACCTGGCTCGGTGCGTTCAACGCCGATCTCGGACTCGGAGATCACGGCCGGGTGGTGTTCTATCTCTCGATCGGGCGACATTTTTAGATAATTTCGTACCTAATCATTGACAGATCGCCGTTTATCCATTAAAAGTTAGGAGAGCCTAAACAAATACGGTGAGCGTAAGAGAGTGGATGAAAGGATGGAAACGAAAGACCGAGCCGTCCCGGCCGGAGCAGGTATCCGGGGCTCACGTGCAGCGTACATCGCTCGCGTTCTGCGTGTTGCGCTGATGCTGCCGCTTGCGCTGCTGTGGTTTCTGCACCACGGAAGGTCGGCTCGGCAGTGTGCGCTCGAAGCGCTTGAGCCCCGCCCGGCCGGAAGCGGCGGCGGCGATTTGTCGCGGGCCGGTAGGGCCGGTGCCTCCGCAACTCCTGCGGCGGCCTACGGCTCGGCGGCCTACGGCTCGGCGGAACGGGGCGTTCGGAAGTTCTCGGGCGGGCGCTGCGGGCTTTGCCCGATCGCTCCGTTCTGTAAGGGCTCGGGAGATAGAGGGGCGGGAGAACAAGAATGAGGATCATATCGCACACCGTGGCCGCGCTCGAGCGCGCAGCCGCCGAACGGCCGTGGTTCTTCCGGCTCTATGCATACCCGTACCAACGGCTGGTCGCCCGCGAGTTAGCTCTGGCCGGAGTAAGCCCCGCCGACACGGTGTTAAACATCGGATGCGGCTCGCTACCGTTCACCGCGGTACTCGCGGCACAACTGAGCGGCGCGCGGGTCATCGCGGTTGACTGTGACCCGCAAGCGGTGCGAAACGCGCGCGCGGTAGTTGCGCGGCTCGGGCTCGCGGGGCGTATCGAGGTTGTTCGCGCGGATGCCGCCTCGGATCGGTTGCCGGAGGCCGAGGTTGCGCTCGTCGCGCTGCAGGCCGGGCCGAAGCCCGAGATTCATCGCAACCTTGCACGGTCGTTGCGCGGGAAAGGCGGGGCCGGGGGCGGGGCCGGGGGCGGGGCCGGGGGCGGCGCCGGCGGGACGCGTGCGGTGTTCAGGCTTCCGCGGCGCAGGCTGGAGGCCGAGTACGGCACGCTCGCCGGCGAGGTGCTCTCCGAGGTGTCGGACGCCGACGACGTGGTTACCGACGAGGCGGTTACCGACGAGGCGAGCACCGGCCCGAGGCGTGCGGGTCGAGCGCGTGCGGGCGGTTCCGGGGGCATCGTGGCGGTCACACGCCATCGCATGCCGACCTTCGACCGTTCCGAACTGCGTTATATCGAGTGTTCGAGGAGTGTTGCGTGAAACCGATGGTCCGCAGATTAGCCGGCGGCATGATCGCGATAGGGGCGGTGGGCTTGATCGCGTTCTTCGCGCTTCCCGGTGAGACGTTTACAACGCTACCGAGTCGGTTTGTGGTGCTGCCGTGGTACGCCGTGCCTTTGCTTCTCCTGATACAGAGCGCCTCGCTCGCGCTTCTCGTTACACAATGGACCGCGCTCCTCGGCTCTAGTGTGCCCGAGTCGCGGGTCTCCTGGCGCGCGGTGCTGCCGCGTTATCTCGCCGGAAGCTTCGTGGAGGCCGTGACGCCCTCTGCCAAGCTCGGCGGTGAGGCCACCCGCTTAGCCCTGTTCGCGCGGCGCTTCGGGATCAATGCCTCAACGATCGGTACCTTGGCTGCGGTGCGTGCCGCCTGCATGCCGGCGGGGTTGGTGGTACTGTTACCGCTCGGCGTTTGGCTCGGCGCCACAGCTTTTGTACCGCAGCTCGGCGGGCTGCCGCCGGCCGACTCGGCGATTCGCTGGGGAGCGTTGTTCGTAGTACCGCCGGCGGCGATCGCGCTGCTCGGGTATGCCGCCCGCCGTATCCGCGCTGCTGCGCCGTCGCTGCGCACCGCGGCCGGTGTCGTGGCGCTTGCGGTCGTGATCTGGGCTCTCTATCCGGTTAAGGTGGCGCTCGCGGCCGAGTTTCTGGGTGTGACGGTGTCGTTCGGCGTAGTCGTTGCGGCCACTTTCGGCGCCTACCTCGTAGGGCTGTTCCCGATTACGCCGGGCGGGCTCGGCGGATACGAGGCCGCTATGGTAGCGGTGTTCGTTTCTGCAGGGGTTTCGCCGGCCGATGCGACCGCGATAACGGTGCTCGCGCGTGCAGTTAGTTTTTGGTGGCCGCTTGCGCTCTCGGTGCCGGCGGCGGTGGCGCTGCTCGGGAGAACGGCCGGCGGTTCGGCCGCCGGCAACCGGTTCGGCAATCGCGCCGGCGAGTCGTGTCATGCCGAGATCAATTCGGCGAGCAGGGAGGTTGCATGAGTTCCGATCTGAACACGAAGACCAACCCGCCCGCCGGTGGGCGTGCGGCGGCCACACGCCGAGGCAGGGAAGGGTGGGGCGAAGGCGCCCTGGTTGGAGCGGTGCAACTCTGCGAACGGCTCGCGGCGTGTACTCCACAGTTCGCAAGATTGTACGCGCAGGCGTTCTATCGAACTATGGTCGAGCGGGAGTATCAACTCGCCGAGCTGCAGCCCGGTGACCGCGTAGCGCAGATCGGATGCGGTCCGTTTCCGATGACCGCGCTTCAGTTTGCCGCACGTGGCTGCCACGTAACCGCGATCGACTGCGACGAAGCAGCGTTGAAAGCCGCCGCGGGTGCGATCTCGGCGCTGCGGGACGACAACGGCGCAGTCGACGGAGCCGGGGGAAGCGTCATGTTCGCGCGAGCTCGCGCCGAGGAACTGGAGTATGAAGGCTACGAGGCCGTAATCGTTGCGCTGCATGTCTCCCCGAAGTTGCCGGTCCTTCGGCGTGTGCTCGAGACCGCCGACGCCGGGACGCGGCTGCTTTACCGAAACCCGCGTTCCGTGTTACGCGGTGCGTATCAGCGGGTGACGCCGGGCGCGCTGGGGTTGTCACAAAGCGGCAGAATGGCGAATCTGCCCGGGAACAAGGAGCTGGTGATGGTGAAGAAACCTGTGAGGCTTTCGAACGACGGCGAGGTTGCAACGGCGCGATGTGCGGAATGCGCGCTCTGCGACCTTGCGCCCCGTGAACTCGGTACCATCGCGTATGCGCCCGATCTCCCGGCGTTGGCGGCGCTGGGTGTACGCCCGGGAAAGACCTGCAGCCTGGTTGCGGCACACCCCTGGGGGGGGCCGGTGATCTGCTCGGTCGGCGGGCGACAGGTTGCATTGGAGCGCGCGATCGCCGCGGATATCGGCATCCTGCCGTTGGGGTGTGCGGCCGAATGCTCGGGTACCAACGGCGAGTCAACTCAGGGTTGAGCGAGTGCAATGTCATAGCTCTCCCCGAGTTTCTCGTGACGGTGCCGCTACGGTCTTACTGATCGGCCCGCCGAATGTCGGCAAGAGCGTTGTGTTCAACCGGCTTACCGGGCTCGGGGTCTCGGTCGCCAACTACGCCGGGACTACGGTCGATTACGCCCGTGGGGTAGGGCGTTTCCACGAGTTCGATATCTCGCTCACCGACCTTCCCGGCACATATACGTTGTCGGCTACCAACGAAGCCGAGCAGGTTGCGACCGAGATGCTCAATAGCGACGCCGACCTCGTGATCGTGGTGGCGGATGCGCTGCATCTCGAGAGTAGCATCTATCTTGTTTTACAGGTGCTCGCGGTCGAGAAACCCACGATCGTAGTGCTCAATCGAGTCGATGTCGCGGCCGCCAAAGGCAAGCGCATCGACGTCTCTCAGCTCTCGCGCCGGCTCGGTGTGCGGGTGGTGCCCACAATCGCGGTTCGCGGCGAAGGATTCGACGAGCTCGAGCAGGTCGCGGCCGAGGCATTGCGAACGCCCAGATATCCGAAAGCCTTCGAACACGACCTCTGGCAGGAAGCCGAAGCCATAGCGGCCGCGGTGGAGCTCTATGGGGCCGCCGCGGCTGCTCTCGAGTCGAGCGCGCCCAACGCCGCCGGCGCGTCACACTCGCCGCACGCCCCGGGAGAGAAGCGCCGGGAGCACAGGCTCGAGGCGACGCGCTCTCATCATCGATTGGGCGCCGGGCGTGGTGTCGCGCGGCGCGGGCCGACACGGTTTGATTCCGAGTCGCTGGTGCGTCCCTGGCCGGGATTCTTGGTGGCATTCGCTGTTCTGGCGCTCTCGTTCGGCTTGATCGTTGGGCTGGGCATGGGATTACGGCAGTTTTTGTTATTGCCGCTCGCGCGTGGATATCTGTTCCCGTTGATCTCCGGCGTCGTGATAAACGCGTCTGAGCCAGGTGTGCTTCGAAATATACTGATCGGCGAGTATGGGCTTCTCATTAAAGGCATTGAGTGGCCGTTTACGCTTGTTCTGCCGTACGTGTTGTCGTTCTATCTGGCGATGAGCATACTCGAAGACTCCGGATACCTGCCGCGCTTCGCGGTGCTGCTCGACGGCGCGTTCTCCCAAATAGGGTTGCGTGGCTCGCACAGTATCTCGCTGCTGCTCGGCTACGGCTGTGCCATTCCCGGTATCCTCTCTACCCGCGCAATGGGGTCGCGCAAGCAGCGCATCATTGTCGCTACGCTAATCTCGTTGGCGGTGCCGTGTATCTCTCAGACCGGTGCGTTGTTTGCATTGCTGGCCGAAGCTTCGATCTGGTTGGTTCCGGCGTTGTTCGGGCTGTCGTTCGCGGTGATGATTGTTGCCGGAATCCTGATGGATCGCTTGCTGCCGGGGGAGCGGTCGCAGCTTGTGTTCGAGATGCCGGAGCTTCTGGTGCCGCAGGCGCGCGTGATGCTGCAGAAAGTGATCGGTCGCCTGAAGCATTATCTCGTCGACGGTGCGGCACCGATGGTAGTTGCGGTGGGCGTTGCGGCGGTGCTCTTCGAAACAGGCCTACTGGCGCGCCTCGGCGTAGCGCTCTCGCCTCTGGTGACCGGTTGGCTGAGACTCCCGGAAGCCGCCGCCGCTCCGTTGCTGCTAGGGGTAGTGCGGCGCGAGCTCACGGTGCTGCCGTTGCTCGAGATGGAGCTGACCTCGCTGCAGATGTTCGTCGGCGCCACCGTCGGTCTGTTCTACGTGCCGTGTATCGCGGTCGTCGCTACCTTGAGCCGCGAGTTCGGCCTGCGTGCAGGCTTCGCGTTGCTGTTGCTCACAACTTCAACCGCGTTCTTGATCGGGGGTGCCTTCGCGCAACTCGGCGCATTGTGGTAACCCGCCCTGGCTCCGTAGTACTGTATCGGGCAATTGCCGGGTACGCGCGGTATGGAGATGCGATGCAGATTGCGTTCGCGAGTGTTCGATTACTACTAGGGGTCGTTTTCCTTGTCCTCGGGGCCTCGGCGTTGGTCACCGGCGCGGCGGCCTTGGCGCGCCGGCTCCACGTCTCGGAGATCGCGATCGGCTTAACCGTGGTTGCGCTCGGAACCTCCGCCCCGGAGCTGGCGGTCAACCTCACCGCCGCTTTTGTATCGGCCGGCGACCTCGTGCTCGGCAATGTCATCGGCAGTAACGTCTTCAACATGCTGGCCGTCGTCGGCGCGGCGGCGCTCGTTCGGCCGCTCGTCATCGGTGTGCGCACGCAGCGGCTCGAGCTCCCGTACGCAGTAGCGATTGCTGTACTGTTACTTGCGTTGATTCAAAGCGGCGTGCCCAGGATCAGTTCGGCAGGAGCGCTTTCACGCGTAGACGGCGTGATTTTGCTCGGGGTGGGGGCCGTGTTCGGCTTCTATCTCTTCGGCCCGTTTCGCGAGGCCAAGGAACCGGCGGCGGACACGGCCGGCGCGGCCCATCTCGCCGGCGCTCCAGTCCGTAGACTGGGCGTTGCGGCGGCGACGCTCTTGACGCTACTCGGCGTAGTGGTGCCGGCGTTTAGCGGACGCATAATTGTAGGGTCGGCTATCGAGATTGCCGAAGGGTTCGGGGTTGCGACGCGGATAATCGCGTTGACGGTAGTAGCGATCGGCACCTCGCTCCCGGAACTTGCGACCGCGATGGTTGCGGCCGGACGCGGCAACACCGATCTCGCGATCGGAAATGTCATCGGCTCGAACGTGATCAACGTGGTTTTCGTGCTGGGCATCTCGGTTATGGTAGCTCCCATTACCGCCACCGGCGCGGTCGGCCTGGAGCTCCTTACCCAGTTTCTCGCGACCGGAGCAGTTCTCGCGTTTGTGTATCTGGGGCGGGGTCGCCGGATCTCTCGGATGGAAGGAGCTGCACTGTTGGTGGGGTATGCTGTATACCTCGTCTTTGTGCTAAGCTCTTGATTCTGTTGGCTGCATTACGGCTACCTGGGTGCGGCGACGGTAGCGTAACCGGCCGTTCGGACACCTGCCGTTCGGACGCTTGACTATAGTGCGGTAGGGTCGTACCGTTGTGTCATGAAAACAGTTGCGACTGAGTCGGTTGCTGAGGCAAAACGGCTTCTGCACCATCTGGAACAGTTCATTACTCCCGATCGTAACGCTCGGATGGATGAAGTGCTCTCGGAGCGCACACGCTACGCGACGGTGTTGATTGAAGATATCTATCAGCCGCATAACGCGAGCGCGGTTGTTCGCAGTTGCGACGGGTTTGGTGTGCAGGAGTTGCATATCGTTGAAAACCGTAACCGCTATCGGGTGAACCCACAGGTAGCGCTCGGAACCGCGCAGTGGGTAGACCTCATCCGCTACAACCAAGGCCGCGATAAGGACAACGGTACAACCGCGAATACGCTCGCCGCGGTCGAGGCGCTAAGAGCTCGCGGGTACCGGATCGTCGCTACCACTCCTCATCACGATGCCTACACTCCCGAGACCATCCCGCTCGAGCGTGGTCCGATCGCGCTCTGCTTTGGTAACGAACTCGATGGCCTGAGCGAGGCATGTCTCGAGGCTGCCGACGAGTATCTCCAGATTCCGATGTATGGTTTCGTCGAGAGCTTCAATATCTCGGTGGCTGCGGCGGTTACGCTCAGTAGCGTGACTCGGCGGGCACGGGAGTCGTCGGTGCAGTGGCGAATCGCTCCCAACGAGCGGGCGCTGATCAAGCTACGGTGGCTCAGGACGCAGATCAAGGGCGCACGCGAGATCGAGCGCGCGTTTTACTCGCCGGAGCAGGGCGAGCGGTTGGAAACTCAATGACGGTTGAAGGTCTATGACGGTCGAAGAGTACAGAAGCTTGGATGCAACCGGTCTCGCTGAGGCGTGGCGCTCCGGGGAGGTTTCGGCGGTTGAGCTGCTCGATTGTGCGATCGATCGCCTCGAACACGCTAATCCGGGCTTGAATGCCCTCGTTTACACCGACTACGAATCGGCTCGGGCCGTGGCGTCCGAGCTCGATCAACAGCGCGCGGCGGCCGGAGTCGAAGGAATGCGGTCGATGCCGTTTGCGGGCGTCCCATTCCCGGTAAAGGATCTTGGAGTTGAGATCGCCGGGATGCCGTTACGAGCCGGGTGTCGCGGCTGGAGTGGATATGTGTCGCGCTCTGATTCGCGTTTCGCGCGCCGCTTGCGTAATCTCGGGTTCGTGATATTTGGGAAAACCAACACCTCCGAGTTGGGGCTGTATCCCGTTACCGAAAGCAAGGCTTACGGCCCGTGTCGGAATCCGTATAATCTCAAGTACAGCCCCGGAGGGTCGGGCGGCGGAGCCGGAGCCGCGGTGGCCTCCGGTGTGGTCCCGATCGCCGGGAGCAGCGACGGGGGTGGCTCAACACGCACTCCGGCCTCGTGCTGCGGTTTGATCGGGCTCAAACCTTCGTTCGGCACGGTTGCCGACGGGCAAGACCGCTGGTCGGGTATCTCGTCCGAGGGGTGTGTGAGCCGCACGGTCCGCGACACGGCACTGTTCTACGATGCGCTGCATTCCGCCTGTAGCGACGAGCGGCCCGGTTATATGCAGGCACTCGAGCGACGACCAAACGGTTTGCGGGTAGCGTTCAGCACCGCGCATCCGCTCGGGTTCGAGGTTGATCCCGCCTGCAGGGACGCCGTCGCCCGCGCCGCGGCACTCTTAGAGCCGTTCAGCGCCGGCGTCGAAGAGATTTCCAGCCCCTATGGGCCCGACCTGTACTCACGCCTCTACCTGCCGGTTATAGCGGCCGAGGTCGCGGCGGATGTTGGGGCGCTCGCGCGTTATCTGAAGCGGCGACCCGGCCCGCGCGATCTCGAGCCCGATACCCGCCTCCTCGGAGAGGTAGGGCGGCGGATCTCGGCGATGCTCTACGTTGAAGCGCGGCGCCAGTGGCGCCGTGTGGCGCTCGAGATCGAGGCACTGCACGCCGGTTTCGACGTACTCCTGACGCCGGTGCTCGCGACGCCGCCGCCGCCGATCGGAAGCTTAGCGACGAGCCTAAGAGACCAGATGAGTATAGAGTCGCTCACGCGGACACCGATGGGCAGAGGCTTGGCGAGACCGGGATTCGTCGAGAGGCTCGCGCTACGGGTGTTTGCGATCATGCCGTTCACGCCTCCGGCCAACATGACCGGCTGTCCGGCCGTATCACTGCCGATTCACCGTACCGCGGACGGCCTGCCGGTAGGAGTTCAGGCAAGCGCCGCGCGTGGGAACGACCTGGTGCTGCTGCAGCTTGCAGCAGCGCTTGAGAGCGAGGGTGCGTGGAGCACACTCGAGCCGGTGATCTGACGCTACGCGCCGTACTCGAGCATCATTCGTGCGACGGCCCGGTGATCGGTGGGCTCCTGTAACGAGTTCCAAGCGCCGGCGCGTTCAGCCGGTAGAAGACCGGGGTACTGGTTGCGCAGCAGGTAGCGCGCCACCGGGTGGGTAAACTCCGGGTGCCCTTGAAGGCTGAGTACTCGACCCCCAATCTGATACGCTGCATAGGGACACAATTCGTCGCCGGCGAGCAGGGCGGCGCCGGGAGGCAGCGTGGTCACCTGGTCTTGATGACTGTACACCAGTGAGAGCTCGGGCTTGCCGAGACGCGCCGCCAGTCCACGGGAGAATACCGGCACCCGACGCACCCCGACACCCCATCCGTTACGAGATTGGGTTACCGAGCCACCGAGTGCCTGAGCGATGACCTGATGGCCGAAGCACACGCCGATGAGCGGGCGTCCCGCCACGACTGCGCTTCGAATCCAGTGCTCTAACCTTGCAATCCATGGGAGTGTCTGATACGCGCCGGCGCGACTTCCGGTTATGATGAAGCGTTCGCAGTCATAGAGATCGGCCGGCAAGCAGCCGATCTCTACGTCGTACACGCGCATATCGAGCTTTGCGACGTGTTCCGCGAGCAGGTCGTAAAACAGCCCGTCGTACGACCTGACGTCGCTCGGCAGCATCTCGCGGAGGTGATCGCAAAGCAGAAGGCCGACGCGCATCGTGGTTCGCAATACTGCGTTACAACGCCGGGAATACGACCGAGAGCGTGCGTCCGTCACGGATCAGCTCGAGCCGTACCTGTCCATCCGCACCGGCTATCTCGGCGTAGAACTCACCTGCGCCGCCGACCGTCGTATCGTTGACCTCGGTGATCACATCACCCGGCCGCACCCCGGACGCGGCTGCGACGCTGTCGCGCATCACCTCTACCACCACCGCGCCGTCGGTACCGGCATCAACACCGGCCTGGTCGCGGACGTCGTCGGTTAACGGCCAGGCTACCAACCCGGGCCAGAGCGCATCGGTTTCGGCGACTTCGTCTTCGGTTCCCCGTCTACCGAGTGCTACCGAGAGCTCCACGATCTCTCCGTCCCGTACAATCTCGAACTCCGCGGTCTGCCCGGGACTAAGCGCTCCGATCACGCGTTGAAGCTCAACGGTGTCTTCCACCGGTTCGTTGTCGACCGAGATAACGAAGTCTCCAGGTCGTAGCCCGGCATCGGCTGCGGGTGCGTCCTGGTACACCTGCAGTACCAGCGAGCCGTCTTGGTCATGAACGCCGAGGTCCTCCGCGAGCGCTCCATGTGCGTCGCCGTCGGCGTCGGTGATGCTCACGCCGAGCCATCCATACTCGATCTCGCCGTCCTCAAGCAACTGGGTGACCGCGCCGGCCGCGGTATTGATTGGAATCGCAAAGCCCAAGCCCACGTTTCCACCGGTTTGTGAGCCGGCGATCCAGGTATTGATTCCGACGATCTCACCGCTGAGGTTTACCAGCGCCCCGCCGGAGTTACCCGGATTGATTGCGGCGTCGGTCTGAATGAAGTCGGTGAGCTCCGGGATCTGCCCACCCGGGCCGCCGCGCCGGCCGACCGCGCTGACGATACCGGCGGTCACGGTTGACTCGAACCCGAACGGGTTACCGACCGCCATAACCCAGTCGCCGACGCGCAACGAGTCGGAGTCGCCGAGCTGTGCGACCGGAACTTCAGAGCTGGGGCTGAACTCGAGTACCGCGATATCCATGCGCGAATCACCGCCGATCTTCTCGGCCTCGTATTGGCGGCCGTCGTATAACGAGATCTCGATATCCTCGGCGTCGCCGACGACATGGTTGTTGGTCAAGATATAGGCGCTCCGGCCGTCTGTCTCTATGATTACGCCGGAACCCAGCCCGGGACGCTCGAACTCGCGCTGGTCGCGATCCGGTCCCGGTCCAAAGAAGAACTCGAACGGTGATTGGGGGCCACGTTGCTCAACGGTCTCAACAACCGAGACCTCCACCACAACCGGGAGTACCGCATCGGCTACCTCGGACAGCGAGTCCTGGCCCGGGGTGCTTCCGGACGGATTGTTGCGTTGAGGTATACTGTCGGAACCATGATTCTGGGCAAAGCGTGTGGGGGGCTCGCTGTTAGGCCCCTGTCCCCCACGCCCCACGAGGAACCCGGCCGAGAATAACACTACCGCGGTCGCTAACGCGAAAAAGGCTATCTTCCAGATGTTTGTCTTCATGCTTAGCTGCTCCGTTGGTTCATGCACGTCTCCGTGCAGTTTGCCCCCACGTGGTACAAGATAACGCGACTCCCCGTTTCGCGACAAGCGCCGGGCTTTCTCCGTTACGCGTCACGCGTCGCGCGTCACGTTGACAGAGCAGGGGAAAGCGTTTAGTATTAATTTGTCAATTCTTACCGAATTACGCATCATTCATTGACCAAGGGGAAGGCAGGAATGTTGGATCTTTCGACGGTATACCTCGGGCAGACGCTGAAAAATCCGATCGTAGCGTCGAGTTCGAGTCTCACAAACACACCCGAAAAGGTTAAGAAGCTCGAGGAAGCAGGCGTAGGTGCCGTTAGTCTGCGGTCGATCTTCGAGGAAGAAATAGAAGGCGAGATCGACGGGTTAGAGCGCCAGGTCGAGCACACCGAGGCGTGGGACTACATTCGGAGTGCCGAGATGTCGCATGGGCTCGACGAGTACCGCCGGCTCATCAAAGGCTGCAAAGCGGAGGTCTCAATTCCGGTATTCGCCAGTATGAACGCCAAGAGCTCCTCGTTCTGGGTAGATAACATCAAGGTGCTCGAGGATGCCGGGGCCGACGGAATCGAGCTGAACCTATCGCTGTTGCCGGTTGATCACCACGATATCGAGGAAAAGATCATTCAGTTCTACGTCGACACCGTCAAACAGGTGAAGCAGCGCATATCGGTACCGCTTGCGGTTAAGATCGGCTACTACTTCACCTCGATTCCTTCACTGGTCGATAAGCTGCATTACGCCGGTGCGAGCGGCGTCGTGATGTTCAACCGCTTCTACCAGGCGGATATCGATATCACCACCGAGCGGCTCGGGCGTATGTCGCCGATCAGCTCCCCGACCGATTACACCATTCCGATGCGCTGGGTTATGTTAACCTACGGAAAAACCGAGATCGAGTTTGCAACATCATCCGGAGTGCACGACGGCGAGACCGTGGTCAAAATGCTTCTCGCAGGCGCAACCGTTACACAGGTCTGCTCGGCGTTGCTCAAGAACGGCGTTGAGCACGTTGAAACAATGCGAGCCGACCTCGAAAGCTGGATGCGGCAGAAAGGTTACTCTAGTATCGATCAGTTTCGAGGCAAACTTAGTCAGAAGCACAGCAAGCGCCCGAAGTCTTTCGAACGGCTTCAGTACGTCAAGACCGTGGCGGCGCACGCGTAGCAAGCTGCCTGAAGCGGGCCGCGTCGCGTCGACGCAGTCCCGCGAATCAATACATGTTGTTAGTGTGTCTGTTGGATGCGGCGAAGCACGCGCAGCGCTCGTTGCCACTCGCCGCGCCCAACCTGCCGTAAAACACGGTGCTGCGCCTTCCTCCAGATCGGCACCGTGTCATCGAGTATCCGTCTTCCGGTGTCGGCCAGGCGGTAAACGCGCTCACGGCGGTCCTCGCCCCGCTTCACATCCACTAAGTTACGATCCTCAAGCGCATCCATGTTTCGAGACACGGTACTTGGGTCGGAGCCTAAACGCTCGGCGAGCTCCGCGCTACTGATCGGTTCGTAGAGTGAGAGGTGCACCAGAATCGCGAACTGTACCGAGGTGAGGGGTGAAGCTCGGAACTCGTTCTCAAACACGCGCTTAACCGCTTTGTACGCCATGTTCAGATGAGAGGCCGGGCAGACTTGAGGGAGCATCCAGAGATCGCTTTGTCGGCGCTGCCCGCGTCGCCTTATTGCACGAGAAACCATGTATGTATTGCTCACGTGCAGAAAGATACACTTTTAATCGATGTATCGTCAACGATCTCCAGCGGCGAACGATCTCTAGCGGCGCCCGGATCGGCGCCGCGTGTATCGGTGGGCGTATCGTTGCGTCTCGGTTTACCAGGCCGGCCGCTAGGCGAGGCCCTGGAATCCCATGAATGCCAACGAGAGTAGCCCTGCGGTAACCAGCGCGATCGGTCCTCCTTGCATCGCCTTCGGTACCGGCATCAGCGCAAGCCGTTCCCGTATGCCCGCGAACGCTACCAGCGCGATCGTGAAACCGATCGCGCTTGCGATCGCGAAGACTATCGTCTCACCGAGCGTGTAGCCGTGCTGTACGATCAGGAGCGCGACACCCATGATCGCGCAGTTGGTGGTAATCAGCGGCAGAAAAACCCCGAGCGCCTGATGCAGCGGCGGACTGATCTTCTTCATTACGATCTCGACGAGTTGTACGAGCGAGGCGATCACGAGAATGAACGAAACGGTTTCCAGAAACTGCAGCTCAAACGGAATCAAGAGGAACTGCCGAATCAAGTAGGTCGCGATCGCCGCGAGCGTCATGACGAACATGACTGCCGCGCTCATGCCGATAGCGGTTGAAAGCCGTGAGCTCACTCCGAGAAACGGGCAGATGCCGAGGAACTGTACCAGTACCAGGTTGTTCACCAGCATCGCTGCGATTACGATCGTCATATAGTCGCCGGTCATGTTAGTTCACTCCTTCGGTTGCCGGTTGGGTGCTTACTGCGCGGGATCGTGCTGCGGCGAATGCTTTGGCCTTCTTCACCGCGGTGTTCACCGCCGCAATCAAGAAGCCAAGCGCGATGAACGCACCCGGCGGCATCACGAACAGCAGCATCGTGGTGGCGTCCTCGCCGACAAAGGCGAAGCCGAACAACGCCCCGCTTCCGAGTACCTCGCGTACCGCTCCGAGCATTCCCAGCGCCATCGTAAAGCCGAGGCCCATAGTGAGCCCGTCGATAACCGAGTAGGCGAGCGAGTTGCGAGACGCGAAGGCTTCGGCGCGACCGAGAATCACACAGTTCACGACGATGAGCGGTATGAATAACCCTAGCGACCTATGCAGGTCCGGTAGGTAGGCGGCCATCGAGAGGTCTACGATCGTGACGAAGCTCGCGATCACCACGATATAGGCCGGGATCCGAACCTTCTCCGGGATCAAGTCCTTGAACAGCGCCACTACGGTGTTCGAGCCGAGCAGCACGGCCAAGCTCGCGACTCCCATTCCGATACCGTTGATCGCGGTAGTGGTGACACCGAGTACCGGGCACATCCCGAGCAGCATCGCGAACACCGGATTCTCGCGGAAAAAGCCTTTGGTTAGCTCGCTGCGAATACTCATTTCGTTGGACATGTTACTCTACTCCTTCGAAGGTTTCGTACGCCTCGACCGCGCGTTGCACCGCGTCCGCGACCGCGCGGGTTGAGACCGTGGCGGCGGTGATCGTGTCGATATCGCCTCCGTCGGCGCTTGCTCGCAGGTCTACCTCGTCAGGGTCCATCTCTCGGAACTGCTCTAGGAAGCGCTCGCGGGTGATACCGTCGCCGAGGCCGGGGGTCTCGCTGTGTTGCACAATCTGGACGCCGCTGATGGTGCCGTCGAGTGTGAATCCCACCATGACCTCGATATCGCCACCATACCCTCGACCGGTATACGAGTGGACGGCGAGGCCGACCGGATCATCATTCAACGTTGCAGGGTGAAACCGCAACCGCTCGAACCGGTCGAGCTCATAGGCTTCTTCCATCGGGTCGTTGTCGAACTCAGGCAGCACCTGCTCTATTGCCGCGCGCTGGCGTGCAGCCTGGTTCTCGGCAATGCGTTCAGCTGTCTGCAGGTGCGTGAGTCCCAGAAGCAACGCCGAGACGAGCGCGATCGTCGTGAGCGCGATCACCATATTACGAAAGGTTGACTCGATTCTTGCCATTACGACGCGACTCCTTTGCCGAAGCGGCGCGGCCGAAACTTGTTGTCGATCAACGGCACAAAAGCGTTCATGAGGAGGATCGCGTAGGTGACGCCTTCGGGGAAGCCGCCGAAGAGGCGAATCACCGCGGTGATTAGACCACAGCCGGCCGCGAACACGATCTTACCGTTGCGCGACATCGGTGAGGTCGTCATGTCCGTCGCCATAAACCACGCGCCGAGCATGGCACCGCCCGCGAGTACATGGAACAAGGGGTCGGCGTAAGCAGTGGGATCGATGATCCAGAAGATCCCGGTAACCGCTGCGAGCGTGCCCAGAAACACAACAGGGGTCTCCCACGAGATCAGCTTGCGATACAGCATATAGGCGCCGCCGATCAGCACCGCGAGCGCGCTGATCTCACCCATCGACCCACCGATAGTCCCGAGGAACATCTGGCTGTAACCAGGGAGCTCGGCAGCGACGGTTGAAAGCGGCTCGCCGCGAGCGGCGGCGTCGGCTATGTAACCTAACGGCGTGGCGCCGGTGGCGCGATCAACCCCGAGCGACAGCAGCGACTCACGCGGGACTACCCAGGTGTTCATGTGAACCGGGAAGCTCACGGTCATGAACGCTCGGCCGATCAGCGCCGGATTGAAGGGATTTGTACCGATGCCACCGAACGCCATCTTCGCGACCGCGATAGCGACGATGGAACCCACCACGAGTTGCCACAGCGGAACCGCCACCGATACGTTGAACGCGAGCAGCATCCCGGTTACGACGGCCGATCCATCGTCGACTGTAGGCTTCTGTTTTAGGAAAAAACGCTGGACGATATACTCGGTAACGACGCAAGCGGCGGACGTAACGAGGACCGCGATGATTGCACGTACGCCGAACACGTACGCCGAGACCGCGAACACCGGCAATAGCGCGATAACCACGCCCCACATGATGCTGCGCACCGTAAGGTCGCTTTTTGCATGCGGAGAACCAGATACGATTAGTGTTTGACTCATAAGGCTGCTTCTTTGCGTGTTCCTTGTGTTAGCCGGCGGAGGCTCGTCGCATCTCGTGCACCTTCACCTTGCCGAGCTTGATGTAGTCAAGCAGTGGCCGGTTGGAGGGGCAGATATAGCTGCAACTACCGCACTCGATGCAATCGAGCACATCGTGTTCGTCGGACTGCTCCCAATACTCCATCCTCGCGAGCTTCTCGAGCAGGTACGGTTCGAGGCCGATCGGGCAGGCCGAAACACACTTGGAGCAACGGATGCAGGCGACCGTTTCTTCACGTTGTGCCTCGCGCTTGTTGAGAAGCAGGATGCCGGATGTGCCTTTGGTTACGCTTACGTTAAGGTCCGGAACTGCCTTGCCCATCATCGGGCCTCCGGCGATAACCTTTGCGACGTCGCCGGGCATTCCGCCGGCAGCCTCGATTGCGTGCGAAAACGGAGTTCCGATACGGACCTGGAAGTTCCCTCGTTTGCTGAGCGACGATCCGGTGACCGTTACCACACGGTCGATCAACGGCCGATTCTTCTGAATTTCGTGGTATGCCGCCAGGGCTGTTCCTACGTTGTTTACAACGCACCCAACGTCGAGCGGTAGTTTGCCGCCCGGGACTTCGCGATCGAGAATAGCTTTGATCAGCTGTTTCTCGGCTCCTTGCGGATACTGTACCTTGAGGCCATACACCTCGATATGCGGGAAACGCTCGGCGTGTTTGCTCATGATCTCGATTGCATCGGACTTATTTAGCTCGATGCCGATAACCGCCCGCTCTACCTGCAGCGCTCGACGCAGCACCTCCACGCCGATAAGCACTTCGTCGGTATGCTCGAGCATGAGGCGATGGTCGGCGGTAAGGTATGGCTCGCACTCGACACCATTGATGACGAGCGTGTCGACCTGCTTGCCTTCCGGCACCATGTACTTAACGTTTGTCGGGAAAGCGGCCCCGCCCATGCCGACGATGCCGGCCGCTTTGATGCGCTGCACGATCTCTTCCGCAGGGGTGTTGATCTCGGTGACGAGTTCAGGTGAGCGGTCGATCCGCTCCTCCCATTCGTCTCCCTCAACCGAGATGACTACCGCCGGCTTACGGAACCCGGCGGCATCGAGCGCTTCGTCGACGCGCTTAACCGTACCGGAGACCGAGGAATGCACATTGGCCGAGATGAAGGCTTTGCCTTCGCCTATAAGGGTCCCGACCTTGACTGTGTCGCCCTTCTGGACTACCGCTTCGGCCGGGGCGCCGATATGCTGTCCGAGTAATATCGCTACCTCGTCAGGTGGATCGAGGATCTGGATCGCGGAATCAGCGGTGAACTTGTTTTCGGGCGGGTGAACGCCACCCATCGGAAAGGTTTTAACTACTGCCATATCCTTCGCCTTCCTTTGCTGGTTTAAGCCTGAGTATCGGCTGTTTCTTTCTTCGGTTCTTTCGGTTTGGGCGGCGTGAACGTCGCAAGAATTGCCTTAGTCGGGCAAACCGGAACGCACTTACCGCACGATATGCATTTGTACGGATCGATGTACGCGAGGTTGTCTTCCATACTGATCGCCTGAACGATCTCGTTACAGACTCGCACACACTTGCCGCAGCCGATGCAGGCTACCGAGCAGTTCTTGCGGGCAATACCGCCCGGCTGCTTGTTTCGGCAGTTGATCCAGACGCGCCGCTCGGCTTTGCCCTTACCGCGAGGGCGGATCTCGAACAGATCGCGCGGACACGCCTTCACGCATGCGCCGCAGCTGGTGCACAGCTCCGGAATGACCTCGGGCAAGCCGGTCTCGTCGTTCATCTCGATAGCGTCGAACGGACAGGCTACCTCGCAATCCGCAAGACGCAAGCAGCTGTGCGGACATCCGTTGACGCCCACGTACAACGAGTGCGCGATAGCGCAGGTTTCGGGGCCTTGATACTCGTTCTTCGCCGGTGCTGCGGCAAAACTGCCGCCGCAGCGTAGCACGGCAAGCGTCTTGTGCTTGCTGCCGACCTCGAGTCCAAAGTACCGGCCGACCTGCTTCATGGTGTCGGCGCCGCCGGGTGGGCAGGTTAGGTGCGAGATATCTCCCTCGTCGGCGGCGTCTACCAGGGCTTCGGCTAAGCCGGAGCACCCCGGATACCCGCACGCGCCGCAGTTAATGCCCGGCAGAAGCTCGGTTACTTCGCCGATACGGGGGTCTTCCTCGACCTTGAAACGCTGTGAGATAATGTACAGTACGACCGCGAAGCCGGCCGCTACTCCTCCCAGCGATAACGCCGAGTATATCAAGAGCTCTGTCATAGCGTACCTCGTTCATTAGGAGTCATACGATAGGCTTCGATTCTTACGAATCGCGCCAAGCGGTTTCTTTGCATGTATACCAAGAGATAGTAGGGCAGCAGCACACCAAGAGCTGCGAGACCTGCGCCGAGCTCGCCGAGACCGCGGGCCTCGAGTGTAAAAAATGTGGTTACGAGTAACAGAAACGGCAACACGAACGCGACGGTTACCGCAAACCATCCGACCTGCGGCGCGAGCTCCAACCGCACACGGTCGCCCGGCGCGAGCCTGTCGCGGCAGGCCGCCTGTACCGTGCCGACGCGCTCATGGCCGCCGATGCACAACAGCTTGGCCCGGCACTCGTCGCATGCCGAGCGCTGCTCTATGGCTACCGACGCAACACCGTGGTCTACCGAGGTGGCTACCCCGGCATGGACGATCGGACGGCTTCCGGATGTCTTGTTCTGCCGCATTGCGGTCTACCTCTATGCTTTGTGCGTTGAAGCGGTATTCGGTTGTTGTGCAGTGTCTGAAACTGATACCAGAACGGTTAGGATTATAGCCCAGGCTCCGCGGACTTGCAACAGTTACAGGTTTATCCATATCTTTTCCGTTTAACCTTGGTCTAACCTTGACCGAATACGTATCTAGCGGTACAACGAGCGCGTGGTATACCGATTAAAGCCTCAGGAACATAGCGATGAGCGGTTGAAACTCGGTTTCAGTTTCGGTTGGAGAGTGTTCTTCGTGCTTGTTGCGGTCGGCTTCGGTGCAGCCGCGTTTGGGCCGGCCGGTGTCAGCTTGTTACGGCTTGCGGCAGCATTCGTCTCGGCCGGTGCGGCGATCTATCTCGAGGAGTGGTCGTTCGATCGAGAGACCGACACCGTGCGGAGTCGCATCGGCGTACCGTTGCTGGCGGCCACGAGGCGCTTGGCGTTGAGCGAGGTTGCTGCGGTGGTTTGTCGTAGCAGTTATCCGCCGGGGCTCGGTCCAGGAACACGCGAGACACCGTCGAGCGACGGGACTGCCGGTACTACACAGGCCGAGCGGCCCGATTCTTCGGCGACCTACGGCTCGGGACGACGCGGAGCGCCCCCGGTAGGCACCAGCACCGGGTTCGAGTTCCTGCGGCGCAGCAGCGGCGGTATGCTGCCACGAGCGATGCACCGCGGCCATGTGCGTCTCTGGTTGGAGCTCAGTAGCGGCGAGCGCGTGCATGTCGTAACAGACTCTGTTCGAGGCTACGGTTGGGTCTCGGAACTGGGGCGCACGATAGCACGGTTCACGCGCACCCCGTTCCGCGAAGAGTAGACGCGCCCTCCTGACTCAATCGCCGGACCCGGCTTCGGGCCCTCGCCCGGGCTCAAAGAGGTAACAGGCCACGGTGTGGCGCCGGCCGACGTGGTAATGCTCGGGCTCGGGTTGCTCCGGGAACCTTACCCGGACGGTGCGTGCGTCGGCCTCTATCGCGTCGACGGCTCGCTCGATCGGCTGGTCGTGCTCCTCCATGATGCGGCGGATCAGCGCGATCATCTCGTCTGCGCCGGCGTCGGCGGCGAGCGTGAGAACGAGGTCGCGGTCTTCGAGCTCGGCGCGCTCAACGGCGCCGCGAAGCTCACGGTAGCGTTCTTCGTGATTCTCTTCGATCAGAAGCTTCAGGTCGCGGCCTTCGAATCCGCAGTGCGCCAGCGCAAACGGACATCGGCGATGGAAGCGGCATCCGTTCGGGATGCTTAATGGATCCGGGATCTCGCCGCGCGCATCGACATGCTTTCGCTCGAGATCGGGATTTGGACTGGGAACCGCCGCGGTCAGGAGTCGCGTGTACGGATGTCGCGGCCGCTCGATGACCTCCTCGGTGGGACCCAACTCCGCCAAGCGCCCGAGATACAGGATCGCGGTACGGTCGCAGATGTAGCGAATCGTGGCCAGGTCGTGCGAGATATACACGATCGACATATCGAGCTCGTCTCGGAAGCGACGGAAGAGGTTTAGCACACCGGCTCGGATCGATACGTCGAGCATCGAGACCGGCTCGTCGGCGATCAGCAAAGCGGGGTTGCTCACGATCGCGCGCGCGATCGCGACGCGCTGTCGTTGGCCGCCGGATAGCTCGTGCGGGTACCGGTCGAGGAACTGCTCGGCCGGGTGCAGCTCCACCTGCCTGAGGACCTCGGCCGCCAGCTCGTAGCGATTCTCAGGCGTGCCGATGCCGAAGTTGCGAAGCGGCTCGCGAATGGTCTGGAAAATCGTGAACCGTGGGTTCAGCGTCTCGTACGGATCCTGAAACGCCATCTGAACCTCGCGGCGCAACTCGGAGCGGAACTTACCGTTGGTGAACAACGCAGTTCCGCGGTAGGCCACCGAGCCGCCGGTGACGTTCTGAAGCCCGGTGATCACCTCGCCGAGCGTGCTCTTGCCTGAACCGCTCTCACCGGCAAGTCCCAGAATCTCGGCCTCGCTCACGCCGAAGCTCACGCCGTCGAGCGCCTTCACGACCGAGTCGCCGCGTCCGCGAACGCTGTCGAGCGCGCTGCGCTTGAGCTTGAACCAGCGAAGGAGATCGGTCACGGTGAGTATCTCACTCGGCTGCTCGTCGCGCTGCTTACCTGGATGGTCGTCGGCGAACAACTCGGCACGCTGCGCACGGTTCTGCGAGCGCGTCGCCCGTTCCTCGGTTTGTGCGCTCTTCTGCCACTGCAGTTGCTCACCGGCCGCGCGCCGAAACTCGGCCGCGTTTTCGGCATAGTGACAGGCTGCATAATGGTCGGGCCCAATCTTTCGCATCTCGGGTGTCTCGAGACTGCATTTCTCGGTCGCAAACGGGCAGCGGGCTGCAAACGGACATCCCGGAATAGGCACCGCGAGATCGGGTGGCGAGCCGGGAATCGAGATGAGCTCGCCCTTGGCGCTCTCGAGCGTCGGAAAGGCATTCAGCAGCCCGATAGTGTAGGGGTGCGCCGCCTCGCTAAACAGCGTAGAGGTGGGCCCCACCTCCGCCATACGCCCGGCGTACATCACCGCGACGCGCCGACACATCTCCGCGACCAGCGAGACGTCGTGCGTGACCAGAATCATGGAGTTCCCGAGCTGGGCCTGAATCTGCTCGAGTTGTTTCAGGATGCCGTCCTGGACGACGACATCAAGTGCGGTGGTCGGCTCGTCGGCTATGATCAGCTCTGGGTCAAGCGCGAGCGCGAGCGCAATAACCGCCCGCTGCCGCATCCCCCCCGAAAGCTGATGCGGGTAAGACTTGAGGCGCTTCGGTTCGAGCCCTACGAGTTCGAACAACTCCGCCGCGCGCCGCATGCCGGCCTGCGAGCTGAGGTTGGTATGCAGTTGCAAGGTCTCGAGCATCTGGTTGCCGACGGTGTAGACCGGGTCGAGCGAGTTCATCGCGCTCTGTGCGACCATCGAGATCTCACGCCAGCGTACCTTCCGCATCTCGGGCTCCGGTAACGCGGTAAGGTCGCGGCCCTTAAACAGAACTCGGCCGCCGGCGATGTGAGCGTTAGGCCCGTTGATGCGCAGCAGCGATTTTGAGAGCGTCGTCTTCCCGCAACCCGACTCCCCCACGAGCCCGAGGTTCTCGCCGCGCTCGAGCGAGAGCGATATTCCGTCTACCGCGCGGACTTCTTGTCCCCGCGAGCTGTAGTAGGTCTTGAGTTCTTGTATCTCAAGCAGCATGCGTTATCTCCTCGAAAGTCGTGGGTTGGCGATCACCTCGAGCGCGCGCGAGATGAAAAACACCGAGACCACGCTCAGCATAATGAGCAGGCCCGGAGGAACTACCCACCACCAAGCGGTGCGCCACGCGCCCGATAATCGGGCTTGATGAAGAATGGTGCCCCAAGAATACAGGCGCGGTGGGCCGAGTCCCAGAAAGCTCAAGGTTGCTTCGGCGGTGATCGCGAACGCCATCGCTACCGCCAGCTGCAAGAACGCCAGCGGCAAGACGTTGGGGGCGATGTGCTTGTAGATGATGCGAAGCGGTGAGGCGCCTGCGATGCGGGCGGCCTTCACGAACGGTCGGTCGGCCAAAGACAGCACCTGAGAGCGAATGATGCGCGCGGTCGTACGCCAGGTCAGGAGCCCGACCGCGAGAATAATGATATGAATCCCGGGCCGCCAAAGCAGCACCAGCACCATCGCGAACGGCTCGAGGGGGAGCGCGTACATGATATCGACGATCCGCATCAGGACGTTGTCGGTACGGCCCCGGAGGTAACCCGAGAAAAGCCCGACATTTGTGCCGATAACGGTGACCATGACCGCGGCCACGAACCCGACCAGCAACGCGGTACGGCTGCCGTGTATCACCTGACTGTAGATATCGCGGCCGTTATGCGTGGTGCCGAAGAAATGATCGGCCGAGGGGCGCGCGAGCGAGTTGATGTAGGGGTCGGTGCCGACAACGACGGTGGTTTCCCCGTCGCTGGTGATACCGCGGAAGTGGCGGCTGTACCCCGTGGCGACCTGCTGCCAGGTGCCGTCAACCCGGCGCATCATGTCGCCGTGCGTTCCCACGACCTGCACTTCCTCGGCGCTCACCATAGCGATCGAGCGCAGCGTTCGGGTCAAGGCGCCTTGTTCCTCGCTCCATTCGCCGTCGCGGTAGCGCAGAACCGTGCCGCGCTCTCCGACGGCGTACCCGGCCGATCGGTCGTAGAACGTGACGTTCAATAGATCGCGGAAGGTAGGCGAGGCGACCTCTTCGAAGTCGGCTCCGTTGAAGCGTAGCAGCGTGCCGCGCGCGCCGACTGCGTACCCGTAATCCGGCGCTATCAGGGCAACCGCGGTGAGGTCGCGCGCTACCGGAACCTCTATAACCGTCCAGCGTCCGTCGTCGAGGTGCAGCACGGTCCCGTCCTCGCCCACCGCGAGCGCAGTGCCGTCGTCGGTCAACGACACACCGAACAGGTCGGCGCTGCTCGGCACGTCCACCTGCTCGAACTCACCGTCGGTGTACCACAACACCGTGCCGTTGTGCCCCACCGTGATTGATCGCCCTCCGGCGGCCGAGATCGCGCGGAGCGTCTCGGTTGTGGGGGTCTCGATATCGCTCCATGATCCCTCTTCATACCGAACAACCGCGCCCCCTGCACCGGCCGCGATGTAGTTTTCGGGCCCGTCCGCCGAAACCGAGTACAACGTATCGGCTGCGATACCCTCTTCTATGCTCACCCGTTCGCCGCGGACCCAGAGCGCGGTGCCTTCCACGCGCTCGGTCATCGCGTACGGATCGTGCGTCGCGAGCAGAGGCGCGAACAGCGCCACCGTCACCAACAGAACGACGACAATCACGCCGAAGGTTGCGAGGCGGTCTTCCGTGATAGATCTCCAGAGCAGCAGAAACAACTCTCGCATGTTAGACCCCCGCTCCTTGGCTCGAGTAGCTCACGCGCGGATCGAGCTTTCCGTACACGATATCGGCTGCAAAGTTGAGCAGCAGAATAATTGTGGCCATAAGCATGAACGCCGCCTGCGCGAGTGGGTAGTCGCTCGTTCTCACGGCGTTAAACATCTCGAGACCTAAGCCCGGCCAGGAGAACACCACCTCAACTACGACCTGCCCGCCGACCGCGAGGCCGGCGGTTATCGCCGCTTGCGTTACCACCGGCAAGAGCGCGTTACGCGCGGCATGGCGATACATGATGCGGGCTTTCGAGAGCCCGCGTGCTTCAGCGAACTCGATGAAATCCTCACCCATTACCTCGAGCATGGTGTTACGCATGATCAGCATCGGAAGCCCGGTGTAGTACAGCGAGATCACGATTGTAGGCAAAATAAGGTGATGCAGGAAATCGAGCGTAAAGATTTTATCGAAGAAGTTCGCTGCTTCGTACGGGAATGTGCGCATACCGCTGGTGGGAAACCAGCCGAGTTGGATACCGAAAAACATAATGAGGAGCATGCCGACCCAGAACATCGGGGCCGACCGAAACACTAAGCCGGTTGTTATCCCTCCCGCCTCGAGTTTGGACCCGCGTTTCCAGGCCAACAGTACGCCGAGTAACGGTCCAACCGTATACGATATCAGGATCGCGGGTAGCATCAGGATCAGGGTGTTTGCTACGCGCTCGCCGACGATCGCGGTGACCGGGGCGTTGTAGTGAAACGAACGGCCGAACTCGCCGGTGAGGACGTTCCCCAGATAAATTACGTACTGCATCGGCAACGACCGGTCCAGCCCAAAGCGCTCGGTGACGATCGCGCGATCTTCGGGCGAAAGACCGTCGGTGACTAACGCAACGGTTGGATCCGGGAGTCCGAGGCGAAACAGGAAAAACAGTACCGTCAAGATAACCCAGAGTGTAAACAGCATCTGGAGTAGCTTGCCGACGATATACCGTGCCATTGTAGGGGGCTCCTTGATACACGGCTCCCGTAGCCGTCCGGCGCGTATTCCGTAGCCGTCGGCTCGAGAGCGAAGCGAAAGCCGTACCGCGAGAACCGGATCTCCCGGTACGGCTGTGAAGACCGCCGAGTATTAGTCTTGCGGGGCGTAGATACGCCCCTGGGCGTCCCAGGTGTACCCGGCTTGTTCGAGCAGCTCTCGAGCGGTCTCGAGATCGTACTCGAACCGCTCCACGTCCGGATTGTGCCAGAACGTGTTAATCGGCGCGATAACCGAGTATCCCGGTTCGCCGCGTCCTTCGAGCAAGACGTCGATGATCGTGTTGCGGTCGATCGCGTGAGCGAGCGCGCGGCGCAGTGCGCGGTCGGCGAACGGCTCGCGACGCAGGTTGTAGGTGAGGTGGTAATACCCAAAATCACCGACCGTTACGACCGAGATGTGTTCCTCCGCCTCTGCGATCGGAATCTGGCCCGGCTCCATACGCCATGCGGTCATGTCCACCTCGCCGGTCAGCAGGCCGGTGAACACGCCTTCGGAATCGGCATACGTAATGTAATCGATGCCGTCGATCGCGATGTCGCCGGCGCTGAAGTGATCCTCAAAAACCGACAGAGCTTTGTACTCGCCGCGGTCGTAGGTGTCGAACTTGAACGGGCCGCTTCCGACGGTCGGAATTTCGTCCGGCGTGAGGTCGGCCGGGTTGTCGATATCGCCCCAGATGTGCTCGGGTAGGATCACGATCTGGCTTAAGGTCACCGTGATGAACGGCGAGTACGGCTCGGTGAGGTTGAAGCGCACCGTGCTCGAGTCCATCACCTCAACGCTCTCGATTGGGCCGAAGAACGGGCGAAAGTACGCGAAATCGTTGTCGATGAAGTAATCGAAGCTAAACTTCACGTCGTCTACCGTGACCGGCTCACCGTCGTGGAAGGTCATGCCGTCGCGAATAACCACGTCGACGGTGCGGTCGTCTACCTCGATGATATCCTCGGCAGCCCACGGTTCCGGTTCAATATCCGGGGTGAGCCGCACGAGCTTGTCGTAGTACATGCGCATAAACTTCCAGCCCCAGACCGAGGTGGAGTCGAGCGGGTTGATGGTGTCGGGCTCCTGTGAGGTGCCGATGGTAAGCATCGTGTCGTCGCCGAGCGGGGTAACTTCGTAGGGTGTCCACTCGTTATAGATTGCCTCGCCGGCCATTGCGACAAAGTTCTCGAAGCGCTCGTTGTTGTAGCCGACTACCTCATCACGATAGAACAGCACATCGAGCGGGGCATCGGACGCCGCGATCTCCTGCATCTCGAGCACGATCTCGCGCCGGGTGTCGGGGTCGAACTCGCGCTCCTGGCGTACGAACAGCTCGTCGTACTCCGGGTTCTGGTAGCCGCCGGGATTGTTGGCGCCCAGGTCGGTCTGCTCGCCGTGCAGTGTTCCGAGGAAGTGCTGCGGGTCGAGGCGATCGACGCGTCCCGACCAGCCGAGGATCGTGGCGTCGAAGTCCTGCTCGTCATAAAAATACTGTAGCAGTGTGGAGAACTCCATCGGCTCCACGTTGATCTGGAACCCGAGCTCTTCCCAGGCGTCCTGAATCATGAACGCCGCTTCGTAGCGGATCGGGTCGTAGGACTCGGTGGTGGTGTAGATCGTGATCTCGGGTACCGGATCGCCCTCCGGCTCCGGGGCTCCGGCGCCGAACCCGAGCGCTGCAGCAAGGGTTAGCATGAGGGCGACCGTAACGGCGGTCCTCATCGTGCGGGTAGTGTTCGTCATACGCAAACTCTCCTTTTGTGGGGTGACGAAGATTTGCCCGATAGGGTCTCAGATACTGCTTGTACTGTCAATTGAACGTTCAACATTGAACGTTCAAAGCCGCGCGTACCATACCGCGAGCCACGATACCTTGCGCGCGCCCGCGCTCCGGTCCGCGCAGTTAGGTTGCCGCAGTTAGGTCCGCGCAGCCGATTGATGTATATGGGCTTCGATTCGGTCGGCGAGTTGTTCGAGTTCTTCGAACGCAAACTGCGGCACGTTGTATGCCAGCGGCGTATCGGTCACGATCGCAAAAAGCTCCTCTTCATCGCACAGCAAGTCTTCGCCGATATCTGCGCGGTAGACCTCGATCTTGGGCTTATCGGCGCTTTTGTAACCTTCGGTCAACACAATGTCGATGTCATGCAGTTTCGAGATGATCTCGTCGAGCGCGTACTCGCTCTCGCGCTTCTCGATCATCGCGAACTTCCAGGGTGATGATATCATCACGACATCCGAGCCCGCCTCGGCGTGGCGATAGGTGTCTTTGCCGGGCTTGTCGATATCAAAGCCGTGGACGTCGTGCTTGACGGTTGCAACCCGTCGGCCGCGGCGCTTCAGGGCGTCTATCAAGCCGCAGATTAGCGTAGTTTTTCCTTTACGCGAGGATTTCCCCACAATCGAGAGGACCGGGATCATTGCTGCTCCTTCTCGGACGGATTCGCGACCGGTTCCGGCGCCGCGGGGATGCTACCAGATAACTCGAGTTCGATGCTATCGCCTACACTCGGCACCGCGGCGCCCGGCTTTGGGAGCCAGACGGCGTTGCTTTCGCGTAGTTCTCGGTAGAGGTGCGCCCGCGGCACAGGACGCGCCCGGAGCTCGGCGTTCGCGGTATAGAGCTGCATACGCCGAGGCCTTACAACTCCGGACGCTGCAGCCCGCGACCGAGACCCGCCGCGTTCGAGCGGATCGGCAAGCGTCGCTACAACCTTTGGATTCTCGGGTGTGGCGCTACCGAGCAGGATGCGTGCGGCCGGTCGCACGAGTAGCTCAAACACCATGATCGCGGCGCCCGGGGTTCCGGGGAGTGCAAAGCAGGGTGTGGTGTGAAGCTTCGTGAAGATCGTACCGCCGCCGGGGCGCAGTGCGAGGTTCGGGACGAGCGGCCTCCCCGCGAGCTCAGAGAGCACGCTGCGTATCAGGTCATGGTCTCCGCCGCCGGTGCCGCCGGTTGTCAACAGTAGGTCATAGCGGTCGGCGGCAGCGCGCTCGAGCGACCGCCGGATTGCGCTACGCGTGTCTGCAATCGGCGGGGAGATCGTTACCTCGAGACCGAGATCACGCAGCATGCTCGCGAGCATCCTGGCGCCGTCGTTATAAAGCCGCCCGCGAGCGGCCGGAGCGCCGGGCTCGAGAAGCTCATCGCCGATCGCGATTACGGTCGCACGAGGACGAAGATAGACCGGCAGGGTAGCGTGGCCGAGCGCGGCCGCGAAGCCGGAAACGGCCGGGCCGATCTGCTCACCACGCGCTACCACCGGTTCGCCTACAGGAACCTCGCTCGCGGCCGGGCGCAAGTAGCGTCCGCTCGTAACCGGGTGGCGCGCCACGATCAGCGTATCGGCTGGGGCGTCTTCGAGCTCTTCAAACGGCACAACGGCGTCGGCGCCGGCGGGGAGTAGCGCTCCGGTCATGACGCGCATCGCTTCTCGCACGTCAAGCTGCCGTTCCGACGATGAGGCGCCACTCGCCGCACCGGCCGTTGCTACCTGCTCTAACACGCGTAGGCGAATCGGCCGATCCGGCGCGGCGTTCGCGGTGTCGGCGGCACGGACGGCGTATCCGTCGCGCGTGGAGGTGGTGTCGCGCGGTAATGCGTGGTCGGCCTGAACCGCGCGTGAGGCAAATGCTCCGTCGCATTCGTCAAGCGGAGCGTCGCGCGTGCCTACCGGCGACAGATACGAACAGACGACGGCTCGTGCCCTCTCTAACGGAGTCCCTGCAGTAGTTGCATCGGTCATCTATAGCCTTCGCTCCTGGTTCGGCTCCTGGTGCAGACTCGGGTGACAAGGCACCTGAATTATCAGTACTCTATACCGTATATGGAGCTTAAGCCAATTGAAGATGAACGGTTGCGCGAGCACCTTGAGGCGATCTCGCCGGACGGGCTCGAGATATTCGTGTTGGAGCGCGGAAACTATCGCGGGGCTGTAGTGAACGCGAGCGCGATGGTGAACCAGATGCGCGTCAATCACGAGCTTGGAGTGCTCGAGACGCTCTTGTTGGGGCACGCGTATATTGCCGCCGCACTGCTCAGTTGCAACTTAAAAGGGCAGGATCGAATCGGCGTGGAACTCACGTGTGACGGGCCCGCCGAGGGGTTTTCGGTTGAGGTCGATGCTTCGGCCGCGGTGCGCGGTTATCTTCATCGTGTCCCGATTGAGGTCACCGCTCCGGTCGAGAGTTTTGACCCGGCACCGTTTATCGGCGACGGAGTTCTCGCGGTCACGAAGTATCTCGAGGATGCCAAGCAACCGTTTGTCGGTAAGACTCCTCTGCAGTACGGCTCGCCGGCTCAGGACCTCGCGCTGTACTTCACGCAGTCGGAACAGACGCCGACTGCGTTCAACTTGAGTGTGCAGTTTGATCGCGACGGGCGCGTAGTCGGCGCCGGCGGTCTAATGATACAAGCGTTTCCCGGTGCCGAGTCCTCGACCGGCGCGAACCTCGACGAATCGGTTCGACACCTCGAGTCGCTGGGCGAGTTGTTCGCCGGGGGTGATTCAACCGAAGCGGTAATCACTCGAGAGTTTGCCGAGTACCACCCGATCGTACTGGGAACACGGACACCGCGATTCAGTTGCCGGTGCTCGAAGCGGCGCTTCGCGGATTTTCTCGCGGCATTGCCGATAGACGAAATCAAGGATATCCGCGATAACGGTCCGTTCCCGTTACGCACCACCTGTCACAACTGCAACACCACCTACGAGTTCACGCGCGCGGAGATCGAGAACGCCTATGATATGGCACGCTGATTCGAGCGCCGAGGGTACGCCTCTCGCCCCCGCTAACGAGCAGGCCTTCAGCAAATCCGGCAAGGAATCGGCGCTGGAGCGCAGAATTCTTGGTTTGCTGGACGGGAGGCTCCGCGACCTGGCTGAACAGCTGTTTGGGGATCGGGAGGTCCATCACTACCAAGAGTACGCCAACATCGTCGCGATCAAGCGTCTCGGTTATAACGATCATTGCCCGGTGCATATGCGGAAGGTTGCCCTCAACGCGTTAACGATGGCCAAGTTGTTGCAAGCGCGGTCGGTGGGGCTCAGTATGGAGACTGAGGATACCGGTACGCATGATGATAGCCTGCTCGTTTTGCTGCTCGCAGCTATGCTCCATGATCTAGGCATGGCGGTGACTCGCGAGAGCCATGAAAACTACAGCGTGACGCTCGGGCTTCCTCTGGCGGACCGCTTTCTTGAACACTACTATCCCGATGATCCCCGGCGTCGAGTGATAGCACGGTCCATAATCGCCGAGTGCATAGTGGGACACACGGCGACGGTTCGCATACACTCGCGCGAGGCCGGCGTTATCCTCTTGGCCGACGGGTGCGACATGGAGAAAGGTCGAGCCTGATGAAGCCGTTCGTTGAGTTGTACGCCGGAATAGCGGATAAACCACTGCGCCGCTACGCCTGAGTGTTTCACACGATATACTGGCCGATCAGCACTCGTTATCGGTATCTTTGGATTAGATCACTTGAGATAACGGGCGAGGTTATTATGTCTTTCGACGGTCGGCAACGTGGCGAGCTGGAGCAGCACGCTGCAACAGCTTCCGAACTCATCGAGAACGGTCGGTACCGTGAGGCTCTCGAGCACCTATACGTGGTGGTTCAGGAGCGGCCGAACCATCCGGGGGTACTGTGGGAGCTTGCGATGGCGTACAGTAATCTCGAGTATAATACTGAGGCATTGGCGGTGCTGGAGCAACTGAACCGCCGGATACCGTCGAACGTCGAGCTCCGTACCGCGATGGGGTGCATTCAGCTCCGGCTCGGGCGGTATGAAGACGCCAAAGTTAATCTTCTGCGCGCCTATGCCGCTGATCGCGAAAACGCGTTAATTCTTAGAAACCTTGGGCACGCGTATCAGGGGCTCGGGGACGCTGCTTCGGCTGAGCAGGCCTTCTTGGCGGCGCACGAGATGGACTCGGCCGACAACCGCACCGTGCAAGCTTTGGCGCAGTTCTACATGCGTAAGCCGGATCTGCGCATGGCGGAGCACTGGGTGAAACTGCTGCTCTCGCGGGCGAACGACCGAGAGACCGACGCTGAGCGGTGGCTGTTGCGCATCCAGACCGGTTGGGCGTAAAATAGCGATGAAGGTTTCGGGTATCCCGTCGGCATTGGCTACTGTGCTCGTCATGCTCTCGATACTCACCGGCTGCGCTACGGTGCGTGACCGCGACGCGCTCGGTCCCGAGCGCAATTGGGAGTATCGCGTCCGTGAGCAACCTCGCATAGGATCGCCGAATCTTGAAACCGGTGAGCTTCGGTTTCAAGATCGGGGAATACCGATAGTCTTTTCGGAGTTAGTACTGTTCAATGAGCGGTATACGTACCGTTACCGCACCGAGTACGACCCGTTCCAGGGATACCGAAAGGATCCGGAGTTTGACCCGCCGGAGATTACCGAGGCTGGGCCTGAGCTGTCACGGCGGGAACGAAACCGCGGCTGGTATCTATCGGAGTTGGACGAACGCCGGCCCGGCACACCCGGCGGCTGGATCTGGGTGCGGCGCGAGAATCTCAGCGCGTATCTCGACCCGCGAGAGATGCGCGAGTTCGCCGAGTATTATCGGCTGGAAGAGCTCTCGGGGCGGCATGCAACGGCGGAGGATCGCCGTTCCAACGTGCAGTTCAGGTTTTCGGTACAACAGTCACTCAGTCGATAGATTTCTGACCGTGGGTGTGGAGCCACCCGCCGGGGCATAACGTACAGGGGCGTTGTTCATCAAGCAAGCTGCAAGCGCGCGGAAAGGTCAAGTAGTGCTCGCGTTCTCGGTTGCCGCCGTGCTGGTTGTCGTCGGCGCGACGGTGTTCAAGACCGCTACGATAATTGACAGTGTCCCGCGCATCGAGCTGAGCGAGTTTTCACATCAAGGTGGTTTCGACGATCTTGGCCACCGCTTCCTGCCCGATCACGACATCAGAGCTCACGTGTTTCGAACCGAGCTCTCGGTGGATGACGTGCTCGAGCTCGGCGTACGCCCGGCGTACCGGATGGTGGTGTACCGCATGGCGGCAGCGGCGTATCAGGTGCGCTTCAACGGCGTACTTCTTGGGTCGGTAGGGGCGTTCGAGAACCCGTCCGGGAATCTCTGGAACGCGTATCAGTCGTTCACTATCGATCCCGGTGTGCTGCGGCGTCAGAACGTTGTCGAGATAGAGGTGCTCGCCTCCGGGGAGTTTGGGCTGACAGCCTTACCGATCGTGATCACCGACTCGCAATCGGAGCAGCGACTTGCGCTCTGGCTCGAGAGCATCATAGGCAACGTCCCAACCTTCGCAATCCCGGTCCTGTTGCTGATGTTCGTGATCTTTCTGGTGCTTGGCGCGAGCCCGGGAATAGGCCTCGGGGACGAGACGCTGTACTTTGCGCCGGCTGTGCTCTGTACCGCTGTTCACATGTTGTACTACGTGACGATTCACAGCCTCCCGACCCCGATCTTCCTGTTCTACCGAATCGTGATCTCCGCTATTTACCTCGCGGGGTTCTTTTTCGGGCTCGCGATCTATGCGCGCTACCGCTACCGGCCTACGGCCGTGTTCGCCTGG
>Ga0207421_10000046_pt1 | contig 124947 bp, 121 predicted proteins | sample SodLakKL_010_SED_4_FD_187542 | JGI IMG/M metagenome (GOLD analysis project Ga0207421, IMG submission 187542) | Alkaline sediment microbial communities from Lake Tanatar, Kulunda Steppe, Russia - 8KL_010_SED (SPAdes) (version 2) | ecosystem: Environmental > Aquatic > Non-marine Saline and... | reverse complement strand
ACCAGCTGGGATTACCCCTTATGATTTGGAACTGTTGCTCTTTCCCGAGGCAAGTGCTGAACTGCAACAAAGACGTTTCTATATTCAAGGGCAAAGCTTTGCAGTTCCTGAATATTATAGCCAGTGGGAGAGATGGATGAGCGATGAAGGTGTTGAAAGAACGATAGGAGTTGTAACCTATATCAGCCGATCCGATGAGATTGCCCGGCGGATTGTCGAATCGTATCTGCAACTGGAAAAAGGCTTTGTTCAATACATGGAGGTGGAATGGAAAGCAAGGGACGATTTAGCAGATCTCTGGAATGTTGAAGAATTTTGGATCGTCGAAGGGCATCCCTGGGCATTAATAAGAAAAGATCATCGAGTGTGGTATATGGAAGGACCAATCGGAGCGATAGAGATTAACCGGTGGAAACAGGATCCATACCCTGATTTCAATGATCCATTGATTAAGGAAAAATTGATTCCATCTCCTGAAGGTTAGAAATATTTATTCTTCATGCAACACTGCCATCCCTTCTTTTGTATATAGAGTAAGGGAGGAATGTTAAAATGAATATAAATTATAAAAATGGATTATCAATCGCAGTTGTACTTGTTTTGATCTCAGTATTTACTGCATGTGGCTCAGTTTCAGGGATTAATGAAAATGAAGAAGCTGAAAACGAACATATGACGGAAACTGAAGAAGAGAACAGGAAAGCCAAAGAGAACAGTGATACAGAGGAAGAAGCATCAAAAGAGATCAATAGAGAAGAGAAATTTGCTCAGATCATTGAGGATCATGCAGGTATGGTTATTTCGTCCATGAAAGACGAACAATATGCAATCTTCTCAATTGCAGCTGCTCCGGGATCAGTACATGGAATAATCGATATGGGTGTTGTCAGGGAAGCATCAGAAGATGGAGAAAATATAGACATCATTGAGGATCTTCATAACGATGAGAAAACCTACGTGGATCGGTTGGAGGATCACCTTCCTAAAGGTGATAACACCATTATTTCTATCGAAGAGGTTGTGATTTCCCCGGATTATAAAAAGATTGCATTTCTTGCAAACTATGAGGAATCATCAAAAGAAGGGCACATGATCCGGTTCAGGAAGATTTATATCGCCAATCTTTCACTTCCCATAGAAATTACAGCAGAGTCCGATGTCGAAGGTGAAATATTAATGGGACCAATGTGGAATAATGAGAGTGATGAGATTCAGGTTAGGACCGGATCAGGGGAGGAAACACATATGCTGAATGGTAATTAAGAAGCAAGGAGAAGACGTTTAGTAACAGGGTAATTCGGGGTATATATAATAATACGATCATAAATGAATAAAAAGAGATGATCGCTATTTGTAGAAAAAGGAGTTGTACCCTGATGAGACGAAGTATGACGAAAATATTGACCATACTCTTTATTTTCCCTATCATTCTTATGAGTATGGGAGTAAGTCCGATGCGGATGAGTCCAAGGATGCAGCATCATGGAATGGGGTTTGTAGAAAACGAATACGACTTTCTCGTGCATATGATCCCTCATCATGAAGAGGCTGTGAGAAACGCAGAGATTTTACGGGAGAATACGGAACGAAGCGAGATGAGAGATTTTGCAGAAGAGATCATGAGAAACCAACAGGAAGAGATCGACTTGATGAGAGAGTGGTTAATGGAGTGGTATCCTGATCAGTCCCATGATGTGGAGTACAGACCCATGATGGGAGACTATGAAGGGTTAACGGGAGATGAAATGGATCAAGCATTTCTGGAAGACATGATTCCCCATCATATGGATGCTGTCCGGATGTCACAGCAATTGTTAAGACATAATCTTGCTGAACACGAAGAAGTTGAGGATTTAGCCCTTACAATACGAACAACGCAGATGGAAGAGATCCATCAGATGAGCTTTTGGTTGAATGAATGGTTTGGTGAGAATCGTGACAGTTTTCAAATGATGCCGATGAGACGAACAGGGAGAGGTTTTTTTCAACCTCCATGGACTCCCTTCATTTTAGGAGGAATGGGTATTCTCTTGATCCTTGCGATTCTCTTCAAAAGCAAAAAAAATGATTCTGAGAAAACAACCAACCCACGGGAAATACTGGATCAAAGGTACGCAAGAGGAGAAATGACGGAAGAAGAATATCGGAATGCACGAAAAAACCTGGAAGAGTAAGTTGAAAAACAACCGGACAGCAAATTTCCGGTTGTTTTTTTATGGTTCAACTCTCTTTGCTCAAGTCATCAATAAATCTTCTCAACGTATTAATCCCTTCAACAATTCGAGGAGCATAGCTTCTGATAAAAACTTCCTCCTCTCCTGAAGCAGAAGGATGATTTTGATAGGCTTCAAGGGCCTTTTCGCTGTCATAATCCACAAAAGAGAAACGAGCAACAAAATCAGCTTCGGAAAGAATGCAGGCATCGCCCGAAATCACGGCAATATGGTAAGGGTGTGCAATCAAGGCTTTGCTGACATCATTGGATGTGGTATAACCTTTTTTTCTTAGCGCTTTTTTCACACCATTAAAATCTACAAAAGTGTAAAAGGCGCCTTCCGGTATTGATGCACTGAGATTTGAAATACGGTTGATTTCTTTGCTGAAATACTCGCCAATCATATGGTGAATCCGTAAATCTCATCGGCTATTACGAAAACATTTTATTTTTCACAGACTTCTTTGATCAAGCGAAGTTCTTTTTTTGTATATATGGCTCCTGTAGGCTTATGAGGATTGTTTATCAGTAACAGGTGTTGTTTTTGAGGATTGGATTTTAATAGTGCTTTCAAATCCTCAGGTTGCATCTTATAACCTTTCTCTTTTTTTAATCGATAATGAAGGAAGCGCTTATGCAACAGCTTGGTTTGGGGGAAATAACCGATCCAGGCAGGTGAGGGGATAATGATATCTCCCTCTACACTGTTAAGGATCATATGTATCAGGGTTTTGCTTCACGGTCCTATGAAAACCCGGTCCTGATTAATGGAAAGGTTGTACATTTCATGGTAAAACCGGCAAACTTCCTCTCGTAGTTCGGAAACTCCTTGAGACTCGGAATAATTTCCCCGGTATGCGTTGCCTTTAAGGGAGTTGACGATGGGTTTAGGTATCAGTGCCTATCCTATCAAAATAAACAGAACAAGTATGTAATGTATTTTACAGAATAGTAGAAATAATTCATATATAATTACTGTAATGAATCAAATAAAAAGATGAGAGGAGACTTCAAATGAAAATAAAGAAAATAGTGGTATTACTTGGGGCCCTAGGTCTTATAATCAGTGCTCTCTTTTTAGTGGGGTGCAATGAAGAGGATGGGAAAGTGGTGGTGGCTTCAAAGCCTCATGCTGAACAATACATCCTTGGAGAAATGATCAGTATCCTTATTGAAGAGCATACAGATATTGAAGTCGAAAGAAACTTAGGAATCGGCGGAGGAACATCCAACATACATCCCACAATGCTTAGTGGAGAAATTGATATCTACCCTGAGTATACGGGTACTTCGCTGTTAATCGTCTTGCTGGCCAGATCAGTGATCAGGAAATGATAAATATGAATTACCGTGTGGAAGAATTGAATGAGGATCCGGAAGATGTAGCAAGGGAATTTTTGGAACAAAAAGGTTTCATTTAATCCAGAAGACTTCGGTGCAGTCCAATTTGCTTTCGCCTGGAAAGAATCAATCCCTGCTTTGAAAGGGTGGATAGAGTAGAGGAAACACCTTCCCGGGTGGCACCCACCATATTGGCAAGGTCCTGATGGCTAAGGGGGAGATCGATGACCAGGTATTCCCCTTCTTCAACACCAAATTCGATACTGAGCTTTTTCAACCAAAATAGAGTGCGATGGCGAAGATCATAAAAAGCTAACTCTTGAAGCATTTCCTGCTGTTCTACGATCTTTTTACCAAGGGTTTCAATAATTGCAAGCATCAGTTGTGGACGCTTCGATAGAAATTCTTCCAGTTGGCGGTTTTCAAAGTGACAGACCAGGGACTCTTCAATGGTTGCAATAAATGCATTTTTCGTTCCCAAATCAAAGAGACCTGTTGAGCCGAAAGAGTTTCCTTTCCGTAGAATTCCAATGGTGTATTCTTTTCCCGATTCATGCAGGGTGTATAGGCGGAGTTTACCGGTTTTTACGAAATACAGCCCCTCAAGGGGCGCCTGAGGGTATTGAATGATCGCTCCCTTTGAGTAAGTGGTCATCGTCGTAAAATCGTGCATATATTGGACTTCTTCAGTTGACAGACTTTCAAAGAGTTTGATTTGTGAAAGATGCCAGAGCTTGTTCAAGGGGGTTGCCTCCTTTATAACTTTTATTCATTATATCACAGGAATTGGTCGATGAAAGAGATAAGAAACCTGATGAAAAAATAAAACAGGAGATGGAGTGTGTTAAGATGGCTTGGATAAAAGTAGTTCATTCAGAGGAATCCACAGGAAAACTAAAGGAACTTTATGACCGGATTGGAGGAAGTACAAAGAAAGAAGTAGCGAACATTTTAAAGGTGCACAGTCTCCATCCTGAGGTGATGGAGGCACATTTAAGTCTCTATGAAATCATCATGTTCGGTGATTCCGGGTTATCAAGAAGTCAAAGAGAAATGATTGCAGTTGTTGTTTCCAGTACAAACTCATGTGAGTACTGAACAGCTCATCACGGAGAGGCTCTCCGTTATGCGTCGGAAAATGATACATTGATGAAAGAGGTCGCAGTAGATTTCACAAAGGCCGGAATTTCTAAAGAAGATAAAATCATGCTCTATTACTCAAAGAAATTAACTGAAAAACCCGCTGCGATTTCTGAAAAAGACATAAAGGCACTTCGCAAAGCAGGGTTTATGGATCGGGATATATTTGATATAAATCAGGTTGTTGCTTATTTTAATTATGTTAATCGTATTGCTGACGGATTGGGTGTGATATTGGAGTAAGACTTAATAATTTTCGGAGTTATGTGGAAAGGGGAGAGATTATGAAAAATGCAAAGATAATGATGATTATTGGGATCTTCGTTCTTGTCAGCATAGGAGCAGTTTATCTATTGAATAATGAACGGGATCAAGAAGGATTCACAGATGATTCGCCTGCAAGCGATGAGGAAAACTCTGAGGAAATGACAGATGATTCACTGGCAGATCAAGAGATCGTGTTTGACGGGATGACGGATGAAAGGTTATCTGCTTACCATGACAATATTCGACGGGGAGGACCACCGGTGGATGGAATCCCTCCAATTGAAAACCCTGAGTATCAGTCGTTGGAAGCAGCAGATCCTTCTATGGTGAATGAAGACGTTGTCTTTATCGTTGAAGCGGAAGAGGGAGTGTTTCTCTATCCCCAGCGAATACTTGTATGGCACGAGATTGTCAATGAGACCTTCGGTGGCGAAAAGATGAGTATCACCTATTGCCCACTTACCGGTTCAGCTATTGGTTACAAGGGGAAGCTGCAAGGGATTGAAACAAATTTTGGCACCTCGGGAAAGTTGATTAACAGCAATTTAGTGATGTATGATCGGGAAACTGACAGTTATATCCCTCAGATTCTGGGGATTGCAGTGGAAGGAGAGTTAAAAGGACAACGGCTGGAAGAATTTCCTGTGTTATGGTCCACATGGGGAAGAGTGAAGGAGCATTATGATTCTGCGAACGTATTGACAGAGAGAACAGGATTTCTCAGAGATTATAACCGAGATCCCTATGGATCCTATGTGGAAGGCGGCGGATACTATTTCAATAATGCCCTGGTATTTCCAGTAATGTATGAGAATGATCGATTTGAAAAGAAAGAAGTGATGATCGCAGGAAGAGTAAAGGAGCAGCCCTTTGCCATTCCAAAGGCCGTATTAGCTGAGAAGAATAGCATCTCCTTTACGGTGGGTGAAGACTCTCTAATTGCAAATCATGACGAAGATCTGCATACCGTTAGGATTTTTATTGATGATGGGGAAGAAACTTTTGTCAATTCCTATGATGTAATGTGGTTCGCATGGTACGCATTTTTTCCGGAGACGATGGTCTATGAATAAAAAAAAGTGGCTTAATAAAATTCGGAAAATCCTCAGAGACCCTAGGGCAAGGATCGTTGGTATCGCTGTTATGGTGCTTTATTATATCGTATATCTTATCAGTATTGATCATTTATTTTTTCAGCAAGGGTCCTTTGAAGTGTTTGTTGTGGAGAGTCCCTTAACTAGAATGTTTGCATTAAGGGCACCTTTCGTATGGGAACCCGTTGCAGCAGTTACACTTTGGGAGGTTAGAATATTTATTGCTCCGATGAATTTATTATTAGGGGGAATCCTCGCTATACTGGTGGGAGTAAACATTATGGTGGCAGTGTTTGGATACCGGTTCCGCAAAATGTGTCGAATCGATACGAGATACGGTTTATTAGGGATCTTACCCAGTTTTCTGACGGGATTTGCCTGTTGCGCGCCGACTTTTCTGATCGCACTAGCCCCTGCTCTCGGTTCTTTTGCGGTATATTTTATCAGCTTGCAGCCTTTTTTGATTCCTGCCAGTATCGTGCTTCTTGTTGGAGCATTTTCCTGGAGTGTAAAACAGCTTCCAATTGGGTAAGAGATAAGCATGATTCACAAGCTCTCTATAAATATAGTTGACGTACGGGAATTATGGATTATAGAAAAAGGAGTGATGAGATGAAAGCGATTTATCGAAAAACTGTTATTGCGGAAAGTGACAAAACCGTAATGGTTGAGGGAAATCACTATTTTCCAATGAACAGTATTAAAAAAGAATACCTTGAAGAGAGTGATTATCGAACGACTTGCCCATGGAAAGGAAGGGCGCATTATTTTCATGTGAAGGTTGAAGGAAATCGATCGCAGGATGCAGCATGGACCTACCCTGATCCAAAGGATGCAGCGGTTGAAATTAAAGATCATGTGGCATTTTGGAAAGATGTGGAGGTTGTGGAATAATAACTTGAAACCTATGGGAGGCTAATACAGGATGGATACGATGAAAGACTTTAAAAACGCTTTTTCATATGGAGAAAGAAACAACCTGAACTTTAAATTCCTGGCACACCTTTCAGAGAAGGAGGCAGCGGATTTTATTGAAACTTCGTTTCAATTGATGGAAGATGGATTAAACGGAAGATTCCCCGGGCGATTAATTGAGCATATTATCCAAGGGCAAAAGAAAGTTTATTCAGTACCCGGGAAGTTCACCTATGAAACCGGAATTTTTCATGCATTAGGGAAAAAAGTTTCAGAGGCGACGATAGGACTCTGTACATCCAGTGGCCACTTTGTAAAAGGCGATGATCCCAAGCCCTTGGGAGTAGAAGGAATGACTCAGACGGAAGCTGTCTACCGAATTCAGGAGTTTCTTAGAGAAACTCCGCAGCTGTCGGCCATTCCCAAATCTGTTGAGATGAAGAACCTGCAAGTACGTCATGGGGGATACGATATTTCAGGAACTGAAATCGATGGGAATATCACCTTTCCCATAGAACCGCTTGCTTGCCTGGAGAAAGAAAAACACATCGGAAAATTAGCGGACAAACTGTATTCCTTTGTGGGTGCATGTGCTCAGGGACCTCTGAAAAAAGTCGTAAAAGACGATTGGATCGATCTCATCAAAGCTCAGGGAATTGAAGGAATGATCCTTGTACCGGTGTGACCGGTTTGTCACGTGTCCGTGGGGCACTTGGCAAGAATCCTGGAAGAAGAGGGAATTGCTACAGTGGTCATCGCAACAGAAGTGTTTGAAAAGCGTTTAACTTCCATGACATTACCTCGAATTCTGCTTACACCCTATCCGATGGGAAGACCTCTCGGATTTCCCAAACAGGGAACGGAGCATAAGCAAATTATTGTCGAAGCTCTGAATCTTCTTGAAGCAAGTAAAGACTTTTCAACTCACTATTGGAAGAAGGAGAGACCTTATGAAGTATGATTTTCACACAATTGTTATAGGAGCTGGAAGTGCCGGTCTTATGACGGCTAGTATACTGGCAGGCCTTGGAGCAAAAGTCGCCTTAATTGAAAAAAACAAGATGGGAGGAGACTGCTTGAATACCGGGTGTGTTCCCAGCAAGGCTCTTCTTTATCATGCGGAAAACCAAAGAAAGTATTCTTTCGGGAGTCATGACGCTGAAACAGAGGCTTTCTCGAATGTGATGAAAGGGATCCATCATACCATCGATCAGATTGCTCCACATGATTCCGTAGAGCGGTTTGAGGAAATGGGTGTCAATGTGTTTGAAGGCCATGGGAAGCTGCTGGATCCTCACCGGGTTGAAGTGGCGTTTTACAAGGGGAAGCAGATGGAAACAATCGAGCTCACCGGTAAAAACATTGTGATTGCCACCGGATCAAGGCCAAGGGTCCCAGACCTTGAAGGGCTGAGTACTATCTCCTATTTGACCAATGAAACCCTCTTTCATCTCGAAAAGCTACCGGAAAGGCTGGTCATATGGGGAGGTGGGCCGATTTCCATGGAAATCGGTCAAGCTTTCTCAAGACTTGGTAGTGATGTTTCTGTAATCCTCCGAGGCAACAGACTGTTTAAAAAGGATGAACCTGAGGTTCATGAAGTGATGAAAGATTTATTAGAGAAAGATGGAATCACCTTTTATTTCGGCTATGAACCGATGGCAATCAGAAAAATGGAGAAAGAAAATAAAGCAGTTCATGAGCAGTTTCAGATTCTGATGAAGCAGAGAGAAACCGGGGTTGAGAAGAGCATTACCGCTGACCGGCTGTTACTGGCTTTGGGCAGAGAGGCCACCACTGAGAATCTTGGCTTGGAGAATGCAGGGGTTGAGCGCGACCAAAGGGATTATGTCAAAGTCAACCGGCACCTGCAGACCTCAAGAAAAAATATTTTTGCCTGCGGTGATATCCTTGGAGATTTTCAATTTACTCATATGGCAGGCTATGAAGCAGAGATTGTTACAAGAAACCTGATGCTTCCCGTTAAAACAAAAGCAGAGTACAGCAAAGCCGTCTGGACGACCTATACGAAGCCCCAGGTCGCTCACAGCGGACATACGGAAACCTCAGCCAAGGAAGCTGGGAAACTTGGAAAAGTATTAGTGAAATCTTCCCAGGACGTGGATCGGAGCATGATCGAAGGTGACACTGCAGGATTTGCAAAGCTGATCCTTGACCGGAGGGGAAGAATCATCGGAGGCACCATCGTTTCCAATGAGGCGGGAGAAATGATTACTGGGGTTTCATTGGCAATCAGGAAGAAGTTAAAGCTTGGAGCATTCCAGTCCTTGATTTACTCCTATCCCACAAAGTCAGAAATTTTTAAAGCCCTTGCGGTGGATAATTTGCAGGATTCTGTAAAACCTTGGCAAAGAAATCTAATAAAAAAATGGTTGGGGCGATCAATCAATAGAGAGAGGTGAAAGGTATGGCTAAGGATGGAAAGGGAATCATTGAAAAACTGATCGGAAAAATTGTGGAATTAAAGCCTTCAAAAGCCTATGGCCCCCCGGAAATTGCACCTGTCAAGAAGGAACTGAAAGAGTGCAGAGTCGCCCTTGTTACAACAGCGGGAGTGCATTTAAAAAATGATCTGCCATTTGATGTTACAGGCAGTGATCCTTCATATCGCATGGTTCCAGGCGAATCTGAAATGGAGGACCTGATGATTACCCACGGTCATTACGACGACAGTCAGGCCCACTTGGATATCAATGTGGTCTTTCCGATTGATCGATTAAGGGAGCTGGAGGACGAAGGGGTGATCGGATCTATTGCATCGAACTATTATACTTTTCGCGGATATATTCCAAAAATCCGCCCTCTCATAAAAAAATCGGCTCCCGAGGTAGCGGAAGCTTTAGTAAAAGATCAGGTAGATATCGCAATTCTTACACCGGGCTGATACATCTGCCATCAGTCTGTAGGACTGATACAGCGTGAAATCGAGAAGCAGGGAATCAGGACAGCATCCATTATGCATCTACCGAAAGTAGGCAAAAAAGTCCGTCCGCCCAGGATGATGCACATTCGGTTTCCACTTGGAAAAACCTTCGGGCTTGCCGGTGACAGAGAAACTCAACGAAGCATCCTGGAGGACCTTTTGAACTTTGCCCTTGAGGGTGAGACGGAAAGCATTGTGGAACTTCCTTATCGATGGAAGCGACCGTAACATTTCATCTCAAATCACCTCGAAACGAAAGGCCAAAACCTTCGAACCGCTCTTTGTGGTCTCGGAGGTTTCTTTGTACTCTTTAGAAACGTAAGAGTTAAGAAATGAGCGCCAAAACTCCTGAGTCCTAAAATTTCTATCGCTGGGATTTGTATAAAAACTCCAACGCCCGGGAAAACGATTGAAAATCATTTTCGCAGCCACCTTACCTAATCCTGTTCCCCTGTAAGGACGGAGAAGAAAAAACTCATGAAGACAGATTTCACTTTCCACCGGGCAATAAGGGGTCTTTGCGACGAATGCAAACCCGATAGGAACTTCTTCATTGCAGATAAGATAGGGGAAAAAAATGTTTTCATCGGACCACCAGATGTCGAAGTGACGGAACTGGTCCTCAAGGGTTTGAGAATCATCTTCCTCAAAGATTCCATGGATATTGGGCTTCATTTCCCAAATCTCCGCCATATCATGTAAATATAGAGGGTAGAGATTTTTGACAATGTACTTTTTTGATAAATCGGCTTTAACAATTGACAGGATCATAGGGTTCCTCCTTGATTGATCGTAGTTTTAGAGATTCCACTCTTTGAAATTTTTCGCAGTAATTTTGAAAATTCTTTACTAAATCATTATAGTATAATTTTTGAATAGTGAATATTAAAAAATAGGGTATGGGTATATAATACGTAAGTTTAGTTAATTTGATATAAAGGAGGTCGCTTATGTCAATCAAGAAAATACATGCCGAAATTTCCAGGTTGAAAGAAGAGCATCTGGAGATTCTAAAAGTTATAGTGAGACAGAAGAGCATTAGCACTAAGGGAGAAGGAGTTAGAGAGTGCGCAGACTTATTAAAAGGAATTATGGAAAAAGGAGGGATCAGTACGACGATCTTCGAGACTGATGGTCAACCGTTGGTGTTCGGAGAAGTGAAAGGAAAAAGCCCCGAAGGATTTACAGTTTTGTTTTATGGGCACTATGATGTACAGCCTCCGGAACCTCTTGAAAAATGGGATAGCCCACCCTTCGAACCGACAATCAGGGAAGACCGGATTTATGGGAGAGGAACCGGGGATAACAAAGGACAGCTGATCACCCATGTTTTAGCGGTCAAAAGTTACCTCGATACGGTCGGGTCACTTCCTGTTAATGTGAAATTTCTCTTTGAAGGAGAAGAAGAGATCGGGAGCCCGAACCTGACAAAGTTTGTTCAGGAACATAGAGAGTTGCTGAAATCGGACCTCGTATTAACTTCTGACGGACCATTACATGACAGTGGTGCTCCTTTAATTGCGTTTGGAGTTCGTGGTGTGATGAATTTTGACCTTCACCTGGATACAGCAACGATGGATAATCATTCAGGTAACAAGGGAGGGGTTATTCCTAACGCAATCTGGGAGATGGTGGATTTTTTATCAACGATGAAAGACGGAAAAGACCGTGTGCTGATTTCGGGTTTTTATGACGATGTGATAGAACCGACAACCCATGAAAGGGAATTGATTAGTCGTTTATCCTATGATCCTGAAGGTTTGGCAAAAATTTATGGAGTAGAGGAAATTCCTCTCAAAAAAGAAGAATTTTACTCACGTCTGTTATTTAAACCGACACTGACGATCAACGGGATCAAAGGAGGACATAGCGGAGCAGGAACAAAGAATATCATTCCCTGCGAGGTGACAGCAAAGATGGAAATTCGGCTGGTGTATGATCAGGATCCGGAAGACTTGATGGAAAAGGTAAAGAAACATATTCAAATGCATAATCCGAAAATTCGTCTCACGAGAGAGGAAGAGGACATGCGTCCTTCAAGGACTTCATCGGAGCTGGATATTTCAAAAGCAGTTATCCGAGCTGTTGAGAAAGGTTTCAATGAAACTCCCCTTATCTATCCGGCAATGGGAGGAAGCCTGCCCGATTATGTGTGGACGAAAGTTCTTGGTGTCCCCTCTATCATGATTCCTTATGCAAATGCGGACGAAGCGAATCATGCCCCGAATGAAAATCTAAAGCTGGAATGCTTTTATAAGGGAATTCATACCAGTGCACAAGTGATCAATGAGTTGGGAAAAACTTTTTAATCAATCGAATAAATCCCATCCATTTACATTTTTTATGAAATCGGTTATGATGACCTTGTGGGCAGAGTAGGTAGTATGCGTTAAGTGTTAGAAGATGGGAAGTTGCTTCTAAACGAAGATGGATATCGCGTTATACTGCTGCATCCGCTGCTTCACCATTGGAGAGTTTACTGAATTTCTCTTAATGTTGGAGCTTCTATGCCTAACCTTAAGAGAAAGGAGGTGCTAAGATGGATCGTTATGAAAATGCAAATGCAAAAGAGAAAAGGCTTACAAGCTATGGAAAATTAACAACTCGAACGTTGGTGATCAGTGCTTTGCTGATTGCTATGGCTGTTGTATTGGGACAGTTCTCTTTTATGGTGGGACCAAGCGTGCGAATCGGGTTTAGCAGGGTTCCTATCATTGTATCGGGAATGCTGTTAGGACCTTTGGCAGGCGGATTAACCGGAGCCGTGCATGACATTATTAATTTCATGCTTCGCCCTGCAGGAGGATTTCACCCCGGCTTTACGCTAAGTGCAATGATGACGGGAATGATCCCGGGATTCGTCGTCCAGCTGAGCTTTCTATCCGCATTTAAGAAGCTTAATAAAAACAGGAAAGTCTTTACGGTAGCCAACGTGATTACAAGTGTGGCAGTTGTTTATGTGATTGTTACACTTCTCATGAACACCTATTGGTTATCACAGCTGATTGGCGACAGCTATCTTGTTTTGCTGCCTGTCAGAGCTTCAACTCAGTTGCTTGCAAACGTTGTAAATGCTTTGGTGATTATAATGCTTGCAAAACCTTTAGAAAGCTTTAAAAAGCAGTACTCATAAATCAATACAACATAAAAATACCGGTGAGAAAGTTCTTAATGAACCTTACAGCGGTATTTTTTATGTTTTAAAGCAACCGGAAAGATTACACCGACCTTCCCGTTCAAAACTGCTATAATATAGTTAAGAAGTTCAGTCCTGAGAAGAAAGCATTATACTTAGGAATTCTGACCTAAGAAGATTAACAATCCCTAAAAGTATGGATCAATTGATGTATAACGAAAAATGGGATTTAATAAATTGACCAGCTCAAAATAGAGTCTTTAGGAGGAGAATAATGAAAAAAGAACATAAAAAGTTGATGGGTGTACTCCTGATTTTAGTTCTGGGCTTTGTTGGCATCCGGATGACCGGTTTTCACGAGCATATCAACCTGGATAATGCGAGACAGCTGGAAGCCTGGGTAAGTCAATATGGGATGTTGGGACCTGTTGTTTTTATCCTTATCTATATTTTAGCCTGCGTTCTTTTTTTGCCTGGTCTACCGGTCACCATTGTAGGAGCGTTGGCTTTCGGTGCTGTAAGGGGAGCTGTTTTTTCTTCGATAGGTGCTACTCTCGGTGCAACAGCTGCATTTCTCATTGCCCGTTATGCAGCACGGGGGATGGTGGAAAAATTGGTTGAGGGGAACGAACAGTTTGAAAAGATCGATAAAGGGGTAGAAAAAAACGGATGGCGAATGTTGATGGTTACCCGCATGGTTCCTTTATTTCCTTTTAATCTGCAAAACTTTGTCTATGGACTGACGAAAATCAAACTCAGCACCTATATATTTGTTTCATGGATTTGCATGCTTCCTGCCGCCATTGCCTATAATTTTATGGCAGGATCCGTGGTAAGTGGAGAAGGGGATCTTGGGATGACTTTTTTATACCTGGGAATCGGAGCTGTATTTTTTGTTCTGGTCTCTTTCATCCCCGGTTATTTAAGCAATAAGAAAATTGTTGAAGTGGATGAGTTTAAAAAGAAGTAGTTTTGTGAAGAGTTGAATGATGATAGATATTGGAGGAAAAAAATGAAGAGAAAAGTTCAAATCGGAATAATCACCAGTATGATATTAATTTTAGCAACAAGCTGTGGAGGTCATGAAGATGAGACGAAGTTCAACTTGGAAGAGATGACTTGGGAGGAAATTTTGGAGGAAGCCGAAGGAAGCGAGGTCCGCTTTTATGGATGGGGTGGAGATCAGGCGATTAATGATTGGTTGAATGGGTTCTTGGCCGAGCGAATCCTTGAACAATATGGCATCATCTTGGAATGGGTACCTATGAATATCGATGAAATCCTAAACAAGCTTCAGGGAGAAAAACAGGGAAATGCAGTAGGAACGGCGGACATGATCTGGATCAACGGTGAGAATTTTTATACTGCGAAAACAAATGAATTACTTTATGGTCCTTTTACAGAGGTCCTTCCAAACTTCGTTGCTTATATTGACTCAGAAGATGTGGAAGTGAGGTATGATTTCGGATTTCCTACTGAAGGGTTTGAGGCACCTTATGGAAAAGCCCAGTTTGTAATGATTTATGACGAAGCACAAACACCGGACCCTCCGGTCAACCACGAAGAATTTCTCACTTATGCCAAGCAGTATCCGGGAGAGTTAACCTTTCCCGCACCACCGGATTTTACCGGAAGTGCGTTTATTCGAAATTTGATCTATGATATTGTGGGATATGAGCAATTTATCGGTATGGAGGCGGATGAAGAGGTTGTCAGAGAAGCCATTGCCCCCGCCATTGACTATTTTAAGGAATTGAAGCCTTATCTGTGGAGATCGGGAGAAACATACCCTGCCACCATTGCTCAACTGGAAAATATGTTTTCCGATGGAGAGGTAAGAATGGTGATGGCTTATAATTCCAATCTTGTGTCTCAAAGAATCAGTTCTGGAATATTTCCTGAGACATCAACAAGTGTGATCTTTGAAAAAGGTACGATCGGTAACGGACACTTTATTGCCATTCCTTTTAACAGTCCAAATAAAGCAGGCGCATTGGTGGCAATTAATGAAATTCTGAGCGTGGAGGTTCAATCAAGCAAGTACGATCCGGAAAATTGGGGAGATTTGCCGGTTCTGAACAATGATAAACTTTCTCAGGACGAAAGGGCAGTATTTAACTCTGTGGAATTGGGTAAAGGGGCTCTGCCCCAGGATGTGCTTTTAGAAAATCGACTTCCGGAAGTTCCTGCACCGCTGGTTCCCATTATTGATCGAATCTGGATGGAAAATCTGTTAGACTAAGGACGATGACAATGTTTGGAGTGAAAAAAACTCAGTTAACACCCTATATCTACCTTCTTCCGGTGATAAGCATTTTACTATTTGTTTTCACTTTGGGTTTAGTGATGAGCATTTTTCAAAGCATAGGGGTTCATGGGGATAGCGGTTTTGAAAATCTGACTGTTGAATATTATCGGGAAGTTTTCCGCAGTGGAGGCTTTCGCTCCGGTTTATTTTTCAGCTTGCGAGTTTCTCTGATTTCCACAGGCATCGCCGTGATCATTGGAGTGGGGCTTGCTTATCTTTTGGTAATGCAGCAGAGAGAGTGGAAAATCCTGCAAATATTATTAAAACTGCCGATTATTGTTCCTCATCTGGTTGCAGCTTTCATTATTTTCACGCTGTTTTCTCAAAGTGGTATATTGGCAAGGATTGGAGTACTGCTCGGCCTTATGGAACATCCCCGTGAATTTCCGGGGCTGATTTTTGATCGTCAAGGAGTGGGTGTCATCCTGGCTTATGTCTGGAAGGGCACTCCTTTTATCTTTTTGATTGTCTACCAGGTTTTACGATCGATTCACGGTGAAATGGTGGAGGCGGCAAGAAATCTGGGAGCGAAAGGAAAAGACCTGTTTTTCGAAATTTTCCTTCCCTTATCCATACCCAGCGTGTTTTCCACGTTCATTATTCTTTTTGCTTTTTCCTTCGGATCCTATGAAATTCCTTTTCTGCTGGGACCCACATCTCCGAGAGCACTTCCTGTGTTGGCTTATGTGGAATACATCCATCCTGACTGGATGAACAGACCTTACGCCATGGCAATGAATATGGTCCTTGCAGGAATTTCAGTATTTCTGGTCTGGCTCTACCATTGGGTGTTTAAAAAATTCCGGCGTCACAACTGGGAGGGACGGTCACGATGAAAAAACAAACAAGCAGGGCAGTACTTGTAGTGGTTGCTCTTGCCTTCATTCTCCCTCTGATGATAATTTTATTGTGGTCTGTGACAGTATCCTGGCCATTTCCTGATCTGTTTCCCCGAGAGTTTGGACTAAGAGGGTTGGCACAGATTTTTGAAGAAGGAAGCCGGGCTTTGGAAAGTCTCTACACCAGTGTGAAAATTTCATTATGGGTAACGATCCTGACACTGATGATCACCATTCCCGGAGGAAAAGCCCTGGGGATCTATGATTTTCCGGGAAAGGCATTCATTAAAATCTTTGCTTTGGCACCTCTGATTATATCACCTGTTGCTATCGGTATGGGTATCCATAGTACCTTTATCCGATTGGGTCTCACCAATACGGAACTGGGTGTTGTTCTGATTCACATTGTTCCCGGAATCCCTTATGGAATCAGAATTTTTACCAATATCTTTGAGTTGGTTGGGAATCAATTGGAAGAACAGGGAAAGGTTCTTGGGGCCAACAGTTTTCAGGTGTTTTTTCATATCACTCTTCCAACGATCCTGCCGGGTTTAATCTCTGCGGGGAGCATGATATTTATTATCTCATTCAGTCAATACTTCCTCACATTTTTGATAGGCGGAGGAAGTGTTATAACATTTCCCCTTATGATGGTTCCCTACATTCAAAGTGGAGATCGCACGATGGCTGCGAGCTACAGCGCTGTTTTTATTGTTGTGACTCTATGCGGTCTCCTGGCAATTGAAAAAGTGTTAAAACTCTATTATAGTAAAAGCAGTGGCATCGCAGGTGCATTTTATACAAGAAAAAAGGTGAAATCATGAGTGAAATTCTATTCGATCGTATCAGTAAACATTATGATAAAGAAGAGACCATAAAAAACCTTACCCTGAAAATTGAGGATGGAGAAATAATTTCCTTACTGGGACCCTCCGGCTGCGGCAAAACAACGACATTGAAGATTTTAGCAGGGCTGGTGAATCCGGATTTCGGTACAGTTTATATGGACGGGATAAATGTGAATCCACTTCCCGCAGAAAAACGGGGTGCAGTCATTGTATTCCAGGATCATCGGCTGTTTCCCCACATGACAGTGGGAGGAAACATCGAGTTTGGTCTCCGTATGCAAAAGGTTCCAAAGAGAACTCGAAGAGAAAAAGTTGAGGAAATGTTAAAGTTTATGGAGTTGGAGGAGCATGGGGGGAAATTTCCCGATCAAATCTCGGGAGGACAAAAGCAAAGGGCGGCAATTGCCCGGAGCTTGATTATCAATCCCAAGGTACTTCTTTTAGATGAACCTTTTTCCAATTTGGATCAACGGCTAAAGGAGGAAATGCGAAGCTTTATCGTTGAAATTCAGAAAAAACTGAAGATCACCACCATTCTTGTGACCCATGACAAGGAGGATGCTTTAATGACATCTAAAAAAATTGGCGTGATGTTTCAAGGAGAGCTGAAACAATACGGAACTCCGGAAGAACTCTACGAGGAGCCGAGTTCAATCGAGGTGGCGAAATTTTTTGGAGAGGTTAATGAATTTTCCATTGATCATGAGGATGAACATCGGATCCACACTTATTTGGGAGCGTTTAACAAAACCAGGTTATCAATGAAGAGAGGGGTTTATTATTCAAAGCTTCTTGTAAGACCAGAAGCAGTGGAGATATATTATGAGGAACACTCAGAAAATATGATCTCCGGTTTGGTAATGGAAAGAATTTACGCAGGCGAAAAAACCTATTACAGCATTCTTTGCGGTGAAAGGATCTTAAAGGCATCGGTAGTTGGAAATTGCCATTGGAATGAAGGACAGAGGGTATTTTTGAAGATTGAAGGAAAAAACACAATGCTCGTGAAATAGAATTTATCAGGATGATAAGATTGGAGAGCTTAGCATGATTGATACAAAAGTCAGACCTCTTTTAGAAGCAGAATTTAAGAAAATGGCAGCTTTTCTTGTGAAAGCAAAGTGCACACCTGACATGATTAGCATCTTTGCCTTTTTCTTAGGAATTATTGCAGCGGTTTTTACCGGGATGGATTACAGGATTTTTGCTCTTCTCTTTTTATGGCTCTCAGGACTTTTTGATGTATTGGATGGTACTGTAGCAAGGCTTACAGGAAAATCATCCGCAGAGGGGGCTTTACTGGACTTAATTTTGGATCGAATGGTGGAGGTCGGAATGATCTTCGGTTATTATTTCTGGATGCCTGAGCATGCTTTTATGTATCTTCTATTTCTTGCAGGGGTGATTTTTAATTTTTCCACTTTTCTCGCAGCAGGATCACTTTATAAGAATCTCGGAGAAAAAAGCATGCACTATGACCCTGGGATTTTGGAAAGAACTGAAACCTTCATCTTATTTACTTTGGTTTTATTCCTCCCTCAAGCAGCTTTTCATCTGTTTCTTTTTTTTAATCTTCTGATGTTTCTCACCGGGATTCTTCGCTTCTATGGTATTTATCGATTTGGTGATAAAACAGGTAACGAATAATGAATTAATCTTATCAAGGTCAAAGGTCGGTGAAATAAATGAAGAGAAAGGACTAGAAGAATCGCTGTAACCAGATTTTAAACTCCTGATTCCCGGGTATATATTATATACAGCTTGAAATCGAAAGTTTGTTTTTGCTGTGAAGTTATTCGCCGGGATTAAAGGGGTTGAGGTTATGATTAAGCAACGATTCAACAGAATTGAGACGGAAAATCTGGTCCTTCGCAGATTTAAAGACACAGATGCGGATGAATTTTACTCCTATCGGACCAATCCTGAGATTCGAAGATATCAGGGAGAAGGATGGTGTGATTGCACATATGAGAAAGCGGAAAAGTTTATCCAGGAACAAAAAATCATCGAACCGGGAACACCGAAGAAATGGTTTCATGTAGCCATTGAACTTAAGTCCAACGGAGATTTAATCGGTGATCTTGGAATATATACTTCGTCTTTCAACAAAACACAAATTCGTATTGTGATTTCTCCGGATTACCAAGACGAAGGATATGCAGTGGAAGCGATTGAGGCTGCATTGGATTATACCTTTAAGGAATTGGATATTGATGAGGTCATCGCAATCACCGATATACGTAATTCCCAATCTGTAAATCTTCTTCAAAAGTTGAATTTTCAAAAACATGGGAACTTCGTTAACACAGGAGACGGCGAAGGGATCTTCACGTCGGAGCATCTTTTCGTAATGCCTAAGGAAGAGTGGCTTCATGATCAGGCAATGTAGAAAATGTATATATATGCAGTGATTTAACCCGGCTTGTGAACCTAAAGCAGTTCACAAGCCGGGTTTTTATATTTGTGGAATATAACATAGCTGTTAAAATTAAACAATAAAGCCAGTTATATCAATAATATTTCGTATGCCTAAAAGGGAGAAAAAATAAACAAAACTAACACCAGTAATTACAACGCATATACATATAATGAATAAATGCAATTATCGCACAATTGAAAAAATTAATTGACAAGGAGCAAATGAGTGTATTATCATACCTATATGCATAATTATAATATTGCATGTACAGCAAACCAATTAAAAGGAGGAAAAGTTCAATGAGTAGAAACAAATTGTTCATTCTGATGTTGATTATGTTTTTGTCTCTCGCCCTTATTATAGGATGTGGTGGAGACAATGGGGATGAGGCTGTCGCTGATCCCGATGAAGCTGACGTGGATTTGGATGATGAGGAAGAGGATGACGATTCTGATGACGATGCTGCACAGGAAGATGTGGAAATAGACATTGTAGTCGGCTTCGGCGCAGGGGGTTCCAACGATTTGTCCGCAAGATACCTTGCACAAGCCTTAAGTGATTATGGTATTACTGCAAATGTTATCAACATGCCTGGTGGCATGGGCACAGAGGCTGCCTATCATGTATCAAATCAGTCTCCGGATGCTAACATGTTTATGTGGGGTTCCGGTTTGATTATGTTATTCGAACCGGCTGCAGGAGATCGAGGATTTACGATCCATGACTTTGAGCCGGTGGCAACAATTGCAGGTCCTACCTTTGCATTAGCGGCAAAGGCCGGAGTACCCTATGAAACATTGGAAGAACTGATTACTTATATTGAGGAAAACCCTGGTGAAGTTGTTCTTGGAGGACAGGGTGAAGGAAATTCCATGCACTTTATCGTGGAGAAAATTTTGCCACCGGATGAATTGGATTATACTTATGTAGGTCTTGCAGGTGGAGCAGATGTTGCACTTAATCTTACAGGCGGACATGTGGATTTAGGTCATTTAAGTTTAGCAGCAGCGCGACCATTGCATCAAGATGGAGATTTAACTGTGTTAGTTAACACACAGGCATTGGTTGAAAGAGATCCTCTTATGCCGGAAATTCCAAATGTTATTGAATTTGGAATTGATGCCCGGGAAACCCATAGCCCCCTTGCATTGTTTGCACCTCAAGGTACTGATGAAGGCTTAAAGCAACGAATTTCCGAAGCGATGGAACAAATTGCTCAAGACGAAGATTTTATCCAAAGTTACCAGGATCTAGGAGTTATAGCTCATTACCTGAATACTGATGAGACTTGGGATTTCTTTATGGATATTGAAGAAAACCTGATTCCTGAGTTTGAAGCATGGTTGGACAGTAATTATTAAAGTGTATTGAAACAGGAATGTAATAAAACATCAAAGCCAGAGTCTCCGGGACTGAATTGGATTCGTCCCGGAGACTATTTGCCATATTAGCATTGAGAGAGTGTCAATACAATCGAATCAAGGCGGTGACACAATGTTAGCAAAAAAACTTACAATTAACGGAGTGGTGGGAGGAGTCCTAACTCTGGTTGCAGCAGGATTTTTTATTTGGACTTATTCAATGAGACTTCGTCCTATGGAATTATTCGTACCGAGAATCGCTTTAGGACTTATTATGCTTGGTGGAGTGCTGGTCATACTAAAGGAGTTTGTAAAGCCGGAAATTGGAGACAGGCTAAGTAAAGCCTTCATTCTTCCATATGCGATCGGTGTTTCTTTGATGATGTGGCTATATGGATGGGCATTTAGAAATATAGGGCTCATTACCGCAACAGCAATAGGTTTATCTGCCTGGTGGATCTGGGTTGCAGTGAGAGATGCCAGAAGAACAAAATCCACAAAGGGATTAACCCTACGAATCATCAAATTGGTCGTATTGGCAATCGTAGTGGCGGTTGTTGTACAACTTTTGTTCGTCAATCTACTGGGAATGTACATGCCAAGTACTCTGTTCCCATAAAGGAGGTCATAAAAGATGTTCAATTTTGATATGGAAGCCGCAAGGATTGCCTTTACCACTGTTTTTGCACTTGACACTGCATTGTTTATCATGATTGGAATTGTCGTTGGAATTACAGTAGGTGCAATCCCCGGACTAGCGCACAGTCTGCCTATCGCCTTGGTTCTTCCCTTTTCGTTCATCCTTCCAATTCATCAGACGATGGGTCTATTGATCGGAACCTACCAAGGAGGAACCTATGGAGGATCTATTACTGCCATCAGCTTCGGTACCCCGGGAACCTCCGGTGCTGCTGCAACTGTGGCGGACGGCTATGCGCTGACTCAGCAGGGGAAGGGGAAAAAAGCACTGCAAATGGGGCTTTACGCATCGGTAATCGGAGGAATGTTTGGATCTTTGGTATTGATTTTTCTCGTGGTTCCAATCGGAATGATGGCGCCCCGTTTCGGACCGGGAGAATTAACGGCATTATATATTTTAGCTCTGTCTCTTGTAGTAGTGTTTTCAACTGAGAACCCTGGTAAAGGGATATTATCTGCAGGAATCGGATTTTTCCTTGCGATTATCGGTAGAGATATTATTACCGGTGGTCTGCGTTTCACCTTTGGACTTCGATATATGCAAGCTGGGTTTCCCCTTGTACCTCTACTGATGGGCTTCTTTGCACTACCTGAAATTATTAAGCAAATACACTGGGTCATCAAAGATCCTGAAAGTGTTGGAAAAATAGGAGACGACGATGTGGATCTCATGAAGAAGAAGGAGGAAGGGTTAACATTTAAAGAACTATTACAGTCCTGGCGAGGGATTACCATCGGCTCGATTCTCGGAACGTTTCTTGGAGCGCTTCCGGGACCAGGTGCAACTCTTGCTTCCTATACATCTTACAGTGTTAACAGTCAGATTACCAATGATCCAAAATACGGGAAAGGGTCCTTGGAAGGAGTTGCAGCGGCAGAATCAGCAAACAATGCGACATGCGGGGCAACATTCATCCCTCTTTTAACCTTCGGAATCCCGGGAAGTTCCATCGCTGCACTGTTAATGGCAGCATTGATCATGGAAGGAATTCCAGTAGGACCGAGGGTTGTAGTAGATCATACGGTCGTGGTATACATTCTCTTTATGCTGATGCTGATTGCAAATCCCTTCAACCTGTTATTCGGAAAACTCTTAATTCCGGTATTTACCCGGTTGACTAAAATACCTGCATCGGTTCTCTGGCCTATTATTATGGTCTTTCTTGTGATCGGCACCTATGCATATAACAGTCGGCCTTTTGATATCATTATCTGTATATTGGCCGGTCTGATCGGGTATTTTTATAAGTGGTACAAGCTTCCGGATGGACCACTGATTCTAGCCTTTTTGGTAACACCTCTTTTTGAGGCAAGCTTTCGGCAAGCGTTGACCATCGCACGGGGAAATTATATGTACTTCCTAGGCAGTGGAATCTCTCAAGTAATATGGTTGATTACCATCGGATCAATTTTTCTGTTTTTGAAAAAACGCAAGAAAATCACAGCAGCTTCTAAATGATAGAACCCTCCCTAAAGATTCCCATCTTCCATAGATGGGTTTCTTTATGGTAAAATACTGATAGCAAGGAGGATCATAAATGAAAAAACTACTGATAATAAAAACCGGGATAACGCTTCGGGAAATCAAAAAAAACTATGGTGATTTTGAAGACTTTTTTGTTAATGCAATGGGAAGCGACTCTCAGTGCGTCACCGTTTTACCTGCCTATGAATCGCTGAGGTTTCCTGAGGAAAAGAAACTTTCAGGAATCATCATAACAGGTTCGCATTCCATGGTAACGAATTATGAACCATGGAGTGTAGAGGTCTCAAAATGGCTGTGGGGCTTAGAAAATTCAAGTATTCCAATCCTTGGTATATGCTACGGCCATCAGCTCATAGCCGATGCTTTCGGCGGGAAAGTAGATTATGATCCAAGGGGAAAAGAGGTTGGAACAGTTTTGGTGCATCTGACGGAGGAAGGGAAGAAGGATCCTCTTTTAGGGGTTTTACCTGAGAACTTCCCGGCGCACTCCTTTCATTCACAAAGAGTGGTGGAGTTGCCTGAAAAAGCAGTGCTTTTGGCGGAGAATGCCTATGAAAGTCATCACAGCTTTCGAATCGGAGAACACATTTGGGGTGTTCAGTTCCACCCTGAATTCAGCAGAGACATTATGAAAGCATATATTAATGGTTTCGAATCAGATTTAACTAATGAAGGACACTCCACGGAAGAACTGAAAGCCACCCTAAAGGAGCACTCCTTTGGAAGAATTTTACTTAAGCGATTTTATGAGCTCACCCGATAAAGAGATTCATTTCTTGAGAAATTCATGGTTTAATGGTATAATACAACCGAAAACTGAATCGGAAGTAAACACTGGGAGTGTCGGTGAGGCCGGCTGAGAAGAAGACCCGTTTAAAGTCTTCGATCCCTATACCTGATCTGGATCATACCAGCGTAGGGAAGTGCTTTACAGGAAGCGTAAAATCTTTTTGTATACAGAGCATTGCCCTATGGGTAATGCTATTTTTATTTAGTATTATACTTAGAGTGACTTCACCAAGTGAAACTTCCTCAGGTTTTCATCAATCTTACAGAATAAGAGGAGGAATTAGAATGAATGTACGTAAATTAACGATTGCTGCACTACTGATTGCATTAGGAGTGGTTACGGCCCATGCGGTTTCGATTCCTGTTGGGGTGGCAAAGGCATTTCCCATGCAGCATGCAATTAATGTGATTTCTGCAGTGCTTCTTGGAACACCAATGACGGTGGCAGTTGCCTTTGTTATTTCACTCATCCGGAACATTATGGGAACCGGTTCACTATTAGCTTTTCCAGGAAGTATATTTGGCGCTTTCTTAGCAGGATATCTGTTCAGTAAAACAGGACGGATCCATCTGGCTATTGCAGGAGAAGTATTTGGAACTTCAATCTTAGGAGCACTTTCCGCTTACCCCGTAGCGAAATTTCTGATGGGTTTTGAGGCAGCTGTGTTCTTCTTTATCATTCCGTTCGGAGTCAGTGCAATTGCAGGAGGAATTATCGGATTTATGGTTTTGGGGGTTCTCTACAAAAGCAACGTCGTTAAAACTCTGATGGAAGGCGGTCGAATGTCATGAAAAATGTTTTAACGATTGCGGGTTCAGATAGCTCCGGAGGTGCGGGGATTCAAGCGGATCTGAAAACTTTCAGTGCACATGGTGTGTTTGGAATGAGTGTAATCACTGCTGTAACCGCTCAAAGTACGAGAGGAGTCTTCGCAGTTCAGGATATCACTCCTGAAATGATTGAAAAGCAGCTGGAAGTTCTCTTTGAGGATATTCCAATCCATGGGGTTAAAGTCGGAATGGTTTCGAAAAGCGAGACGATCAGAACAATCAGTAAAGTGTTAGCGAAACATCAGGAGATTCCCATTGTATTAGATCCCGTCATGGTCTCGAAAAGCGGATATCATCTTCTGGAGCCCGAAGCAAAGGAAGCCTTGATTGAAGAGCTTCTACCATTGGCAATGGTTGTCACACCAAATCTTCCTGAGGCGGAAGTGATTACAGGGAGTCGAATTGAAAACCTGGAAGAAATGAAAACAGCAGGGGAAAAGATCCATGGAATGGGTCCCGGGTTTGTTCTTATAAAAGGAGGACATTTAAAAGGGGAGGTTTCTACGGATCTTCTTTTTAACGGAACGGAGTGGACTGCTTTTCCCAATCTTCGGATTGAAACAAAAAATACCCATGGGACCGGTTGTACATTATCCTCATCACTTGCAGCAAATCTTTCCAAAGGACTTAGCATGGAGGACGCAGTGAAGGAGTCCAAAGCCTATATCACTAAAGCAATTGAAAACTCTTTTTCTATCGGGAGTGGTCCCGGACCGGTTCACCATTTTCATCAGTTTTATGACATTGAAGGGAGAGTGAATGAGAATGATTAATTTTGATTTAGGAAAGATCACCCAACAAGTAAAAGAACATCCCCCTTTAGTCCATCATATTACAAACTATGTAACAGCCAATGATTCTGCCAATACGGTTCTGGCTTTAGGTGGAAGCCCTGTGATGGCCGATGAACTGGAAGAGGTAAGTGAGATGGTGTCCATTGCATCCTCTCTCGTCATTAATGTCGGGACTCTCCATGAAACCACAATTCCCTCAATGTTGATTGCAGGGAGACGTGCCAACGAGCTGGGGATTCCGATTATTCTTGATCCGGTGGGGGTTGGAGCAACCACCCTGCGAACGAAGGTTGCAAAAGAGCTCTTGGAGAAACTGGATTTCACTTTTATTCGGGGAAACCGATCAGAAATGAAATCTCTCTTCGGCTTTGAGGGAAAGACCCGAGGGGTTGACTCAATGGTGAATGAAGAGGAAGATTTTAGCCGTATTGCCCTCCTGATGGCAAGAAAACATCAGACAACCGTCGGAATTACCGGTGAAGTGGATGTCATCTCCGACGGAGAACGGGTTGTCGAATTATCGAACGGACATCCCCGCCTTACAAAGATCACCGGAAGCGGTTGTATGGCCACATCCATTATCGGTGTGTATCTTGGTGCGAGGGTTCCTTCTTTGGAAGCGGGAATCTTAGGAATATCACGCATGGCTATTGCGGGAGAGTTGGCTTTTGAGGATCTGGGAGAGCAGGCAGGAATGGAATCCTATCGAATTGGCGTAATGGATCACCTTAGCACATTAACACCGGAAATACTTCAAAAGCGAATGAAGATGAAAGAAGGGATGATCCATGAGTAAAGGACGGGTAAACTATCAGCTTTATCTTGTAACCGATGAGAAGAGCTTGGGTCATAAACATTTCCTGGAGACAATAGAGGAAGCTCTTTGTGGAGGAGTCACAATTGTTCAGCTTCGTGAAAAGCATCTTGATTCCCGGGAATTCTATGAAAGAGCAAAGGAGCTTCATCAATTAACAAAGGCCTATGATGTCCCTCTGATCATTAATGATCGCATTGACATTGCTTTAGCCATTGGAGCTGAAGGAGTTCATCTGGGACAAAAGGATCTTCCGGTTTCCGTTGCCCGCAAGCTGGCAGGAGAGAAGATGATTCTTGGTGTTTCCGCTGCAACGCCTGCAGAAGCATTAACTGCTGAAAAAGAGGGAGCTGATTATTTAGGGGTGGGAGCAATGTATCCTACAGGAACGAAAGAGGATACACGCCCTGTTACACTCGAGACATTAAGCACCATTACAGAGAAGGTAAAAATTCCTGTGGTGGCGATCGGTGGTATTACAAAAGAAAATTCAGCGGAGGTTATTGACCGGGGAGTCCATGGGGTGGCACTGGTTTCAGCGATCCTGAAGGCTGTTTCTCCGAAAAATGCAGCAGAAGATTTCAATCGAGTGTTTGACGAGAGAGGAGCACGAACTTCATGATTTCATCCACAGTAATTACAGGCATTTTATTATCAACCGTGATTCTTTTTACAGCTCTGGGGGTGTTTTATAGCAAAGGGAAAATCAAAGGCAGTGACGATTTTTTCACGGCCCGAAACTCCGCCGGTGTAGGCTTTTTATCCACAACCTTTATGGCTTCCTTTCTTGGAGTGTTTATACTCTTCACGCCGCCTGAAGCGGGGGCGATCGGTGGAATCAGTACAGTTATTCTCTATGCTTTCGGTCTTGGAGGACTGTATATTGCTTTTCTTTTCCTTGGACCTAAGGTTCGAAATTATCTGCCTCATGGAAGCACACTAAATGACTATGTAAAAAAACGGTACGGAAGAAAAATGCTGGTTCTCACCTTCAGTGTTTCCATCTTCTATATGGTTGTGCATCTTGTGGCGGAACTTACAGCCATTGCTTTGGTGGCGAGGGAAATTGCAGGGATACCGATGCTGTTTACAGCACTAATGGTGGGTCTTGGAGTTGCGATCTACACTTCATATGGCGGTTTGAGGGCTTCGATGTTTACCGACCTGATACAGATGGGCATAGTGATCGTACTTCTAGGAATTGTAGGAATAGGAATTTTTCATTTTGTCGGAGATCCCGGATCAATAATCGATCAAAGCAGGGAAGTGGTACCGACTCTTATGACCTTCGGAAACCGGGGCGGAATAGAGTTTGGTCTCACTCTTATGATTGCAGTGTTCGTTGCGAATCTTTTTCATCAGGGATATTGGCAACGGATCTATGCAGGGAAAGACCAGAAAAGCCTCCGAAAGTCCTTGAAAATTTCTTTGCTCTTGGCCGTTCCTATCATGATACTGACCGGGTCTTTAGGAATCATGTCCGTCGGCTTAGGGTATGCTGAACATCCATCAGTTGCCATGTTTTCATTGATCTATTCAACGTTTCCTTTAGCGTTAATCATTGTCGTCTTTATTTTGGCACTAGTGCTTGTTATGAGTACGGTGGATACATTGCTTAATGCTTTGGTTACGAGTTTTTCTGTGGATACGGGAAGTTTTAAAGGAACCGCAGAGAACACGAGTACAACTAAATGGGTTAAAGGTCTGGCACTACTGATCATTCTTCCCAGTGCATACATTGCATCCATGGGATTCAGTGTGCTTTACCTTTTCCTGTTAGCGGATCTATTATGTGCAGGACTGGTGTTTCCATTGTTTTATGGATTGTATCAACCGAAGCTTTCGGAAAGGGTTGCTCTTTCAGCATCAATTCTCGGAATTATTTCAGGAGTCCCCTTTTTCCTGCAAAACCAACTTTTGGTCAGCTTCACATTGCCAATTATCGTCTCGATTGTGGCGGTGTTTATTGGAATGGCATTTGAGACTAAAAGACAAGAACTGGCCAAGGAGTCTTCATCCTAACGCCCCTTATATGATTGTTCGCTTTGACCTTCAAACTGCTCTAAGGCATAATGGAAGTAGGAAAGACTGAATAGCTTTAGTCAAATTAAAGGAATTAAAGGAGTGTAGAGAAGGTGAATGAACAAATACGACAGGGAACCTATGAAGATAAGGATCAAGTTCTGGAAATTTCAAAAACAATTTGGGACGGAAATGATTTTATCCTCAGGACCATTGACGAATGGATGGACCCAAACTCAGGCTATGTGGCAGTGTTGGAGGCCGACGGAGAAATACGTGCATTTTCAAAATTGTCCTTTATACCCGGGGGGCATGGATGGCTGGAAGGTTTGAGAGTCAAAGAGGAGCATCGGGGCAAGGGCTACGCCAACAAAATGACGAAGCATCTCCTGAAACGGGCAAAGGAGATCAATCTCCCATCCCTAAGATTTGCATGTCATGCATCTAACCTGGGAAGCATCCGAAGCGGAGAGAAATATGGATTTCAGAGGGTTGGAGAGTATATATTTACGATGAAGAGAAACTTCGTGCCCTCGTTATCCGTGAAAAAAATAAATACACTGACCGATGGGAAAGAGGCTTTTGAAAGACTGGTATGCTTCAAAGAGTATAAAGAAAACGGAGGATACCTTTTCGGAAACCGATGGAAATTTATTCCCTGCACAGCAAACCTGATTAATGAGTATGCAGATGCAGGTAAAATCATTGTTACGGAAGATAATAAATGTATGATGATCTATGATCAGGACGGAGAGGATCTTCGCATTCTATTTTATGGAGGAGAGATCGAAGGGGTCCGTAATCTTTTTATGCGGATTGGGAAAGAGGCGCAGGCAAGAGAAACGAAAACAATGACTTTACCGGGCTCCAGAATGAACAAGATCTTCATGGAGCTTGGTTTTCATGGACGGAGAAGCGATTCCTTTGAAGATAAAGCCAATGTTTATTTGTATGAATATCCAAGAGAACAGCTCAAATAGTGTATAGCCCATAAAAAACCGGTATTACGAAATCCCGTCAAATAGAGGGTGCTTTGTCGAAGGATAATAAATTCCCCCTTTTCATTAGAGCAGAATTTCGGTATAATCATAGCTAGTGTGAAAAAAGGAAAGGACGTTTTAAATGAGTATACTAACAGTAAAAAACTTAAGCCATGGATTCGGAGACCGGGGGATCTTTCAGGATGTTTCCTTTCGCCTATTAAAGGGAGAGCATATTGGACTGATTGGTGCAAACGGTGAAGGAAAATCCAGCTTTATGAATATCGTTACGGGGAAATTGCAGCCCGATGAAGGGGAGATTCAATGGGCAAAGAATGTACGGGTAGGGTATCTGGATCAGCACACCCATCTCAATAAAGGAGACTCCATTCGTGATGTTCTGAAAGGGGCTTTTCAATACCTTTTGGATCTTGAAAAGGAAATGAATGAGATCTGCGATAAAATGGGAATTGCTTCAGAGGATGAGTTGGTAATTCTTATGGAGGATATGGGAACGATCCAGGATACCCTGACCAATAACGATTTTTACACCATCGATGGAAAAGTGGAAGAGGTGGCAAAGGGTCTGGGGCTGAGCGATATCGGCCTGGAGAAGGATGTTGATGATTTAAGCGGAGGGCAGAGAACGAAGGTTCTTTTGGCGAAGCTCCTTTTGGAAAAACCGGATATTTTACTTCTCGATGAGCCCACTAACTTTTTGGATGAAGAGCATATCACATGGTTGAAGAGATTTCTTCAGGAGTATGAAAACGCCTTTATTCTCATTTCCCATGATATTCCTTTTCTCAACAGTGTGGTGAATCTGATCTATCATATGGAAAACCAGGAATTGAATCGTTATGTGGGGGATTATGACGAGTTTCAAAAGATCTATGCAGTAAAGAAGCAACAGCTGGAGGCGGCCTATAAAAAACAGCAGCAGGAAATTGGAGATTTGAAAGATTTTGTTGCCAGAAACAAAGCACGGGTAGCCACCAGAAATATGGCCATGTCCCGACAAAAGAAGCTTGATAAAATGGAGAAAATTGAACTTCCCCAGGATAAGCCCAAGCCGGAGTTTCGATTTAAAAAAGGAAAGACTTCAGGTAAATTGATATTTGAAGCAAATAATCTGGTCATCGGCTATGATGAACCCCTAACAAAACCCCTCAATCTTCGGATGGAGCGGGGGGAGAAGATCGCCATTATGGGTGCCAACGGACTTGGTAAAACCACTCTTCTGCGAAGTATCATTGGAGAAATTAAGCCGGTAAAAGGCACTGTCCATCAAGGAGATAACTTGGAAATCGGCTATTTTGAGCAGGAAACCAAAGAATCAAATTACAATACCTGCATCGATGAAATGTGGAAAGAGTTTCCTTCATACAGTCAACACGAGGTTCGGGGAGCCCTTGCGAAATGCGGACTTACCACAAAGCATATCGAAAGCAAGATGGTGGTTTTAAGTGGAGGTGAGAATGCCAAGGTACGCCTCTGCAAACTTCTTAACAGGGAGACTAATGTCTTGATCCTGGATGAGCCGACGAACCATTTGGATGTGGATGCAAAAGAAGAATTAAAGCGGGCATTGAAAGACTACAAGGGGAGTTTGATTCTGATCTCTCATGAGCCTGAATTTTATCGGGAAGTGACGAATACAGTTTGGAATTGTGAAGATTGGACGACGAAAATCGTATAGCGTTGTTAAGTTGAATACGTTCTGTTATACAGAATGCACTTTTATGCCTATGGGTTTGCTATAATTCCTATAGGCATATTTTGATTTTTGAAAATGAAGGATTTTAACCATGAATGTAGAACTCTTAGATGAACAGGGCCATTCAATGATCTGAAAAGGGCATTCGATATGATGACAATGATTTATGATTTGACAAATCGAAAAAATCTCCCTCAAAGTCCAGGGGTCTATGCATTTAAGGATGAGGAAGGGCAGGTTTTATACATCGGGAAAAGCGCGAATCTTAAAAGCCGGGTAAGCATCTATTTTCAAGTAAAATCCCATGGTAAGGCAACATCAAAGATGGATATTTCGTTATAGGTTTTATACGATTGGAACGAGTGCAGAAAGAGAGGGAGGTATTAATGAAAATTGTAATAATCCACGGACAAAACCATCATGGGAGCACATATCATATCACTGAAATGTTGACTGACAACCTTACCACATCTGAGGATCAGGTATCAGAATTTTTTCTTCCAACAGACGGTCCGAAGCATTGTATCGGCTGTTATCGTTGCTTTGAAGAAGGGGAGGCATGTTGTCCCCATAAAGAAAGAGTACAAAAGATTGTCAAGGTGATGGATCTTTCCGATATCATAATCATTAACTCACCAACCTATTGCCTTAGCATGTCAGGACAGTTAAAAACCCTATTTGATCATCTTGCCTATCAATGGATGAGTCATAGACCGAAGAAAGAGATGTTCAGTAAAACAGGCATTGTCATATCCACAACTGCCGGGGCCGGTGCGAAAAAAGTCACAAAAGATCTTTCGCAACAATTATTCTGGCTTGGAGTTCCAAAGGTTTATCAGTTGCCTGTGAAGGTTGGAGCTTCATCCTGGGGAGGAGTCTCAAACGAGTTGAAAGAAAAGATAGAAGTAAAAATCTATGGTGTATCCCAAAGTATTAAAAGGAGAATCGGCAAAGTCAAACCTTCCTTAAAACATAAAATCACTTTTGAGTTGATGAGAATGATGCAAAGGAAAAACGACTGGAACTTTGTTGATCGAGGTTATTGGGAGGACAAGGGGTGGCTTGGGCATGAACGGCCATGGAAGTAAGGGACTTTGTTTTCAGAGAAAAACATGATAAATTGATATGAGAAGGAAAGAAGTTGAAGGAGAAAGGGTGAGGGAAATGATTCGACTATTACATTTGGCGGATCTTCATCTCGGTTGGGAACCAAGCTATCTGTCGGGAGAAAAGCAACGGGAGCGGCGACAGAGACGGGATAAAGTTCTCAAAAAAGCAGTGGATTTTGCACTTAATCCAATAAACAACATCCATGGAGTTCTTATCGTGGGGGACCTCTTTGAGAAATATCATCCCGAGAAGGTTCTGGTGGATGAGGTGATTCGACAATTGGAGAGGCTTACGTCAGCAGGAATCTTTTTATTAACTGTACCTGGAAATCATGACGAGATTACTTATAACGGGTCGGTCTATCGAGAAGACCTCCATCGTTGGCCGGGATTTCTTGTGACCAATCCCATGCCAGAAAAGGTCTTGTCCCAGAGAATCAATGGAACACAGGTCCATTTCTATTCCCTGGCCTATATCGGAGGTTTAACAAATACAAAAAAGATCGATGCATTTCCTAGAGAAGAAAAGGAAGGAATACATATTGCCTGTTTTCACGGTTCCCTCGATTGGGATGGTGTGCCGGATCGAAGTCTGCCCTTGACATCGAGGGAACTGGAAACAGCCGGATACCACTATATCGCACTTGGACATTATCATATTGCCCTTGAAAAGCGGATCGGGCATGGGAAGGCAGTGTATCCCGGTGCAATAGAGTTTAAAAGCTTTAATGATCGGGGAGTGGGAGAGCTTACAGTAGTTGAAGTTGAAAATCAAAGAATGAAAATTGAGAAGCATTCCATCGATATTCAACCATTTCAAGAAAAGTCACTGGATCTTTCCTCCCTGGAAAATATGACGGAATTGCTGGAAGTGTGTAAAAAGGATGGGAATTCTGATCTTTTCATGAAATATTTTCTTGTGGGAGTTCCTCGCTTTCACGTTGATCATCAGGAGCTGGAAGAACGGTTGGAACCATATTTTTATTATGTGGAAGTCTTCAATGAGGCCCATTATTTTTCTGATGAATTTTTAGAACGAATTATCGAGGAACCCACAATCCGGGGGATGTTTGCGAAGCGTATGAAATTAAAAGAAGAGAGCGCAGATACCGATGAGGAAAAAGGGATTATTCAAAAAGCCCTGCTTGAGGGTCTTGCAGTCATCGAAGGGAGGAGGGGATCCAATGTCTAAGTCTCTTCGATTTAAAGAACTTCAATTGGAGGGTTTCGGACCCTATCAGGATAAAACCCGTTTTGTCTTCGAGGAAGGGGTGAACGCTTATGTAGCGGAGAATGAGACGGGAAAATCCACCATGGCCTTCGGAGTTTTGGCCGTACTCTTCGGTCTTCCCCATGGCACAAGCCAGGATGGGTTTGATTTTTCCCGTTTTAAAAATCTCAAAGTTGACCGTCATAGTGGTGAACTGCTTCTAGAGGTGAACAGTGATATCTATGGGGTAAAGCGAAACTTTCAGAATCATGAGGTGATCTTCTGGAGGGTAAATAAAAGTGATGAAAAAGAAGTTCTTTTGGAAGGAAACCACAACCCCAGAGCAAAAAAACCATTTAAAGCCTATGAAGAAGCGATAGGGGAAATCTTTGGGATTGGAGATCAATCCCTCTTTGAACATACCTTTTTTGTTGGACAGCCTCTCCCTGAAGCTATGGAAATCAGTAGGGAAGTACAAAGTTTGATTATCGGAAAACGCGGGAGCTCTCTGAGTGGTCTGTTGGATCAGCTTGTGAAACGGCTGAAAACCATAACAAGATACACCGGACCCAATGATTTAGGAATTACAACGAGAAACATGGGGAAAGACGGAAATCTGGAGAAAGTCTCCCAATCCTATGATGAGATAAAAGAGTCTTTCGAAAAAGGAAAAGAGACTGCTGAGCAGCTAGTTGAAGTTCAAAAAGCTCTTTTTGAACTTCAACAGGATCTATCAGACAAGGGGCACCAATATGAAGAGAAGACAAGGACTTATGAAGCATTAAGTATTTGGGAGACATTAAAAAGAGAGTATGAGAGATTATCCATTGAGAGAAACCGATTAAAAAACCTCCTCAAAATAATCAATATAAAACAAAGCGACAGGGAGGCTCTTAAGAAGGAACTGAAAAAGGATTTCCCGGAATTTCAGGAAGTAAATGATGAAATTGAAAAGGATCTTCGGACGTTAATCAATGAGTCGGAAAAAAGAGATGAGCATCTGGAAAGTCTTCAGATTGCTAAAGAAAATCATGATGAAGTACTGAGGGAGAAAAAAGAAGTCGAAAAACTTCTCAACACATTTGAAGGATGGGGTCGACTGGGATCCGACCCTGTGGAAAAGTTAAAAACTTCAGAGAAGACGTTGCAAAAGATGATTGGAAACCGGGAGGAGGCGAAAGGGAAAGAGGAACGACTGGAAGGATTGGAAGAGCTTTTAGTCAATGAATATACACTTTTTGAGAAAGCGGATGAGGAAACTCTTGAACTACTTGAAAACTATCGTGAGGAACTGCTAACCAGAAAAAGTGAAATGGAGAAAGCCATCGGAAACCTGAAAAAGGAAGAAGCGCAAAGTGCATCCCTTGAAGAAGCCAAAGAGGAGCTGAAAAGACACTACGGTGAACTCATCGACTTTCCTGACGAGGGGTTGAAAGCCGTCAATGATAAAATCCCACTGATTCAGCGGGAGAAAGAGCTTCAGGAAAAAATCCTGCAGGAAAAAAGCGGAAACAGAATGGTAAAACGGTTTTTGCCTCTTTTAGTGTTCCTGATTGGAGGACTTGGGTGGTTGACCTTCGACGTTATAGGAGGAATTGCAGGTTTTATCATTGGCCTTATCCTGGGAATGATTGTGAAAAGACGGATGGAAAGATCAGAAAAACCATTAAAATCCTTGGAAAGGGAAATGGCGGAGCTGAAAGATAAGATTGATTCTATGGATCGTGTACTAGGCTCATACAGCAGTTGCGATACGGTCCAGCTGACACGGTTATCGGAGTCTTTAAAGCAAAAGAAGCGATGGGAAGAGAAAATCCGGGAGCGGTTAGAGTTTGTTGATGACTCAAGGATTAATGATCTTAGAGAAAAAGCCAGGGAAGAGCAAAGAAAGCTGAATGAGTTCGAAGATCGAACAGATCCCTATAAAAGAATCTTTGAGGCGCCTCATCAATCTTTAAGAACCTGGAAAAAGCATCGGGAAACCATGAAGAATCTCAGGGAGCAATTGAAAGAGTTTTATGAGAGGCACTTTGAGAAAAACAATGGAGATTTGTGGTCCCGTTCCTTTAAAGAAGCTGTGAAAGACCATGAATGGAAAGACATATATGAAATTCTCGCAATCATTGATCCAGGGAATCAATTTACAGATGGGATGAGTGTCGAGGAATTTTTCAAGGAAGCATCAACGCTTGACTTTTCCTGGTGGAAGGATCGAAGGGAGAAGGGACGGATCTATTATGATGCTATACAAAATGACAGATCCATGGATCAACAGTTAAACACCCTGAGTGAGAAGATTCTTCGTCAAAAAGAGAAGCTGGAAAGCCTTCGGGATCATATTAAACAACTGAGAGAAAAATGGGATACACCCTTAAATGCCAATGAGGAAGATCCGGGAAAAACTCTGTCCCGATTTCAAGAGAGTGTTGATAAACAAAGAGAGATCATACAGTTGAATAACGATATTCATAATCTTCTGGAGGGAGAAGGAAAAAAATCAGTTGCGGAATTGGAGCAGATTGTATCGTTGAAAGAGGATGAGGCGGGTATTGCTCTTGGAAAGTGGAAGGATCATCTTACAAAGCATCCTGAACTTCCTGATATTTCAGAGGAGCATGATCGAGTTGCGATGATGAATAATAGAAAGAAGCTGAGGGAAGAGATTGATGATTTGGACATAACTATAAAAGAACTGGAATCATTGAAGCTTAATCTCCGAAGCAGACAGGCATTCTTAGAGGGCTCTGAGCCCATAAATCTTGCAGCTGGGGAGTTGGAGCTGCAGGAGTTGGAAAATGAGAGGAAATCTTTGGAACTGCGTCGGGATGCTCTTGCTCTTGCCTACCGGGAGATGGAAGAGGCGATAAAGGATTATCGTCAAACCTATCAGGAGAATCTGGAGAAAGTGGCAACAGACTATTGCAGAAAAATCTCAGAAAAAAAGGAAAGAAGCATTGCTTTCGGGGACAACATGGAAGTTGTTGTAAAGGAGGACGGGAGAGAGGTATCCTTACAAAGCCTCAGCAAAGGAGCCCGGGATCAGCTGTTTTTATCCCTGCGCTTTGCGATTGCTGATCTTCTTAGTGAAGAGTTGAAACTGCCGTTTATTTTTGACGACCCCTTTGTGGGGACAGACAAAAAACGGCTTGAGCGAATCAGGGAGGCGGTAGAAAAACAAAGCAGAGATCGTCAGATCTTTATCCTCTCCCATCAGAATCAATATAGAGATTGGGGAAATGAAATTGAAGTTAAGTAAGAGACGAACTTCTAATGAACCTTGGAAGGAAAAAGAAGGAATCCGGATAGAATGCGTCGAATTTATTAATGGGAAGGGGTGTAGTTGAATGGAAGCAAAAGAGTTAAAGGGACGAGCGAATAAAGGCAGCAAATTTTGGATTCAAACGCTTGTAAACCTTGACGGAGGACGGTCATTGACAAAATCCATTCAAGAAGAGTCCAGGGAGATTGGAGCCATTAAATGGCTATCCCCATTGAAAAAAAAGCAGTATCAGGAGTACCAAATTACTGAGATTCTCAGTGAAGAGGAACTAGACTTACATCAATGGCCTGAAAAGGGACCGAAGTGGGATGGTGTTGGAATTGATGATCGTCGAAAGATTATTCTGATTGAAGCAAAAGGGCACCCCGGGGAAACGATTGCCCGCTGTGCGGCCCTTTCAGAAAACAGTCTGACATTGATTAAAGAATCCCTGCAAAATACCCACGACCGGTTAAATCCTAATCATCCTTATCAGCAGGGAGTTTGGATGGATGAGTATTATCAGCTGGCAAACCGATTAACCTTTTTACGATTATTGGAAGAGGCGAAGATTGATGCAAGGCTCATTTTACTGAATTTTGTTAACGATCCCACTCATAAGGCAACCAGCAGTATCCAGTGGCAAAAGCATTACAGCGATCTTTTCACAAAAATGACGGGCACATCAAAGCCACCGAAGAATGTTGTCATGGTTAATTATGACGTTGGTTAAAAACTCAAAAATGGGATGGACCAGGGAATACCTTGATGTCCATCCTTTGTTTCTTAAAAAAAGCGAATGAAGCAGCTGAGGAATGAAGGAAAACAGTTTCAGATCCTTCATGGATGGACTCAGGAAAACATGATGAGCCGGGAGGGATCGATCAATGAAAGAGGGAAAGCTGATTGAATCAAAGGAACAACAGGGTAAACTATGGGCGGGATTAAATCATCCCGATGGGATCATTGGTGACTTGGATGCTGTCCTTTTCGGTATCCCCTATGATGGCGGTGTAAGCTTTCGTGGAGGTGCGGCAAAAGGGCCTCAATCAGTCAGAGAGATCACCTATACAATTTCAAGAACCACAGAACATCTTGAAAGTCTGGAAGGGTTTAAAGTAAGAGATCTGGGAGATTTCACAGGAAGTTCAAGAGATGAGATTTTTCAGGATGTAAGAGACCTTGTAAAAGTCTTAGTTAAGGAAAAGCAGTTCTTCACCATGATCGGAGGAGATCACTCTACAACCATCCCTGTTCTTCAGGGAATTGATGAAGCCCTTAATGATGAATTTGGGATCATCCACATTGATGCTCATCTTGATCTTTGCGAGGAAATGGAGGGGGATTCCTTATCCCATGGTTCAACTCATCGACGAGCACTGGATCTTGAGAGTATTTCAGGGTTGAAAAATATCTTTTTTATCGGCATACGTTCCATCGAGGATCAGGAATATGAATTTTTAAAAGGAAAAGAACCACAGATCGTAACTGCTTATCAATTAAATCAAATTGGTGTCGAGATGACTTTGGAAAAACTTCATAAGGCAATGAAAGCCTATCGGTGGGTTTACTTGACCATTGATATCGATGCTCTTGATCCGGGCTTTGCACCGGGAACAGGGACCCCTCAGTTTGGAGGTCTTAACAGTCGGCAACTGCTGGATCTCCTGATGGGTATCTTTTCACTCCCGGTCATCGGTTTCGATGTAGTTGAAATTGCACCGGATCTGGATCCTTCAAATACAGCCTCCTTTGCAGGACGAAAGATTGTAACGGAGTGTTGGGGACATCACTGGAGAAAAAAAAGGAGCGATAGACATGGGAGAGGTTCATGATCAATATCTAGGGAAACAGCTAACTGAAGAAACCTGGAGAGATTTTGAAGCGCTATTCGAAAAGCATAAGGGAGTTCGGGGAGGTTGCTGGTGCACTTTTCACCAAGTTTCCTCCACGGACTACAATCGAATGTCGAAGAATCAGCGAAAGGCTTTTCACGAAAAACGGGTACAGGAAGGGATTGCAACAGGCTTGATTCTTTATAACAACAATGATCCCGTCGGATGGTGCCAGTTTGGCAGGGGAGAGATTTTTGAGCAGATCAATCGCAACCGTGCATACAAAAAACTGGATTCAGTGAAGCAAGTAAAAGCAGACTGGCGTATCACGTGTATATTTGTCGATAAAGATCATCGTAAGAAAGGTCTTTCCCGCTGTATTTTATCAGAGGCACTGAAATTGATTGAAGACCTTGGAGGCGGAGTGGTGGAAGCCTTCCCCTTTGATCTTCCGAACTCCGAAAAGCCGAACTACAACGGCACGGTCAGTCTCTTTGAAAGAGAAGGGTTTCATAAAGTCGACCGTCTTGGAAAAAACATTCAGCTAATGAGGAAGAATTTGAAAATGGAGGGGATTCAGCAGTGAATTTCTTAAAATATATCAGACGCATGCTGATCCTTTCCCTGATCCTGACGATTGCAGCGAATCTTTTACTTCTCACAGTGCGTTTTTTCCCTTTTGAGGTTTTCGCAGAATGGGTTTGGCAATTCGATTTTGGCGGAGCGGTTGTCATTATCCCCTGGTTTGCAATGATTGCCCTTTCTTTGCTTTTCACAGTTATACAGATGTTTTTTCGCCGTAAAGATTAAAACACAAAACCCTTTGTTTGAAGAAATTCTGCAAAGGGTTTTTTCCTGCCTTTTGTTATGTTTACCGGAATTACGGTATATATAGGTAAAACAGTTAAGATAATGTAAAGAACGGTGAATTTAATAAAAGGAGGAATTGAAATGGACATCGGCATGATCGGTTTAGGTAAAATGGGATATCCTTTATCCCTTAACATTCATGAAAAAGGGCATCGAGTTGTGGGATACAACCGTAGTCGGGATAAAACGGATGAACTGGCGAAAGAAGGGGGCGCGGTAGCATATTCATTAGAAGGTCTGATCAAAGAACTGAAAGCGCCCCGGATCATTTGGATGATGGTACCGGCTGGAGATACGGTTGATCAAGTATTGGAGGAGATTTTGCCACTGCTTGATGAAGGTGATTTAGTGATGGACGGAGGGAATTCCTACTATGAAGATACTCTTCGGAGAGGAGAGAAACTGAAAAATCAGGGGGTTTTCTATATGGATATCGGAACCAGTGGAGGAATCGAAGGAGCAAGGCATGGGGCCTGCATGATGGTCGGGGGGGAGAGGGAAAAATTTGAAGAAATTGAGTCTCTGCTAAAAGAACTATGCGTTCCCGACGGTCTTGCCCATGTAGGGCCCGTTGGAGCGGGACACTACGTCAAGATGATTCACAACGGCATTGAGTACGGGATGATGCAGGCGATTGGAGAAGGATTTGAGATTCTAGAGAAAAGTCCTTTTGAAATGGATTATGCAAAGGTTGCGAAGGTATGGAGACACGGTTCAGTGATCCGAAGCTGGTTGATGGATCTCACCCATAAAGCCTTTGTGGAGGATCCCAATCTGGACTCCATCAAGGGTGTCGTCCATGCTTCCGGGGAAGGGCTGTGGACGGTGGAAGAGGCTTTGCGCCGATCGGTTCCGGTTCCTGTAATTTCTGCATCCCTTTTTACCCGTTATCGATCACAGCAGGAGGATACCTTTTCAGGGAAGGTTGTGGCAGGGCTTAGAAATCAATTCGGAGGTCATGCCACCGTGAAAAAGGATGATCCTTCATGAAGGCCCTCTTCGTAATTTTCGGAGCAACGGGAGATTTGGCAAAGAGAAAGCTTTTCCCCGCTCTGTATCAATTGGAAAAAAAGAGGGAGCTGAATGAAAACTTTGCAATTGTTGCAGTTGCACGAAAAGATTACACACAGAAAGAATATATATTGGAACTCGAAAAAGCCATCGTCGAATTTGGAAATGTTGCTGAAAACAGGAGTGAAAAACAGGAGATATGGAAACGTTTCACCGAACGAATCACCTATCAGGTTTTGGATTTTAACGGGGAAGAAGGATATGAATCCTTATCGGAATCTTTGAAAAGGCTTGACAAAGATTGGGATACCCATGGGAATCGGTTGTTCTATTTAGCGGTGGGCCCGGACTATTTCGGCAAAATTGCAATAAAAATCAATAAGCATCATCTTTATGAAAAAGATCGTGGATGGAAAAGGCTGATGATCGAAAAACCCTTTGGCCGGGACCTTATCACAGCAAAGGAGCTGAATAAGGAACTAAGAAAGGTCTTTGAGGAAGAAGAGATTTTCCGTATTGATCATTATCTGGTAAAGGAAATGGTGGAGAACCTTCTGGTGCTTCGTGGAGGAAATCAACTTTTTGAGCCCACATGGAACAAAGAGCATATTAAGGAGGTGCAGATTATCTCCACAGAGAAAGAGGGAATTGGACGAAGGGCCGCATATTATGATAAGGCGGGAGCACTTAGAGATATGGTTCAGAACCACCTGCTTCAAATGCTTGCCTTGACAACTATGGATCTTCCAGATCGTTTAACGTCGGAAGGATTGCGCAGGGAAAAAGAAAAAATCCTGAACAGTCTTCAGCCGATTGAATCAAACCGTATGAAAAAGCAGATGGTACTTGGTCAATATGAAGGATATACCAACGAAGAAGATGTGGAGAAAAACTCCACCAGAGAGACCTATGTTGCAGTAACTGCGTACTTGAACCATCCCCGTTGGGAAGGAGTCCCTTTTTTCCTTATTACCGGCAAAGGGTTGGATAAAAAGGAAGCCAAAATCGTCTTGAAGTATCATCTCCCTGTGGGAGAATGCTGTCTTGATCATAAGGAACAGGATCTCCCGGAAAATCGTCTTACTGTGAATATTCAACCCTTGGAAGGGGTGGTGGTGGAGTTCAACACGAAAAAGCCAGGGACAAAGGATACGATTCTTCCTGTGAAGATGGACTTTTGTCAAAACTGTATGGCGGGCATCAACACACCGGAAGCCTATGAAAAACTAATCCTTGATGCTCTTGACGGAGATCATGCGTCCTTTACCCACTGGGAGGAAGTGAAAGCCACATGGACCTATATGGATCCGCTGATTTCCTGGGCGGAGAAGAATGGAGATCAGGTAGTGATCTATTCTAAAGGGTCTGAAGGTCCCAAGAAGGAGGAGGTAAATAATGAAGATTCAGAAGATAATTGATATCTCTATGGAAATTTCCGAGGAGATGATTGTATATAAAAACAGAGAAGAAAACAAACCGAGAATTGAAGTGAGCCGATCTTTTGTAGAGAGTGATGTCTTTGAGACGACCCTGCACATGGTGATGCATACCGGAACCCATCTGGATCGACCCCTTCATGTGATCAGGGATGGAAAGACACTGGATTCTTTTCCCCTCAACAGAATGGTGAGACCTGCAGTTGTTCTGGATTTAACCCATGTGGAGGGCGGAATAATGAGAGAGCACCTCCTTGGTAAGGAGGTGGCCATTGCCGACAGTTATGTACTATTGAAGACCCGAAACTCCTTCAAAGAGTCCTTTGATTTTGATTTTGTCTATCTGGAAGCCTCAGGGGCAGAATATTTAAAGGAACAGAGAGTCATCGGTGTCGGAATTGATGCTCTGGGAATTGAACGGGATCAGCCCGACAAGGATACTCATAATATCCTTTTGAAGAATGACATTGTCATTATTGAAGGTCTTCGACTCAAGGAGGCGGAGGAGGGGGAATACACTCTGATTGCAGCACCTCTCAAGATTAAAGGAGCGGAAGCTTCACCGATCCGGGCACTCTTGATCAGATAATTAAAAAAGGAGAGATAGAGGAGAGAGCTCTTGACGAAAGAACATGTGTTCTGGTATACTAAAATAGAACAAATGTTCTTGTCGGGGAGAGATAAAGATGAAAGCAATTTTTCATATTGACGTAAACAGTGCCTACCTTTCCTGGGAGGCGATGGATCGGTTAAAAAGAGGAGAGAGACTGGATCTTCGGAAAGTCCCCTCGGTGGTGGCGGGAGACCCGAAAAAACGGAACGGAATCATTCTTGCCAAGAGTATTCCGGCGAAGAAGTATGGGATCAAAACCGGTGAAAGTTTGATGGAGGCCTTTCAAAAATACAACAAGCTGATTGTTCTTCCTCCCAATTACGGTCTTTATATGGGGTGCAGCCATGCCATGAACGAAATTTTCAAAGAATACACACCTTTGGTTCAACGCTACAGTGTGGATGAGAGCTTTATGGATTATAGTGATATGGAGCATCTTTTCGGAGAACCGTTAAAGGTGGCCCATGAAATTAAGGATCGCATCAGGGAGGAATTGGGATTTACAGTTTCCATTGGAGTTTCCACCAACAAGCTTTTGGCAAAAATGGGAAGCGACCTGAAAAAGCCTGATGCAGTGGTGACTCTTTATCCCGATGAAATCGAAAGAAAGATGTGGCCCCTGCCTGTGGAGGACCTTTTTATGGTAGGGAGACGGACTGGACCGAAGCTGCATAACATGAATATACACACCATCGGAGATTTGGCAAAAACCGATGTGGAGTTTTTAGAAAGGGTGTTGAAATCCCATGGGGTTATGATCTGGCGTTATGCCAACGGAATTGAAGATTCCAAGGTTCTGGGCGGACGCCGGGAGATCAAGGGAATCGGCAACTCCACCACAATTCCCTACGATGTTACTGAAAAGGAAGATGCCTATCTGGTGCTGTTAAGCCTTTGTGAAACTGTGGGAATGCGTCTTAGGGCGGGAGGTTATACCGCACGCCTCGTCAGCATCGGAATTAAAACCAGTCAGTTTTTTTACTATTCTCATCAACGAAAGGTGGATACACCCACAAATCATACAAACACCCTTTATGAGTATGCGAAGGAGCTTTTCGATGAAGCGTGGCAAAAGGAAGCTGTTCGCCACCTGGGGGTTCGGGTTTCAGAACTGGAGGATGCGGGAGTCACTCAGCTGACCCTGTTTGAGGATACGGAAAAGTATGAAAGGGGAAAACGGCTGGATGAGACCATCGATCGTCTGCGAATGAAGTACCACCATACCTGTGTATTTCGCGGATCCTTTGCAAACACAAAAATAAAGCCCCTTCAAGGGGGCGTGGGAGAAGAAGACTACCCGATGATGAGTAGTCTTTTATAAACTCTCTTAAAAATGAATCTGATCAGGCTCCGTGCCATGGAAGTAGGAGAGAAGCATTAATTCCAGCACCTTTTCCCGTGCCTTCCGGTGCTTATCCTCAATCAGAGAGAAAGAGTCATCAGCATCAAATGCCGATTGATATTCATCTGTGGCTAGAAGAACCTCGTCAAGAAGAGGAATAAACTCCTGAACCCTTTCCAATTGCTCTTCATCAAGAGAATGAATGTCATAGGCAGCTTGAGCAAACCATTGGATGGAATGTGAAATTCCGTTAACAAAAGAGGAAAGAGATTTAATATTTTCATCATTTTGACGCCTAAGATGTATGGTTGCCAGAATCGTATGATGAATATTCAAATCTGTTATACCTTCAGAATAAACCAAAAGATCACCTGGATCCACAGAGGATCCATTTTGAAGAAATTCTCCGGATTTCCCGCGGAAAAAGTGGACATCACGCATGAAATGATCGTATGTACTGGAAAGACCAATTGCGCTGATATGGTAGTGTTGTTGGAGCGTCGTACGGTAATTGATGTTCAAATAGAGAGAGACCGTGATCAGGAATGCCATGATAATTAAAACCTCTCTATTATGATTGTGGAGCCACCGAAGAAAAAATGGTGAAGTCTCTTTATGATCATCGGGAGATCTATAGTCTATGTAGCCATGGGGACTATTCCTTAATAGATCGTCTGTACTGACTTGGAAAAGATCACAGAGGAGAAGAATCTTTTGGATTTCCGGTGTGGAAGTTCCCGATTCCCACTTGGACACCGACTGTCTGGAAACATTCAGTTTTTCCGCCAGTTCCTCCTGAGAATAGCCCTGCTTTTTCCGAAGTTTCCGAAGTTTATCATTAAACTGCATAGAATCATCCTTTCTTAGTGCCCATATTTGTTCCTATTATACCTGACAACCAAGAAGAATCCCACCAACAATCCTGTATATCAATGACAACCGGTGGTTGCAAGTTGGGATTTTAGGAGTGCAGAGCCTTCGTTTAACAGAAATTCTCAAATTGAGAGAAGAGAAAGACATTTGAAAGGGAACGTGATAGAATAAAAAGAGGAAAAACCGAAACCAGAGACGTTTTTAATTAGTATCAAAATACATACAAAAGGTGGGAATCATATGAACTTGGGAAGCACAGGAAAAATTAGAGACATGAAAGACTTTCATAAGGCGGAGCGTTGGATTTACAGAAACGCAAGACCCCTCGAGGCGGCTTTGTGGAAAGTTCATTTTCACGGAGCTTTGAAGGAGGGAGCATTAAGCTGTCTGAAAGCGTTTCAGAATGAGGATGGGGGATTTGGTCACGGACTTGAACCGGACTTCTGGACACCTCAAAGCTCACCAATGGCAACATGGGCAGCGGGAGAAATCCTTGAAGACCTGGAAGTGGAAAAAGATCACCCGATGATCCGTCATCTTGTAAAATATCTTGTGAATACTGGACAAGTAAGCCCCGGGATCTGGCCTTCCAGTCTGCCTGAAAACAACGAGTACCCCCATGCACCTCATTGGACTTATCGGGAAGGAGTTCAGGACAACTGGATGTTTAATCCAAGTATTCAGCTAAGTGCTTATCTCATTCACTGGGGTATGGAGGAGAATGAAAGGGAGCTTGGATGGGAATCCCTGCTTCACGGCATGAACTATCTCAAGGAGAAAACGGAATTGGATTTCCATGAAGTCCATAACTTTCAAAAAATGATTAAACTCCTTCGTTCCTATAAAGAGGAGTTCACTAAAAAAATGCCCATATCCTATGAAGAAAGTGAGCGGAAAATCGATCATCTCCGAAAAAAATGCATCGATCAGAACTGGCAGGGTTGGGAAGATGGTTATAAGGCACTTCCCCTTGATTTCATTACGGATCCTATCGATACGCTGTATTTCAGGTTTGAAGAACTGATTGATAAAAATATCGAGCATTATCGTCAAACAACGGACCATGACGGAGTATGGGACATTTCCTGGTCTTGGGATCGCTATGATCAGGAGTTTTCCATCGCAAGACAGCAGTGGAAAGGAATTCTGGCGTTAAAGCGGTATAGAATAATGGAGAAATTCATCTAGCAGAAGAGATCTTCATATTTAGGGTGTTTTTTCGAAAAAACGGGTATATCTATTAATACGAAGGTGAATAAAACCATCGTCCAAGGAGGGGATCCTATTTTGAAACTCTTTTATGAATGCCCAAAATGCGGATATAAACATCCGGTACCGGAAAGAGAGTTTGAATTCACGCCGAAAGAAACCATAAAATTGAAGCACACAGATCATGAAACCAAGCTGAACTGCGATGAAGAAAAACTGATTTTAGTGGATGAGCACTATGATGAAATTGACTAACGAACATCTTCGCCCGGAGACATTCCGGGTGATTCCTTTTTCAACAGTTCAGCCAACAGAATGGACAAGGGTGATTGTTTAAGATAAGAATAAACGGATATATAGGGAACAGGAGATAATTGAAAACCATTCACAATTGAAAAGGAGGAAAATCCATGAGAAAACATATTACAATTACTTATTGCGGCTCATGAGGATACAGAGACAGAGCTTCCGGTTTGGAGGCGAAAATTCTTAAAGAAATTGAGAATACCACTGTTGAAACAGTTGAAAGCAGTGGCGGAATTCTAATTGTGGAAGTGAACGGGAAAGAGATTTTTCACAACAAAAAAGAAGGCGTAAAGTACGGAGATGAAGACGACATTGTAAAAAGAATAAAGGCAGAGTAGCGGCGCGAGATGATTTTACTTATTCAGTTAAGAAGGGAGGAGTTCCATGGACGAATTTCCATCCTACGATACTGTACGGGATTGGTTGGATGAAATTGCAGAGGAAATCCCCGAAGTTTTTTTCAAAGAGCTGAGCGGGGGAGTTCTTTTGTTGCCTGAAGAAAAATATCATGCAGAGAGTGATAAGTCTCACCCGTTATATATCATGGGACAGTATAGAAGAAATGCAATGGGACGAACCATTGTGATTTATTATGGCTCCTTCAAACAAGTGTATTCGCGACGACCTGAAAAGGTCATAAAAGAAAAATTAAAAGATACATTGTTGCATGAATTCACCCATCATCTGGAATCCCTGGCAGGAGAACGGGGTTTGGAGAAAAAGGATTCCGCAAAAATGGAGAAATACCGGATCCGCCGTGGACAAAGAAAAAGGAGTTGACCGAAAAGATGAACAATCACTGGAATTTAAAGAACACCTATGAGAAACTTCCGGAAGAATTTTATTCAAAAGTGAAGTCTTCCCCGGTGAAAGAGCCGAGACTTGTCATTCTCAACGAGGATCTTGCAAATGACTTGGGATTGATTATTGATCGATTGCGCTCTGAAGAAGGAGTTGAAATTCTTTCGGGGAATCGACCCGTGCAGGGCGAATATTCAATCAGTCAGGCCTATGCCGGTCATCAGTTTGGTCATTTCACCATGCTTGGAGATGGACGGGCAATTCTCATTGGTGAGCAAGTGACCCCTTCGGGAAAACGGTACGATCTTCAGCTTAAAGGATCGGGTAGAACCCCTTATTCCAGAGGAGGCGACGGAAGAGCAACTCTTGGTCCCATGCTGAGGGAGTATCTGATCAGTGAAGCTATGCATGGTCTCGGAATCCCCACAAGTCGAAGCCTGGCGGTCATTGAAACCGGTGAAAAAGTTCGAAGAGAACAGTTTCAACCCGGAGCAATTCTCACACGGGTTGCCAAAAGTCACTTAAGGATTGGCACCATTCAGTATGCAGCAGCATGGACTTCCATTGAAAAGCTAAAGACTCTTGTGGATTATGGGATCCAACGCCACGACTCTGAATGCAAAGACCACGAGAATCCATATTTCTGCTTCTATAAGAAAGTTCTCGAACGGCAAGCGAAACTCATTGCAAAATGGCAACGGGTAGGATTTATTCACGGAGTGATGAATACCGACAATATGACACTGAACGGAGAGACCATTGATTACGGTCCCTGTGCTTTTATGGATGAATATAAAGAAAATACTGTGTTCAGCTCGATTGATCATTATGGAAGGTACTCCTATGGAAATCAACCAAAAATCGGTGCATGGAATTTAGCCAGGTTGGCAGAATCTCTTGTCCCTTTATTTCATAGGGAAAAAGAGAAAGGCATGAAACTTGCTGAAGAAGCTTTGGAATATTATGAGCAAGTCTACCGGGATGCCTGGCTAAGGGAAATGGGAGGAAAGCTGGGTCTGAAGCGTCCGGAGGAGAAACACCGAAGGTTAATCCATGATCTTCTGGATATCATGGAAAAGCAGGAACTGGATTATACCAATACCTTTCTTGCTTTGTTGGAGGAGTTGATGCTTGAAGAGGGCACAATTTCCAAAGTGATACACTTTTTGGATCACGACTCGGATCTTATTCAGTGGAAGGAGCGCTGGAAAGCTGAACTGATACCAAGCAGCCAAAAGAAGGGAGAGATCATCGAGGTGATGAAAGCTCATAATCCCCGTGTGATTCCCCGAAACCATCTGGTGGAGGATGCTCTGAAGAAGTATGTTGATCAGCAGAATTCAGGAGATTTCATTCGACTCCTTGAGATTTTGAAAACTCCCTACGATCATGAACGCTTCTTCGCAGAGGATAAAGTAGACCCTTATCAAAAGCCGGGTCCAAAGGATGGGAAACCCTACCAAACTTTTTGCGGGACATAACAAAACTGTTGTGGACAAAACACTTCATTGATGAAAACCAACGCTTTTTGACAGAGAACAGGAATTCTGTTAAAAAGCGTTTTTCTATTGTTTCTGTGACGGAAGAGCTTATGTGATTTTCCTATCAATCATGGCATTCAAAAGAACAAACCGTTATAATAGTGAATATAATTCAATTACAATTGAAGGGAATACTGAATGACGGAGGGATAACCGATGAATCGACTGGCAAAAATGATCAAAGAGGCAAGGGAAGAAAAGAATTTAACGGAAAAAGCCCTTGCAAAAAAATGCGGTGTGGGGGAAAACTACATCAAAGAGATTGAATCGGGGCGAAAGGTGATTCGGGAAGATATCGCCGAGAAGATTCTGCAAAAATTGGGGAAGCGGATGGATTCCTATGATATGGAAAAAACCATTGCAGAAGAAAGGAAAAAGAACACACCTGAGAAATCATACTTATCAAAAAAACAGGAACCTGAAAAAACGAATTATGACTTAAAACCAACTGCAACCTGGTCAAAAGCACTGGACAGCCTTGTAAAAAATTATCCCGTGATTGACATGAATCAGGGTAAACAAATGGGAATAAAAACACTCCCTGTCATCGATAGTAAAGTGGAAGGACACCATCCCGATAAACTCTCTTTTTATCAAGTGGGAGACAACAGTGCGAAAGCCTTGCGGTTTGAAAAGGGTGATCTGGTTACAATCCTGGAAACAAAGGAAATTGAAAATGGAGGAATTTATCTGCTGGAGGGTGAAAAGGGGAAAATGATTCGCCGAATTCGTAAGGAACCCGGAGGAGTACTGGGACTCTCTCGAGGAATTGACTCTGAAGGATCGATTAAACGGGAAAAAAATAAAATGACCGTTATCGGAAAGTGCATCAAGGTGGAATATCGGATGGAATAGGAGGAGAATTATGGCAAAAACACTGCAAATCTTAAATCTCGGTCGATGCTCCTACGGAAGGGCATTGGAGATCCAATATGATTTTTTAAAAAAAAGGCAGGAAGGCTTGATTACTGATACATTGATCCTCGTTGAACATCCAAAGGTGATTACTTTGGGCAAAAGCGCATCAAAGGAACATATTGTTGTATCGGAGGAAGCATTGAAGAAAGCCGGAGTGGAACTTTTTGAAATTAATCGGGGAGGGGATGTAACCTATCATGGCGAGGGTCAGTTGGTTGGGTATCCCATTGTGAATCTTATAGAGAAGAAATGGAAGGTTCGAAGTTTTGTGGAGAATTTGGAGCTGGTATTCATTCGTCTTTTGAAGGAATATGGAATTGAAAGCGAGGCGGGAACGAAAGAAATCGGGGTATGGATCGGCAATGAGAAGATTACTGCCATCGGCCTTGCTGTCAAAAGAGGTGTGACTATGCATGGGTTTGCTTTTAATATCAATACTCAGCTTGAAGATTTTCAATTTATAGTCCCTTGCGGAATTCAGGATAAAGGAGTCACCTCGCTGAAAAAACTGAAGGGTGAAACCATGGACTTTGAACGGGTCAGCCGGCAGGTGATCGATCATTTTACTAAGGTCTATGAATATGATGAGATAAAGGACGTGAACGAGGATGGATTTACAACGAAAGCCTAAATGGATGAGAGTGAAAATGGCGGATGTTCACAAGGAAAAGGCATTGAAGAAAATGCTTAATCGCCTGTCGTTAAATACGGTTTGTCAGGAAGCAAACTGCCCTAATCGAATCGAATGCTACGGGAAGAAAACCGCCACGTTTATGATTTTAGGGAAGCACTGTACAAGAAATTGTCAGTTTTGTAATGTTACCCACCATGAAGCGGAAAAGGTTGATCAGGATGAACCGAAAAGGATCGCCGAAGCCGTTAAGGAAATGGGTCTTCTCCATGTGGTGATCACATCGGTAACCCGGGATGACTTGGAAGATGGCGGAGCATCGCATTTTGCCCTGGTGATTGAGGAAGTCCGAAAAATGGACAGGAAGATCACAATCGAAGTGTTAATCCCTGATTTCCTTGGTTCCAGTGAGGCATTAAAAATAGTGGTGGATGCGAAACCGGATATAATTAATCATAACGTTGAAACTGTACCGAGACTTTATAAAGGAGTTCGACCTCAAGGAGTCTATGAGCGATCATTAAATCTGTTGAAGCATGTCAAGTTGATGGATAAATCAATCTTTACTAAATCAGGAATTATGGTGGGATTGGGGGAAAAAAAGGAAGAGGTTCACCAGGTGATGGATGACCTTCGAAACATTAATTGTGACTTCCTCACTGTGGGTCAATACTTACCTCCAAGCAAAGAGCATTATCCAATGGAAAGGTATGTTACTCCGGAGGAGTTTGATGAATATAAGAAAGAAGGAGAGGAAAAAGGATTTTCCTTCATTGCATCCGCTCCTTTGGTTCGAAGCTCATACAAGGCAGTGGATATGATCAATGCAGCAGAGGGTTCTCAATGAGACTCAACCGATTGGGATGATCCATGGAACCACTCTTAGGGTGAAAGCAGATCAGTTTTTAATATGAGGAGGAGATAGAGATGTTTCGGTTTATTACAGCGGGTGAATCCCATGGGCAGGGTGTTCTGGGTGTCGTGGAAGGATTTCCTGCCAATGTTCCTTTAAGCATCGATGAGATGAATCAGGATATGGCAAGAAGACAGAAAGGCTATGGACGAGGCGAACGAATGAACATAGAAAAAGATGAAATCCGGTTTCTTTCAGGGGTACGGGGTGGAAAAACCATTGGAAGTCCCATCACTTTATTTATCGAAAATAAGGACTACCTTAATTGGGCAGCTTATATGGACCCTATACTCGGCATTGAAGGAGAGAAGAAGGTGACAAAGCCCAGACCCGGCCATGCAGATCTCATAGGAGGGATAAAATATGGTTTCCGTGATCTTCGCAATGTGCTGGAAAGAAGCAGTGCCCGGGAAACAGCATCCAGAGTTGCGGTGGGATCTTTGGCAAAGCAACTGTTGAAGCAATTCAACATTCACGGATACAGTCATGTGACGGCGATTGGTTCCGTGGAAGCGGAGCAGGCCATTATTTCCATAGAATTGATTAAAAAAGCAGAAGAATCTCCCATACGCTGTGCAGATCCCCAAAAAGAGCAGAGGATGATTGAGACCATCGATCTTGCAAAGAAGGATGGAGACTCATTGGGAGGCATCTTTGAGATCCATATGACCGGAGTGCCTGCAGGTCTTGGCAGTTATGTCCAGTGGGATCGGAAGCTGGACGGATTGCTTGTCCAGGCTTTGATGAGTATTCAAGGGATAAAAGGGGTAGAAATCGGATACGGAATCGAATTATCAAGAAAAATGGGTTCTGATGCCCATGACGAAATTTTCTACGATAAGAAACGGGGATACTATCGAAAAACAAATCATTCCGGGGGGATTGAAGGCGGAATGTCCAATGGGGAGACCATCGTCATACGATGCGCAATGAAACCTATTCCAACCCTGCGAAAACCCTTAAAAAGTGTCGATATTGAAACAAAGGAAGAGGTTGAAGCCTCTGTGGAACGTAGTGACGTTTGTGCAGTGCCCTCTGCTGCTGTTGTGGGTGAGATGGTTGTAATGACAGTGATTGCTCAGGAAATGATGAAAAAATTCGGACAAGATTCCTTAGAGGAGATGATGAAGAAATGGCAAGGTTATTCATAGACCTGGGTGAGAGCCGTTACCCGATTTATATTGAAGAAGGCTTGTTTTATCAGATACCGAGGCTGTTATTCGGTGAATATCCGGACCATTTTCTTCAGGACCCCTGGAAGGATACTGCGAAGAAGGACGTTGTGGTGATTACTGATGATAATGTCAGTCGGATCTATCAACAGGAAATCGATCAACTTCTAAAAACACTAAATGGAATAAAAATTACGATTCCTCCTACTGAAAAGAGCAAATCCTTGTCGATGGTGGAGAAAGTGGCGGAAACCATGGTGAAGGAAGGGGTTGACCGAAAAGGAATCATTCTTGCAATCGGCGGAGGTGTCGTAGGTGATCTTGCAGGATTTCTCGCATCGGTTTATATGAGAGGTTTGCCATATTTTCAAATTCCGACCACTCTTTTGTCCCAGGTGGACAGCAGTGTGGGAGGGAAAACCGGTGTGAATCTTACCATGGGGAAAAACTTGATCGGAGCCTTCTATCAGCCTAAGGCAGTTTTTATCGATCCTGCATTTTTAAGGACACTGGAAAAAAAAGAAATCACCAGTGGGTTAGCTGAAATATTGAAGACCGCAATTATTTGGGACGAAGAGTTTTATTTTGAAGTAAAGGAAACCATTGACAAAGCCTATGGACTGGACGCAGCAGTGTTGGAAAGCATGTTGAAGCGAAGCTGTGAAATCAAAGGGGAGATCGTGTCTCTTGACGAAAAGGAAAAAGGGCTTCGGAAGATTTTAAACTTCGGTCATACCGTCGGTCATGCGATTGAAAAGCTTGATCGCTATGAAGGGCTGACCCATGGTGAGGCTGTGGCGGTGGGAATGTTGGAAGAAGTGAAAATCGGTAAAAAACTGGGAGTCACTCCGCAGAAAGTGGAAGATGAAATTCTTGCGGGATTGGATAAAATCTTACCCCATATCGACTATCAGAGACAGGAGAATCCCACCGGAATTATACAGGCAATGCTGAATGATAAAAAGAACCAGGGAGACAAAATTTCCTTTATTCTGCCATCGGAGATTGGGAAAGTTGAAGAGGTTTACATTGACGGAATTAAGTTCAGAGATCTATGGAATGCATAACCGCAAAAGTGCCTTGAAGAAATCATCAAGGCACTTAGTTTTGTTTATTCCAATCTCTCTATCGTAGACAGAACAAGATTTCCTATAAGTTCCAATCGGTCCGCGTCAATAATTTCAATGGTGTCATAGGGGTTGTGATAGTAATTGTCAAAAATCTCCACTGAGTAATCTAAAAGAAGAATGACATCGGATCCCTTAAGTGAAAAAGGAATGTGATCACTTGCGCCTGAGTTTCGTTTGAACTCATACTCTATGTTCGCCTCATTTGCCAAATCCTGAAGTATTTCAGGCAAAGTTTCGTCGGAGACCTGATCACTGCCATCAATGAGCAGGTAATCAATCATTGAAGACCCAACCATATCCAAATTAATCACCCAAAGGTCCTCCGGTTCATGATCCATGTGATCTGCATAGTAAAAGGAGCCTCTTAAGCCGTCTTCCTCACCGTTAAAAGCAATAAACTCAATATGAAAAGGCAGCTGCGTATCGTTTTCCGCGATGACCCTAGCAATCTCCATCATCGTTGCAGTTCCCGATGCATTGTCCAAGGCTCCATAATTGATGCTTCCTGTGGAGTCCACACCAATATGATCAAAATGAGCAGTAATTAGTAGGGTTTTGTCAGTTTTTTGCCTGCTGGGGTAACGGCCGATAACATTGGCCACTTCTTTATCGCGGTGCATAATACCGCCCTTCGCATAAAGAAAGTAGTCTCCATCACTAAAGGATTCAATGACTTCATAGGCATCCTTTGTTATGTACATGAGACCGGGAGTTTCCTCATCCACAGCCCGGGGATTAAGATAGCTGATTCGAGGCTTCAGGTATATTCGAAATAGATCTCCGCTAAATCGGCTGACGGGATCAGAAACGGTGATCATCAGATCACTAATCTTCGAACGGTGTCGTTCCAGTAATTGAGCTTCGTTATTTAAAACAGGGTTAATGATCAAAGAATGGGAGTCTTCAAAAAAGCTTTCTTTCTGAAGAGATTCCCGATCGGCGATAACAATGGGAGCTTCAATTTCGAATGAATGATTCATAAACGTCGTCTGATCAAATCGTGGATTCGTTGAGGGCAATGCAACCCGTGAAAGGATAAAATCCTTTCTGTTTTCAAAATCATGCTTGGTATTCCCTTGTGAATCCCGAATTTCCAAAGTGGCGGGAGTGATAAACTCCAGCTCGAATTGCTCATACCATTGATAATAGCTGTCATCGTCTCCTCCCGGTTCAAGTCCGAGCTCCGAGAAATACTCTTTAATATACTCCATTGCCTTTTCATTTCCTGTTGTTCCTGCACGTCTTCCTTCAAACTCTTCAGAGGAAAGATGATCAATGATCTCGTATGTGCCCTCTCCACTAAAAGTGGCAGGCTCCATACCGGATTGATCATTATACTGGCAACCGGTGAAGGGAAGGATGAAAAGCATAAGAAGTGCTAATACAGTAAGTCGTTTCATAATAATCCTCCTTTTAATCATAGTGTTATTTTAGCATATTTCCTGGTATACTTCTTAAACTACGAAATTTTTTTCACAATCGTTCACAATTTATTAACAAAAATATGTTATACTCATAGGGGATGCGACGAGGCACGAAAAAAATTTCGTTGTAAATATTATAATAGCAAAAGGTGTGTTGGTGATGATAAGTAAAATTGTACGTTGGATTTTAACAATTTCCGGAGGGTTATTCTTCGGCGGAATATATATCTATTTAAACAGTTTTTTATTTTGGTTTGATCAAATGGAGTTTGCCTTTCTGCTCGTTCTTTTTGGAGTTGTCTTTCTAAGTGGGTTGATCACATATTTCAGTGCCCCTCCTATTTGTCGCAGCGGACGGGAGTTGATTGCCAGGATTGAAAACGAATTTTCGAAAATCCCTACCAGGGATTTGATTTTTGGTGGCATCGGTCTTCTTCTCGGTCTGATGCTTGCCTACTTTGCCAGTCAGCTACTGATGAATCTTCCGATTCCCATCCTGGGAACAATTCTTTCGGTAATCGTAACGTTATTTTTAGGGTACCTGGGAGCCCGAATCGGTCGAAGTCGTGGTGAAGCCATGGGCAGCTTTCAGTTACCAATCAATAAAGGAGATGCAAAACGGAAACCTGCAGAATCATCAATCAGCCCAATGAAAGAAAGGTCTATGCCGAAGGTATTGGATACCAGTGTGATTATCGACGGACGCATTGTGGATATCTGTAAGACTCAGTTTTTGGAAGGCCCTCTCATTGTTCCGGACTTTGTATTGGAAGAACTCAATAAGGTGGCAAACTCCGATGATCCTCTCAAGGCCAATCGTGGAAAACGGGGGCTTGATGTGCTAAAGAAGTTGAAAGAATTTGACTTCATGAATGTGGAATTGTTGGATCATCAATTTACCAATGAATACGAAAAGGATTTGGAAGTGGACGTGAAACTTTTAAAAGTAGCTCTTCAGCTCAACGGAAAGGTCATTACCAACGACTATAACCTGAATAAGGTTGCAGAGGTTCAAGGAGTGGATGTGCTGAACATTAACGACCTGGCCAATGCTGTAAAAGTTGTTGTCATTCCCGGAGAAGATCTTCATGTGAAAGTCATTAAAGCCGGTAAGGAAAAACGGCAAGGACTTGCCTATCTGGAAGACGGAACCATGATCGTTGTCGAGGATGGACAAAGCCTAATCGGAAAGAGCATAGAGACTACCGTTACAAGTGTTTTGCAAACTTCTGCTGGAAAAATGATCTTTGCAAAACCCAAAGAATAGATTTCAGTGTCTGTGTGTTAGTTACGGAAAAGGAGGTCATTCATTCCTATGTTTAAACGGAAAAAGCCCGGTCATATCGGAATGCTCCTGATTATGTCCACTGCATACATTGCTGTGGGCATCAACACCCAGGGTTTTAAGGCGATGCTTCCTGTGGTGAGTCAGGACTTTCATATTTCTTCAACGGAAGCTGGCCTCTATGCCACTTTTTTCTTTTTAAGTGCAACGATCCTTGCCATCGGTACAGGGCGGCTGGTTGATAAGATCGGTCCTAAAAAAGGACTTGTGGGAGGCACTTTGGTGATAGCTGTACTGATGTTTTTACATGCCGCTGCACCTTATTTTGGTGTGCTGTTATTTCTTGCTTTTATTACTGGAATGGGATTCAGTATTATCACTCCTTCCATCAACAAAGGTGTGATCATGATGGTTCGCCCTTCAGATAGAGCGGTATCCATCGGAATCGCCCAAGCAGGAGGGGGTCTGGGTGGAATCATGGGAGCCAGTTTAATGCCTTTTTTAGCAGAGAATTTTGGGTGGAGAACTGCCCTGGTTATTTCCGCTTTTGTCGCTTTAATTATGGTACTCGTACTTAGCAAGTTTTATAAACAGGGTTCAATGGATGCAGTTGAAGGAAAACATGAGTCACCGTATAATGAAGAAGGCGAAAAAAAGTCCTCCTTCCGGGAGGACTTTAAAGGGCTGTTGAAAAATCATCTTCTTATTTATGTTTGTATTCTGGCCATGGCCTTTGGTTTTTCCATGGGAAACATAGGCATACATTTCTCTTTGTTTCTCACAAGAGACATGGGTTTTACGCCCACCCTTGCGGGATTTGCTCTCAGTACCATTATGATCGGAGGGATTATCGGTCAGCCGAGCATGGGGAAAATTAATGACCGTTTTATGAAAGGCAACCGAAGGATTGGACTCTTCATTCTGGGTTTTATGACGGCGATCATGTTTGGAGTTCTTGCCCTTATTGTCTATCCCGGTCTTGTGGGAGTGGCAGGGATTTTCATCACTTCTTTTATCCTCGGGTTGTTTGCACTATCGGTGCCCGGTCTTGTTTTCGCTACAATCGGTGATGTCGTAGAGGATCGTTTATTAGGAACAGCCACAGGAATGGCACTGGTGTTTATCCGTTTGGGTGTTGTTACAGGCCCTCCTTTAATGGGATGGATTGCTGATTTCTCCGGGAGTTATCAATGGAGCTGGGGGCTATTGTCTACAAGTGTAATGGCAGCAACCCTGTTTTTCTGGATTGCTACCATGCCACATAAAGAACGTCTTTATGCTCAGCCCTGATCCTTAGAAGAACTTTGACGGGGGTCTTGTATCCTTCTCTTCAATCTTTGCATACCGACCGATGTCAATTGGGCTGACGGGATAGGTGGTCTCCCAGGGCCATCCGCCAAATTGGGTTTCCTGGTAGTCATCGTAGGCTTGCTGTATTTCCTCCATGGTATTCATAACGAAAGGACCATAGCTTACAACAGGCTCATTAATCGGCTCGCCCTCCAACACAAGGAGGCGGGCTTTTTTATTTCCGTTAAGCAATGTGATTTCTTCGTCACCTGAAAGTTTGAAGCTTTTTTTGCCATTAAAATCATTGCCATCGAGGATGAAATCCTCTCCTTCAAAATAATATAGGCGTCGATTTAAAGTATTTGAGACCTTTGGCAGAGTGAAACTTGCTTTAGGTTCCAAGTTACTGATGTAAATCCCTACATGATTTTCCGGGTTGTTTGCCCATGAATCAGGAGTAGGCTTCGGTCCACGGGTATTTTTATAGGATCCGGAAATGATCCTGGTTTTTGTCACTTTCCCATGATCGTTTTTACTGATCAGTTCAGGAATTTCTTCTTCCCAAAGCATTTTGTAATTGGGCTCCACAAATTTACTTCTTTTCGGCAGATTCAGCCATACTTGAAAGAGCTCAAGGGTGTTCTCCTTATCCTCATGAACAAGAGGAAACATCTCTGAGTGTTGCATACCTTTTCCTGCAGTCATCCACTGAACATCTCCCATGCCGTATCGACCGGATTGACCGGCTGAATCTCCATGATCCACATAGCCTTGGAGGACGATGGTTACAGTTTCAAATCCACGATGGGGATGTGCCGGAAAACCCGGGACTTCCTTGCCATAATACATACGCCAGTCTTTGGATAAATCGAAATCCTCCTTTGGCTGGGGATCAGGAAGTAATTCCTTGGGCACCCCCTGGTTTTCGTTTCCCCGGGGATAATAGTCCAGATGATGCATACGGACCAGGAAGGGGTCCCCCACCTCTTCCTGAAATCGAAAATCATTCACCTCTAAAATCGTTTTTCCCATAGTGATCCTCCTTTGATCCGGTTAATAATTAATCATATTCTCTTACATACATACCTTTTTCAAAGATGTTTAAACGAAAATTCTGAGAATGTCGAATCTTTCTTTCAATAGAGGGAAGTGGTATAATGACAGAAAACTTGTCAAACTAAAAACTCCCTGCAAATCCTAAAGGTGGTGAAGGAAATTGGCTCAGCGGAAGGTTCCCTCAGTGGAAGCATTGGAAAAGCTTTCAGAAAGTATGGATCTTATGGAAGATCTTATTGATAATGCATATTACGGAATGGTTCTTGTGGACAAAGACGGAAAAATCATCAAATGGAATTATGAAAAGCTTTTTGGATTAAAAGAATCTCAAGTCGTTGGACGTCCGGTGAATGAAATTATTGAGAATACAAGGCTTCATATTGTTGCGAAATCAGGTAAAAAAGAGCTCTTTGAACTCCAGGAGATTAATGGCAAACATGTGATTACCTCCAGAGTTCCTATCATAAAGGATGGTCAAGTGATTGGAGCTGTAGGAACAGTATTATTTCGTGATACCGAAGAATTGCAGCGACTAGCATCACAAGTACAGGAGCTCGAAAAGAAAGTGACCTCCTTCAGCATCTTTACCTTCGATGAGATTATCGGAGTCTCAGAGGAAATGAAAACTTTGAAGAAAGTTGCTAAGCGGATAGCCAATACAAAGTCAACGGTATTGATACAAGGTGAGAGCGGCACTGGGAAAGAGCTGTTTGCTCAGGCAATCCATCATGAGTCCGGAGAAAGAGGGAACTTTGTGCCGATCAATTGCGGAGCAATTCCTAAAGATCTTTTGGAATCCGAGCTTTTTGGTTATGAAACCGGAGCTTTTACTGGAGCAAAAAAAGGAGGAAAGGAAGGAAAACTGGCTCTTGCAAAGAAAGGAACACTGTTTCTTGATGAAGTTGGATCAATGCCTTTGGAGCTTCAATCGAAATTACTGCGGGTCCTGGAGAGTAGAGAGTATGAGCGTTTAGGAGGAACCGGAAGACTCCGTTTTCAGGGACGGATTATTTCCGCATCCAATGAATCTCTGGAACGTGCTGTGGACCGGGGACGATTTCGGCGGGATCTGTATTATCGCTTGAATGTTGTGCGGATTGAGATTCCACCTCTTCGGGAACGCAAAATGGACATTTTGCCCTTAGCTGAAGAGCTTCTAAAGAAACTCTCTCCTTCTTTTGGAGAAAAAAAGGCGTGTCTTTCAGTTGGCATGATTCATGCCTTGAAAAAATACGATTGGCCGGGAAACGTAAGAGAGCTTCGGAATGTTTTGGAGAGGGCGATGATTTTTTCTGAAACCGAAGAGTTAACCGAAGAACTTCTTCCAGGGACGATGAATTTCAGTGTAAGGGAAGTTGCTGAAAATGAGCAACAGCCAAAATTCTTAAAGGATCGTTTGAAAATCATGGAAAAAGAATTGATTCTTGAGGCAATTGAAAAATGCGGAGGAAACAAGTCATTGGCAGCAAAGAAACTGGGAATTCATCGAACCCTTCTATATCGAAAGCTGAAGGAAAGACAGCATCAGCTTTAAGAAAAATGTATTAATATATCTACACTATTGAATATGGTGAATATAAAATGATACACTTGAGTAAAGGTCAATGGAAGGAAGTGAGTTCATAATAAAAGAAGTGATGATGAACTATTTCATTGACTGTTGTAAAATCAGCAGGAGAAACTCCTTTTAATTGAGAATGTTTTTGAATGCATTTCTGGCATAATCCTTGCTGTATGATTATAAGGAACAAATAGTTAAATCAAAGGAGGTATACGATGAAAAAGGTGATTACATTAGAAGAAGCGGCAAATCTTGTGAAAGACGGAATGAGTATAATGGTAGGAGGGTTTATGGGATGTGGTTCACCCCATAGCATCATTCGTACTCTGGAGGAAAAGAAAACAAGAAATCTCACAATTATTTGCAATGATACGTCCAGAGTGGATTATGGGATCGGGAAGCTTGTAGCGGCAAAACAGGTTTCAAAGGTGATTACTTCCCATATCGGAACCAATCGGGAAACAGGAAGACAAATGAACGAGGAAGGATTGGAAGTGGAACTGGTTCCACAGGGTACCCTTGCAGAAAGAATTCGTTGTGCAGGCGCAGGTCTTGGAGGGTTTCTTACTCCTACAGGAGTCGGGACAGTTGTGGAAGAGGGAAAGGAGAAAATGACCATCAACGGACAGGATTTCCTTCTTGAATTGCCACTATCTGCAGATGTTGCTCTTCTTTCGGGAGCTAAGGTTGACACTAAGGGCAATGTGTACTATGAAAAGGCAACGAGAAACTTCAATCCTGTAATGGCCATGGCTGCCAAGACAGTCATTGTGGAAGCAAGGGAAATCGTAGAACCTGGGGAGATTGATCCGAATCACGTTGTGACACCGGCAATCTTTGTTGACTATATTGTAAAGGGGGAAAATTTCCATGAATAAGGAACGGCTGCGGGAAACCATCGCAAAACGTGTGGCAATGGAGTTAAAGGACGGAGACATGGTGAATTTAGGAATTGGAATGCCTACATTGGTAGCGAACTATGTACCTGAGGATATTGATGTCACTTTCCAGTCGGAAAACGGATTTTTAGGGCTTGGCCTTGCTCCAACGGATCCTGAGAGTTTTGATCCGGACCTGGTTAATGCGGGGGGACTCCCTGCGTCGATTAGAATCGGCGGAGCGTTTTTTGATAGCACTCAATCCTTTGCAATCATCCGTGGAGGTCATCTGGATATCACAGTATTAGGTGCAATGCAGGTGGATGAGAAGGGGAACCTGGCCAACTGGATGATCCCGAAGAAAATGGTAGCAGGTATGGGTGGTGCAATGGATCTTGTTGTGGGTGCAAAAAAAGTGATTATTGCCATGGAACATACGGCGAAAGGGAATCCTAAAATCCTAAAAGAATGTCAATTGCCTCTTACCGCAGTCAATCAGGTGGATTTGATTGTTACGGAAATGGCAGTTATTGAAGTGACGGATGAAGGATTGGTTTTAAAGGAGCTTGGACCGGAGGCAACGGTTCAGGAAGTTATCGATGCCACGGAAGCGAAATTATTGATTCCTGAAGATGTGCCAAGAATGAAACTGTAAAAAATCAAAAGTGTAGCGAAAATGCTACACTTTTTTAATCCTAATCCCTTAGAACCTTATGTTTCTCCAACCAGGGAAGAAGTTCGGATGGAAGATCTGTATACCGGAAAATCATCGATTGATTTTTGAAGCTCTCCACGGATTTTCTATACAAAGGATCGTAGTGTTTTTCCAACAAGATCTTAACCAACTCATAATAATTATTCTGCTCCGCCAGATTTAGCAAGTGTTTCACTTGCAAAGATCCCAGAGATTTTTTAAATAGTGTGATTTTTTCATTGATTTTCATATAGTGGTTTGGTTCCAAAGATTGCTGTGGAGGTAAATAATCGTTTAAAATTCGGCGGATACGACAATCGAAAGTGGTTTCCATCAGGATGTGTATTGGTGAGTTCACGATGGATTGATAAAGATCTTCAGGAACCGTTATTCTTCCGATTCTCCTGCTTTCCATTTCCACAAAAATCCGCTGTTGGTTTTGGGGATAAAGGGATTCAAGAAGAAGGGATTCAAAACGTTTCTGGCTTGGAGAATCTTTTCTGTAGAGAAGGTCTCCGAATAATGAGCCTCCGTTTTGGGCCAGGGATTCCAAATGCAGAATCGGATATCCCCCATCTTTCAAGAGATTTAATGCTTCGGATTTTCCGACACCTGTATAGCCGTGAAGAACCACAAAAGACCTTTTTGCTGAAAGTTCATACAGGGAGGATCGTACAAAATTGCGATATGCTTTGTATCCACCCTCAAGTTTCACAACTTGATATCCTCTTTCCGAAAAGAACTTTGCAGGAACAGTGCTTCTAAGGCCCCCTCTATAGCAATAGAATCCGATGGTTTTTCCGCTCTGTGAGATGGTTTTTAAAAGAGACTCCAACAGGTGAACTTTTTCTTCGCCATACTGAAAAGCAATGGATTTGGCTCTTTCTTTATCATCACGATAGAGCTCTCCCACCTCATGGCGTTCCTCATCGGTGAGGACTGGAAAATTGATGGATGCAAAAATATGATCTTCCTGATACTCTATTGGACTTCGCACATCGATCCATTGGATCGCCGGATCGTGATAATGGCTTTGGATTGTCACTGACTTCATAAGCATTCCCTTTCATTAAAAAAGTTGATTGATTTTCTGTTTCTCATTCTACTCCTTCCTGGATGATTGTCAATGAGGGATGCGGGAATAACCAATCTAATCATTGAAATATCAACAGAAAATAATTCAGTGATTTCATGAAATAAGTCTAGTAATTCTGGTGTTTTCTGCTATAATTATTCCTATGTGCAAAGGTTCTGAAAACCTTAAGATTATAGGGATTGAAGGGGGTTTAATTATGAAAGGTTCTAAAAAAATTAAATTGCATGGATTTAATAATTTGACGAAGACATTAAGCTTTAACATATACGATATTTGCTATGCCAACTCCGCTGAGGATCGAGAGCGGTATATCAAGTATATCGATGAGCAATATAATGCAGAACGATTGACGGACATTCTGAAACATGTTACAAAAACCATAGGAGCACAAGTCCTGAACATTGCTAAACAGGACTATGAGCCCCAGGGAGCCAGTGTGACCATTCTGATTTCCGAGGAAGAGGTGTACGACGAAGATTTGGATCCATCCTGCAACAAAGGAATTCTCAAAAACAATCCCCAGTCGGTTGTTGGGCACCTTGATAAAAGTCACCTCACAGTCCATACCTATCCTGAGTACCATCCAGACAACGGAATCAGTACCTTCAGAGTGGATATCGACGTATCCACCTGCGGAACCATTTCTCCTTTGAAAGCATTAAACTATCTCATCGACAGTTTTGACTCCGATATTATCACAATCGATTATCGGGTAAGGGGCTTTACAAGAAAAGCCAGTGGTCAGAAAATATTTATCGATCACAACATTAACTCGATTCAAAACTTTATTGCAAAAAAAACCTTAAACAAATACAAACTGATTGATGTGAATGTATATCAGGAGAATATTTTTCATACCAAAATGATGCTCAACGAGTTCGATCTGGCAAATTATCTTTTTGAAGCGGATCCCGATGATTTAACGGTGAAGGAGCAAAAATCCATCATTGCCAATCTGAAGAAGGAAATGAAAGAGATATTTTATGGTCGGAATATAGGGAGGAGCTAATGAAGTATAAGCTGAATCAAAACCAAACTCCTTTATTTACTGCAATGAAGGAATATCGTGACCGTCAGGTCACACCTTTCGATGTGCCGGGACATAAGCACGGGAGAGGACTAAAGGAATACAAGGATTACTTCGGTGATGCTATGCTGGAACTGGATGTCAACTCCATGAAACCTCTGGATTTTTTAGGAAACCCTACTTCTGTGATAAAGGAGTCGGAGGAGCTTTTGGCTGATGCCTTTGGAGGAGATCGCGGATTTTTTATTATCAATGGAACTTCTTTTGCAGTTCAGACAATGATTATGAGTGTCGTAAAGCATGGCGAGAAAATCATTCTGCCGAGAAACGTTCATAAATCTGTCATTAATGCATTGGTTCTTTCCGGAGCACTGCCGGTGTATATGAAACCCGAGATGGATTCTGAAATGGGCGTTTCCCATAATGTGACCTTGAAAGCATTGAAAAAAGCCTACGAACAGAATCCGGATTCAAAGGCGGCTTTATTTATTAATCCCACCTATTATGGAGCAGCAGGGGATTTAAGGAGCCTTGTGAAATTTTGTCGTGATCGCGGGATCTATTCTCTGGTTGATGAAGCCCACGGAACCCATTTTCATTTTCATCCTGATCTGCCTGTCAGCGGAATGGAAGCAGGAGCGGATTTTTCAGCGGTGAGTCTTCATAAAACCGGTGGATCATTGACTCAGAGCTCGGCACTCATTATAAACACAGAACGGATTGGCGGACAATATGTCCGTCGATTTATCAACCTGATGCAAACCACGAGTCCATCCTATCTTCTGATGGGCAGTGTTGATGTAGCAAGAAAGCAATTGGCTCTTCACGGCAAAGAAATGCTTGATGAGGTTCTTGCTCTTTCCCACTGCGCAAGGAGTGGAATCAACAGTATAAAAGGAGTCTATTCCATGGGTCCTGAGGCTGTAGGCCGACCGGGGGTTTATCACTTTGACCCGACAAAGCTCAGCATTACCATGAGAAATCTGGGGATCAACGGAATGGAGCTTTATGATCGTTTAAGGGACGAATACAATATTCAAATGGAAACCGGAGACGTGTACTCCTCCCTGGCAATTTTAAGTCTGGGAGATTCTATGGAATCCGTTGACCATTTAATCCGGAGTATTGAAGATATTAAACAACGCTACGGCAAAAACCATCGTTTGGAATACGATAAAATTGATTTGAATTATCCCGATGTTGTATTAACACCACGGGAGGCTTTTTATGGAGAAAAGGAGCGGGTGTCGCTTTCCGATTCCCTGGGAAGAATCAGTGGGGAAACAATAATGAGCTATCCTCCCGGGATCCCCGTTGTAGGATACGGAGAAAGAATCACTGAATCTGTGATCGAGCAGATTCTTCTATTCAAATCCTCCCATGGAATCATTACAGGGATGGATGATCCGGAAGTCAGCCATTTAAAAGTGTTAAAGGCACCGGTCTTAAAAAAGAGGAGGTAAAAGCATGGAATTATGGTACACAGAGGAACATACCGAAAATGTTCGTTTTTCCATTAAAGTTAAAGAACATCTTTATACGGCGAAAAGTCCCTTTCAAACCATTGATTTTTTCAGTTCTGAAGAGTTTGGGACTTTTTTCACCCTGGATGGTCTGATGATGGTGAACGAGAAGGATGAGTTTATTTATCATGACATGATCACCCATGTGGCTATGGCGACGAATCCCTATGTAAAAAAAGCTCTTGTGATCGGAGGAGGAGATGGGGGAACCGTTCGGGAACTGACCCGTTATCCGGGAATTGAAACCATCGATATGGTGGAAATTGATGAAATGGTGGTTCGGGCCTCCCAGAAATATCTCCCCCTTACTGCATCCCAACTGGATAACCACCGTGTCAATCTTTATTTTGAGGACGGTATCCGGTTTATACATGGAAAGAAAAAGGAATACGACCTGATTCTTGTGGACTCTACGGATCCTATCGGACCGGGAGAAGGATTGTTTAGCAAAGCATTCTACCAGGATTGTTTTAATGCCCTGACGGATACAGGGATTCTTATCAATCAGCATGAGAGTCCGTATTATGACCGGGATGTACGGGAAATGAAAAGAGCCCATAATAAGCTGAAGGAGCTTTTTCCCATCAGTAAAGTCTATCAATTCCATATGCCCACCTATCCTTCAGGATACTGGCTTTTCGGATTTGCATCCAAAACTTTGGATCCCCTGAAGGATCATCAAAGAGAAGCTTGGGAGGAATTAGGACTTGACACGAAATATTACAACTCTGATTTGCATCAAGGGTGCTTTTCTCTGCCAAGCTTTGTAAAGAACATGCTGGAAGAATAGGAGGAGGACCATGAAACCAAACATACAAACTTTTATCGGATGCGATGCCTCTTTTGAAGAAGCGAAGATGGTGATTTTCGGGGCCCCCTTCGATTCCACCACATCCTTTCGACCGGGGACCCGCTTCGGTCCTGAAATGATACGGCTTGACTCTTTTGGTCTTGAAACCTACAGCCCTTATTTGGACAAGGATTTGGAGGATTTCTCCGTAATGGATTTGGGTAACCTCGACCTTCCCTTCGGAAATAGTCAAAAATCCTTGAAAATCATCGAAGATACAGCGAAAATCATTTTAGACGCAAAGAAAATTCCTTTTTTAATCGGTGGGGAGCATCTGGTTTCCCTTGGGGGAATACGGGCTTCCCATAAGGCTTATCCTGAAATGGTTCTTCTGCATTTTGATGCCCACGCAGATCTCAGGGATGATTATATGGGAGAAAAAAATTCCCACGCTTCGGTAATTCGAAGGGCGTGGGAGCACTTAGGAGATGGGAGGATCTATCAGTTTTGTATTCGATCGGGAGCAAAAGAAGAATTTCAGTGGGCAAAGGAACATACCCACTTGGAGACTTTCAGTTATGATACCCTGAAGGATGTCGTGGAACAGTTATCCGATGGAACTCCTGTTTATGTCACAATCGATCTTGATGTATTTGATCCTTCGATCTTTCCCGGCACAGGAACACCGGAAGTTGGAGGAATTCAATGGGGAGATATGATTAAAATACTAAAAATCCTCCAGCCTTTGAAGATCATCGGAGGGGATGTTGTGGAATTATCCCCCCATTATGATTCTTCTGGAGTCAGCACGGCGGTGGCCTGCAAAGTCATTCGAGAGATGATGCTGACGATTTTGTAAAAAAGACCCGCGGGTTAAAATCCGCGGGTTTGTCCTTTCCATGGAGGGTTTTTTCCCTCCCGGAACTCCTCTACTCCCGGACCTTTGAGTTTCTTTAATCGCCAGATACCATAGATGTAACTGAAAGTAAGGACAGGGACAATCATCGGCCATCCAGTCAGTGTATTCCAATATGCGATTTCTGTAGTATTTCCTCTTTGATAAATATAGAATCGTGTGAGAAAGCGAATAAGAAGAAGGAAAGCCCATATTATGGTAACCTCCCGGTAAGCAGGTTTCACGTCTTTTCTCCAAAACCATCCCAGTGGCCAACCCCGACTTAGATGAGACAGCCAAGCTGCCAAGGGCTTCCCGATGATCAGGCTTAGAAAAGCAATAACAAACACGAGTCCACTCAAGATCAGTGAACCCAAAAAGTAGTTGACCGGGTTTCTTGTATAATAGGCATATCCTCCTGCAACAGCAACAGCAAAGAATCCTCCGAGGGCATAAATTCCTTTTTGCTTAGTGAGTATGCGATAAACGCCTAAAGTCAGGGCAATACCCAGAGCAATAAGGAATGCAGAAATAAATCCCAAGGCATTGTTTAAAAGACCGAAAGCCAATGGAGGAAGAAGTGCATCCAGAGTTTTTCCTGATAAAACCGATTTTAGTTCTTCCGTAATTTCATTTTTTCTCATCGTCAAGTCCTTTCCAAAAGGAATGATCCTTTCATTGATTTTAGAGGTTCATCTGTTCAAAGGCCTTTAACAGGATAGGAAGAACCTGCTTTTTTCTTGATATAATTCCGGGTAGAAATTCACCCTGTCCATTATTCAGGGAGAAAGCATGATGAATAAACTTGGAATTTTTTGAAGCATAGAGTATATAAGAACCTTCCTTCAGAATATCTGTAAATAGAATAAGGGCCACATCCAACAACTCATCCTGATAGACCTCTTCCAGATACTTTAACCAATCGCTCTTATCTTTTAAAATCGACTCAATATCAAGAGTGAAAAGCTGACTGACTCCCACCTTCAATTTACCCAATTCAAAGCTCTTATAATCTTTAAAAAAAAGATCCTCTATGGACTCTCCGGCAAGAGAGGTTCCCGCTTTAAACATCTCCATGGAATACTCTTCAATGTTGAGATTTAAGATTTTATTTAACTCCTTTACTGCTTTGCGATCATCTTTGGTGGTGGTTGGAGACCTGAAACAGAGAGTATCGGAAAGAATTCCGGAAATTAAGGCTCCTGCTATCCCATAGGGAATCTCAAATCCCTGCTCTTTATACATTTGGTGCACGATGGTGCAAGAGCTTCCAACAGGAAGGTTGCGAAAAGAGATGGGTAATGCTGTTGAAATATCTCCTAATTTATGGTGATCGATGATTTCAAGGATTTCCGCCTCCTCTATACCTTCTGCACTCTGGGAATATTCATTGTGATCGATTAGAATCACTTTCTTTCGATTGGGATTGAGCACATGCTTGCGGCTGATAAAGCCGAGAAATAGTCTGTTTTCATCCAGTACCGGATAATTTCGATAATGACTGTCTCTCATAGTTTCCTTTACATCATCCAGATAATGATCTTTATAAAAGGAAACAACCGGATTTTTTCGCATGATCTTTTCGATGTAATTACATTGGTCCACCATTTTAGCAGTATAAAGAGAATCAAAGGGCACGATGATCATGGTTACCATTGCATCTTTAGCCATTTGAACATACTTTTCCGGAATCTCCCGGTTTCCGGGAATAATCAGCAACTGTACCCTGGAATTGATTGCATACTCAATAATGTCATAACGGTCACCGACGATCACAATATCTTCCGGGCCGAGGGAGCCTCGAATGGTTTTGTAGTAATCATCAATAACAGAAACATTTCCGTGGAAAAATTCCTGGCCTTTTGCAAGGAGTTGGGCATCCAAATCCTCTACCAGATTGTTAAGTGAAGTATCAAGACGTTTATAATCTCCGGAAATAAGACTGACAGCGATATCCTTTATACTGACAATCCCTAAAAGATGGCGATCTTCATCCACGATAGCCATTGTTGCCAATTTTTCTTCCTCCATACGGTTATAGGTAGCAAGAAGGGATGTGCTCTTTGAGATTCCATCAGTTTTATGGAAATCCAGATCTTCGACCTGGACTTTAACGTCGCTAATCATCTTCGGTGCTTTTAGTTGAAACCGGTCAAGTACGAAACGGGATTCCTTGTCGGGTTCTCCAAGGGAACAAGGGAACGCCGGAATACCCTGTTGGTTTTTTAAATAAGACAGTGCAATTGCAGAAAGAATAGAGTCCGAATCAGGGTTTTTATGCCCGAACACATAGGTTGCCATAAAGTTTTCCTCCTTAATATTTACATAGTAGTATTATCATAACGATGGAATCCTTGACCGTCAATAGCAGTCCAGATGAAAATGAAAAGGATTTGCGCAAGATAAAAATTATAAGTAAAATAGAAAGTAAGACAGAAAGTAAGACAGAAAGTAAGACAGAAAGTAAGACAGAAAGTAAGACAGGGAAAGGAAAGGTGAGGGCCGATGGCCATTAGAGAAATTCTTCTGTTGGGAGATGAAAGGTTATATAAAAAGGCAAAGCCGCTTAGCGATCAGGACATGGAAAAGGCTCGAAGAATATCACGGGATCTGGAAGATACAATGATGAACTTCCGGAGAGAAAAAGGATTTGGCAGGGCAATTGCAGCTCCTCAGATTAATGAACCCTATCGATTAATCTTTGTCCATGTGCAGGGAAGGTCAACCACCATGGTGAATCCTGAATTGATATGTGATGGAGAGACTTATGAAATATGGGACGACTGTATGAGCTTTCCCGGTTTGGAAGTAAAAGTTTTACGGTATCGCCAATGTGTGATCCGATTTAATAATTTGCATGGAAAGAAGCAACAATGGAGCCTAAAAGGAGATATGGCAGAGCTGTTGCAACATGAATATGATCATCTAAATGGAATTCTTGCCGTGGATCGGGCATTAAATAAGAAAGCTTTCCGAATTGTTAAAAAATAAACTTAACAAATCCTTTATCTTTCATTGACAATGAACAAAATTAATGATAGATTTATATATAGAATTCTGAATATTGATACAACATGATATATTCTTAAAAAAGAACAGTGTATTATCAGCAAAGGAGGTTCTTATTTTTTTAATAAGTAAATTGGTATGACCATACCACCAAAATATCACCAAAATAAATCTATTTTTTTTGCATTTAAATTGGTATGACCATACCACCAAAAAGGAGGGTAGATAAATAGAAGTTTAAGGGTCCACTTCAAATAAAACCAAATATAATTTAGGAGGAAAAAATTAATGATCGCATTGTTAGCTATTTTACCGATTTTGACAACAATTATACTTATGGTAATTTTTAATTGGCCTGCTAAAAAAGTTATGCCCATTGCCTGGATCGTTGCCGTAATATTAGCAGTAACCTATTGGGAAATGCCAATGGATTGGCTGATTGGCGCAAGTATATTTGGAGGTTTAAGTGCTTTTAACATATTAATTATCGTATTTGGTGCAATCGTATTGATGAATACGCTGAAAAACAGTGGGGCAATCCTCACAATCAACAAAACATTTCACGGAATCAGCCCGGATCGACGGGTTCAAGCTATTATTATCGCCTTTTTATTTGGAGGATTTATAGAGGGCGCAGCAGGTTTTGGAACCCCCGCAGCCTTAGCAGGACCCCTTATGGTGGGTCTGGGGTTTCCACCTTTAGGTGCCGCAATGCTCGCTCTTATTGCAAATAGCACACCGGTAAGTTTTGGAGCTGTAGGAACACCGATTATCGGTGGGGTTTCATCGGTACTGGGTTCCGCGGAAATCAGCTCGCAAATTGCAGATGCAGGAATGACTCATGCCGAGTTTCTTCATCAAGTAGGGATCTGGGCAGCGATTCCCCATGCTATAGTTGGAGTATTCATGCCCTTGGCCATAGCCATGATCTTAACAAAATTCTTCGGTGAGAATCGAAGCTTTAAAGAAGGCTTAGAAGTTGCACCCTTTGCAATCTTTGCCGGATTGTCTTACATGATCCCTTACGTTTTCATCGCCGTAGTATTTGGACCGGAACTGCCTTCTTTAGCAGGAGGACTCATTGCTATTGGAATTACAGTAACCGCAGCGAAAAAGGGATTTTTACAACCGAAAAAAACTTGGGATTTTGCTAACCGAACAAAATGGGACAGTTCCTGGGTAGGAACCCTGGAAGTACCCGATGTGGATGCAGAAGATGTGGAAAAAGAAGAACTGAAAATTTCTCCTTTCAATGCATGGCTTCCTTATATTCTGGTATCCTTGATCCTGGTTATTACAAGAATACCGGCCTTTGGAATACAGGGCATTCTACGAGCTCAGTTTATAAGATGGGAAGAAATTCTGGGAACAGGGCTTACTTACACGCTGCAGTATCTCTACTTACCGGGAACCATCCCCTTTATACTAGTGGCGGTTCTTACAATATTTATGCATAAAATGTCTAAGGAAGTCGTGAAAAAAACCTGGAAGGATTCGATTAAACAGGTAATTCCCGCAGCTATTGCTTTAGTCTTTGCCATTGGAATGGTTCAGGTAATGCTTAACTCCGGAAATAATCTTTCCGGAAGAGATGGAATGATGGTAGCTCTATCTTCAGCAGCAGCAGGAGCTTTCCAAGGAGTCTGGCCCATATTCTCACCCTTTATCGGAGTACTTGGGGCCTTTATGTCGGGAAGTAATACCACTTCGAATATTCTCTTCTCCGGATTTCAATACGGAGTTGCGGAACAAATTGAAGCCTCCCGAATTATTATTCTTGGGACACAAGTTGTAGGAGGAGCTGCCGGAAATATGATTAGTGTTCATAATGTGGTTGCAGCCTGTACCACCGTTGGTGTTCTGGGAAGTGAAGGGAAAGTTATTCGGAGAAACGCAGTACCGGCCTTTATTTATACCTTAATTGTCGGAGTGGTAGCCTATATTTCCATAGGACTTTTCCCAAATCTGTTTTAATCTGAGTTAAAGAAAAAAAGGCTTAGCATCCACAGGGGGTTTAGATTAGACGATGAAATATGATATAGTTATAAATATTCATTGTTATGATAAACAAGTGGAGGGATCAGGATGTTTAAGCCAATCAAAAGTAAAAAAGTCTATGAAATTGTAATAGAAGAAATTCAAAAGAGAATCATTAACGGCACCCTGAATAAAGGAGATAAACTTCCCACAGAGCGTGCTCTTGCGGAGCAGTTGAATGTCAGCCGCACCTCGATTCGTGAGGCCATGCGTGCTTTGGAAGTACTTGGCATTATTCAGGTTAAACAGGGAGGGGGAAACTTCATTAAGGATCGATTTGATGATGCCTTAGTGGAGCCTCTTTCCATGATGTTTATGCTAAATGAAAGTCATCCCCGTGAAATCGTTGATCTTCGTAAAATTATTGAAGTGGAAAGCGCATACCGTGCAGCAGAAAGAATAACTGATGATGAGATTGAAGAGCTCAGGGGCGTTGTTGATCAGTTGAGAATCCAAACAAAGCTTAAAAATGAAAGCATGAGTGTTCGCTATGACAAAGCTTTTCACTACAGTATTTGCAGGATTGCGGACAATTATCTGTTTTCAAATATTCTCAATATGCTCTCGAATCTTATGGATGTTTTGATTGAAGATGCCAGAGGAATTATTCTTCTGAAAGAGGAAAATATGGATGTGTTGATTCATCAACATGAGAAGATTTTTCGAGGCTTGGAAAAACGAGATCCAAAAGCTGCAGCAAGTGCCATGAGAGAGCACATTGCCCTGATTATAGACGAATATCTGGCCAATCTCCACGAAAGCGAGAAGTTTGCTAAGTAGTATGAGCAAGTGAGTAGAAAGGAGACTTAAAATGAGACGAATACGGATCCCCTACGCTAAAGGATTTATTGAAAAAGATTTTAGTCCTTATAACGTAGCAGGAGTTTTAGAATCGAGAGCCCATCATTTTAAAAACGCTCTGTCCCAGGAAGAGATTGTGGAAAAAGCCCTGGATGAGCCGATTCAAAGCGAATCATTAGAAGATCAGGTGAAGGGTAAAAAAGACATGGTCATCATCACTAGCGATCACACCCGACCGGTACCCAGCAGCATAACGCTGCCGATTCTTCTTCGACGAATACGAAATGCAAATCCCGGGATTGATATCAAAATATTGATTGCTACCGGCTATCACAGGCCTACAACGAAAGAAGAGATGCTCGATAAGTTTGGTGCCGAGATTGTGGAAAATGAGAACTTGATTAACCACATATCAAAAGATGATGACAGTCTGAAGTATATAGGTGTACTCCCCTCGGGAGGAGATCTTTGGTTAAACAGGATCGCTTTAGAGGCAGAGCTGCTGATTGCGGAAGGCTTTATCGAACCCCACTTTTTCGCCGGATTTTCCGGAGGTCGAAAAAGTGTGTTACCTGGTGTCGCCGGTGCAAAAACCGTCTTAGCCAATCATTGCTCCGAGTTTATCGCCAGTGATTTTGCCAGGACGGGAATCATCGAGAAAAATCCGATTCATAAAGATATGATCTATGCAGCAGAAAAAGCAGGACTCAGCTTTATTTTAAACGTAGTAATAGACAGTGACAAAAACATCATTCAAGCCTTTGCCGGGCACAGCGAAAAAGCTCATGAGGAAGGTTGTCGGTTTGTATTGGAGCAGTCAAAAATTGATGAGACTCCGAAAGCCGATATTGTGATTTCCTCCAACGGCGGTTATCCATTGGATCAAAATATTTATCAAGCAGTAAAGGGAATGACTGCAGCAGAGCCTTGCTGTAATCCTGATGGCATTATTATCATGGTTGCAGCCTGTAATGACGGTCATGGAGGAGAGGATTTTTATCGATCCATGGCGGAAGCTTCCTCACCGAGGGAAGTGCTGGATAGTGTGATGAAAATCCCCCGTGGAGAGACAAAACCTGATCAGTGGGAGTATCAAATACTTGCCCGAATTTTAGACCGGTTCACCGTGATTATGGTAACCGATCAATGCGACCCTCAAATGATTAGGGATATGCATATGGATCATGCCTACACCTTGGACGAGGCACTGGAGAAAGCTCTTAAGATAAAAGGACATAATGCGGAGATGACCATCATACCGGACGGTGTTTCTGTGATTGTAAATTAAAAAATTTGTCTGTAATGGTTGGACCGTTATACCAAAAAGAGGAGAGAGGAAGGATAAAGGATGAAGACCTTAGTATGTATTAAACAAGTACCGGGTACGTCGGAAGTTAAGTTGGACGAAAACGGAAACTTAATCCGATCGGGAATTGATTCGAAGATGAACCCCTATGATCTTTATGCCATTGAAAGTGCCTTAAAGATTAAAGAACAAATGGGAGGAGAAATCAGTGTCATGACCATGGGACCTCCCCAAGCCAAGGAAGTAATAAGGGAAGCCTATATGATGGGATTGGATAAAGGATTTCTTCTCACGGATCGTCGTTTTGCAGGGGCAGATGTACTGGCCACATCGTATACATTATCTCAAGGGGCTTATCAAGCCGGGGATTTCGATTTAATCCTTTGCGGAAAACAAACCACTGATGGAGATACAGCTCAGGTAGGTCCTGAGATGGCGGAGTATTTAGGAATTCCCCACGTAGCAAATGTAAAAGCGATTGTGGAGGTTAAAGAGAAATCCATTGTTCTCGAAGTGGAAATGCCCACAACCATTCAAACCGTAGAGGTAACCTTTCCCTGTTTAATCACTGTGGAAAAAGGAATTTACCAGCCGCGGCTGCCATCCTACCGATTAAAGAAAAAGACGAAGTATCAAGAGATTATCGAACTTACACTGGATAATTTTAAAGACAAAAATGAAAAACGATACGGCTTGTCAGGCTCACCTACACAAGTTGAAGAAATATTTCCTCCCGATCAAAACACCACCAGTGAGCGCTGGGAAGGAGAACATCTGGGGACCAGATTATATGATCAGTTGATTGACTTGAAGTTTATCTATAAAAATAAGTAAAGGAGGCCTATCATGGCAAGAATTGTTGTAAACCAAAAGAACATTCAAGATATTGATAAAGCAATTAAAATCTGTCCCTTCGGCGCAATTGAGTGGAATGAGAAAAAACTGGAAGTAGAGATTACCGATGCATGTAAAATGTGTATGATTTGTGTAAACAAAGGACCGGAAGATGCATTTGTACTGGAAGAAGATGAAGTGTTTATTGATAAAAGCCTATGGAAAGGTGTTTCGGTTTATGTTGATCACGACAATGGGGTTATCCACCCGGTAACCTATGAGTTAATCGGTAAAGCCAAGGAGTTAGCGAGTAAAATCAATCATCCTGTATATGCGGTTTTTATCGGATCGGATATTGAGAAACAAGCCGAGGAAATTCTTCATTACGGTGTGGACGAAGTATTTGTCTATGATGATGAGGCGTTTAAAGATTTTAAAATAGAACCCTATACTGCAGCTTTTTCAGATTTCATCGACAAGGTCTCTCCATCTACGGTTTTAGTTGGCGCTACCCCCTTAGGAAGATCCTTAGCCCCAAGAGTTGCTGCCCGATTTAAAACCGGACTTACTGCGGACTGTACGATTCTGGACATGAAAGAAAATACCGACTTGGTTCAAATCCGGCCGGCCTTCGGAGGAAATATCATGGCACAGATTTCCACTCCCAAAAGCCGACCGCAATTTGCCACCGTGAGATACAAAATCATGAACGCACCGGACCGTACAGATGAGCCTGCAGGCAAAATCACGGTTTGCGAATCACCAAAGAACCTGTTCTCAGCAATAACCGTATTATCTTCGAAGGAAAAAGAGGTAGAAGAAGATATCGCAGACGCGGAAGTTATTGTGGTAGCAGGAAGAGCCATCAAAAAAGAAGAAGACTTGGAGATGATCGAGTTACTAGCGAAAGAACTGGGAGGCAAAGTAGCCGTTACCAGACCTCTAATCGAAGCAGGTTGGGGAGATCCTAAAACCCAAATAGGTCTCAGCGGAAGAACCGTTCGACCGAAATTAATTATTACCTGCGGGGTATCGGGTTCCGTGCAATTTAAAGCGGGTATGACGAATTCTGACTATATTTTCGCTATTAACAAGGACCCCAAAGCAGCAATTTTTCAAGTAGCTCATTATGCAATTGTAGGGGACGTTTACGATGTAATACCGGAACTATTAGCGAAGATTAAACAGTCCGAGGAGGTTAAAGCATGAATTTTAAAAAAATAGATCAAAAAGATGTGGATTTTCTGATATCCGTTGTAGGTGAAGAACGAATCTATGTAGGAGAGAGTATCAGTGAAGATTTTGGAAGGGACGAGCTGGTCGGGGTAAAAAGTATGCCCGAAGTTTTAGTCGAGCCTATTTCTACCGAAGAAACATCAAAAATCATGAAATATGCCTATGACAACAATATTCCTGTAACACCCAGGGGACAGGGAACCGGACTTGTGGGAGCATCAATAGCAATATATGGCGGGATTATGATGAACATGAGCCGGATGAATAATATTTTGGAACTTGACGAAGAAAACCTGACAGTGACTGTAGAGCCGGGATTGCTTTTAATGGAGCTTACCAAGTATGTAGAGTCTCATGATTTATTCTATCCGCCGGATCCGGGAGAAAAGAGTGCGACTTTGGCCGGAAACATCAATACCAATGCCGGTGGAATGCGAGCTGTAAAGTACGGTGTTACCCGGGACTATGTACGAGGGATGGAACTGGTATTGCCTAACGGTGAAATAATGGAAGTGGGAGGAAAGATTGTAAAAAACAGCTCAGGTTACGGACTGAAGGATCTGATTGTAGGTTCGGAGGGCACCTTGGCAATTGTTACGAAAGCTACCCTTAGACTGCTTCCTTTGCCGAAAAAGATGATCAGCCTTCTGGTTCCCTTTGACAAGTTGGAAACCGCAATTGAAACTGTACCAAAAATTATTAAATCGAAAAATGTACCTACTGCCATCGAATATATGGTAAAAGACACGATAATGGCTTCGGAAGAGTTTTTAGGAAAAGATTTCCCCGATAAATCCTCTGATGCGTATTTACTTCTTTCCTTTGACGGAAACTCCAAGGAAGAAGTGGAAAATGCTTATGAAGTGGTTGCGGATATTTGTCTTGAGGCAGGTGCCATCGATGTACTGATTTCCGAGACACAGGAGCGACAAGAGTCGATCTGGTCTGCTCGTGGTGCATTCCTGGAGGCGATTAAATCCTCAACTACTGAAATGGATGAGTGTGACGTTGTAGTACCCCGAAACAATATCGCGGAATTTGTGAAGTACTCCAATGAGTTGAAAGACGAGTTTGATATACGGATTAAAAGTTTTGGACATGCTGGCGATGGAAATCTTCATATTTATATTCTGCGGGATGATTTACCTGAGGATATATGGAAGGACAAACTGGACAAGGTATTCCAAAAGTTGTATGATCGAGCGAGAGAGTTAAAAGGCCAGGTATCGGGAGAACATGGGATAGGATTTGCGAAAAAAACCTATTTGGAGGAATCTCTGTCGAAAGATGCCTTTATGATTATGAAAGGCATTAAAAGAACCTTTGATCCCAAGGGGATTTTAAATCCCGGTAAAATCAGTTAAAGTGTAAAGCTCAAAAAACCTTTAAATTAACAAAATTGTTTTTATGGAAGTATTACGATAAAAGGATACTATGATAGAAAATAATGACCTCTCCGATCTGTCGGAGAGGTCATTATTTTGATGATAATCCGTTGATTATGCTCCTTTTTGCTCCTGCTTTTCAATCTTTTCGACAAATTCATCCAGCTCATTCATAACTTCTTTCAGAGCTTTTAATGCTTCCGAAGGGAGAGAATCTATACCGTTTTTCTCTGTTTCTCTGGAATTCACAAACTGAACTCGTTTTTGGAAATTAGCAATAAATTCCCTGCGGTAGGATTTCTCATAAAGGTCCGCATCGAAACCCTCCCATTCCATGATTTCGAAGTTGTTAAATGGTTCCCAGGGTTTGAATTCAGCGGTTTTCTCTACAATCGATTCGATGATTCCGAGAGTATCCTCAGGGCGGACCTTTTTCCCCATGAATTCCCCCGTATTGATGATATAGCAGTCAACACCATCTTTGATCAAAGACTTGAAAAGTTCATAGTCCACATGCAATGGATAAGTTCTGAAAGGGTTGGCATAAGGCTCTGCAACCAACTGGTTGGGATCAACGCCTTTGGCTAAACGTTCCGCTGAAGTTCTGAAGGTTGCCAAGGTGGCTCCCATGACTGATCCCAGTTCCGCACCTTTGATCTTTAAGACCGGAGGGAGTGTGGGATCTTTCATAATCCAAAAGAGTGCGTCCACAGGTTCATCCAGTCTGTCTACACGGTTTTTTGTCCACAGGCGGGATTTAATAGCCCGACCGTTACCGTTGCGGATGTCTTCCGTCACAGGATAAATCTTACCATCGTCATACATAATCGCTCCATTGTTCTGGGTTGTAAGAAGATATTTGTTATCTTCACATCCCATGGGATAATCCGCCGTTTTATCAAAATAGGTGGGTTCCAAAGCAACGGAGGTTTTATTTTCAATATCTACTATAAAAGCATCGTCGTGAAGAATAGTGACGTCATATTTATTATCGTGTTTTGCGTGGGTAATGGTCGATTTTCCTGAACCGGATAACCCGAAGGCGGCAATAGTAAATTTCCCGTCATCCAGATTATAACGCTTCATTCCTCCATGGCATGCTGCATATCCGTTTCTTGCTGCAGTACCCCAGGCAAGAGTTAATGTGCCTTTTTTATATTCTCCGAAATATTTCATCCCTAACAATACGGCACAATTATGTTCCGGGTCGAAGAAGGTAAGTCCGTAAGGGTGATCTGGATGTGACCAGTCAGGATCCGCGAAAATGATAATGTCACCTTCGGGAATGTTTTTGGAGGATTTATACATTTCAGCGTATCTTTCGTTAATATATTGAAAATTTAACAACCAACTATAAAGAATGTTTTCATGATTTTCAGGGATGATCAGATGAGCTTTCATCATAAATTCAGGGTCAAGTCCGACAAGGGCTTCACCGTGAAACATCTTTTGATAACGGGTTCGATAGATGGCTTCCCTTATAAGTCCGGCATAGTCCTGTGCATTGACCCCGGGTTCTCCGATGATTTTTCTTGCAGCGGCACAGCGCCCAAATGCTGTCCCATCATTGAAAAGCAATGCATTGGTGCCTTCCTGTAATCCAAGCTTTTCCGGTTCATACACAGGAATTCCTGTAAGTTCAATGGTTCCGGGACTGTTTTTTGCTAAGTGATGAGCTTGAGATACGGTTTTCACCAACTCCACATTATTTCCGTAGAGGGCGGTCTGAACCGTGACACGAACTTGAGATTTCACCTGATCAAAACCTTTGCGACCATCATACTTGTTTACGGTACTCATAAAAAAGCATCCTCCTTATAATAAGTTCATAGTCAATACAATGACAAATCATATTATAGATGAAAATAATTATATGTGCAAGGTATTTTGAGAAAAAGTATAGCACATATAAGAAAAAGATCCTCATATAATATGCATCGATGAGACAAAGTTTTGTTTTTTCACACAATTAAAGGAATTTTTGTAGAAGAATCCTGAGAAATTGGGTATACTGAGAAAGAATTCCTTTAATAAATACATATTGGAATTGATGAAAAGGGAGGTTCTGTCTGTGATACTTGAACATCTGAAAAATTGCGATGAAATCTTTTGGTCAAATCCGAATAAGATTGAGGCAAAGAAAGGACTCGAAGCCTTCATATTGACAAAAGATGATATTGTTGATGCAGCTAATCGTTTAGAGCGTTTTGCGCCACTGATTCAACGTTATTTCCCTGAAACTGAGGGAGGAATCATCGAGTCACCCATACTACCCCTCGAATACTTGAAACCGGCTCTTGAGAAGGAGTATGGGGTAAAGATCCTCGGGAACTTTTTTGCAAAAGGAGATCACCTGCTCAAAGTTGCCGGGTCGGTAAAGGCAAGAGGAGGTATTTACGAAGTCTTAAAATTCGCGGAAGAGATTGCTTTAAAAAATCACTGGATTCATCCGGATGAATCTTATGAGCGGTTGGGGGACGAGGATTTAAGAAGTAAGTTTTCAAAATATAAAATCGCAGTGGGTTCTACCGGTAATCTGGGACTCAGTATCGGAATTATTTCAGCAACCCTCGGTTTTCAAGTAACTGTTCATATGTCCAAAGATGCGAAGGAATGGAAAAAAACATTACTTAGAAACAAGGGAGTGACCGTTAAAGAATACGATAGTGATTATGGAAAAGCGGTGGAGGAAGGAAGGAAATCTACTGAAGGAGACCCATTCACTCATTTTGTGGATGATGAAAATTCCAAGGATTTATTTCTTGGCTATAGTGTTGCAGCTCTTCGTTTGGAAAACCAATTGATTGAAAAGGGGATCGCGGTGAATAAAAAGCATCCCTTAGTCGTATATCTCCCTTGTGGGGTTGGTGGAGCACCGGGAGGAATTGCTTTCGGCTTAAAGATCCTTTATGGTGACCACGTGGAATGTTATTTTGTGGAACCCACTGAAGCTCCCTGTATGCTCCTGGGATTGGTGACAGGTAAAATGGAACTGGTCCACGTTGAAGACTATGGAATTCCTTTGAAGACTGAAGCCGACGGATTAGCGGTTGGTCGACCTTCGAGAATGGTTTCCCGTTTTTATAACCGGGTCATTGATGGAGGGTATACTCTAAAAGACGGTAAAATGTTTGATCTGCTAAGGATGGTCTATAGAACCGAGGGTATTAAAATTGAGCCATCTGCCGCGTCAGCCCTTTATGGTCCGACCCTGATTAAAGATACAGAGAGGACAACCCATTTGGCATGGCTCACCGGGGGATCAATGATCCCTGATGAAGAGTTTGAGAAGATGTTGGAACTGTAAAATTTGCTGTTAGACTGTTAACATGGGACTGAGTTGGGTATAGTAAGGTTTAAGCCGTTATAATTTTAATAAATAATAGTGATTGAAAGGAGGACAATTTATGGAAGCATTAGTATACAGTTTTTTTGCAGGGATCTCCACGGTGCTGGGCGTTTTTATTTTGATGGTATTTGGAAAGCCCAGTGACAAGGTTCTTGCTTCTCTATTAGGCTTCGCAGGCGGTATTATGTTGGCTGTTTCTGTGTTTGAACTGATGCCCGAAGCGGTAGAACTGGGATCGATGACCAGCGCAATTATTGGATTTGTTTTAGGAGCCTTGATGATGTATGGATTGGATAAGGTGGTCCCTCACTCTCATATGTCGGAGCCTGATGATCTGGTCATTGAGAATCCTGAAAAAATGAAGGAAATGGAAAATCCGATTTTAAGAACAGGGTATTTGATTTTATTTGGAATTGCACTTCACAATCTCCCTGAAGGGTTGGCAATCGGTGCGGGATTGGAATCAAGTCCTGAATTGGGTCTATTCATCGCCATCGCCATCGCCCTTCATAATATTCCTGAAGGATTAGCAATTGCCGGGCCCTTAAAAGCCGGAGGCGTCACCACAGGAAAACTTCTTTTATTTACTTTAATTGCAGGATTAATGACACCTCTTGGTGCAGGAATCGGATTGATTTTCTTTAATATCTCACCGATTTTTGTGGGAGGGTCGCTTGCATTCGCTGCAGGAGCTATGGTGTATATTACTAATGACGAGTTGGTCGTTCAGGCAAACCACTTAAATGCTCACATGGGGAATGCAGGAATGATTATCGGTCTATTGGTTGGATTTGCAATATTGTAAATTAGACGCTAAAATGATACTGCAAAAAAAGCTGGAAAATTTAATGTAAATTAAGATGCATCAAGGAAATTAACCGATGAGAGTTAACTCTCATCGGTTTTTAATTGATCCCGATCATTAAAAAAGCTTTTATAACCAAGTTGAACAAAAAGTATAACAGTTAGAGAGACACTTCCTAATATACCGAGCATGATTGCAATTTGATAGGCGATGGCTGTGATGGGAGAAACGCCTGAAAGAATTTGCCCGGTCATCATTCCGGGAAGGAAAACAATGCCCATTCCCACCATCGAGTTTACTGTAGGGAGAATGGCAGCATCAAAGGCCTGATCTACGATCTCCTTTGCTGCTTTTTTGGGAGTTGCCCCAAGCATTAATGCGCCTTCCACTAAACTTTTCTGTTCCCGCATTCCATCGGTTAAACGACTGACGCCCAGCGAGACCCCTGTCATGGAGTTTCCGATCAGCATTCCTGCAATCGGAATCACATATTGAGGGTCATACCAAGGGCTGATCTGCACGACCACGAAAAGGAAAAAAAGGATGCTGACCAGAGTGCCGCTGATCATGGAGACAGCCACAATTCTCTTTAGATCCTTTCCCAGAGGATTCTTGGTACGTTGACGGATATTATAAATTGCGAAGGTTTGCATAATAATCAGTACCAAAACAGTCAAAAACGGGTTCATGGTTTCAAAAAGGTATACAAGAACATACCCTACAAGGATTAACTGAAGAGTCATTCGTATGCTGGAAATCAAAACCTCTTTCTCCCTGGGGATGCCCTTAGCTCTGAGAATCATGATAAGTATGATTATAAATACATAGGCAAAAGCCACTTGATAGATCCCCAGATCAATGATTCCATTCATAGGCTTTACCTCCTTTGATTTCAATTATCCGGTCACCGAACTTTTTTGCAAGATCTTTGCCATGGGTGATCATGATCAAGGTTTTATGATTCTTTTTTACATACTCCACTACATGGCGAATGATAAAATCCTCGGTTTCATCATCCAATGCCGAGGAAGGTTCATCCAGCAGAAGAACTTCAGGGTTCATTAAAAGTACTCTTGCCAGGGCTACGCGCTGCTTTTCTCCACCGGACAGGTTCTCGGCATCATCATCCAAGGCTTTTTGAAGATTAACTGAAGACATGATGTTTTTCAGGGTAGAATGATCCGGCAGTTCTCCTTCGGCCATCTCCAGCCCTTTTATGAGATTATCCTTAACTGAACCGTGGAAAATCACCGGTGTCTGGGGAAGCATGATGACTTTTCTTCGCAAGTCCACCGGATCCAAATCCTGTAAATCATCTCCCCTGTAGAGAATTGAACCTTTATCGGGAGAAAGGAGATGATTAAGCATTTTCAGCAATGTAGTTTTTCCACTTCCGCTTTCTCCGATAATACAGGTCACCTTCCTTTCTTCAATCTCAAGATCTTCGATCTCTAATATGCTCTTATAGCGTAGATGTTTAATGGTAATCATATAGTGTTCCTCCTCAATCAGTTAATTTCATTAAAAAGTTCCTTTGCTTTTCGGCGGGCTTCATGAAGAATTTCAGTCCCTTTTTCAGTAGTTTGATAATACTTCCGAATTTTGCCGTCGATTATTTTTTCCTCTTTAACCAGCATGCCGTCACTTTCTAATCGATGCAGAAGAGGGTACAGTGTTCCTGGACTTATATCATATCCGTGATTTTTCAGCTCTTCGATCATCCAGGAGCCGTAAAATGCTTTGCAATTGCCGTGATAAAGAATGTGGATCTGGATAAAACCAAGGAAAAACTTACGAAGTATTGGATCGGTCATTCTCATTCCTCCTTATATTCATCTGGTATACATAACCGATATCTAAATCCGATATCGATAAGTGTAGTCTATATAAGCCTTCAAACACAGTCAAGGGAAAACGAAAAAAATAAGTAAAATTTCTCTTGATTATCCCTGAAGAATTCAGTAAAATAAGGATAGATTGAATAAGGGACATTAACTCAGTTGGGAGAGTGTTAGCTCGACAAGCTAAAAGTCACAGGTTCAAGTCCTGTATGTCCCACCAATTTGAATTTCCATGGCTTCTGACCAAAGATCGGGTCGGAGGTCATTTTTATTGTCCGTTTCTATGATATAATGGTGCAAATCACAAGAAAAGGAAAGGGGAAAATAACGTGAAGCGACGATTGAAAAAAGGCCGGATTCAGGGGACCGTGAAAGGGACCAGGAGAAGAAAAGCAGTAATTGGAATAGGTGTTATGATTTTAACCGTGATTGTCATTCTATTGATCGTATTATCAGCATTGCGGATCAGTTCGTTGCCAGGCGTGGGCAGGGAACTGGCAGAAAAAGCTGGAGTTGCTTATCCGGCAGTGATTGCACATAGAGGCTTATCCCACAATGCTCCGGAATCAACTGAACATGCCTATCGTTTGGCGAGGGAGTTTGAAGTCGATTATCTTGAGGCCGACGTTCAACGAACAAGTGATGGGTATCTTGTCGTCTACCATGATGACAGGGTTACTTCAGAAAAGACTGATGTTCAAAATCATTTTCCCGATCGTGAAGGAGATCCTTTAAGTTCGTTTACATTGGAGGAGTTACAGCAATTGGACATAGGCAGCTGGTTTAATGAAAAGTACCCCGATCGTTCCCGATCTTTTTATAAGGGAGCAGGAATTCTTACATTAAAAGATCTTATCGGTTTAGTAATAGGCTTTGAAAAAACAGGATTATACCTGGAAACGAAATCACCGGAAAGTCAGCCGGGAATTGAAGAGGATTTGATAAATGTACTGGAGGAATCAGGATACAACGGAAGTTTGGTTTTTCAATCTTTTTCCCTGGACAGCTTAAAAAGATTGAGAGAACTAAGACCTGAAATACCCAGGGTCTTGTTAATCCGTGAAGAAACAGCAAAGGAAAGAGGCTTCAATTCCATTGTAGATGAAGCAAAGTATTTTGTAGACGGAATTGGACCTGTAGGACACCTGGCTTACCCAAAACATACGGGGTATGCTCATCGCGAGGGTCTTTTTGTTCACCATTATACAGTTAACGATGCATGGATGATGCAGTTGTTTCATTTCTTCGGTTCTGACGGATTTTTTACTGACCGGGGAGATCTTGCCGTAGAGCTGTTAAAAAACCGTTAAAAATAAAAGTTACTATTAGCACTAGGTACTAATATATGATATAATCAATCTTAATGAGCAGGATGATTCTAAAATCAGAAAGGTTGATGAAAATGAATATAACGGAATGGAAAATCGGGAACAGAACTGTCCCATATCCCATTGTCCAAGGTGCCATGGGCGTAGGGGTATCCCTTTCCAGTCTTGCGGCGAGTGTTGCAAATGCAGGAGGGATAGGAATGATCTCCGGTGTGCAAATCGGCTTTGATGAGCCGGACTTCGAACAAAACCCAATGGAGGCCAATATTCGGGCATTAAGAAAGCATATTCGTCTAGCAAAAGAACTAAGCAAAGGTGGAGTAATCGGTGTGAATCTGCTGGTGGCTATCAGAAATTATAAAGAAATGGTCAAAGCGGCTGTTGATGAAAAAGTGGATCTGATTGTTTCCGGTGCAGGTCTGCCGAAGGACCTCCCAAAATTGGTGGAGGGATCAGACACTCTAATTGCTCCAATCGTGTCTTCAGGAAAGGGAGCAGGCTTGATTGCCAAAATGTGGGATCGTCGCTATGGAAGACTTCCAGATGCCGTTGTTGTTGAAGGACCCGAAGCGGGAGGGCATTTGGGCTTCAATAAAGATGAGTTGTCAGGTCCAGGGCTCCCCTCGATTTATGATTTAATCGAGGAGGTTAAGAAGGCCTTGATCCCCTTTGAAGAGAAGATAAAAAAAGAAATTCCTGTTATCGCAGCAGGCGGAATTTTTGACGGGAAGGAATCGGCGGAAGCATTAAAGCGAGGAGCAGCAGCTGTACAAATCGGATCCCGGTTCGTTGGAACCTATGAATGTGACGCACATCCAAACTTTAAGAATGCTTATATCGATGCAAAAAAAGAAGACATTGAACTGGTAATCAGCCCTGTGGGAATGCCGGGAAGAGCAGTGAAGAATCCACTGACAGAGCAATTAAAAACAGGGAGAGTTGCGGTGGAACGATGCTATAACTGTTTGATTCCCTGTGATCCTAAAGAGACCCCCTATTGCATTTCCGACGCTTTGATCCGGTCGGTGAAAGGGGACGTGGAAAAAGGATTGATCTTTGCCGGAAGCAATGCATATCGGGTCGAGAAGATCCAATCGGTGAAAGAAGTATTTGATGAACTGATCAAAGAGTTAATGGAAGCATAAATAATACCCTCCTTCAAAATGAAGGAGGGTATTATATTTGAGATTGAATTTTCAAGATTTGATAAATATTTCTTTCACAGAGTTATGGAAGAGACGAGCTGATCTATGATATCATTATAGTAAGAGGAGGGATAGAATGAAATATGAGTTCAAAGGAACACCTGAATTTGCCAAATTGATGGATGAAAATGACAAGCTGAAGAACTTCAGAAAACGATTTCATGTCAAAGAGAACGAAATTTACATGGATGGAAATTCTCTAGGCCTCAGCTCTGAGGATGCCCACAAAAGCGTTCATCAGGTCTTAAAGCACTGGAAAGATGAGGGAATTAAGCTTTGGGGAATGAAGGACGGAAAGTATTTTCATTATCCTCAAATGATTAGTGAGAGAATGGCAAAGCTGATTAACGCAAGCAAGGAAGAAGTTATTGTGATGGGTTCAATTACGACAAACCTGCATCAAGCTCTTGCGACCCTCTATCAGCCAACAAAGGAACGCTACAAGATCATTGTTGATGAACTCAATTTTCCGACAGACATCTATGCGGTAAAGAGCATCTTAAAATTAAAGGGCTTCAATGTTGACGATGCCATGGTGACAATTAGAAGTGACGACGGCAGAACGATTGACGAAGAAGACGTGATCCAGGAAATGAAGGATGATGTGGCATTGATTCTTCTACCTTCGGTGTTATACCGCAGCTCTCAACTTTTAAACATGGAGAGGATTACTGAAATCGCCCATCAAAAAGGAATTATAGTTGGGTGGGATTTGGCCCATTCCATCGGTGCAATTCCCCACAACTTTGAAAAACTTCAACCGGATTTTGCAGTCTGGTGTACCTATAAGTATCTGAATGGAGGGCCAGGTTCAGTAGGTGGTCTGTATATGAACAAACGGCATTTAGGCAAAGAATCAGGCTTAGCAGGATGGTTTGGAAATCGCGATGAGGATCAGTTCCAGCTGAGACATGATTTTGTTCAGGCAGAGGATGTTTCCGGATATCTTCAGGGCAGTCCCCACATGCTTTCAATTGCACCACTTGAGGGAAGTCTGCAAATTTTTGAGGAAGCGGGAATGAAACAGATCCGTGAGAAATCCCTGATAATTACCGCCTATCTGATGTATCTCATCGAAAGTCGTTTGGAATCCCTGGGATACTCAATTGGCAATCCCCGCGAAAACCATCGTCGTGGGGGTCATGTCTGTTTGGAGCATGAGGAAGCTTATCGGATCAGCCAAGCCCTCAGGGATCACTGCGTAGTGCCTGATTATCGCGAACCTAATGTGATTCGACTTGCCCCGACAGCTCTTTATAACACTTATGAAGAAGTCTACCGTCTTGTGGAGACCCTGGAGAAGATCATTAAAGATGAGATTTACAAAGACTATTCCAATGAACGGAGGACCGTTCTCTAAAGAAGAATACCAAAAAGTAAAAGAAGTCCAAACCTTTAAGGCTGGACTTCTTTTTCGTTAATCTCTTTTACTTTACTTAGGAAGCATGATCATAGCTTCGCCGTCCAAAAGAATTTTTCCATCCTGATTTTTACAGAGGGTTTCAAGAATAAATATATTCTTTTCTTCCTTGATTTCTTTGACGGTGACGATTGTAGTAACCGTGTCACCGATATAGACAGGTCGCTTGAAGTTAAAGGTCTGACTTAAGTAAATACTTCCATATCCGGGAAGCTGGGTTCCCAGAACCTTTGAAACCAATCCTGCTGAAAGCATTCCGTGGGCAATTGGCCGTTTGAACATTGTGTTTTTGGCATACTCCTCATCCAAATGAACCGGGTTTCGGTCTCCTGTCACTTCGGAAAACTTGAGTACATCATCCCTGGTAATATGTTTGACATCTGTGGCATTGTCCCCTACTTGAATAGGTTCAGAAATATGATCTTGTGCAGACATGGACATCCCTCCTCGAATTGTTAAAACATTATCAATATCTTACAGTTCCATCATACCTTGATTATATAAAAAAATCAAGGAGATTTATAGAGGAAGTTGGGTATACAAAATAAAACAGGAAAAGGAGGAAATTGATTCTATGGAAAAAGAACTTGTCTGGTATTATTCCTACGGTTCAAATCTTCACCGAAGCCGCTTTCTCTGTTATATTAATGGAGGTACCCCGGAAGGTTCTTTGCGATCTGAAAAAGGATGCAAAGACGGAAATCAGCCCATAAAAGATCGGGGGAAAACCCTTCGACGGGAAATACATTTCTCCGGGAAATCCTCGCGATGGAATCATAAAGGTGTGGCAGCGATCAGTCCCATTGAGGACAGCACAGCGTTGACCTATGGACGAATGTATCTCATAACCCTCGATCAGTTTATTGACGTGGTCAAGCAGGAAAATCATATAGGCACAGAAGAGGAGTTAGCAATTGCTTTTCCTAATGAAAAGACACCTGAGAGTATAGTATTTCCTGAACACCGTTATGGAAAGCTATTATATCTTGGTGAGGATGAAGGATATCCAATTTATTCATTTACAATTATCGAGGATTTTTATGAGGCGGAAATCGTACCGCCGGATCCTTCATATATCCGCGTAATCCAGAAAGGGCTCGAGGAAGCACATCGATTTTCTTTGTGGGAATCGGAAAAGTACTTCATTCAGCTTCAGGGAATAAAGGGTTTTTATCAACGGGAAGCCATAAGAAAAATTATAAGGGGAGAAGTCAATGAATAATCGAAAAAATGAATACGGAATTTTGCCGATAAAAGAGCAATATGAAATTATCGATGATTTATTGGAACATCGCTTAAAGAATTTACTGCCACAGCTGATGGGAAAAACGGGCGTTGATCTTTGGGTTGTTCCTTCCAGGGAATATAATGAAGACCCTGTCTTTAAAACCTTGGTTCCTTCGCTTCAAAAAACTGCATCAAGATTATCGATTTTAGTATTCTATTATAATGGAAAATCTGTTGAATGCTATAGTATTTTCGGACCCAATCAACGACTGGACCGTTTATATAAAGGAATCTGGGATCGAAACAAAGAAGATCAATGGCAATGTCTAAAATCACTCGTTGAGAAGATTCAACCTGAGAAGATCGGGATTAATTACTCGGAAAAACATGGTATTACCGACGGAATTACCCGATCTTTGTTTGAAAAAGTCATGACCACAATCGGCACTGATGATCAAACGAAGATCGTCAGTGCAGAAGATCTTGGCAGGTTATGGTTGGAGACCAGAACAGAGAAGGAAATTGAGCTTTACCCAAAAGTTTATCGTGTGGCAACATCCATCATAGAAAGAGCATTTTCCAGGGAGACAATCGCACCGGGAGAAACGACAACTGATGATGTCCAGTGGTGGATGCATGAAATAATCGATGATCTTGGTCTTGAAGCTTGGTTCAGCCCTGATGTAACCCTGCAAAGAAAAGGTGATTCCCGTTTCCGTATTTTTAATGAAACCATAGAGGGGGGAGATCTCCTTCACTGTGATATAGGGATTGAATACCTTACTTTGTGCACGGATACTCAACGGATGGCCTATGTTCTGAAGCCAGGAGAGAAAGAAGTTCCGAAGGATCTTAAAAATGGATTTGAGAAAGCAAAGGAATTTCAGGATATAGTTGCAGGGGAGTTCAAGGAAGGAAAAACCGGTAATGAAATTCTCAATCAATCCAGAATAAAAGGAAAAAAAAGGGGATTGGAGCCCACTCTCTACACCCACCCGATCGGACTTCACGGTCATGGGATCGGAATGAATGTGGGGCTGTTTGAAGAGCAGGAATTTGTGAAAAACTCAGGAGAGCACCCTTTAAGTGATCGAACCTGCTATGCTCTGGAATTGAACATCCGTACGAGGATTAAAGCATGGGACGATCAAGAGGTGCATTTTATGCTGGAAGAAACCACAGGGTACTACAATGGAAAGCTGCATTATCTCCCAAGCAGACAGGAAAGACTTATAGTTGTCAAATGATAATAATTTTTAATTTTAATGGATAATTTCAAAATAATGGGGTAGAAAAGAATAGGAGGTGGGACCAATGACCGAGTATTTACGAATGTACCTTATTGTCCTTCTATCTTTTGTAATTATTGATTTATTTTGGCTGGGTATTGTAGCAAAAAAACTGTACCGGAAATACATAGGCTTTCTTATGCGCGATAAAGTATATTGGCCTGCGGCAATCATTTTTTATCTATTGTTTATCGGTGGGATTTTATTTTTCGCAGTTCTGCCGGGAATTGAACGAAGCAGCATTCTCTATGGAACCCTGTCAGGAGGATTTTTCGGCTTCATAAGTTATGCAACTTATGATTTAACCAACCTTGCAACTCTTAAAGGATGGCCGAAAACCATTACTGTCATTGATTTAACCTGGGGGACACTCTTAACGGGAGGAACCTCAGCACTAAGCCTATGGATGATACAACTGCTTGCTTAAATTGATCAACAAAAAATTTGAGAGAAAAAGGTGAGAAGAATGAAGAAAAAAGAAATCAATGGGAAAGATTTTTTCACAATCTTTCGTCACGGAGCAATGGAAGTCATTCGTAACAAAGAGCATTTAAATCGTATTAATGTTTTTCCTGTGGCGGATGGTGATACGGGGAATAACCTTGCCCTTACATTGAACTCTGTACTAAGCTATACAAAAGTGGTGGATTCCTTTTCCGACACGGTAAATTCCATGGCTGAGGCCTCAATTTATGGTGCCCGGGGAAATTCCGGTGTTATTTTCGCACAATATATTTCCGGTATAGCCATTGCAAGTGAAGGAAAAGAAAAGATGTCCCTAAAGGATTTTATTGAGGCTGTGAAGAAAGCGGCTGAGGGAATTTACGATTCGTTATCTGCTCCTGTAGAGGGTACTATGCTTACGGTAATGAAGGGCTGGGCCTACTATTTATCAAATCATAGAGAGCGGTTCCAACATGTAGAGGATCTTTTTCTTCAATCCATCGATGAAGCAAATATTATGTTGCAGAACACACCGGAGCAGCTTGCGATACTAAAAGAGCATAATGTTGTAGATTCCGGAGCAAAGGGCTTTGTGTATTATTTGGAAGGAATTATTAAATATTTTAAGGGGGAAGTTCTGGAGGATGTTGGGGATCATTTTGAGGTGGCCTTTGAAACCGCTGATATCGAACAATCCCATGGAAACCTCAATTATCGCTTTTGCACAGAGTGTTTGATTAAGGGGAATCCCGACAAAGATTCAATAAAAGCAGCAATCAATGATTTGGGAGATTCGATAATTGTTGCAGGAAGTACCACTTTGAAACATGTTCATATTCATACCAATGATGTATCCGCCTTTTTTAAGAAGGTGGCTCCCTTTGGAGTTCTTGAACGTCCGAAAGTTGAGGATATGGTCTTGCAGGAGCAGTTGAAGGGGAAACAGAAGAAAGTTGCAATATTAACTGACTCCATCGGAGATTTTCCTTTAAACCTCAGAGAAAAGTATGATATCCATGTGCTTCCTGTAAATCTTTTTGTAGGAGAAAATCACTATTTGGATAAGTTAACCGTGGATCCCTACGAGTTTTACGAAACCATTAAACATTCTCCGATTTATCCTAACAGTTCTCAGCCTAACGATTTTCAGGTTAAACAGAAGCTGGATTTCTTAAAGGATCATTATAAAAGTGTAATTGCGGTTATGGTTTCAAAGCAATTAAGCGGAACCTATGAAAGTGTCCGTAAATATGGTGATAAACTGAAGGAGAATGGATATCCCATTGAAGTGATTGACTCCAGATTAAACTCCGCAGCCCAAGGTTTGCTTGTAGTGAGGCTGGGAGAGGCATTAAGTGACGGCGCAGATTTAGAGGAACTGGTCAAGATTACGGAAGAATGGATTCCCAGAACGGAAATCTATGTTGCTTTAGATACCTTTGCCAATTCATTAAAGAGTGGGCGGGTCCCGAAGGTTGTCGGTCAGATCGGCACACTTTTTAAACTGAGACCCATCATCTCTCTTGATAAAGAAGGAAAAGGAACTGCTTTTTCCATTGCATTGACGAGAAAAGCCTTAATGAATAAAATTAAAAAGATGATGGCAGAAAAGCACAACGAGAAACCGGTGATCGAATACTCAGTAGTTTTCTCCAAGGATAGGAAAGACGCTGAGAATTTTGCAAAAGAACTGCAAGATATAGTTGGAAAGCCGCCGAAATACTTGACTGAAGTTTCATCAGTAACTGCGCTTCATGTTGGCGAAGGAGCAATTGCCGTGGGCTTGGTTCGATAAAAGGGGGAGAAAAATGGAACAGATTATATACGAGTCAATCCTGCTGCTATTCGTCTATTACCTGATATTTTTCATCGTAGGAACATTGATCAAAAACAACTCAATTGTGGATATCGGATGGGGTATCGGATTTGTAATTGTGGCATGGTATACTACTGTCAGGACAGGAAATTTTGGAGGAGCCAATCTGCTTGTGACTCTATTGATCAGCATTTGGGGACTTCGGTTGTTCTATCATATTATTCGCAGAAATTTGGGTAAACCGGAAGATTTCCGCTATGCGAAATGGCGGAAGGAGTGGGGCAAATGGCATATTCCCAGAGCCTTCCTTCAGGTGTATATTCTCCAGGGATTCTTTCTTTATCTGATTGCATTGCCCATTATTCTATTAAATCGTGGAGAGGTTGCATCCATCAGCCTGTTGGGAATCATTGGACTTGTTGTATGGATTATTGGGTTTTTCTTTGAAAGTGTTGGAGACCATCAGTTGAAAAAATACAAGGAAAATCCTGAAAATAAAGGAAAAATCATGCGTTACGGATTATGGAAATATACTCGGCATCCCAACTATTTTGGCGAGGCGACAATGTGGTGGGGTCTTGCATTGATTGCACTGGGCGGAGGAGTATCCCTAATGGTTCTGATCAGCCCTCTTCTAATCACCTGCCTGGTTCGCTTTGTTTCAGGTGTACCGATGCTGGAGAAGAGCTTCAAGGACCGACCGGGATTTAAAGAGTATCAAGAGGCAACCAATGCATTTATTCCATGGTTTCCGAAAAAGAAATAAAGAGATAAACGTATAGATAGGGAGCGTGTCTGAGTGGTAACGAAAAAACGTGGTCTTCATTATGAAAGAAAGTCAAACTGGGGGATTTTTTATCTGGCAACCCTTTTGGTGTTTCTCAATTTTTGGTCCAGTGTTACTACCATCCCACTCTATGTAGGATTTTTGGGAGGGAGGGATTTCCATGCAGGAATTCAGGGAACCCTCTTTTTCTTTGGTGCAGTGGTTTTCCGTTTTTACCTGGGACCTTTATCGGACCGAAAGGGTAGAAAACTGATTCTTCTCGTGGGTGCCTTTGCCTTTGCAACTACTCCACTGCTATTACTAGTTTTCCAGACAGTGAACAGTGTGATTCTCCTGAGGCTTTATCAAGCTGTTGGACTTGCCGCGTATTTTGCTGCCGGTCCGGCTTTTGTTGGTGATGCAGCTCCTTTCCAAAGACTGGGAACCTATATGGGGATCTATCGACTGATTGTTGCGGTGGGTCTGCTTGTTGGACCCGCTTTAGCTCTTGAAATAATAGGAAGGGTGGGTTATGACGCCTGGTTTTGGACGAGCTTTGTGCTGGGGTCATTAGCGTTCTTATTACTCCTCGTCATTGATTCACCGGAGCCGGGGAAAGTCAGTGATGACAACCTTATTCATTCAGGAAAGAACATTCTGAAGGATGGAGAAAATCGTGAAATTTATATGGCCATTGCATTGTTTTCCATCTGCTCCGGAATCGTTTTTACTTTTGTCCCGGTATTCCTCGAGTCAGTTGTAGGGATGGAAAATCCGGGGATTTTCTTTACAGTCTATTCTTTAGCAGGAATTGTAGCCAGCATTACGGTGGGAGCACTTTTGGATCGACTGTCACCACGGCGAATGATGATGACTTTGGGAGTCGGTTATGGATTGGGGCTGGTATTTATTTATCCTCTATCAGAATTTTTCCCCGGCATTCTTTTGGCGGCAGTGGTTATGGGTGCAGGTTTTTCGGGGACGATGGTGGGTCTAACCACCAGTCTTATAAAACGGATTGAGAAGGAACGGAGGGGAGTTGCTGTCTCATTGCAGGAAAACACGATCGATGTGTTTATGGCCGCCGGATCCTTCGTTTTCCCGGCAATGATTTCATTGATGGGGTATGGTGTCAGCTTTAGTGCAATCGGAATATTTCTTATGGGTATGATGGGATTATCGGTTTTGCAGAGGAGAAAAAAACAAAAGTTCAATCATCAAACAGAAGATCTATAAATAAGCAACAGCCAAAAAAAAGACAAAAACGGAAAAAAATCCGGGGTGAAACTCCCGGATTTTTTATGTTCGTCTCGAATTAAAGTTGCTGGGGAGAGTCTACAGGACAAACATTTGCACATGCTCCACAGTCAATACAAGCTTCTTCGTCGATTACATAAACTTCGTCTCCCTGTGTAATGCAATCTACCGGACATTCTGGTTCACATGCTCCACAATTAATACAGGTATCGTCGATTCTATAAGCCATATGATCGCCTCCTATGAGTTATTTTGTAGTACAAAGCTATTATATCAATTTTTTTAAAAAGATCTCAATGTGATGCAACAAAAAAGGATGAGATTTCGTATAAATATAATGAGAATCATTATAAATCAATAGTTATACAATTGTCTTAATTGACACATAATTTATAGTAGTGTAATATATTTGATATATATAAAAAAATTATTACTGAGGAGGAGCGGGATTTGGAAATTATTCGCGTGGAAAATTTACACAAAAAGTTTACCTTAAAAAGTAAAATTTTAGAGATCCCTACTGGTTTAGTTCACGCTGTTAATGGAGTTGATTTCAGTATTGATAAAGGGAAAACCTTAGGCCTGGTCGGCGAGTCCGGCAGTGGAAAATCCACAACGGGACGATTATTGTTACGTTTGTTACAACCAACAGAAGGCAGGGTTTACCTGGAAGGCAGAGACATCAGCGAGATTAAAAACCGTGAATTCCGAAAAATTCGCAAGGACATCCAGATGGTCTTTCAAAATCCCTATGCGGTTCTCGATTATAAGATGACCATTGAAGATATCCTCACTCAGCCTCTTCATATTCATAAAATCGTTCATCCATTGGAGTATAGCAAGGAAGTTGAACGACTTTTGAGAATTGTCGGACTGTCAAAAAAAGATCGAAAAAAATTTCCCCATGAATTTTCAGGAGGACAAAGACAAAGAATCGGAATTGCCAGAGCATTATCCACTAAGCCTAAGTTTGTAGTGTGTGATGAGCCTGTTTCCGCTTTGGATGTTTCTGTGCAATCACAAATTATTAATTTATTGAAGGAGCTTCAGGAGGAATTTCATCTTTCCTACCTGTTTATTGCCCATGGCCTGAATGTTATAAAACATGTGAGTGACCAGGTGGCTGTCATGTATCTCGGAAAAATTGTTGAGAAGGGTGATGTGGAAGCCATTTTCCAACGACCGAAGCACCCTTATACGATTGCTTTGATGTCCGCATCCCCAATTCCCGATCCTGAAGCAAAAAGAGAACGAACCCATTTAAAAAAGGAAATCCCCAGTGCCCTTGAAATACCTTCGGGGTGTTCATTCCATAACCGGTGTCCAAAAAAAATGGATATTTGCGAAAGAGTAACGCCAAAACTGATAGGAGAAGGAGACTATCAAGTTGCATGTCACCTTGTTGAAGGAGTTGCTTCCCATGGTTCATCGGCTTAAACGGATCAATTATCCCTTGCTTGTAGGAGGAGTTCTCCTCCTTTTTGTCATGTTTGCATATTTTTTCCCTCATTTGCTAACGGATATGGATCCCAACGTTGAGGAAGCGGCAAAGTACATAGAGGTAAGACGGGGCGGAGAGCTCGTTGAGGAATACTCAACCCGTCCCTTCCCACCCAATGAGGAAAACCGTTTTGGGAGTGATGAAGCGGGACGGGATCTTTACAGCCGTTTAATCTACGGAACGAGAAACACCTTGAGGGTGGCATTCTCGGTGGTGTTGTTTCGGATGCTTATTGCAATGCCCATGGGGATCATGGCGGGAATGGGAGTGAAAACAGCATCCATTGTGATTAATACCTTTAATACCCTTTTTACGGCAATCCCGAAACTTTTAATTTCCTTTGTTATTTTAAATGTGGCCTATTTCAGGAACCTGGAGATGCAGCATTCCATTTGGGCCTTTGCCATTGTCTTAACCGTGGTTGGGTGGTCAAAAGTGGCTGCATTAATTGAGGATCAGACATCGAGGATCATGCAGGAAGACTTTATCGAAGGTGAAATTGCTGCGGGGAAAAGCTACCGTCAAATCGGATCCCAGAATCTTATGCCTCATTTGATACCCCATGTGGTCAGCTATACATTTATGGAAATCGGAATGGTTCTGTTTTTATTGGCCCAGCTTGCAGTTTTAACGGTGTTTGTAGGACCGAGAAGGATTGCTTTGGCGGAATCCTTTTCTGCCGGATTTGAAATGGCCTTTGAACCTGAATGGGGCAGTATGCTGGCCCGGGCTCCCATCATCATTCGCTCATTTCATGATCGGATGTGGTTGATTATCTACCCTGCTCTTACTTTTTTCCTTGCAATTACAGGGTTTAATCTGACGGGAGAAGGGTTGAGAATCGAGTTTCAAAAGCGGAGTTCAAGAGTTGTCAGTTTCATTCGACAAGGGTTTTTCTTTTTCTCACCCAGGATTTATATCGAACAGTGGAAGAATCTTAAAACCTATTGGAGAGCTGTTGGGGTAAAAACTCTTGGACTGGTGGCGGTGCTGCTCTTTTTCTTCTTCCCTCCGGAACCCAGCATGGTACAATTTAATACTGAAAAGGCATTTGAACATTTGGAAGTATTGACTGATGAGTCTTTGGAAGGCAGAGTGATCGGTTTTGAAGGCGGTCGCAGAAGCGGAGACTATATTATTCATACACTTCAGGACTATGGACTTGAGCCTTGGCAGGGAAATTATTATCATGAATTTCCTTCAATGGACCCGGGAAACACCGGCTATTTTGAGAGGCTGGTGGTGGAGAAGGCAACTTTGGTTCTGGAAAAGAACGGAATAAAGGAGACCTTTCATGTTAATGAGGATTTCTTCCTTCCCCATTTAGCAAAATCCATTTCTTTAGACCTGTATGAAGGGAATGTTCCTGAAGATGGATATACCTTTGAGGGAAGAACCATCACCTATGAGGAGGATCATATCGAAATCGGCTTAGAGCCCCATATTGATCCGATCCCTCTGATTAAAGCTCAGGGTAGACAGGAAGTAAGTAGATACTTTTATGTACAGGGACAGAGCTTTGGAGGAAGCAGCCCGACGGAGTTGGGATTTCCTACGATCAATGCTCCTGCAGGGGTGCCGTACCGCTTGGGGATTATTTATACTGATGAATTTGATGATCGTATAATCAATACCTACAGCCACACCAATACCCATATCATCCCCTTTGGGGAACTTCGGGAGAAACTGGAGAATGCGGACATCCATATTACTCTACATTTAGACCCGCCCAAAGCTCCGGACTATCCGGGAAGAAATATTATGGGCTTTCTGCCGGGACGAAACTGGGAGAATGAAGGACCCAGGGATCTCGTGATTATAGGGGCACCCTACGACGGGTTTTATACCGGTGGAAGAGAGGGCTTCAACCCTGCCTTGTCTGCAACGGCGGCAGCCACTAGTCTTGAATTGGCAAGAGCCCTTTCAGAGCTTGATGAGCCTTTGGAAAAAAGCATCATGTTCATCTTCTTCGATGGAGAACAGAGTGAGTTTCCCTTCAGACTGCGCGGGTCTTTTCAGTATAACAGAAGTAGAGGCCGGTTTGAACAGGCAGATTTCCCATATACCTATATCGAGGTGGGTTATACGGGTAATAATCAAGTGAATCGAATGGATATTAATTTCGTTAATGGAAAAGGACCGGGTAGGGAGAGTTATTTTGCCAGAGATGAACTGCTAAAGCGTTTGAACGATTTGAATGTTGATTATCGAATGTTTTATGACAATCGACGGATGACGAACTACTCCCTTTACAGCGTTAGCATTAACTCCGAGTTTTCCATGCGTTTCGGTGGTATGTACTTTCCCTTTATGAACCTAAGAGAGGATACCATCGATGAAGTGAATGAGGATTATATGAAAGATCTCGGCCAGATTATTTTGGATACCGTCACACTGAATCCCCTGTTTAATGGGGAAGGCATGTAAAGGAGGTTGCTATGAAAACTGAATTTGCAGTAAACTTAGGAAAAAAAATTTTCTATCAGGCCATAGTTCTGGTCATGATTCTAGTGATTATTCTTATTGCCTCCGGAATTCCTACGGACTTCAACGTCTATTATGAGTACGGACAGTATCACTGGTCTATGAGTCTGGAAGAGGTCAGATTAAATATATTCCAACATTTTCAAGGGTTTTTATCCGGTGAAATTTTCGATGTGGTCATAGCTGGAGAATCAATTGGAACTCTCTTCAGATCCGCATTTGTCTTAAGCCTGAAAGTGTTATTCGGCGGTACGGTCCTGGCATTTTTGATCGGTGTCCCCAAAGGGATTCTGGATAGTCGAAAGAGGGGGAAAAGTGGAACCTTTAAGCTTTTACAATCCTATATTCCCTTATCGATCCCTGATGTATTGACAGTGGGTCTTGTTCAATTCGGAGCAATCTACCTGTATTATAATGACATCACCTTTTTTGGATTGGGTCCGATTCACTTTCTCGGGGATGAAAGCTGGTTGAGTACAATTTACCCTATCATTTCCATCAGCATTTTGCCTGCAGCATATATGTCAAGAATTACAGCGTCAACCATCGAGGACCTTTATACGAAACAGTTCATTATTACTGCCAGGGGCAAAGGATGCTCCTTTGGGCAAATTCTTCGACAGCATATGATGAAGAATATCGTGTTTGAAATTCTATCTTCATCCCCAACAATTATGGCAGTGATGTTCTCAAGCTTGATCATCATCGAGCGGTTGTTTTACTATCAGGGGCTAGGTTATCATCTGATCTTCTTCTTTAGCTCTTACAGCTTAACACCTGAGCAGGCCAGTGCGGCTTTTGCCGTCTTTATTATGGGGCTTGCATTTTTCTACTATATGCTGTTTATGGGCTTTAAAGGAATGAAAACCTGGATTCTGCCGAAAATCAAGGAAAGTTAGGGGGAGTTGCAATGAAACTATTGGAAGTGAAAAATCTGAAGACCTACTTTTTTATTCATGACCAGGAAATTCCGGCAGTGGACGGAGTGGACTTAACGATCAACAAAGGAGAGGTAGTGGCTTTGATCGGAGAATCGGGGAGTGGTAAAAGCGTTACATCCATGTCGATTATGGGGTTGATCGACTCTCCGGGGAAAATTATGGAAGGAGAAATACTTTTTCACAGAAACGAACTCTTCACAGACAATCTGCTTAAAAAAAGTGACCGGGAGCTGCAGGGGATACGGGGCAATGAGATTTCCATGATCTATCAGGACCCTATAACCTCACTGCATCCTATGTTAAAGGTTGGAGACCAGGTGGCAGAAGTCCTGCAGATTCATAAAAAAATGGGCAAGAAACAAGCTAAAAGAGAAGCAGTCGAAATGCTCAAGAGAGTAGGAATCTCCGATGCGGAACAAAGAGCGGATGAACTTCCTGAGAAGTTCAGTGGAGGAATGAGACAAAGAATTATGATTGCAATGGCCATGATCAGCAATCCCAAACTGTTAATCGCAGACGAACCCACCACTGCATTGGATGTAACCATTCAAGCTGAAATCCTGGATCTGCTTCGAAAGATGGGACAGGAAGAGGATGCTGCCATACTTCTTATTACTCATGATTTGGGTGTGGTTGCGGAGATGGCTGACCGGGTTTGTGTAATGTACTGTGGAAAGATTATGGAGGAAGCCGATGCCAAGGAGCTTTTCAAACATCCGAAAAATCCTTATACACAGGGTTTAATGGAGTGCATTCCAAGAATTGATGACGATCGTCGAAAAACTCTTCAAATTATTGAGGGTTATGTACCTCACCCCACGGATTTTCCTAAGGGATGTCGTTTTTCAACCCGATGTCCGAAAGTAATGGATCGATGTCGGGAAGAATTGCCGGAGTTGATCGAAATCGAACCGGGACATAAGGTGCGTTGCTTCCTTTATTAATAATAGATTTGAAATTCCTGATCCTTCCCATGAAGGTATTCTCTAAACATTTAAACAGGAAAGAACCTTGTCCGATATTAGACAAGGTTCTTTTTTGATATGAGTTAGATTAAAATGATTTTAGTCTGCTATTTTTGTGCCAAAGCATCGAGTCCTTTTTCCGGAGCTGGTGCCGTAACTTTTAGAGCGAGGAACGCACCAACTAAACTAAGCAAACCGGAGATAATATAACTATAAGCATATCCGCCGGTAAAGTCTCGGATAAGGCCACCGACCAAGGGGCCGAACACGCCTCCGATTCCCCAGGCAGTAATGACAAAGCCGTAATTCACTCCAAAGTTTTTCATACCAAAGTAATCACCTGTGATTGCAGGAAATACCGTCAACATTCCTCCGAAGGTAAAGCCTACGGTTGCTACACCCAGCATTAGAATTGCGGGAGTTGCTGCGAAGGGTAGCAGAATATAGGCGGATACCTGTAAAATAAACATGGCAAGTAAAGATTTGGTTCGTCCTATTCGATCCGAAATAATTCCCCATTGGACTCGACCAAAGGCATTGAATACTGCATAAATGGCTGCCAGGATGAAACCGTTGGTGATCCCGGACTGTTCGAAACCGATATTGGACAGCTGGCCGATAATCAATAGCCCTGCAAAGGTTCCACAGGCAAACATTGACCAGATCATTTTAAACTGCTTGGTTTTTAACATTTCGCCGGATTCAAATTCTTTTGTGGCAGTCGTGGAGAAAGAAGGTTTAACCTTAACCGTTTCCGAATCCTCAGGAGCAGGTGGAAGATAGCCTTCCGGCGGGTTTTTAATTACTTGGGAAAGAGCCATAATTCCAATGAAGAATGCTCCACCTAATACAAAAAACGTTGTTTCGATTCCATGGTTTGCAATAAGACTTGAGGTTAATGGTCCAACGTAAACAGGGGCTAAACCGAAACCGCTGACAACAATCCCTGAAACTACACCTCTCTTGCTGGGGTGAAACCATTTTACAGCAGCAGGAGTCGGTGCAGCGTAGCCTAACCCCATAGCAATTCCGAAAATGACTCCGAAAGTAAGGGTTAATGTTACGGGGTTTAACAGCAAACCTGATAGTGAAAGGCCGATCCCTGCAAGGACTGCGCTAGCCATAATAATCTGTCTCGGACCTAATCTGTCCTGCAGTTTTCCTCCGGGAACCATGGAAAAAGCGAACATTGCGCAGGCAACCATATAAGGAATCTGAGTCGCTGTTGCACTCCAGCCCCGATTCATTAATGCTGCAGAGATGACTCCCCATGCATAGAGGGTCCCTAACATTAAATTCACACCAAGACCAGCGAGTAATACAATAATACCTTTGTTAAATCCAGTTTTCATCCATCCAACTCCTTCTAAAATTATCATAGCATTATTACGGTCAATTATTCCATGTACTATTATACTTATTCTTATATCCATATACAATGGAATAATCAAATTAAATTAAATTTTATGTATAAAAATAGCATAAGAAAAATCAGCCTCGGAGGTAATTATTCAAGGCTGACCTTTAATGAAATCGAATTGGTGGAACTGACGGGATTCGAACCCGTGACCCCTTGACTGCCAGTCAAGTATTCTCCCACTGAACTACAGTCCCCTAAAGGCTTATAACACATGAGTAATTATAAAGGATTCTTCTATAAAAGTAAAGAGAAAAGAGTGAGGTTTTTCCTCTTTTTCTCCATATGCTATAATAAGAATTATGAAAATGAATTGAAAGGAAGTGAACGGGATGAATCAATGTGCGATTGGTGTGGATTTGGGAGGTACATCGATTAAGTTCGGTCTTCTGACACTTCAAGGGGAAGTGGTGGAAAAAATTCATCGGAAAACACCGAGAAGCAAAGACTTTTTCCATGTTGTCGATGTAATTGACCGGGGAGTAAGGGATCTCTTTGAAAACAGCAAGTATAAAAAAGATCAATGTGCAGGTATAGGAATCGGAATTCCCGGAGTATGCGACGGTGAAGGAGAAGTGATTTTTGCCAACAATCTTCATTGGAAAAACAAGCCTTTGAAAGACGTACTGGAAAAAAGGATCGGTCTGCCTGTGAAGGTTGGGAATGATGCGACACTGGCAACGGTGGGAGAGTATAAATTCGGAATGCTGAAGGATTGCAGAAACGGTATTCTTCTGACTCTTGGTACCGGTCTTGGAGCAGGGGTCATCATCGAAGGGAAAATCTTTCACGGAAGTCATTATCTGGGAACGGAAATCGGACATACGATTATCGGAGACAACTTTTATCAATGCAATTGCGGAAACTATGGCTGTCTTGAAACCTTTGCATCTGCCACTGCGATGATCCGCTATGCACGGAAGCTTTTGGAAACGGAACCCAGTTCATTCCTTCAAACAAAAACCAAGGGAGATCCTTTTCGATTAAATGTTGAAATGATCTTTGAAGGAGTAAAGTCGGGAGACAGAGTTTCAGAGAAGACATTAAAACGATTTATTCACTATCTTTCTATGGGAATTTCCAATCTTATAAACATTTTTGATCCGGAAGTGATCGCTCTTGGTGGCGGTGTCAGCTATGGGGCGGATGTTTTTCTTGAAGATTTGAGGGAAAAGACGAAAGAATATACCTACGTGAGGGAAAAGAACCCTACACGAATTGAAATAGCTCAATTGAAAAATGATGCGGGATTGATGGGAGCGGCAGGATTTGTAACAGAATAGTGAAAATCTTTTCTATAATACTATCATTTCATCGATTTTTATGGTATATTTTTTTAAAAGGCAATCGTTTGCACAACAATTGAAGGAGGTATTTTATGAATACCTATATAATCGGAGAACAGGCAAAATACTATGAATTCGGTAAGCCGATTTCCAGTAATGCTATTGTTGAAATGAAAGTTCCTGCAGTTTTTCCCCTGGAAGAGATCGTAAAAATAGAGAGAAGATCGGAAATTCAATTTTCCCTGAAAGAGGATACAAGGGTCTATGGATTAGGAGAGAATCTTGGCGGAATCAACAAAAGGGGAGGACGTTATGAATCCTATTGCAGAGATGAAGCGAATCATACGGAGGATAAAATTAATCTGTATGGTGCGCACAACTTTTTCGTTATAGAGGATAAAGAAAAAGCAATAGGATATTTTGTGGATTTTCCAGGAAGAATACATTTTGATATCGGATTTACGAATGATGATGAGTTTATTATCACGATCAACGGTGAAAATTTCGGTTTGATGAAAATTGAAGGATCGATGCCGTCGGAAATCATCACGAAATTCTTAAAAACCATTGGGAAACCTTATATTCCTCCAAAATGGGGATTTGGATATTTCCAAAGTCGATGGGGCTATCGGGATCAAAAAGAGATCCAGGAAGTAGTTGACACTTTTCAACAACATGAAATTCCTATGGACGGAATCTATCTGGATCTTGATTATATGGTTGATTTTAAAAACTTCACAGTATCCAGGGAACGATTTCCCGATTTTGAAGATTGGACAAAATCTTTGAAAGAAAAAGGGTTGTATCTTATACCGATAATTGATGCAGGTGTAAAAATCGAAGAAGGGTATAACGTCTACGAAGAAGGTGTCAAAGGAGACCATTTTGCTGTTAATCAAGAGGGGGAACCCTATGTGGCAGCGGTTTGGCCCGGGAAAGTCCACTTCCCTGATTTCTTTCAGGAAAAAACCAGAAGGTGGTTTGGTGAATACTATAGAGATTTGACGAAAATGGGAATCGAAGGTTTCTGGAATGATATGAATGAACCTGCGATCTTCTATGATGAGAAGAGTTTGGAAGAAGCTGTGGATATGGCCATTGATTGCAGAGGGAAAAACCTGAACGTTCACAAGTTTTTTCACTTAAAGGACACCTTTAGCAACCTGCTGAATGATGAAAAATATCATCAACGGTTTTATCACCGGATGGACGGAGAGAAAAAAACCAATGAGGAAGTACATAATCTCTATGGCAACTATATGACACAATCAGCCTATGAGGGATTAAGTCGTCATCTTGATCACCGCTTTCTTCTCATTTCCAGAGCATCCAGCATTGGAATGCATCGATACGGAGGAATATGGACAGGAGACAATGCCTCCTGGTGGAGTCATTTGGAAGAAAACGTGAAAATGATGCCCCTGTTGAATATGGCAGGCTTTTTCTATACCGGTGCGGACACCGGCGGCTTTGGAGGTCAATGCAGCGGAGAGCTGCTTACACGCTGGCTACAGTTCAGCATATTTACTCCTTTGCTACGCAATCACTCAGCACTGGATACCCGGGCTCAGGAGCCCTATGCCTTCGATAAAAGAACTCTGGAAGAAACAAAGCATCTTATTCGTTTACGATACCGACTGATCCCATATCTTTACTCCACATACATGAAAGCGGTGGATAAGTATGAGATGATGTTCAAACCCCTTGCTTTCTTTTACAAGGAAGCACATTATAAGGAGATTGAAGATCAGCTTCTCCTGGGAGATGAATTGATGATTGCGCCGGTGGTTGAAAGAGGAAAAACCGGGCGCAGGGTGGATCTGCCGGAGGAAATGGCGAAAATTGAGTTTGCAGATTCCGGATATACGGTGGAAATTGTCAAGGAGGGACCCCATTACCTTGCTTATCAGCGAGACCGTTTGATTATCTTTCTTAAAAAAGGTCATATGCTTCCTTTGGGAGATGTGGCAATGAATGTGAAAGAACTGAAGAACGAAAAACTTGACCTGTTGGTTTATATGGATGAAAATGCCGAACATCTTCTATATACTGATGACGGACTTTCAATCGACAGGAATGATCAGGTTAAAACAATTTTTTCAGTGATCCATCGGGAAGGCGATTTTCTGGTTGATATAAAAAACCCCTATAAAGGGTTAAAAGTTGTTAATTTTTCATTCCTGACAAACGAGGGACTAGTTAAAAAAACTCACAGGATAAACAGTTAAGGATTAAGGAGGAATAGTATGTTTCAACGATCCAGCGGGATACTCCTGCACATATCGTCTTTACCCGGTGAGTATGGCATCGGAGATTTTGGAAAAGAAGCCTACCGGTTTGTGGATTTTCTCGAGGAGGCGGGAGTGAAGAATTGGCAAATCCTTCCTTTGGGAATTACCGGATATGGAGATTCCCCCTACCAGAGTTTTTCAGCTTTTGCAGGAAATCCCTACTTTATTGATTTAGATAAACTGATCTCCATAAAGTTGATCACAAAAGAAGAAGTGATGGAGGCAAAGCTCAATTCAAATCCTGAAAAAGTCGATTATGGCCATCTTTATGACAAGAAAATGAAGCTGTTGAGACTTGCATATAAAAGAGGCAAAGACCTCCTGAAACAGGAACTGGATACATTTTATGAAAGGGAATATACCTGGCTTCAGGAATTCTCCCTGTATATGGCAATCAAGGAGCACCATGGACAAAAGTCATGGCTCGATTGGGAGCCTGAATTCCGAATTTGGCAGTCTGAGAAAGTGAAAAATTTCGAAAAAGAGAATGGGGATGCAATGGGATTTTGGATTTTTACTCAGTACTTTTTCGATAAACAGTGGATGACACTGAAGAGATATGCAAACAGTAAGAACATAGAAATCGTTGGAGACCTTCCCGTATACGTTTCGGATGACAGCTCCGATGTCTGGAAAAATCCGGAACTGTACAAACTGGATGAGGAAAGAAAACCCATTACAGTGGCCGGTGTGCCGCCGGATGCTTTCTCAAGCACCGGTCAATTATGGGGCAATCCTATTTATGACTGGGAGAATATGAGGCAAAATGGTTATCAATGGTGGACAAGGAGAATTGCCCATAGCTTTAAGCTCTATGATGTACTGCGGATCGACCATTTCAGAGGTTTTGAATCATATTGGGAAGTTCCATATGGAGAGGACACTGCGATGTTCGGAGCTTGGACAAAGGGTCCCGGTATCGAACTGTTCCATAAAATCAAGGAAGAGCTGGGCGAACTGAAAATTATTGCAGAGGATCTGGGGTATTTAACAGAGGATGTTGAAAAACTCATTGAAGCTACAGGATATCCGGGAATGAAGGTTCTTCAATTTGCCTTTGATCCCAGGGAGGAAAGTGATTATCTTCCCCATAACTATACAAAGAATTCCGTCGTGTACACAGGAACTCACGATAATCATACGGTGTTGGGGTGGGCTGAAAACATCCCTAAGGAAGAATTGTTGTATGCGATAGAATATCTGAAGCTTGATGACGTCGAAGGTTATCCCTGGGGAATGATCAGAGGAAGCTGGAGCTCAGTTTCCGACCTGGCAATTGCTCCGATGCAGGAGTTTTTGAATCTTGGCGATGAAGCCAGAATGAACATCCCATCAACCCTTGGAGGAAACTGGGAGTGGAGAGTGGAGAAACATCATTTGACGAAAAAACTGGCGAAGAGAATTCACAGATTGAACGACACTTATAGGAGGTTATAATATGAACAAATACGATTTACTTGGAAAAATGGAGTCCTATCTGTTAACGGAAGCGAAGAAAACCTTAAAAACAGCAACTGACAAGCAAAAGTATCATGCTCTGGCGAAGGCGATTATGGGAGAAATCGCACCGAAGTGGATTGAATCCGAAGAAAAATACAAGGGGCGGAAAAAAGCGTATTATTTTTCAGCGGAATATTTGATGGGTCGGGCCATGTCCAATAATCTCATTAATATGAAGCTGAAAAAAGATGTTGAAGAAATTTTGGGAGATGAAGAGATCACATACAATGCTCTGGAGGAGCAAGAGGAAGATGCTGCTCTTGGAAACGGAGGCTTGGGTCGACTTGCCGCCTGCTTTTTAGACTCTGCAGCAACACAAAATTATCCGCTCCACGGATATGGCATCCGTTACCAGTATGGAATCTTTAAACAGGAGTTTGTCGACGGTTTTCAGGTGGAACGCGGCGATGACTGGACAAGAGACGGAGATCCATGGTCTATTAAGCGAAGAGATAAAGCAGTTCTTGTACGATTTGCAGACGAGGATGTCATTGCAGTTCCTTTTGATATGCCCATTGTCGGATACGGAAAGCATACCATCAACACTTTGCGCTTATGGGAAGCCCACGGTGTTAAAGCATTTGATCTGGAAAGATTTAACCGCCAGGACTATAAAGGGGCCCTTGAAGAGGAAATTAAAGCATCCGCCATCTCCAAAGTTCTTTACCCTGATGACTCCACTGAAGAAGGAAAAATATTGCGATTAAAGCAGCAGTACTTCTTTGTATCTGCTTCTCTTCAGGACATGATTCGCAGGCATCATGAAGAAGGCAAGGACATCCAAACCTTCCACGAAGACAATGCGATTCAGTTAAACGACACACACCCTGCAGTAGCAGTGCCTGAACTGATGAGGCTTCTTACAAAATCGGAGGGACTCTCCTGGGAACAGGCTTGGGAAATTTCCAGAAAAACTCTGTCCTATACGAACCACACTTTGATGGCCGAAGCCCTTGAGCAGTGGCCGATTGATTTTTATCGATCCATGCTTCCCGATATCTATACCACTATTGAAAAAATTAACCGGCAGCTTCTGGAGGATCTGAAATCCAAAGGGATTAAAAATCTTGCTGATTTTGCAATTATCTCTCATGGAAATATCAAGATGGCCTGGCTGTCAATCTACGGAACTAATTCAACCAACGGTGTTGCCCAACTTCATACTGATCTGTTGAAGAACGTGGAACTGAAACACTGGTATGAACTTTATCCTGAACGCTTTAACAACAAGACCAACGGAATCACCCAAAGACGATGGTTATTGAAAAGCAACCCTGAGCTGGCAAACTATATTACCGATCTTTTAGACAGCAAAGGATGGATTGTTCATCTGGATCGTTTAAAGCAGTTATCAGAGTTTCAGGATGATGAAACCATCAAACGGTTTTTAGAGATAAAAGACTTAAAAAAAGAACAACTGGCCAGGTACATTGGAGTGCATGAAGGAATTAAAATCGATCCGAAATCAATCTACGATATTCAAATTAAACGTTTACATGAATATAAACGACAGCTTCTGCTTGCATTTTACATTTTGGATCTTTATTATCAGCTTAAAGAGAATCCGGAAATGGATCTCCATCCCAGAACCTTTATTTTCGGAGCAAAGGCGGCACCGGGATATTACAGAGCGAAGGGAATCATTAAGTTCATCCATGAAGTGAAAAACCTTGTGAACAATGACTCGCAGGTAAATGACAAAATTAAAGTGGTATTCGTTGAAAATTACAGGGTTTCCTATGCAGAAATGCTTTTTCCTGCAGCAGATGTTTCCGAGCAAATCTCGACGGCAGGAAAAGAAGCATCAGGAACTGGAAACATGAAATTTATGCTTAATGGCGCACCAACTCTTGGTACCTATGACGGAGCAAACATCGAAATTGTGGAAGAGGCGGGAGAGGAAAACAACTTCATCTTCGGGCTTCGAGTTGAGGAAATAGAGAATATTAAAGGAACCTACGATGCAAAGGGAGCCTATGAAAACGTTCCAGGGCTGAAACGAGTAGTCGATACCTTAGTTGACGGGACTTTCGATGATAGCGGCACGGGGATGTTTAAAGATCTTTATAATGCTTTAATTTATGGCGCAGAATGGCATGAAGCGGATCATTACTTTATCCTTGCTGATTTTGATGGATACAGGCAAAAACAATGGGAAGTGGATAGAGCCTACAGAGATCGGCTTGCCTGGGGACGAAAGGCATGGGCAAACGTTTCCAATGCAGGAAAATTCAGTTCCGATCGAACCATTGAACAATATGCGGAAGAAATTTGGAGGATCGAAAAACAGCAAAACTAGTTAAAACAACATGTTGAGGAAATAGCGGTCCAAGGCAGCTAAAAAAGATTGAATATTTTAAAATAATTATTGTAACATCCATATAAAGGATGTATAATGATTATAGGGTATTTTTTTACTAATGAGTGCAATCGCTTGCACTCTGAAAAATGAGAATGATTTAAAGGGAGGATGTAAAATGAAAAAGTTATTCGGTTTACTGTTAATTCTATTACTGGCCTTTGCACTTGTGGCCTGCGGAGGAAATGGTGAAGATCCCGTGGACGACAACGGTGACAACGGTGAAGTGGTGAACGGCGACGATGTTGATGAAATTGAAGGAATTGAAGCAACAATTACGGTACAGGTTGAAGAAGGTTGGCTCTCCTACTATGAAGCAGCGAGAGACCGTGTCCTTGAAAATAATCCCGATTCGACCATCGAGTTTATTGTAACACCATCTTTTGACCATCTTGACGTTCTTGACAGTACAGACCCGACCAATGAGGACGTGGCAGACTTATTTGCAATTCCTGCTGACCGGGTTTATGGATTGAACACAAATGATGTGCTTGCACCTCTTGATGCTCTTGAACTGGCAGCACTAGTCGGAGGATTCGATGACTATGACGGAGGCCTGGGTGGAAACTTTAACATTGACGGAGAGTATATGGCCTTCCCAATGAACATCGAGACTTTGATCAACTTTGGAAACACTGCCAATGCAGAAGCGGCAGGAATCGACTTTGACGATGTATTGGAATTTACAGAAATGGGATTTGAAGACATGCTTGTTCCTGTTTGGAATGCATGGTTTGGCGTTGCCTTAACAAACTCAGCGGAAATTGAACTGCTTGGACATGACGATGAGGGAATGCTATATTCTGACTTAACTCAGGACTTTGCTGATCTTGAGCCTGCAAAGCAGGAAGTTTTCGAAGCACTGTTTAATTACTGGCAAGCTCATCACGAAGCGGGAACTGACCTTTGGGACAATGAAGCTGCTTGGGGATATATGGATTCTGAATTTGGTACCGGAGGAGACACAGCTCTCCGAATTGAAGGACCTTGGTCTACGGGAAATCTTTCCGGTCAAGCTGGAGACGGTGAAGATCTTGCAATCCTTCCGATTAGTCAGGTAACTCTTAATGGAAATCCATTGGCTCACTGGCAAGGCGGTTGGGGTCTTGTATTAAACTCCCGAATTGAAGTGGATCAGGATAAAATGGATCTCGGTCATGCAATGATCGCTGAAATTCAAAATACTGATTATGCAGTAGACTTCTTTACAGCCAGCGGAAAGATTATGGAGAACGTTGATGCATCATTATATTTGGATTCCGATCTTTCAGATACCGACAAACTGGTTATTGAATCAGTGATCGAATCTTACAACCAAGCTATTCCACGACCACTTTTCACCGAGTGGGGCCAGGTTTGGGGAACTTGGGAAAATGCAATGCTTTCCTGGTCTGCAGTGAATCCATCAAATGTTGAAGAAGCCTACAACGAAGTTAAGGCTGCATTTGATGCAATGATGTTAAACTTCTAAAAAAACATCACCGGGGACAATTTGATAATCCTCAGAATAACGAGAAGGTTCAGGGAAGAAGGGTAAACCTTTCTTCCCTGTATTTTTATCCAATGAAAGAAGTGAGCTGAATGCTTGTATCAAGATCCATTCCCAAAAATAAATTGTATATGATCATCGGATTCTCATCGGTGGTTATTGTGGCCCTCTCTCTCGATGTACTGTACCGCGTGAAGAGCTATCAGGAATTTGTTCATTGGTGGGAAAGGATAGAAGCGATGGAAGGCATCGGATTTTCTGAAGATGAAGCTTTTAGCACGTACTTGACATCAAATATGAGTCTTTACTTTACCAATGCAATTATACCAATGATTTTCACGATTCATACGTACTTTACCAAGAAAAAGCGGAGCTTGAACGGCTTGTTTGTTTTTTTGTGGGCAGTGCTTCTGGCAGGAGGATTCGGGTTTACCCTGGTGGAGTGGAATACCGGTTCCCTGTTTTATTACTTGAGACTGGGCGGATATATAGGACTTTTTATTACAACCTTGACGTTATCAACAGATTCTGAATAACTGTTCAAAAATCCATATCACGGAAAATACGGTAAAAGGGGGGAGTCCCTTGGCAACGATTGGAATTAAGCTGTACGATGAGATTGGAAGAACCTATGATCGAAAAAACACATATTTAAAGGAACTGGCAATATTAGTGAATCAATACCATAATGCATCGAAGGAAGAAAAACAGAAGCTTAAGGAAGAGATTGCACTTCACAAAAAACGAAAACAGGAGCACCCTTATTATAAAATGTATAATGAGTTCAAGTCGAAGGAGAAGATTTTTAAAAAAGAGTTGAAAAAAGAAGTGCAAAATTTTCGGGGGAACCTGGATGATGATTCTTCTTCAGAGGTGAAATCTTTAAAAACAAAGGATTTCAAAGCGAAAAAAACCATGGATTTTTATGAGCATTATAGTGAATTGACCTATGAAGCGGATTTTAAATATCATGAAGCTGAAATGGAGCGGAAGCACTATCCTGAGCTGATGGGAATTATTCAGGAAAAAGAGCGTCAGCTCCTGGAAGCAATGACGACCAAAAAACAAGAGGCCAAACAAACTGATCAGAAAAAAGAAAACCAGAATTTCCAACAATTCAAAAATGATAAAAAAGAGGAACTGAAAAGTAATATTGCTGAACTTAAAAGGAAAAGAAAAGAGAAAATTATCTCTGAAAAGGCTAAGAAGACAGGGATTGCAGAACTGAAGAAGCGTTATAAAAATGCCCTTCAACTTCGGAAACTGAAAAACCCTGTAGTTGGAAACAATGAAGAAATCAAGGCGTTAAAGTATGATCTTAAAATTATACCGAAGCGGATGAAAAGAACGCTGAGCGCAGATCTGGCTGACATTCGAAGGAAAACCCCTGTCGAAGTGGAGAAAATTCATCCGGTTTTCGCATTCACCACCTTTCTTTTGCCCGGTCTCGGCCAGCTGCTCAATAAACAATTTGTGAAAGCGGTTTTGTTTTTTATCGCTTCTTTATTCATTTATTTAGTGGCAGTTCCTTATTCATTGGGATACGGCAACTATCAAGGAGAAGGCATTGCAGGCCTTATCAATCTAGCAGAGGGAGCTCCCCGGATTTTCCGATCGTTAATTTTTATGATTGAAGGAATTATCGCAATTCTTCTCTCATTAATTGCCATTGGTCTTTTCTATATTTCTTTCAGAGACGTGTACGGAGTGGAAAAGAAAGAAGCAAAAGGAGTTAGAAGCAAGAACTGGTATGAAACCGTCACCAATATTTCTCAAGACGGGTTTCCCTATGTGGTATCCATGCCCGCATTCTTTATTGTCATCTTTATTGTTCTTGTGCCAGTGATTACAACATTTTTGCTATCTTTTACAAACATGAATCCCCAAAACCAGTCGAAGTTCAACTGGGTTGGGCTCAGTAACTATCAGCGTCTTGCCTTGGGAGAAGGCTTGACTGGATCTGTCTTCTGGTATATTTTAGGGTGGACTGTGATATGGACCCTGGCAGCCACAACGTTGGCAATCTTCATCGGGTTTTTCCTTGCAATTATTGCCAACAATGAGCGGATTATCGGGAAAAAGTTCTTCCGAACAGTCTATTTACTCCCCTGGGCGGTACCTGCCTTTATCACGATCCTCTTTTTCAGTATTATGTTCTCGCCCAATGGGGCTTTGACGGATATTCTGACAGGGATTTTCGGACAGAGAATTGTGATAAAAAACGATCCCACACTTACGAGAATTACATTAGTTGCGCTTCAGGGCTGGCTGGGCAGTGCGTATGTCTTTTTATTATCAACCGGTGTATTACAGGCAATCCCCAGTGATCTATATGAAGCAGCGGATATCGATGGAGCAACTGCGTGGCAGAAGGTACGAAGAATCACTGTTCCCATTGTTTTGTTTCAAACCGCACCACTGTTAGTGACCCAATATACCTTTAATTTTAATAACTTCTCGATTATCTACCTGTTTAACAGCGGGGGGCCCTTTAATCCCACCAGATATGGAAACCTGGCTGGAAGCTCAGATATACTGATATCCTATATCTACAAATTGACGATGGAAAATCAGCATCAGGCTGTGGCGGCAGCAATCATTATTTTCGTATCTTTTGGTCTGATGTTCTTTGCCTTTTTAGGTTTCAGGAATTCGAAAGCCTTTAGAGAGGAGCGGTTATAATGGGGATTTTTAATAGAAAGAAAAAAAGTCAACTCTATTTGTCCGATCGCCAGGAACTGACTTTGTTTGGTAAGTTTGGTGTGGCTGCTTCCCATATCGTTCTTATGATCTGGGCGGTTGTGATCATCTGGCCCCTAACTCAAATGGTCGTTTCCGCATTTAACGGAAAGCAGTCAGGATATTTAATTCTCAATCGTGAATTCGAGTTTTCATTAAAGCATTTTGAACATTTATTCCAGGAAACCCTTTATTTGAACTGGGTGTGGAATACCATATTTATTGCCGGCGCAACGGCAGTTCTCACATTATTTATTGTCTCTTTTACAGGATATGCCTACTCCCGTTACCGGTTTAAAGGAAGAAAAGCATCCCTGATGACGATTATGCTGATTCAGACGATTCCAACCTTTGCAGGGATTACTGCATTCTTTACGATGCACTCCATAATTGCATCGGTCGTTCCTCAGTTTACACGGCAGATGATGCTGATCTTGATCTATTCCGGTGGAGCGATTGCTGCTAACACTTTTATATTGAAAGGATACATCGACTCCATCTCTTCGGAGCTGGACGATGCGGCGAAAATTGACGGATGCTCCAACATGCAGATCTATCGCCTGATTATTATGCCGATCGCACGGCCGATGTTAATGTTAATCGGATTATGGTCTTTTATCGGTCCCTTTATGGATTTTCTTTTACCCCGGGTTCTATTAACCAGTCCGCGGTCCTATACCTTAGCGGCCGGTCTCTTTACTCTGGTCAATGATTTTCGAACCATGAATCAACCGGCTTTTGCAGCAGGTGGGCTGCTGACCGCAGTGCCGATCGTACTATTGTTTATGGCCTTGCAAAACCAACTGGCTTCAGGTCTTGCCAAAGGTTCTGTGAAAGGATAAGGTGCTTAATCAACCACTGAGGAGGAATTATTGTGAACGTAACGATGAAAAAAATCGGCAAGAAATATGAGGGCAGGGACGAGTTTACTTTAAAGGATATCAACCTGGAAATAGAAAACAAGGATTTCTGCGTCATCCTGGGTCCTTCCGGCTGTGGAAAAACCACACTTTTACGGATGATTGCGGGACTGAACTCCATCACTGAAGGGGATCTTCTCTTTGACGGTAAACGGATGAATAAAGTCGCTCCAAAAGACCGGGACATTGCCATGGTCTTTCAATCCTATGCATTGTATCCCCACATGACGGTCTATGACAATATGGCATTTTCCCTCTCCATGAGAAAAGAGCGTAAGCAGCTGATTGATGAGCGGGTCCGGGAAGCGGCAAAGGTTTTGCAGATTGAGGATAACCTCTATGTGAAGCCTTCCGATATCTCCGGCGGACAACGGCAAAGGGTTGCCCTGGGTCGAGCCATGGTGAGAAACCCGAAGGTGTTTTTGATGGATGAGCCCTTATCAAACCTTGATGCAAAGCTTAGAGAACATATGAGAGTGGAACTGGTGCGACTTCACAAGCAATTGGGAACCACGACAATTTATGTCACCCATGATCAGACTGAGGCCATGACCATGGCATCGAAAATTGTTCTGATGGATGATGGGAAGATTCAACAGGTAGGAAAGCCTGAAGATTTCTATAACCGTCCTGAAAATATATTTGTTGCAGGGTTTATCGGTTCTCCCACCATGAATATTATTAAAGGCTCGATTCAGGAGGGGAAATTTGTTTCAGACAACAAATTAATGACTGTTACTCCCCATAAGGAGCATCAGGAATCCCTGCGGGAGTTTGAAGGCAAAAAAGTGAGTGCCGGGGTTCGATCCGAGCGATTCGAGGCCGGAGGAAAGTATGGAGATACCATTGATGTGGATATTGAAGTGGTTGAGATGCTGGGAAAAGAAAAAATTCTCTACTGCAGAATGGATGACGGTCATCAACTGACGATTTCAACACCGGGACATTATGATTATGATGACGGACAACGACATTCCTTCGGCTTTGATTTGGAAGCAATGCACTACTTTGATCAGGAAACCGGTGAACGGATTAACTGAATCGGATAAATAATTTCCCATTATAAGGGAGGAAATAGAATGAAAAAAAATAAATCAGTAACGATCAAAGATGTTGCCAAAAAGGCGGGAGTTTCATCATCCACTGTTTCCAGAGTCATCTCGAAAAACCCTAAGATTTCTGAGGAAACAACAAAGAAGGTTTTGGAGTGCATGGAGGAGCTGGGCTATCATCCTAATGCCATTGCCCGCTCATTAGTCAGCCGGCGCACCGGTTCTCTTGGAGTGATTATGCCTTCCACATCAAAGGATGCTCTACTCAACCCCTTCTTTCCCGAAGCTTTGAGCGGGATCACAAAAGCCGCCTCCAAAGCAGGGTTTGATATTATCCTGTCCACCAATGATACGAAGGAGCAGGAACTGGAAGTTATTAAAAGCTATATCCACGGATCGAAAGTGGATGGAATCCTTTTATTATCAAGCAAAGTGGAAGACCAGTGTATCGAATATTTATCAAAGATTGACTTTCCCTTCGCCATCATCGGATCACCCTGGGAAAGAAGCGAAACCATTAATCACGTGGATAATGACAACTATATGGCTGCCTATGAGCTGACAAGGTATCTAACTATTCAGGGGAGAAAACGGATTGCAATGATTGCCGGAGATTGTTCGCTGGTGGTAACCCGAAAGCGGATCGAAGGATACAAAAAAGCATTGGAGGAAAGCAATCTTTCCTTTGAGGAAGATCTTCTTTTCATTGGCAGCTTTGATGAAAAAACCGGTTACGAGTATGCATCGGAAATTATAGACAGTAAGCCCGCACCGGATGGTGTAATTGTCACTGATGACTTGGTGGCCTTTGCCGCAGTACGATTATTTAAACAGCTGCATTATCGAATTCCTGAAGATATAGCAGTCGCAAGCTTCAATAACAGTATTTTATCAAGATACTCAAACCCTCCGATTACTTCAGTGGATGTGAATGCCATGACTCTGGGTGAAAAATCGGTAGAGCTTTTGCTAAAGGCGATTGAAAAAGGAACGAGGGGACGTAAGGTGATTGCTCCCCACACGATCTATAAACGAAAATCCACTGATGGAAATCTTTAATGTGGAGGAAGAAAACCTGTGAAAATCTGCCTTCGGATTGAACAGGTTTTTTCTTTTGTCCACGCCGAAAATAGTGAGATGGAAAATTCTTTGGATATTCCCAATGGACTGGGGTATAATTAGAATATTCAAAAAGGAGAGGGATACAATGGAGAGAGATTTACGACTAAACAAAGAGGATGTCTATTATTTTCATGAAGGAACCCATGAAAGGGCTTATGAGTTTATGGGTGCCCAGATAGGTCAACTGAACGGAGAAAAAGGAGTGCGCTTCACATTGTGGTCTCCCCACAGCAAAGCGGTTTATGTGGTGGGTACATTTAACCGGTGGGATGGGGGAAAACATCGAATGGAAAAGGTTCCTGATTCCAATCTGTGGACTCTTTTTATCGCCGGAGTCGAGGAAGGTGATCAGTACAAGTATGAGCTCCATACTGAAGAGGGGAGGGTGCTGAAGAAATCCGATCCCTTCGGATTTTTCACTGAGCTTCGGCCCGGAACCTCGTCCATTGTCCAATCTTTGGATCACCATCAGTGGCAGGATTATGCATGGCTTCAAAAAAGAGAAAAGGGAAATCCATATCAATCTCCACTCTGGATATACGAAGTTCACCTCGGTTCATGGAAGAAGAGAATGGATCAACACGGAGAATTTTGGACCTATCGGGAGCTGGCTGACGAATTAGTGGACTATGTACATACTATGGGATATACCCATATTGAAATCCTTCCGATCATGGAGCATCCCCTTGATGAGTCCTGGGGATATCAAACCACCGGATTTTTCTCTGTGACCAGTCGTTATGGAACCCCCTGTGATTTTATGTATCTTGTCGACCGATGCCATCAAAAAGGAGTCGGAGTCCTTCTGGATTGGGTGCCGGGTCACTTCTGCAAAGATGAAGGGGGGCTCGCATATTTTGACGGGAAGGCGATGTTCGAGTATGATGATTTTCGAAAAGCCGATAACAAAGGCTGGGGAACTCTGAACTTCAACCTGGATCGTCATGAAGTACAAAGCTATTTAATGTCCAATGCGCTTTTCTGGTATGACCGATTTCATATTGATGGAATCCGTGTGGATGCGGTGTCCAATATGCTCTATCTCAATTTTGGAAGAGACGATGGGGAGTGGGAGACCAACATTCACGGAGGACAGGAGGACCTTGAGGGAATCGCATTTTTGCAAAAGCTGAACCAGCGGGTATACAAGCATTACCCCTTCGCATTGATGATGGCGGAGGAATCCACCGCCTATCCGAAAATCACACATCCTGTCCATGAGGGAGGTCTCGGTTTTAATTACAAGTGGAACATGGGGTGGATGAACGATACCTTAAAATACATGGAAAAAGACCCGATCTATCGAAGTGCACACCACTATAAATTAACATTTACAATGACTTATTCCTACTCGGAAAATTTTATACTTCCCCTCTCCCATGATGAAGTGGTTCACTTGAAAAAACCTTTGATCAAGAAAATGCCGGGGGATGAATGGCAGCAATTTGCCAATCTTCGGTGTTATTTGGGCTATATGGCCACCCATCCCGGTAAAAAGCTGACCTTTATGGGCTCTGAAATTCCGGAACCAAAGGAATGGAACGTAAAGGAATCGCTTGAATGGTGGTATATGGAGAATGGTCTACCCCAAGCCTTTCATTGCTTTAAAAGAGATCTGGTGCACTTTTACCGCGCCCATGAAGCTCTGTGGAAATTTGATCATCAACCCAAAGGTTTTCAATGGATTGAAGCGGATCAGGTTTCCGAGAGCAGCTACAGTTATTTTCGAAGAGGCAGCGGGGAAGAGCTGATTGTTTTATTAAACTTCACTCCTGTGGTGCGGGAAGGATATTTTGTCAATACAGGAAATCGGGAGTCCTATGTCGAAGTATTAAACAGTGATCGAAAAATTTACGGCGGATCCGATGTTGTGAATGAAGGAGTGTTCCAAGGAGAAAGGATGGCGGACGGGAGAACAGGGTTTATGGTTACACTACCTCCCTTAAGTATTGTCATCATGAAAAAGCAGCTTTAGAAAGAATAAAATAATAATGGAGGTGTTCTTATGGGAAAAGAAATTATCGCAATGCTTCTTGCAGGTGGACAGGGAACAAGGCTGGGACTTCTAACTGATGAAATTGCGAAGCCTGCAGTACTTTTCGGCGGGAAGTACCGGATTATTGACTTCACCCTCAGTAACTGCGCCAATTCAGGTGTTACAACTGTCGGTGTTCTTACCCAGTATCGCCCCCTGGCATTAAACAGCTATATCGGGATCGGAAGCTCCTGGGATTTGGACACAAGCATGGACAAAGTGGGAGAAGGGGTGACAATTCTGCCTCCTTACATAAAAAAAGAAGGTGGTTTCTGGTACACAGGAACAGCGAACTCCATCTATCAGAATATCGAATACATCGATGGTCACGACCCGGAGTATGTGCTGGTTCTCTCAGGAGATCATATTTACAAAATGAATTATCAGGGTCTCCTGGATCATCATAAACAGTCAGGAGCGGAGGCGACGATCTCTGTTATCCGAGTTCCCTGGGAGGAAACCAACCGTTTCGGGATTATGAATACCGATGAGGACGGCAGGGTTGTGGAGTTTGATGAAAAGCCGGAAAAAGCGAAGAACAACCAGGCATCTATGGGAATCTATGTGTTTAACTGGAAAACTCTTCGGGAAGAATTAATCAAAGATGAAGAGGATGAAAATTCATCCCACGATTTCGGAAAAAATATCATCCCGAAAATGATTGAAAAGGACAAGAAAGTCATGGCCTATAACTTTAAAGGCTACTGGAAGGATGTAGGGACCGTCGACAGTTATTGGGAAGCGAATATGGATCTTCTGGCAAAGGACTTTATTTTCGACCTCTTTGATCGTAAATGGGTTTTCCGTTCGGAAAACTATAAGGTTCCACCGAAATTTATCGGACCGGAGGCCTCGATCAGCAGTGCTTTGATCAGTGACGGGTGTAAAATTCTTGGACATGTGGAGGAATCAGTAATATTTCCAAAGGTAGTGATCAAGAAAGGGGCATCAATTCTCCAGTCAGTGATTATGCCAAACGTCGTCATTGAAGAAAACGTACGGATCGACAAAGCCATCATCGGGGAGGGTTCCATTATTGAAAAGGGAGTGACTATTTCCCGATCTGAGGATCCGGAAAATAAAATCCAGGTTATTCCACACCGCTCATTTGTGAAAAAAGTTGTGAACACCGATGGCAGCGAAGGATATGAATGCATAAGGAGGGAAGAAGAATGAAAAATGTAATGGGAATCTATGATGACTGTTATCGACCTCCGGGCCTTGGAGATTTAATCAAGCAGCGTTCTCCCGGAGCGGTCCCCTTCGGAAGTAAATACCGGATGGTTGATCTGGTCCTTTCCAGCATGAGTTTTTCCGGAATCAAGAACGTTGGGATCTTTACCGGGGAATACAGCGGGTCCATCATCAATCATGTGAAAGCGGGGAAGGAATGGGGACTTCTGCGAAGCAAGGACGGTCTTTTTATGCTGACCTCACCTTACAGGGAAAACCTTGATTATCTGGATCGATCCTCGGAAGAGTACGTTCTGTACAGCCGTAGTCATATCGTCTATTTCACCGATTACACACCCATTAAGCATTTCCTCCATGAAAAGGAAGCGGATATCGTATTGGCCTACACCCATCACTTTGAGCCTCCATTGGAGAACGGTCTGTATTTCACCATGGACGAAGGTAAAGCAACATCTCTTTCCATGAAAAAAGAAAGTGAACAATCCCTTCGTTCCATGGAAATGCTGATGATGAAAAAAGAAATTTTTCGGGAGTTGTTAGAGGAAAGTGGAATTCTCGGTGAAAATCCATTGGAAGTTCTGGTGAAAAAGCAGGAGAAGTATAAAATTGTGCCCTATCTCTATAAAGGATATGTGGCTTACGTGGATTCCATTGCGGCGTACTATGAGGAAAATATGTCTCTTTTGGAAGAACGTTTATGGGAGGATCTTTTCAAGGGACCTGGTTCGATTATCACCATTCGAAATGACGAAGCTCCCACGAAGTATCTTTCCCCGTCCAATGTGAGAAATACCCTGGTCACAGAAGGGTGTATATTGAAAGGTGAGATCGAAAACTCCATGCTTTTCAGGGGAGTGAAAGTCAAGTCCGGGTCAAAGATCCGGAACAGTATCATCATGCAGAAGGCGGAAATCGGTCGCAATGTCGTCTTGGAGTATTGTATACTGGACAAGGATGTAAAGGTGGAATCGGGGGCGAAGGTCATCGGTACACCGGAGGAACCGATTTTCATCGGAAAAAAAGTGGTGGTTGAAGCGGAGTAACCCCAGAAAAGGGAGATGTGTTAAGGGATGACAGAGGGAATGAAGGATTTCATGAATCTTACCGAGGGCTATTTGAAACGGTTGGAAAAAATGGATTTGCACTGTGATATGGAATCCATCATAAAAGTCATCCTATGGAAACGTTTGGAGATTTTAGGGAAGCCGTGTTCTTTTAACAGCTTCCCTATCCCTTATTTATCAACCGGACAAATTCATCGAAAGACGCTGGATGTGCTGCGGGAATATTACAAGGATCTGGAATATACCTTTATCGGAAAGGGTGAGTGGTATGAGGATGCCCTGGGAGAGCTTTATCAGAGAAGTATTACAAATGAAAAGCGAAGAAAGACGGGGCAGTATTACACCCCGAAGGGGATTGTAGAGTACATCGTTGATGAAACCCTGAAGGAATATCGACCCTCCGAGGATCCGTTGATTCGCATTAGTGATATATCCTGTGGAACCGGGAACTTTCTCCTGGCGGCCTATGACAAGCTGTTTCAAAAATTTGTGGATGACCGCCTCTATCTTGAGAAAGAATATCCCGATAAAGACTGGTCAGACTCGGGAATCGCACGTCATTTATTAAAGACATGCATCTTCGGCTTCGACTTGGATGAAATGGCGTTGAAAATTGCAAAGGTGGGCTTATGGATGAAGAATCCCGAGGCAGCTCCGGGTGCTCTCCCCCTTTATTCAGGGAACAGTCTTGTGAAGTGGGAGAAAATTAAGGGGATAAGCAAATTAAACAGGGATAGAAAACACTTCTGGTCGACTAAATACGATTACATCGTAGGAAACCCACCCTATATCGGACATAAGGAGCTCAAGCTGCAGGAAAAACAATGGCTTTTGAAGGAATATTCCGGAGTCTTTAAGGATAAATCTGATCTCTCTTATTGTTTTTTTCAACGAATGCTGGAACAATTAAAGCCGGAGGGAAAGGCGATGTTTATTACCTCCCGCTATTTTATGGAAAGCCCTACGGGGGAATCCCTGCGCAGGTATCTGTCTAAAACCGGAGCATTGGAATCGGTGATGGACTTTTATGACGGAGAAGTGTTTCAAGGTCTGGGAATTGCAACTGCCATTTATGGTCTTAAAAAAACGGAGCACGAAACCGATGAGACTGAAAACATTTCCATTCGGAAGTTAAAAAGTGGATTTCTTGCCGATCAGTCAATCGACCTTGAAGATGCGGATCAAATCAACAAGTCCTTCCATGCATTTATGTTTCCGAGAGAAGAGGTGGGAGGATCCCGATGGACCTTTCATCATCCAAAGGAAAAAGCCCTTTTCAGTAAAATCACAACCAGCCCAGGGATGCGTCTGAAAGACCTGGGGGAAAGCTTTCAGGGAATTATCACCGGATGTGATTCCGCATTTGTTCTTGAGGCGGAAGAGGCAGAGGAGAAGGGAATAGAAAAAGAACTCCTGATGCCCTGGATCAAGAATCGTCAGGTTCTATCCTTTCACGTTGAGCCTTCTGAAAAAGTGGTGATTTATCTGAATAAAGAAGTGGATCTTGAAGAATACCCCAATACCTATCGGCAGCTGCATCCCTATAGAGAACGGCTTGAACAGCGACGGGAATGTAAAAAAGGCTTGAGAGAATGGTATCAGCTTCAGTGGGGCAGGGATGAGGAAACCTTCAGGAAGCCGAAAATTCTCTTTCCCTATAAAAGCCGAACCAACCGCTTTGCCCTGGACCGCAAGGGGTATTTTTGCAGTGCGGATGTGTACAGTCTGAGAGTAAAAGAAGAGCATAAAAATAGGATTCCTTTGGAATACCTGATCGGCGTGTTGAACAGCGATATTTTTGAGTTCTATTTTAAAAGTTTCGGGAAAAACTTAGGGAAAGGAATGTATGATTATTACCCCAACAGTATTATGGACCTCTGGATTCCCCTGGACCGAAAGTTAATTGAAGACATCAGTGGAATCGTAAAACAAGAGGGATCAGATGAGTGGGAACCGATAAAGTCACGGGTGAATGAACTTCTCGAGAGCTATTTCGGAATCGAGAAAAAAGAGATTCTGGAACTCTAAGAAAACAGTATTAAAGATCGGGGAAAAAGTCCAGCTGCTCCTCTTCACTGAAGGAGAGACTGGATGCGGAGATTCCCAGAAGGCGAATGGATTTCTTTATAGGAATCTCTCGAAGGATCTCTTTTGCCAAAGGGTAGAATTCATCAACACTCTGCATGGTATTGGAGAGAGTTTTGCTCCTGGTTCTAAGGGTGAAATCCTCGTATTTCACTTTAATGGTCAGGGTACGGAAGTAAAGACCTTTTTCCTTTAGTTCTTCGGAAAGCTGGATTGAATACTCCCACAGGAGTTTTTCTAGACGTCCCAGCTCATGAATGTTCTCGGAGAATGTACGCTCGACTCCCAGGGATTTTCGTTCCCGGTGAAGCTCGATGGGACGGGGATCGATGCCCCGGATCCTTTGATAGACTTCACTGCCGGATTTTCCGAGAAGATTTACCATCACCTCTTCGCTTAACTGAAGAAGGTCTTCGATGGTTTCAATTCCAAATCGGTGAAGACGCTCACAGGATTTCGGTCCCAGGCCGTACACTTTTTTGATGGGCAGGGGAAACAACAGCTCAGGAATATTTTTCGGAGTGATGACCATAAATCCGTCGGGTTTATTCCAGTCGGAAGCAAGCTTTGCGAGAAATTTATTGTAGGAGACTCCCACGGAAAGAGTAAGGGAGGTTTTTTCAAAAACCTTGTGTTTCAGGGTTTGGACAAATGACATAATCTCGTCCCCGGAGGGGTTTGTGCCATCTTCGTTGATCAGCTGCAGGTAAGCCTCATCGATGGAGACTTTTTCAACAAGGGGTGAGATTTCCCGTAGAACTTCGAGGATTTCCCGTGAGACTTCCTGATAACGATCCATTCTTCCGGGCACATAGATTCCATGGGGACATTTCTTTTTTGCGATAAAAATGGGCATGGCGGAATGGACACCGTATTTACGGGCCTCGTAATTGGCAGTGGTCACAACCCCCCGGGAGGACCGGCCACCGACGATGACGGGCTTTCCCTTCAGGGAAGGGCGGTCCCGTTCTTCCACGGATGCGAAAAATGCATCCAGATCCACATGCAGGATGACAGGTTCCATCAAATCACCTCAAGGGTATTATAGCATAACGATCATATGTTTGGTAGATGAGTTTAGAAAGGAAGAGGGCAATGAAAAAAATCATTATGTACAGCAGTAAAACCTGACCCTACTGTGCCAAGGGAAAGGAGTTTCTCGATCAGCAGGGATTGGTTTATGAAGTGAGGGATGTCAATGAGAATCCCGCAGCGAACAGTGAGTTTCGCGCTATGGGTCTTCAAGGGGTTCCCGCCTTTAAAATCGGGGAGGAAGTGATTGTGGGACTCGATACGGAAAAAATACTAAAAGCCGTGGATTATAAGGTGGTCAACTGTCCCTCCTGCAAGGGCAGGATGCGGGTACCCAAGGGAAAGGGGAAGATCCGTGTCACCTGTCCTCACTGCAGGCATCAGTACGTAACTAACTCGGGAAAGTAAAGAAAAATATCTTATATGTATAAAATGTTATACATTTATCAAGGTAGGGTATCAGTATAAAATAGGAGGCTGTGACCTGCAAAGTGAAAATGGACGCTTTCTTTGCAGAGAGCCAATAGCGTAACCGACCGATGAGGTCGGTTTTTTTCTTTTTTAAGGGAAAGGAAGGTGATGGATTCTTGATGATTATCATGTCCGGATTTATCTGATTGTGTGAGTAAAGAAAACGGAGGGAGAGCGATGAAAAAAAAGAGTATTGTGTTAATTTTGGTACTGATCATGATCGCAACTTTGCCTTTACAGGCATTTGCAAGAAGACCGAACAGTGACCCCTTATATTATCTGAACATGGGGGATTCCATTGCCGCTGGTATGAGTGCATATCCGGGAGAGGATTATTTTGAGTACTACTCAGAGTACCTAAGTGGTTTTGGAGTGGAAAAAGTACCTGAATGGACCGGAATGGGATGGGATGGATTTATCAACTGGTATAAAACAGACGGAAAATATGAAGATGGAAATATTGCGATGCCGGGGATGACTACAAGCTGTATGCTTGGTATGCTGGCATTTGTTGAACCTGCCCGGGAAATGGTGAAGGAAGCAGACATTATCACCATCAGCATAGGGGGAAACAACGTACTGCAGCCAATGATCGTGGCAATGATGGAGGTTTACGGGACACTGTTTAATACATCGATCGGAAGTGTCGAGGAGTTGATGTACTTTATACAATTGGGTGGAGAAGATACATGGAATATGATCACTGATGAATTTCTTGCCATGATGATGCCTCGGGATCCTGCATGTCCTCTCTGGCAAGGTGTGGTCCAATTCAACCGGGAGTGGCCGGAGATACTCGGGATGATCCACAGCCTGAATCCGGAGGCCCATGTGATCGCACTGTCCATCTATAACCCTGTATCGAGAAGCGAAAGTCCTGAACTGTATATGTTGATGGAGGAAATGATCCACTCAATGAACCTGACCATGAGAAGGCATCAAAGCAACCGGGTCAGTGTGGCAAATGTTCATCAATCTTATCGACGAA
>Ga0207421_10000045_pt1 | contig 125072 bp, 114 predicted proteins | sample SodLakKL_010_SED_4_FD_187542 | JGI IMG/M metagenome (GOLD analysis project Ga0207421, IMG submission 187542) | Alkaline sediment microbial communities from Lake Tanatar, Kulunda Steppe, Russia - 8KL_010_SED (SPAdes) (version 2) | ecosystem: Environmental > Aquatic > Non-marine Saline and... | reverse complement strand
AATGTGCAGGGGCCAGAACGCTTCGTTGACGCGTTCGAGCAAACGCCAGTAGATATCCGGGGTGAACGGGACGAAGTCTTCGAGGCGGTAGGTGTGCCAGGCGCTCATTGCGCGATTACAGCGACGCGATGTGGCGGATCATACGTTCCCGCGTGGCTGGTGTTGGCATGGGGTCGTGGCCGGCGCGCATGTTCTCGATGACGTGCTCGACGCGGGTCGTTGCCGGGATGGCGCAGGTCAGCGCTGGGTGGCTGACAATGAACTTGAGCAGGAAGTCGGCCCAGGTGAGGCAATCGAATTCGTCAGCGGCCCATTCAGGGACCTCATGCCGGCGCTTGAGATTCTTGATCAGAGGGCCACCGTCGTACGGGCGATTGGCGATCACGGCAATGCCTTTCTCCGACGCCAGCGGGAGCAGACGATCCTCGACCTGACGGTGGGTGATGTTGTAGGTGAGTTGCACGAAATCGATGTCGTGTTCTCGCAGGATGCGTTCGATCGCGTCGTGCCGGCGACCGTGCGAGGTGGTGATGCCGACATGCGCGATTTCGCCATCGGCCTTCATCTGCTGGAGTACGTCAAGGTGCTCGCGCCAGTCGGTGAGGTTGTGGATCTGGACCAGGTCGAAGCGGTCGACGCCCCAACGGCCGGACAGGTCGGCAATTTGCTCGCGCGTGCTGCCGCCGGCCGGGCTCCAGACCTTTTCGGCTGTGTAGAGCGAGCCCGGTTGACCCAGTTGGTCGAGTGCGTAGCCCATGACGTCGGGCGCGGAGCCGTACATCGGTGAAGAATCGACCAGGCCGCCGCCGTATTCGAAGAAGGCCCGTACGACCGCGGTACGTGCGTCGAGCAGTTGCGGATCGCTGCCGACATTGAACGTCCGCCAGGTGCCCAGGCCGATGACTGGCAGATGTCCGCCACCGGGGATGGTCTTGCGGAGCAGGGCGCCGGAGTCGGCCAAAGACCGATGCGGCATCAACCAGACAGCGGCGATGCCGGCACCGAGGAGTTTCAAGGCGGTTCGGCGCGAATGGCGATGGCTCATGAAGACGACCTCGTTCGGAAAAGCTCGGGTTTGGCAACCACCGTAGCAAGTATCAGCGTGAAGGCCGAGAGCACGAAGACCTTGTTCACAAACCAGTTGGTTCTCCAGATGGTCCAGTCCGGCTCGGCCAGAAAGAGGGTGAACAGGGTCAGGATGATGACGATCTCGATGATCGACATGCCCGCGGCCAGCCAGCGCGTGTACCAGGGTTGCATCAACAGCGCCCAGCCCAGCCAGACATGCGCGACCGGCCAGAAATCCCAGAAGATGTGCGCAGTCCAGGCCGCGTCCGTGAACAGTGCGAACGTGATCGGAAAGACGTACTTGATGAAGACCGACCAGGCGGCCAACACGAAAAGCAGGTGGGCGAGGAAGGTGACCCAGCCGGAATCGGGAGCGTGTGATCGGGATCGAGTCATGTCGCACATTATGACGTCCACACGATGGACTCGGACGTGACTACGCGGATAGATCGCTGGGGCAGCCCCGATACAGTGCCAACGGCTCCCTTGCTGCTGAACGCGGGCGACACCGCTGGGCTGGGACGCTGCCCACGCCGCATCGATGCCCAAGAAGGAAACCGCAGGTTCCTGATTTTTATAGATAGATGGCGGAGAGACAGGGATTCGAACCCTGGGTACTCGCAAGAGTACAACGGTTTTCGAGACCGTCCCGTTCGACCACTCCGGCACCTCTCCGCTGAGTCGCTGCTGGCGCCGGTACACGCTTGGCGACAGCGAGCGGATGATAGCAGAACTGAGATTCCTGCGCGAAGGCCATGCCGCTTCGGTTGTGTCGGACGGCCATGACCCAGAGCCACCCCCTACATTCTCAGGGCATCAGCCGGGTGATGGTCCAGATAAGCCCCTCGCGCGTGTACTGCATGCGATCGTGCAGTCGGTTGTCGCGTCCCTGCCAGAATTCGAACTGGGTCGGCTCGAGGCGGTAACCGACCCAGTTGGATGGCCGTGGCACGCCACCGTCGGGATACTGACGGCGCATCGCCTGCAGGCGCTGTTCAAGCTCCTCGCGACTGCCGATAGGCTGGCTCTGGTGGGAGGCCGCGGCCGCAAGCTGGCTGCCGGGCGGTCGGCTGGCGAAGTAGGCGTCGGCCAGGTCGGATTCCAGCATCGTCACGGGACCGTCGATGCGTACCTGGCGCTCGAGCTCCGGCCAGTAAAACAGGATCGAGGCGCTGGGGTTCTCCGCCAATTGCCGGCCCTTCAGGCTGCGCGCATCGGTATACCAGCAGAGGCCGTCGTCATCCAGGTGCTTCAACAGCACGGTGCGCAGCGAAGGCTGGCCCTCGGCGCTCGCCGTGGCCAGGATCATCGCCGTCGGCTCGAGGCTCCCAGCGAGTTGGGCCTCGTCGAGCCACAGGGCGAGCTGTTCCATCGGATGGGCGGCCAGATCCTTGCGGCTCAGGCGCCCCTTGGTGTAGACGCGGCGGGTATCTCGACGATCCATTCGTGCCATGGGACTGTCCTCGCGGGTTGGCGTTGACTGGATGGAAGCCGGTGGCGAGAGTATTTCACTTTCCGTCCCAGCCGGTCATTTACGAGGTCTTTTGAAAAGACCAGACTGCCAGTATGTAATGAACGCACGATCGCCACGAGTCTATCGATGAACACGCCCAAACCGCTATTTTCCTATCGCAAATTCTGGGCCGAGCGTTTCGGTGTCGCACCGGTTCTGCCGATGAGTCGGGCCGAGATGGAGGTTCTTGGCTGGGATGCCTGTGACGTGATCCTGGTGACGGGCGATGCCTATGTCGACCATCCGAGCTTCGGGATGGCGATCATCGGGCGCCTGCTGGAGGCGCAGGGCTTTCGGGTCGGCATCATCAGCCAGCCGGATTGGCAGTCGCCGGAGCCGTTTCAGGCCCTGGGGCCGCCTAATCTGTTCTTCGGCATCACCGCCGGGAACATGGACTCGATGGTCAACCGCTACACCTCCGATCGGCGGGTGCGGCGCAACGATGCCTACACCCCCAACGACGAGGGCGGCCGGCGCCCGGACCGGGCGGTGATCGTGTATTCGCAGCGGGTTCGGGAGGCGTATCCGGACGTGCCGATCGTGATCGGCGGCATCGAGGCGAGTTTGCGCCGCATCGCCCATTTCGACTACTGGTCGGACAAGGTGCGCCGCTCGGTCCTGCTCGATGCCCGCGCGGATCTGCTGCTGTTCGGTAATGCGGAGCGGGCTCTGGTGGAGGTGGCGCATCGCGTCGCGGCGGGTGAGCAGCCGCGCGATATCCACGACGTGCGAGGGACCGCCTTCGTGCGCCAGCACCTCCCTCCCAACACTGTGGTGGTGGACTCCACTGAGGTGGATGCGCCGGGTCCGATCGATCCGCCGGTGTACCCCTATGCGACAGCGAGTGCGGCGAGCTGCGCGGAGAAGGAAGCGCCGTCCGATGGGGTGCAGGTGGTGCGCCTGCAGCGTGAGATTCCGCGGGATACCCTGCGAGAGCGCATCGTCATCCGGCTGCCGGCCTATGCACAGGTGCGGGCCGATCCGGTGTTGTATGCCCACGCCTCGCGGGTGCTGCACCTGGAAACCAATCCCGGCAATGCCCGGGCCCTGGTGCAGCGCCATGGCGACAAGGAAATCTGGCTGAACCCGCCGCCGATCCCGCTGAGCACGCCGGAGATGGATGCGCTCTTCGATCTTCCTTACGCGCGCGCGCCGCATCCGGCCTATGGCGGGGCCCGGATCCCGGCATGGGAGATGATTCGATTTTCGGTGAACATCATGCGCGGCTGTTTTGGCGGCTGCTCGTTCTGTTCGATCACCGAGCACGAGGGCCGCATCATCCAGAGCCGTTCCGAGACGTCGATCCTGCGCGAGGTCGAGGAGATCCGCGACAAGGTGGAGGGCTTCACCGGTGTGATTTCGGACCTCGGCGGTCCCACCGCGAACATGTACCGGCTGGCCTGCAAGGATCCCGCGATCGAGAAGAGTTGTCGTCGGCTGTCGTGCGTGCATCCGGGGATCTGCAAGAACCTCGATACCGATCACTCGGCGCTGATCGGTCTGTACCGCAAGGCGCGCGCGCTGCCCGGCATCAAGAAGATCCTGATTGCCTCGGGGCTGCGCTACGACCTGGCCGTGGAATCGCCCGAATACGTGCGGGAACTGGTCACCCACCATGTGGGTGGTTACTTGAAGATCGCGCCCGAACATACGGAAGAAGGGCCGCTTTCCCGAATGATGAAGCCGGGGATGGGCACCTACGACCGGTTCAAGGCGATGTTCGATCGCTTCTCGAAGGAGGCCGGCAAGGAGCAGTACCTGATCCCGTACTTCATCGCGGCGCATCCGGGGACCACGGACGAGGACATGCTGAACCTGGCGCTGTGGCTCAAGCGCAATGAGTTTCGGGCGGATCAGGTGCAGGCCTTTCTGCCTGGGCCGATGGCGCTGGCCACGGCGATGTGGCACAGCGGCCGCAATCCCCTGCGCGGAATTCGGCGGGAGGGCGGGGACCGCGTGCCTTCGGCCAAGGGCCTGCGCGCACGCCGCCTGCACAAGGCCTTCCTGCGCTACCACGATCCGGAGAACTGGCCGCTGCTGCGCGAGGCCCTGCAGAAGATGGGCCGTGCGGACCTGATCGGCAATGGCAAACGCCATCTGATCCCGCGCTATCAACCCACCGGCTCTACCGGGAATGCCGCGGGCAAGGGCCGCCGCATCACCCGCGGCGGGCGCTTCAAGACTCAGCACCTGGGGCTGAAGGCCACCGCGCCCACCGGCGCGGGCAAGCCCCGGCGCGGCGCCTAGGAAGCACTGAATCTAGCCATCCGGGCTTTCTTGGCGCCGGCTTGGCGGCCAATGCGATATGTCGTCGTCCGCGAATCCGGGCGGTCATGAACCTGGTCATGCACCCGGCACCCGCGCGCTCTAACCGGGACCGCGGGCGAGTCGGTCGGGGGCAAAGAGCGCGCTGACGGTATCCTCCAGGGGTTCCGGGAGGCCGCAGAGGCGATCGGCCAGGAGTTGCGCCGCCAGGGGGGCGTACAGCAGGCCACGTGAGCCATAGCCGAGATTGAGCAGCACCGTGGGCGAGGGCACTGGTACGGAGGATTCGGGCACCGCGGACTCCGTAGGAGGGGCGGCGCCCACGGCGGGATGACGATCCGGGAACACGGCGCGAACCCCGTACCACGCACCGGTGATCGGAATCGCCAGCGGTTGGCTCAGCAGCGGGTCCACCCAGGCCAGTTGTTCGAGGTTCTCGCCATTGTCATCGTCGCGAATGCCGCGGAGGCCGAGGGCGCGTCGATAGGTCGCGCCGAGCCAGTGCTGCCCGTCGGCCTCCGGCAGGCAATAGCCGCCGCCGCTCAAGGCATGAGGTCCGACGCAGGGTAACCGAATTCCGATCCGCGTCATTTGCCCGCCGACGGTCGCGGGCTGTGGTTGGCCCGGGTACAAGGTGCGTTGGGCGGCACCGGTCGCAATGACCACGGCATCGAAGTCCAGTGCGCCATCCTCGGTGTGCAGGATACAACCGGAGGCCGTAGGCTCGACTGCGAACACCCAACGCCGCCGCAAATCCAGCCTGGCGGCCAACTGCCGGCACAAGGCACCCAGGTCGAGACTGAGCCCGGTGGGGTAGAAGAAGACCGGGGCCTGGGGATCCGCGCAGCGCACTGCATACAGATCGCCAAGATCGGCGGGGGGGATCCCCACCAGGCGGTTGAGGCGTCGCGCCGCGTGGCGGGTCGCACCGTGTTGCTCCACGCCGGGGCGCACGGCATCCGCGGGCAGCCCGACGCGGGCCAGCAGTGCATGGGTGGCGCGAACACCCGCGAGCGACAAGGCATTGCCCAACGTGGCCCCGGCACTCAGATGCGGCGTGAGCAAGGCGGCCGGATTGCCGGAGGTCTGCCCCCCCGCGCCTAGCGGATCGAATACGCTGACCCCCAGGCCGCGTTCGCACAACGCCGTCGCCGTGGTCAGGCCGGCGATGCCGGCGCCGATGACGGCCACGTGTTCCGGGCTTGGTGGTGTCGGATCCCCCGTCAGGTAATGACCAAAGGCGCGTTCGCGTTTGACCCCGAATCCCGGCGCGGTCCGGACTCGAAAGCCGACCTCGGTGAGATCGCGCCGGACCTGAGCCGCGGCCGTGAAGGTGCCAAAGGTCGTTCCGGTCCGGGACAGGCGGGCGAGCTGCTGGAACACCGCCAAATTCCATAGCGCGGGGTTTCGACTCGGGGCAAACCCATCGAGGAACCAGGCATCGACGGTGCCCCGGATTCGAGCCAGTGCCGGCGCAGCATCGCCGTAGACCAGGGTCAGCACGACCTGATCGGTGGGGTACTCAATGCGGTAGACTCCGGAAAGCGCCGGCGGATATTGGGCGAGCAAGGTGTCGATGTCGCTCATCGGAAGGCCCTGGGCACGCAACCCGCGTTGCACGTCCTCCGGGTGTACCGGGTGCGCCTCGACGCTCAGGTAACTCAAGAAGGCATTGCGAGGCGCGTGCTGGCGCCAAACCCCGAGGGTCAGCAGGAAATTGAGCCCGGTACCGAATCCGGTCTCCCCGATGCCGAAGCGCCGGGCCGCAGCAAAGCGTTGCGGCAGCTCGTTGGCCTCGATGAAGACGGCCTGGACCTCGCCACGAGCGTCCTGGGTGTTGAAATAGATATCCTGATAGTCGGTCGCTTGGGGGACCCCGCGTTCCCAGATCAGGTGCGGGCGGTTCAGACGCTCCAGCACGGGTTGGCCGGCTCCAGGGTTACCATCCCGACTCACGCGAGGACTGCATCGCCACCTGCCGTGAAGCGGTGGTGTTCTCTAACTCGGCCAATAGCGGCTGGGCCACTTGCTGGAAGTGTTCGAGATCGGGGCCGGTCAAGGCCTCGGATACCGGCAGATCCACGCGCATCGCATCGACCGGCCGCCCTTCCATATGCAATTCGTAATGCAGGTGGGGTGCTGTCGTGCGCCCACTGTTGCCGGAAAGCGCAATCTTCTCGCCGCGCTCGACCTGTTGTCCCTTATCGACCACCGCGCGTTCCAGGTGCAGGTAGCGGGTGGTGTAGCCCTGAGGGTGTTCGATCTCCAGAAAGCGACCGGCCACCGGGTGACTGTCGACCCGGATGACGGTGCCGTCGGCCGGTGTGATGATCGAGGTGCCCTTGGGCATGGCGAAATCGGTCCCCCGGTGTGCAGTGACGCGGCCGGTGATCGGATGCCGACGTGCGGCGTCGTAGTCCGAGGTGATCGGATATTCGCCTTCAAAGGGGTGACGTTCAAACGGGGGTTGCAAGCCGATACCCTCCCAGGTGTAGAAACGCTCGTCCTCATGGCGTGCCGCGCTGGCATCGATCAACTGACCACTGTAGTCGAAGGCGAGCAGACGGAGCTCGTAGGGGGCATCGTCATTGATCAGCGTCTGCTTTTCGATCACCAGCGCGTACCGGTCTCCCGCACGCGCTTGTTCCTGCAACGGGAGGTGGGGTTCGAGCAGGTGGCTCAGAGCAGCGGCCTTGGCATGGGATGGATCTGCGGGACTGGCGAGTGCGGTGGCGACTTCATGCTGGACATGACCGCTGAATACCCACTGTGTGACGGTCCGGGTGGCCTCGATCGTCTGGTAGCTATAGGTGTCGGTGTCGGCCTGATGGCTCCATTCGTGACCGGTGTCCGGGCGGTCCCAGAAGCGCAAGCGCTGCAATTGGCCATCCGAGTCGAGTTGCCATTCGATGTTCTGGCCGGCATGGACCCGGTTCAGCATCTGGGCCTCTTCGGCGTCGCTGAGAATGCGATAGAGCGTGCTCATGCGCAGGCCCCAGGCCGAGTGCCAGAGTGCGCCCAGTGAATCCCCCTCGCGCAGGGTGTGGCTGGACCATTGCGTACTCAGCAGGACGGCCAGATCGGGGGCTTCGGAATGCTGGGTCGAAGGCCCGGAGTCCCGGCTTCGAAACCGCTGGAGATCGATGGGAGGCGGAGGATCGGGTTGCTGTACGCTCAGGTCACGCCAGGGCTCTGTGGCCGGCCGGAGCTGCGCCGGGGACGATGGCGCGCTCCGGGGGCTTGCTGGGCCCGCTTGCGGTCCCAGGCTCGGAGAGTTGGCGGCGATGGCCGACAGCGACGGAACCGGTGCACCCGCCAGTACCAGGCTACCGGCGCCGAGGCCCAGACCGCCAACGATCATCGCGTAAAACAGACCTCTGGACGAGGGCATAGGCACTCTCCTGAGTTCGACTGCGGCGTTGATACCATCTTGTAGGGCGGGGTACGAGTCTGCCAACGCAGCGCCGCCCCTCAGGGGCGCGAGTGCCCCGGCTCGATCGGTACTGCGGGTGCCCTGGCGCGCCCGCCTCGAAGACAGACCCGCATCAGTTGCGCACACCGACTCCGCGATTGAGCAGAATCAGCGCGGTCAGGTAAAGCCCGACGATGAAGCCGATGATGATGGTGTAGGAAACCACCAGGGACAGGTCGGTGGTTCCGAGCAAACCGTAGCGGAATGCGTTCACCATGTAAAGAATCGGATTCAGCAAGGACACCCCTTGCCAGAATTCAGGCAGCAGGCTCACCGAGTAGAACACGCCGCCCAGATAGGTCAGGGGGGTCAACACGAAGGTGGGCATGATCGCGATTTCGTCGAAGCTGCGGGCGAAGATGCCGTTCAGCAACCCGGCCAGCGCGAAAACGATCGAGGTCAGCACCACCACCGAAAGCGTCACGGCCAGGTTGTGGACCTCGAGCGGGCTGAAGAACAGCGACACCAGCGTCACGCCGACCCCGACCGTCAGCCCGCGCGCCACCCCGCCACCGATGAAGCCCAGGATGATCAGGCTGTTGGGCACTGGCGAAACCAGCAATTCCTCGACGTGGCGCTGAAATTTGGAGCTGAAGAAGGAGGACACCACATTGGCGTAACTGTTGGTGATCACCGCCAGCATGATCAGCCCGGGCACGATGAAATCCATGTAGCGATGACCGTCCATCTCACCGATCCGGGCACCGATCAGCCCGCCGAAAATAATGAAGTACAGCGCGGTCGTGATCATCGGTGGCAGGACGGTCTGCACCCAGATGCGGGCGAAACGCAGAATCTCCTTGGTCAGGATGGTCCGCAAGGCCGTCCAGTGCGCGTGCAGATGCAGCAGGTTCATCGAGCACCCCGCAGACCTTGCTCACGGGTACTGGTCGCCTGCGTCATGCGGATGAAAAGTTCCTCCAGCCGATTGGTCTTGTTGCGCATGCTCTGGACTTCTATTCCATATTGATCAAGCATCTGGAACAATCTGTTAAGGCTTTGTCCACGTTCGATGTCGGCCTCCACGGTGAGCGAATCGATCGGGCGAAGCACGATGTTCGGGTTGGTGGGCAGTTCCTGGATCGGCGTCAACAGATCCAGGACCACGGTCTCGGTATCGAGCTTGGCCAGGAGCTGCTTCATCGTGGTGTTCTCCACGATCCGCCCCTGATCAATGATCGCGATGTTCCGACACAGGCGTTCCGCCTCCTCCAGATAATGCGTAGTCAGGATGATACTGCGTCCGTCGGCGTTGATGGTTTGCAGGAATTCCCACATGGACCGTCGCAGCTCGATATCGACCCCGGCGGTGGGTTCATCGAGGATCAGCAGGCGAGGTTCATGGACCAGTGCGCGGGCGATCATCAGGCGGCGCTTCATGCCGCCGGACAGGGTGCGCGCCATCTCCTTGCGCTTGTCCCAGAGGCCCAGTTCGCCCAGGTAGTGCTGGGCGCGCCGCCAGGCCTCCCGGCGTGGAATGCCGTAATAGCCAGCCTGGTTGACCACGATCTCACCCACCGGCTCGAAGGTGTTGAAATTGAATTCCTGCGGCACCAGACCGATCTGTCGTTTGACCGCTTGCAGTTCCTGCTCCAGGTCGTGGCCGAAGACCTGCACCGAGCCCGCACTCTTGTTGATCAACGAGGTGATAATGCCGATGGTGGTCGACTTGCCGGCGCCATTTGGCCCCAGCAACGCGAAAAAGCTCCCCGGGGCCACGGTCAGATCGATGCCCTTCAGGGCCTGGAAGCCGTTCTTGTAGGTCTTGTGCAGGCCTCGGATCTCGAGTGCGGCGGTCGTCATGCGCTGGTCTGGCTCCCTCTGGACGGACCTCCGGGCGTTCATGACGGTATCATGACCACCAGGGCCTGCCGGTGAAAACCCGCGAGCCTACACCGAGACGCCCCCCGGAAGCCAAGGAACCCGCCGTGGAATCTGCCTTTATCGAGCCCATCGACACCGCAATCGCCCTGGTGCCGGCGACGCCGGAGACGCTGGATCGGATCCTGGCCGGCCAATCCGAGCCGGGCCGTCGGTGGGCCCGGCAACACGGCTTCACCGCCAAGGCGGGCACCGTGATGGCGCTGCCTGCGGCGGACGGAGATCTGGACGTGGTACTGGTCGGTTATGATCCCGAGCAGCCGCTGTGGATGCTGGCGGCGGCAGTCACCGCCCTGGAGCCCAGGGCCTACCGCCTCCAGAACGGTGACCTGACCGAGGAGACGGCGTTGATGGCTGCGGTCGGCTGGGGCCTGGGCAGCTATCGCTTCGAGCGGTACAAGAAGGCCAAGCAGGCACTGCCGCAACTGGTCTGGCCCGAGGGCGTGTCGCAGGCCCGGGTGCAAGCCCTGGTCGCGGCGCATGGTTTGACCCGAGACCTGATCAATACCCCTTCCGCCGATCTGATGCCCGAACAACTGGTCGAAGCCGCACAGGCGCTGGTGGTCGAATTTGGCGCCACCATGCAGGCGCTCGGCGATGCGGACGCGCTTCGGGCGCGGTACCCCTGCATCCATGCGGTGGGGAGCGCCAGCGCCTTCGGTCCCCGCGTGATCGAACTGAACTGGGGCGAGGTGGGGCGGCCGCATGTGGTGCTGGTGGGGAAGGGCGTGTGCTTTGATTCCGGCGGGCTGAACCTGAAACCCGGAAACAGCATGCGCTTGATGAAGAAGGACATGGGAGGCGCGGCCATCGCGCTGGGGCTGGCGCGACTCATCATGGCCCTGGCGCTACCGATCCGGCTTACGCTGCTGGTGGGGGCGGTGGAGAACGCTGTGGGTTCACGCGCCTTCCGGCCCGGGGATGTGCTCAGGCCCCGCAACGGCAAGACCGTCGAAATCGACAACACCGACGCCGAGGGTCGTCTGGTGCTCGCGGATCTGCTGGTGCGGGCCGGAGAATGCCGCCCCGATCTGGTGATTGATTTCGCCACGCTGACCGGGGCGGCCCGCGTGGCGGTGGGGACCGAGATCGGCGCCTTCTTCAGCAATGACGAGAACCTGGCGGCCCTGCTCGCCGAGCCCGCCCGGCGCTGGGACGATCCGGTGTGGCCACTGCCATTGCACCTGCCGTATCGCCACCTGCTGGATAGCGACGTCGCCGACCTGGTCAACAGCAGCCCGGGGGGCTTCGCCGGTGCGATCACCGCCGCGCTGTTTCTGCAGGAATTCGTCCCCGAGGGCGTGCCCTGGCTGCATTTCGATGTGATGGCCTGGAACACCCGCGCGCGGCCGGGCCGCCCCAAGGGCGGCGAGGCCATGGGCCTGCGGGCGGTGCTGGGTCTGCTGGAAACCCGGTACGGTCGCGGTTAAAGTCTCACACGGCAACTTCGGGAGAACCCTGCAGGCGAGTCCCCTCGGCGACGCCCTTCAAGGTAAAAGGGCAACCAAAGCGTATTCACCCTCTAATGACAGCTCGGCGAACACGGACGCCCCTCCCGGGGCTCATTCCGGTTCCGGTTCCGGGAGGAATTCGATGGCGACCCGATGGGTTTTGCCGGCGGGGGTCACCCGGATCACGTTACCCTGGCGGCGCAAGGGCTCGATGGCGCCGTTGGGGCTGTCGATGCGCACCTCCACGGTCTCGTTCGCGGATAAGGGTATTTTGCTGAGAAAGGCGCAGCCGGAGGCGCTGAGGTCCACCAGGATGATGGACAGCGTGTCCCCGGTCTTCAGACGCTTGAGGTGGGCGTCGGTTTCGACGGCCAGCCGCAAGAAATCCCGCCTATCGGAATCTACGATCATGAGGCCTCCTGTTGGCCAATGCGCGCCAGGACGGCGCGCGCGAGATCATCCGGATGGTATTTTTGCACAAAGGCGTTGGCCCCGGTGCGCTGGACCATGTCGGTATTGAAGATGCCGCCAATCGAAGAGTGCAAAAGCACATAAAACGCATGCAGTTGCGGTTGCTGGCGGATCCAGGTGGTTAATTGATAGCCATCCATTCTCGGCATCTCGATATCGCAGATGATCAAGGTGTACATGGCCGGGATATCCGTCCCCTGAGCGAGCATGGCCTGCAGCGCCTCCCGGGCCTGCAAGCCGTCCTCGAACAGGGTGCACTCGACCCCCATCTGCTCGAGGGCCCGGCGAATCTGGTTGCGCGCGACCGCGGAATCATCGACGACCAGCACCTTCGCGCCGTGGGCCTCGGTTTGCGCACTCAATGCACTCGAGACCTCGGTGCTCGCATGCACCACTTGATCCAGCACCTTCTCGACGTCGAGGATCTCGATGATCTGATTGGGCTCGATCAGCGTAATGGCCGTGATGTAGGCGTTGCGACCCAGCTGCGAGGGCAGGTGCTGGACCTGATCCCATTGGCTGTTCACGATCCGGTCCACTCGGCGGATCAGGAAGCCGTGCACCGAGCGGTTGTACTCGGTGATGATGATGAACCCCGCCGCCGGGTCGGCCATCGGCGGGCCACCAATGGCCTGCGACAGGTCCAGGACCGGCATGGTCTTGCCGCGCAGGGTAGCGATGCCCTTGATCAGGGGATGCGAACCGGAGATCCGCGTGAGCGGTTGATACGGGATGATCTCCTGAACCTTGAAGACATTGATTCCGAAGAGTTGCGCCTGCTCCAGTTGAAACAGCAGCAGTTCCAGTCGCGTACCGGACTGCTGATGGGCTTCTTGCCGCGATCCCCAACGGCTCGTATCAATCACATGCGTTTCTCCGGCACTCTGGATCGGCAGCAACGGGCCAACGGCGATCGGCGTGTGGATCCGGTCGTGTGCGGATGCACACGGTCCCCAGTGGTCGGCCTGCGCTGTACGTTCGGATTCCCGGTCCGGGCTCGCCTGTCGGTCGCCTGGATCCGGGTCCGTCGCACCGTGAACGTCGACTGCATCACAGTATCACTGGTTTTGATGCTACACGCCGAGGTGCCGGGGCTTCAAGCTTTCGGCTCGGGTCGTGGCGTTGGCGCGAGCTGCACACCGGAGGTAGGGGCAATGCCACCGCAGGTCGCGTAAAATCAGGCGCCGACCCCCCCGTGTTCGCCAACCTTCGGACGATATTCTTTTCATGCATCCAGTGCCCGCCCATCGCTTCTGCGTTGCCCCGATGATGGATCTCACGGATCGCTGGTGCCGGCGCTTTCATCGCCTGCTGACGCGCAGGGCGCTGCTGTATACGGAGATGCTGCACGCCAATGCGGTGGTGCAGGGGGATCGGGCCCACCTGCTGGGGCACGATCGAATCGAGGATCCGGTGGCCCTGCAACTGGGCGGTTCGGAGCCACGGGTGCTCGCCGAGGCCGCGCGGATCGGCGCCGACTTCGGCTATGCCCAGATCAATCTGAACGTCGGCTGCCCCTCGGATCGGGTCCAGTCCGGGGCCTTCGGCGCCTGCCTGATGGCCACACCGGACCTTGTCGCCGATTGCGTCGAGGCCATGGCCGCCGCCACGTCCTTGCCGATCACGGTCAAGCACCGCATCGGGATCGATGACCAGGATTCGGAGGCGGACCTGCACGCGTTCGTCGCGCGCGTGGCACAGGCGGGCTGCCGACACTTCGTGGTGCATGCCCGCAAGGCATGGTTGCAGGGATTGAGCCCCAGCGAAAACCGGGAAGTGCCGCCGCTCGACTACCCGCGGGTGTACCGGCTGAAGGCCGAGTTCCCGGATCTGGAGATCCTGGTGAACGGCGGCATCGAGGATCCGGAACGGGCGCTGGTCCATCTGGACCGTGTGGATGGGGTGATGCTCGGGCGCAGCGCCTATTACCGGCCCTTGACCCTGGCCACGGTGGACCGCCTGTATTACGGCGCGCTGCGCGATCCCGACCCGGAGACGATCGTCGCGGACCTGGTGGTTCTGGCGGAGGAATTGTGCAGCCGGGGCGTGCCGCTGATCCGCCTGACCCGTCACGTGCTGGGACTCTTTCACGGCGCACCGGGGGCACGGCAATGGCGCCGGATCCTTAGCGAGGAGGCCCGCCATCCGCAGGCTGGCCCGGAACTCATCGAGCGTGCGGCACACCCCTGCCTGACCGCCGCGGGGCGTGCCTAGCACCCAAGGGGCCGGTTTCTCCGCCGGCCCCGCCGATCGGCATCAGCGCGGGAGGTCGGAGGTTCCCATCAGCCATTCGTCGGCGGCGCGGGCGCATTGGCGACCCTCGCGGATGGCCCAGACGACCAGGGATTGCCCGCGGCGCATGTCACCCGCTGTGAACAGGCCTCGCACGTTGGTGTGGTAAGCATTCGGGCCCTCCGTGTGGCCCTGGACATTGCCGCGCGGATCCAGTTCGAGCTGCATGTCCTGCTGCAGGCCGGCGAGCATGCCGTCGTGCACCGGATGCACGAAGCCCATCGCGAGCAGCACCAGATCCGCCTTCATCTCGTGCTCGCTGCCGGGGACCTCGGACATCTGCCAGCGACCCTGATCGTCGCGGTCCCAGCGCACCAGCACATAGCGCACGCCGCAGACATTGCCGGCGCCATCGTCGATGAAGCCCTTGGTGGCCACGTTCCACATCCGCTCGCAGCCTTCTTCCTGGGAACTGGAGGTGCGCAGGCGGTTCGGCCAGTCCGGCCAGGTCAGGCCCTTGTCTTCCCGCTCGGGGGGCTTGTCCAGGATCTCGATCTGGGTGACCGAGGTCGCCCCGTGGCGGTTCGAGGTGCCGATGCAGTCGGAACCGGTGTCGCCGCCGCCGATCACCAGCACATGCTTGCCGTGGGCGCTGATGAAGTCTTCCTCGGGCACCGCCACCCCCTGCACGCGCTTGCTGTTGCGGGTCAGGAAGTCCATCGCGAAATGCACGCCATTGAGTTCGCGGCCGGGAACGGGAAGGTCGCGCGGGTGCTCGGCACCGCCGGCCAGCACCATCGCGTCGTATTCCTCGTAGATCCGGTCGACCGGGATGTCCGCACCGATGTGGGAGTTGGTGTGAAACTCGACGCCCTCGGTGCGCATCTGCGCCATACGCCGGTCGATCAGCGCCTTGCTGAGCTTGAAGTCCGGGATCCCGTAGCGCAGCAGACCGCCGATCCGGTCGGCCTTCTCGAAAATCGCGACCTGATGCCCTGCGCGGGCGAGTTGCTGGGCGCAGGCCAGACCCGCCGGCCCGGAGCCGACCACCGCGACGCGCTTGCCGGTGCGCCGACGCGCGACCTGCGGCTTGATCCAGCCCTCGGACCAGGCCCGATCGACGATGGTGCATTCGATGGTCTTGATGGTGACCGGGGTATCGTCGATGTTCAACGTGCAGGAGGTCTCGCAGGGCGCGGGACAGATCCGCCCGGTGAACTCCGGGAAGTTGTTGGTCGAGTGCAGGTTCTCGATCGCCTCCCGCCAGTCGTCCTGGTAGACCAGGTCGTTCCAGTCCGGGATCAGGTTGTTGACCGGGCAGCCCTGGTGGCAGAAGGGGATGCCGCAATCCATGCAGCGGGCGGCCTGCTGCTTGATCTCGACGTCCGACAGCGGGATCACGAACTCCTGGTAGTGCACCACCCGTGCGGGGGCGGGTTCATAGCGCCGGTCGCGGCGCTCGAATTCCTTGAAACCGGTGGGCTTACCCATGCGCTGCACTCTCCTTCAGGACCTGACTGGCCTTCAACGGCCGGATCGGGGTGGGCGGGCGGCTCTGCTGGGCCTGCATCTGTTCCAGCGCCTGGCGATAGTCCACCGGCATCACCTTGACGAAACGGGAGAACTGCTGCTCCCAGTCGCCGAGGATGCGCTGAGCGACCTCGGAGCCGGTGTGGCGCAGGTGGGATTCGATCAGCAGGCGCAGGCGCTGCTTGTCGTCGCGGGTCATGTCGTGGCGCAGATCCACTCGACCGTGAGTCTCCAGATCGCCGCCCTGATGCTCCAGACGCTCCAGCGCGTCGTCCTCGTCCGGGATCGGCTGCAGTTCGACCATCGCCAGGTTGCAGCGCTGTTCGAAGGTGCCGTCGGCGTCGAAGACATAGGCGATGCCGCCGGACATGCCCGCCGCGAAGTTGCGCCCGGTCGGGCCGAGACAAACCATGATGCCGCCGGTCATGTACTCGCAGCCGTGATCGCCGACGCCCTCGACCACCGCGATCGCGCCGGAATTGCGCACGCAGAAGCGCTCGCCGGCCACACCACGGAAGTAGACCTCACCGCTGATCGCGCCGTAGAGCACGGTGTTGCCGACGATGATGTTCTCCTCGGCGCGGGCAATCGCCGAGTTCGCCGGCGGGTAGATGATCACCTTGCCGCCCGCAAGCCCCTTGCCGACGTAGTCGTTGCCCTCGCCCTCGAGTTCGATGGTCACGCCCTTGGCGAGCCAGGCGGCCAGCGACTGGCCGGCGGTGCCGCGGGCCTTGATATAGATGGTGTCGTCCGGTAGCCCGGCGTGGCCGTAGCGCTCGGCGACACGCCCGGAGAGCATGGTCCCGAAGGTCCGGTTGAAGTTCTTGATCGTGGTCTCGATGCGGACCGGTTCACCGCGCGCGAGCGCCGGCTCGGCCTGCTGGATCAGCTCCTGGTCCAGCGCCTTGTCGAGTCCGTGATCCTGGGTCTCGCAATTGAACAGCGCGACCTCCGGACCCACCTCGCACTTGTGCATCAGGCGCGAGAAATCCAGCCCGCTCGCCTTCCAGTGCTCGATCGCCCGGCGCATCTCGAGGCGATCGGATTGCCCGATCATCTCCTGCAGGGTGCGGAAACCCAGCTGCGCCATCAACTGACGGACCTCTTCGGCGATGAAGAAGAAGTAGTTGATCACGTGCTCGGGTTTGCCGGTGAAGCGCTTGCGCAACTCCGGGTCCTGGGTGGCCACGCCGACCGGGCAGGTGTTCAGGTGGCACTTGCGCATCATGATGCACCCTTCGACGATCAGGGGTGCGGTGGCAAAGCCGAACTCGTCGGCGCCGAGCAGCGCGCCGATCACCACGTCGCGCCCGGTGCGCAGGCCGCCGTCGACCTGGACCGCGATGCGCCCGCGCAGGCGGTTCATCACCAGGGTCTGGTGGGTCTCGGCCAGGCCGATCTCCCAGGGGCTGCCGGCGTGCTTGATCGACGTCAGCGGGCTCGCCCCGGTGCCACCGTCGTAGCCGGCGATGGTCACGTGATCGGCATGCGCCTTGGCGACCCCGGCGGCCACCGTGCCCACGCCCACCTCGGACACCAGTTTCACCGAGATGCGCGCGCGCGGATTGGCGTTCTTTAGGTCGTGGATCAGCTGCGCCAGATCCTCGATCGAATAGATGTCGTGGTGCGGCGGCGGCGAGATCAGGCCGACCCCGGCGGTGGAATGGCGCACCCGCGCGATCTGGGCGTTGACCTTGTGCCCGGGCAGTTGACCGCCCTCGCCGGGCTTCGCGCCCTGGGCGATCTTGATCTGGATGTCGTCGGCATTGACCAGGTATTCAGCGGTCACGCCAAAGCGCCCGGAGGCCACCTGCTTGATCGCGGAGCGCTCGGGGTTCGGCGAGCCGTCCGGCAGCGGCAGGAAGCGTTCGGCTTCCTCGCCACCCTCGCCGGTGTTGGACTTGCCGCCGATCGCATTCATCGCCCGCGCCAGGGTCGAATGCGCTTCGTAGGAGATCGAGCCGAAGGACATCGCCCCGGTGGCGAAGCGTTTCACGATCGCCGTGGCCGGTTCGACCTCGTCGATCGGGATCGGCCGCTCGGCGAAGCGGAAGGCCATCAGGCCGCGGAAGGTCAGCAGCCGCTCGCTCTGCTCGTTGATCAGGCGCGAGAACTCGGCGAAGGTCTTCGCATCGTTCGCGCGCGTCGCGTGCTGGAGCTTCGCGATCGTCTCGGGGTTCCAGATGTGGTCCTCGCCGCGCAGGCGAAAGGCGTAGTCGCCGCCGACGTCGAGCTGGCGGCGGTAGATGTGCTCGCCGCCGTAGGCGAGGCTGTGCCAGCGCACGGCCTCCCGCGCAACCTCGCTCAAGCCGATGCCCTCGACCCGGCTCTGGGTGCCGGTGAAGTAGCGCGCGAGGAAGGCGTTGTTCAGGCCGACCGCGTCGAAGATCTGCGCCCCGCAATACGATTCGAGCGCGGAGATGCCCATCTTCGACATCACCTTCAGCATGCCCTTGCCGACCGCCTTGATGTAGCGCTTCTGAGCCTCCTCGAAGCTCAGGCGCTCGGGCAGGCGCGGCAGCAGCGACTGGATGGTGTCGAAGGCCAGGTACGGGTTGATCGCCTCGGCACCGTAGCCGGACAGCGTCGCGAAGTGATGCACCTCGAGCGCACTGCCGGTCTCGACCACCAGGCCGGAACTCGTGCGTAGCCCGGTGCGGATCAGGTGATGGTGCACCGCCGAGGTCGCGAGCAGCATCGGGATCGGGATGAAATCCCGATTGGTGTTGCGATCGGACAAAATCAGAATGTTGAAGCCGTCGAGCACCGCGCGTTCGGCCTGCTTGCACAGCCGTTCGAGCGCGGCCTCCATGCCTTCGGCGCCCTCGGGGGCGGGGTAGACGGTGTTCAGGGTGCGGGTGCGGAAGGCGCCGCCGGAATTGTACTCGATGTGCCGGATGCGCTCGATGTCCTGGTTGGTCAGCACCGGCTGCGCGGTCTCCAGGCGCCAGTGTTTGCCGGCCTCGTTGATGCCGAGCAGGTTCGGGCGCGGGCCGATGATGCAGACCAGCGACATCACCAGCTCCTCGCGGATCGGATCGATCGGCGGGTTGGTCACCTGCGCGAAATTCTGCTTCAAATAGGTCGACAGGTGCTTCGGGCGGCTGGACAGCACCGAGGGCGGGTTGTCCGCGCCCATCGACCCGATCGCCTCCTGGCCGGTCACGGTCATCGGCGTCAGCAGGAACTTCAGGTCCTCCTGCGTGTAGCCGAAGACCTGTTGCAAATCGAGCAGCATCGCGTCGTCCGGCGCCATCGGACCCACCCCGGTGGGGAGTTCCTCCAGGCGGATCTGGGTCTTCTTCAGCCAGGCGCCGTAGGGCCGCGCCTCGGCCAGCTCGGTCTTGATCTCGGTGTCGTCGATGATCCGGCCCTGTTCCAGGTCGATCAGCAGCATCTTGCCGGGTTGCAGGCGCCACTTCTTGACGATGCGCTCCTCGGCAATGTCGAGCACGCCCATCTCCGAGGCCATGATCACCAGGTCGTCGTTGGTGACCAGGTAGCGCGCCGGGCGCAGGCCGTTGCGGTCCAGCGTCGCGCCGATCTGGCGCCCATCGGTGAAGGCCACCGCGGCCGGGCCGTCCCAGGGCTCCATCAGCGCCATGTGGTACTCGTAGAAGGCGCGGCGCTTCTCGTCCATCAGCCGGTTGCCCGACCAGGCCTCGGGGATCAGGATCATCATCGCGTGGGCGAGCGAGTAGCCGCCCATCACCAGCAGTTCCAGCGCGTTGTCGAAGCAGGCCGAATCCGACTGGCCCTCCGGGATCAGCGGCCAGATCGTCTCGAGGTCGTCACCGAGGATCTCCGAGCGCATGGTGTGGCGGCGGGCCGCCATCCAGTTCACGTTGCCGCGCAGGGTGTTGATCTCGCCGTTGTGGCAAATCATCCGGAACGGCTGCGCGAGGTCCCAGGTCGGGAAGGTGTTGGTCGAGAAGCGCTGATGCACCAGCGCGAGCGCACTGGTGAAGCGTTCGTCGCGCAGATCCTGGTAGTAGTTGCCGACCTGGGCGGCGAGCAGCATGCCCTTGTAGTTCAGGGTGCGCGAGGACATCGAGGCGACGTAATACGCGGTGCGGTCGTAGGCGCCGGCGCGGATCTCGTTGTCCATGCGCTTGCGGATCACGAACAGCTTGCGCTCGAAGGCCTCCTGGTCCGGGCAGTTGTCGCCGCAACCGATGAAGATCTGACGTACCACCGGCTCGCTCGGGCGCACGCTCTCGCCCAGGTCGCTGTTGTCGACCGGCACGTTGCGCCAGCCGAGCACGGTCTGGCCGCCGGCTTCGATATGCCGATGGATGATCGCCTCCATCTCCTCCCGCGGGCCTGCCGCGCTCGGCAGAAAGACCATCCCGACCGCGTAGTGGTTGACCGGCGGCAGCGTGAAGTCGACCTCGGCGCGCAGGAAGGCATCCGGGATCTGCACCAGGATGCCGGCACCGTCGCCGGCCTTGGGATCGGCACCGACCGCACCGCGGTGGTGCAGACGCTCGAGGATCTCGAGGCCCTGGGCGACGATGCCATGAGACTTTTCGTTGCGGATATGGCAGACGAAACCGACACCACACGAGTCTCGATCGAGGGCAGGATCGTACAGTCCCTGCGCGGGGGGTAAGTCGCGAATGCTCATCGATGGACCTCGTTGGTACCTGGTTGAAACGGAACGCCTGCAAACTCCCGGCCGGAGGGCCGCTATCGTGCCGCATGGGCGCACCTCAGGGACCGGCCAGGGTCTGTGGCCTGAGTCTCTGGGCAGCACGCGCACGCCTGCGGCCCGCCGCAGAGCGGCAAGCATATTTCAAGAGGCAGTTAACGTGCCATTTCCGTGGTGGACGGTGGGCGAATCCACGGCTGTCCTGAATGCATTAAATCGGTGCAAGAACAGGGTGGCGGCACCAGGAAAACCCCCCGCCCGCTGCCATCAGCCGGGCGAGAAGCAAAACAGGAAGCAGGTGTTTGTCGAGGCGGAAAATTACGCCCCCAAGCGCAGCGGGTCAAGGTGCGCGGCGGCGGTGCGCGGGGAATATGCGACGGGGGATGACCCACTGCGGGCGGCGGGCGGGGGTCGAACGCCACCCAGACACCGGCACTCTAGGCATCGGATTCGTCGTCGGGTTCCAGACGGCCTTCGCTCACCAGGCCCGTCAGGCAGGAGATCAGGTCCGGAATGGCCGGTGCCCAATCCTGGGGGACCAGGCTCTCCAAACGACAGAAACGCTCGGCATCCTCGGCAGTGAGATCGGGTGAAGGCAGGCTGTGGCCGCCGACGAACAGGGTAATCTCCCCGTCGATCCGGCTCCAGTTGCGGCGCAGCGCGGGGTCGAACCGGTAGGCCTGGGACGGCCACAGCGTTTCGATCGCGAAAGCCGGATCGGGAGCCGCGCCCTCCGGTTCCTCGACGGCGCCACCGCCCACCGTTCCGACAGGAGCCGCGACATTCACGACAGTGTCATCGAGTTCCGGCGGCTTGTTGGCGTCGAAACCGGCATCGACATCCGGCGGGCGGGTCAGAAACTCACCGAGGAAGCGATCCAGCGTCGCGGGATCACCGAAGCGCTCGAGCAGGCCTCGGCGCAGGGCGGCCAGATCGGCCGCGGCGATCTCGTGTGGGTGTTCGGACGCGGTTCGCCCCGGATCGGTAAAGAGCGGGTCCGCGCCGCGATGGGGTCTGGCAACGTCCAGGATCGCCTCCAGACGGCTGAACAACAGGTCGCGCCAGGCGGGGGCGCGAAAACCGATCGACCACGTCATGCAGTGGTTGTCCTGCGCGATCCCCCAATGTGGAATGCCGGGGGGCAGGTAGAGCAGGTCGCCGGGCTCCAGGATCCAGTCCGAAGTGGGTTGGAAGTCGTCCAGGATCGCGAGCGGCAGATCCGGCAGACAGACGGGATCGGCGGGCGGCGGCTGCTGGATCTGCCAGCGGCGCCGGCCCTGGGCCTGGAACAGGAACACGTCGTACGCGTCGATGTGCGGACCGACCGAGCCGTCTTGGGCGGCGTAGGAGACCATCAGATCGTCCCGGCGCCAATTGGGGATGAAATCAAAACGCTCGAGCCACTCCGGAGCCTCGGGCCAGTGGTGGTCGATATCGAAGACCAGCAGGGTCCAGGCGCGGGCGGGCAGGGTCTGGAAGCGCTCGGCCGGGAAGGGGCCGTACTCGACGCTCCAGTGCTTGTGGGCAGGGTGGCCTTGCACCAGCCGGGAGCGGACCCCGGCCTCGCAGGCCAGGCCGGCCAGTTCGTCCGGCTCGATCGGATTCACGAAGTCCGGCACCGCGCCCCGCACCAGCAGCGGTTGGCGCTGCCAGTGGGTGCGCAGGAAGGCCGCCGGCGTGAGGCCGCCGAGCAGGGTATTGGATGGGGCAGGCAGGTTCATGGACGCGAGTACCGGTTCATTTCCGAAGCGCAGGGCAGGCCCAGACCGGGTGAGCCAGACGGCGGCTTTTGCGGCGTGAAAGCAGGGCTGGCAGAGGGCAGGGCCGCTCAGGTGTCGGGCAACTGGCGCGTGAGTGCCACGGCCAGGCCGATGTAGTGGCCGGGGGTCAGCGCGTAGAGTCGGGCCCGGGCCTCTTCGGGGATGTCCAGACCGGCGATGAACGCGCGCATGCGCTCAGGGGAGACGCGCTGGCCGCGGGTGAGCTCCTTCAGCTTTTCATACGGGGCCTCGACGCCGTGGCGACGCATCACCGTCTGCACCGCCTCGGCGAGGACCTCCCAGTTCGCGTCCAGATCCGCGTGCATGCGCGCAGGATCGGCCTCGAGCTTGCTCAGGCCGCGGGCGAAGGCGCGGTAGGCAATCAGGGACCAGGCGAAGGCGACGCCGATGTTGCGTAGCACCGTGGAATCGGTGAGGTCGCGCTGGAAGCGGGAGATCGGCAGCTTGCCGGCCAAGTGGTCGAGCAGGGCGTTGGCCAGGCCCAGATTGCCCTCGGCGTTCTCGAAGTCGATCGGGTTGACCTTGTGCGGCATGGTCGAGGAACCCACCTCACCCGCGACCACCCCTTGGCGGAAATAACCCGCCGAGATGTAGCCCCAGATGTCCCGGCTGACGTCGATCAGCACGGTGTTCAGGCGCATCAGGCAGTGGAACAGTTCGGCCAGGTAGTCGTGCGGCTCGATCTGGGTGGTGTAGGGATTGGGCTCCAGCGCGAGGCTGCGGATCATGCCGGCGGAGAGCTCGGGCCAGTCGACCTCCGGATAGGTGATTGCATGGGCGTTGAAGTTGCCCACCGCGCCGTTGATCTTGCCCAGCACCGCGGCACTTTCGAGCTGGTTCAGCTGGCGCTGCAGCCGAGCCACCACATTGGCGAGCTCCTTGCCCAGAGTGGTCGGCGAGGCCGGTTGGCCGTGGGTGCGTGCGAGCATCGGCTGCTCGGCAAGTGCGTGCGCCATCGCTGTCAGCGGCGCGAGCATCTGCCTGAGCGCGGGCAGCAGCACCCGGTCCCGGCCTTCCTTCACCATCAGGGCATAAGCCAGATTGTTGATGTCCTCCGAGGTGCAGGCGAAGTGCACGAACTCGGTCTGCGCCGACAGGGCAGGGTGCTCGGCCATGCGTCGCTTGATGTAGTACTCGATGGCCTTCACATCGTGGTTGGTGGTCGCCTCGATCGCCTTCACCTGCTCGGCGTCCGGAGTCCCGAAGTCGGCCGCGATGCCGTCCAGGAAGGCCTGCGCCTCGGCATCCAGGGGTGGCACCTCGGTAATCGCCGGCTCCGCGGCCAGCGCCTTCAGCCAGGCGATTTCCACCCGGACCCGGGCCTGCATCAGCGCCTGTTCGCTAAAATGCGGGCGCAGCGCCTCGGTGTGGCGGGCGTAGCGTCCGTCGACCGGAGCGACGGCGGTTAGGGTGGAGAGCGACATGGGCAGATCCCTAAGGCTGGGGCTAATGAATTGGGGCCGTATCATACCAGCCCCGCCTGCGGCCGGAGCCCGCCAGGGCGGGACCGGGTTCGCGGTCCTCGATGAACGTCAACGCGGGGGGGTCAGGGCGGCCTGCGCGACGATGACCCCATTGTTGTCGGCGTAGAGGAAATCGCCGGGATCGATGGTGACCCCGGCCAGGGTCACCGGCACCCCGAATTCGCCGGCGCCCTTCTTCACACTGCGGCGTGGATGCGGTGCCAGGGCCTTGATGCCAAGCGCAATCCCGGCAAGAATTTGAACGTCGCGAACGCAGCCATCGATGACGACGCCGGCCCAGGCGTTGGTGCTGGCCTGTTCGGCGAGGCGGTCCCCGAGCAGTGCGCAACGCAGCGAACCACCCCCGTCCACCACCAGCACCCGGCCCTTCCCGGGCGTGGACAACGCCTGGGCGACCAGGGAGTTGTCCTCGAAGCACCGAATGGTCACGACCTCGCCGCCAAACGCCGGGATGCCACCGAAGCTCAGGAACCGGGGTTGGAGGACGCGAACCGCGTCGCCGTGGATATCGCAGAGGTCGGGCAGGATGATCTCATCCATGAAGGACTCCGGCCGAGCGGTGGCGTGGAGGGGAAGGACGGTGTTGAGGGTGCGCTGCCGGGCACCCCGAGAGCATGGTAGCCTGGATGGCCAGGCCGCCGCGACCATCGAAGCAGGGCGTTCCGCGCTATGTCTTTGGCAGTGAATCCGTCATCGTGAGCGCCGGTCATGATGCCCCCGGGGTCGCCCGGGAAACGGGCACGCAGGCACTCGGTGCGCCGGTCGGGCACGACTTCGCGTTGCGCAGGACCTCCCGCTAGGAGCCGGTCGGGCTCAGGTTGCTCCTGTTGCCTCTCGGATCGCCCAGTCCGATGGGCTCCCAGGGGTCGGCAGCCCGGGGCCCGGCATTTCACCCCATCCTGGAGGCGCCCATGGAATTCTATGCCGTCACGAACACGCCGACCTCGCCCGCCACCCTGCAGCAGGTGTTGAGTGTGGAGCGATTGGCGTTGTATTGCGCGTCGATTGACGCGGTGCTCAGCCATGCCGGCGACCAGGGCCGGATCTATTGCATCTGGGGCGAATTTGCGGTGCACCGTGAGGTGCTGCGGGGTGGGGTTCGTTTCAGCCTGCCCGCGTGTCCGAATGCCCTGGCGTGGACCATTACCACCGGTCTGCCGCCCGATCCGGCGTTGGTGGTGATCCACTGCACGATCAACCGGCGCGAGCATGACCCGGACTTCATCGAGACCCTCGAGACCTTCGTCGAGGACTGGCGCTGCGGACTCGAGGCGGGATTGTCCGAACGCCCGGACCCCCCGGGGCGGGCCGCCGGCAATGGACCGGCCCCGCGCTGAAGCCTCGCTCGTACCGGTATACTACCCGCCTATTTCTTAGCTGGAGCACGCCATGTCGGACCATCGGCACCGTATCGAGCAGGACAGCATGGGCCCGGTCGAACTCCCGGTCGACGCCCCTTGGGGCGCGCAGACCCAGCGCGCGATCGACAACTTCCAGATCGCCGGACGCCCGCTGCCGGCGGCCTTCATCCAGGCCCTGGCCCAGATCAAGGCCGCGTGTGCGGAGGTGAATCTGGAACTGGGGCTGCTACAACCCGACCAGGCCCAGGCCATCGTGACCGCGGCCGATGCGCTCGCACTTGGACAGCATCCCGATGCCTTCCCGATCGACGTCTACCAGACTGGCTCCGGCACCAGCACCAACATGAACATGAACGAGGTGATCAGTCACCTCGCGGCGGCGGCGGGCACGCCGGTGCACCCCAACGACCATGTAAATCGCGGCCAGAGCTCGAATGACGTAATCCCCACCGCCATCCACGTCGCGGCCGCCGTGGCCGTGGAGCACGACCTTCGGCCGCAGCTGCGCCATCTGATCGCGGTGATCGCCAAGCGCGAAGGCGAACTGAAGGACGTGGTGAAGACCGGGCGTACCCATCTGATGGACGCGATGCCGGTGCGGATGGATCAGGAACTCTCGGGATGGCGCACCCAGCTGGAACTGGCCGACGCGCGCCTGCTCGATACCGAGCGGCGCGTGTACAAGCTCGCGATCGGTGCGACCGCGGTGGGCACCGGCATCAACGCCCCGAACGGCTTCGGCGAAAAGGTGGCTCGGCGCCTGGCCCAGCGTCTGGAGTTGCCGTTCACCCGTCAGGACAACGGCTTCGCCGCCTTGGCCAGCCAGGACACCGCGGCGGAACTCTCGGGTCAGCTTCGGGGGTTGGCCACGGCGGTGATGAAGATCGCGAACGATCTGCGCTGGATGAACTCCGGTCCGCTGACCGGCCTGGCGGAGATCGCACTGCCGGCCCTGCAGCCGGGCAGTTCGATCATGCCCGGCAAGGTCAATCCGGTGATTCCCGAAGCGGTGCTGATGGCCTGTGTGCAGGTCACCGGCCTCGATACCGCCAACGGCCTGGCGGCGCAATCCGGCAGCTTCCAGTTGAACGTGATGTTGCCGCTGATCGGGGACAACCTGCTGACCCAGGTCCACCTGCTGAGCGCGGCCATGGAGCATCTGGCGGACAAGGCCATCGATGGCTTCACCGTGAATCGGGAACACATCGAGGCGGGCCTCGCGCGTAACCCGATCCTGGTGACCGCGCTGAACGAGGAGATCGGCTACGAGGCGGGGGCGCGGATTGCGAAGAAGGCCTACGCCGAGGGGCGGCCGATCCTGGATGTGGCGGCCCAGGAAACGGGGATCGATCGGCAACGCCTGGCGGTGCTCTTGAATCCGGAGAGTTTGACCGGGGCGTCCTGAAGCGAGTGCCCGCGAGCCCTGACCTGGCGGTCTTGGTTTCGGATCCCCCGTTCAGTCGCTCGGCTCGCTGACCCGGTCCGCCTGGGTGGCCCCGCGTTCGCCCATCGAGCGCGGTTCGCCGGTGGTGGTGTCGCGCCGGGTCTGGTGTTCGATCTCGCCATTCAATTCCGCCCCGACGATCACGACGATCATCGAAAGCCAGATCCACAACAGCAAGCCGATCAGCGCGCCCAGGGTGCCGTAGGTGGCGTTGTAGTCGGCGAAATTTTCCAGATAGATCGTGAAGGCCACCGAGGTGACCAGCCAGACGATCGTCGCGAATGCACTGCCCCAGGTGACCCACCGCCATTGTGGTTTCTCCCGGCTGGGTGCGTAGCGATACAGGATCGTCAGCCCGAGCGCGATCAGCACCAACACGATCGGCCAGCGCAGCAGCCATACGGCGATCTCGCCGACCCGCCCGAGGTCCACCAACGCCAGTAACGCCGGGACCACGCCGACCGCCAGGAGCATTGTCGTCGCCACCAGCATCGCGCCGAGGGTGAAAGCGAAGGAGACCAGCGTCAACTTGATGAACGAGCGCTTTTCCTGTTCGTTGTAGGCGATGTTCAACGCCTGGATGATGGCCTTGATCCCGTTGTTGGCGCTCCAGAAGGCAACGCCGAAGGCGATCAGGAAACCGAAGGTCAGCGCACCGCCCTGCTGCTGGGCCAGAGCACTGAGTTCGCCTTGGATCATCTCGATTCCCTCTTCCGGCAGCACGCCCTCCAGGGCCGCCACATGGTCGGCGATCGCATGCGGATCGGCGAACAGCCCGTAGAGCGAGACAAAGGCCGCCAGGGCCGGAAACAGGGCCAGCAACAAGTAGAACGTTACCCCCCCGGCCACCAGCAATACCCGATCCTCGCCGATCGCGCGGAAGACGCGCCGTGCGATGTCTTTCCAGCCCGCGCCCGGGATGGCCGTCGGTTTGGTGGCCTCGCGCCCCCGCGTCCCGGTGTCCTTGGCCCCGGTGTCCTTGGCTTCGTCAGCCATCACCGATCCCAGGAGGCCAGAGCCCAGGAGGCGCACTCCGAGATGACCTGTTCCGGTTCGAGTGCATAGGGCCTCCTGTTCATCACATGAGAAACCGCAAGCGTCGGCGGGTCACCGGGTGTGTGGAGGGTGTGTTGTGGATGAAAGTCTCATGAGCCGGAGAGGGTGGTCAATGGGTAGTGGTCCGGCATCGATGCGCACCCCTAAACCCTTCCGCGGCGCCCGGTAACAAGTGTCGGACCGGAGGACGAACGTACGGATTCGAGGAGGGCATTTACCTAGCCGGCACCGATTCACCCGCGGGCATTCTCGGATCCTCCCCGCACGTCCTAAGTCACTAATACCCTTGTACATTTCCCCATGTATTAGCCCCCATTCAGTATTTTCTATCACGGCAGTACAATGTCATCTAGGTCGTGGATTGCCTATACCCGCGCGATCATGTTGCGGCACAAGGTGCCTGCGTAAACGCTGTTCCTGGCGACATTCTGTATCCCTGTGGCTTGGCTACTGAGAACGTGCGCAGTATAGGAGTCCGTGCAGGAGTAAGTCCGCACAGGAGTAAACGTGGCAACACGTCTAAGGAGCAGCAAGGGGCTTGGCAATATAGTTCATGCTCTATTTGAGTTATGCAGCATCGATGTGACCGGCTCTGTTTGCTGGGACCGGATTCCGGCAGACGGCGGTTTGCGCGCTCAATGGTATACCGCGCGGCCAGTACCCCAGTACCCAGCACCCAGTACCCATGAGACGAACGATTACGAGAGGTGATCCGACATGGACCCTAAATCAACCGATCATTCATCCGGTAAAGACCCATCCGGCGACCACGGGGGCACGACGCGGCAGGCGACCGACGACGTCAAAAAGGACGCCACCGATCTCGGGCACGCGGCGCGGCAATCTGGTGAACGGACCGTAGACGAGGCCGCCGATCAGGCCAAGGGCCGTGCCGAATCCCTGAAATCGGAGACCGGCGATACGGTCAGCGATACGGCTGAGGCCCTGGATGCCGCGGCCGATACGCTGGAAGGCGAAGGGCAGGAACGGATCGCGGAGGCACTGTCGCACATTGCCCACAATCTCGGCGAGTTCGCATCGCAACTGGAGCACAAGTCGGTGGATGAACTGCTGCATGACGGTGGGCGCCTGGCACAGCGCAATCCTTTGATGTTTGTCGCCGGTAGCGTCGGTGCCGGCGTGCTGCTCAGCCGTTTCTTTCGGGCACGGAGCCGGTCGCCGGGTGAGGGACGCTACGCAACACCGGGTAGGGAACCGACACGAGAGGGCGAGACGCCGTTCGAGGAGCACCCCTCGGATTTGGGCACAGACCCCCGATATCCCGAGGCAGGATCCTCGCCCGGATCGGCTTCTCCGGGCGGTTCGCGGCCCAGCTCGTTGAATGAGCCGCACCGAGTACCACAGGGCGACCAATCCGGGACAAACCCGGCGTCCCCCAGCAAACCCGGAGGTGAGCGATGAACGACCGATCAACGCAGCACAACGGATCTCAAGGCACCAAGGACCCCGGACGCCCGCCGACCGACGGCGAAGGCATGGAGGGCGCAACGACCGAACGCCGCCCGTCGGGTGCAGGCTCCACCGGTCAGGCAGCGGTGGGCGCCAGTGCCGAGCCTGGTGATCGAACCGGCGCGGCGGGCGATCCGCGCCATGACGGGAATGGAACCGGGCGGTCACCGGCATCGGTGACCACGTTGTTACGCGATCTGGCCGACGATGCCGCTGTTTTGACGCGCAAGGAGGTGGCGTTGGCCCGTTCGGAAATCGAGCAGGCGATTTCAGGGTTGAAGACCGGCTTGGTCAGCACGGCGACTGGTGGTGGGGTCCTGTTTACCGGGATCTTGTTCCTGCTGCTGTCGGCCACCTTTGGTTTGGCCATCGTGGTCGATTTCTGGCTGGCCGCATTGATCGTGGGCGGCATTGTGACCCTGATCGGACTCATCATGGTCATGGCCGGAAAACGAAAACTGCAAGCCGAACAGTTCCGCCCGGATCGTACCGTGGACGCCATGCACAAGGATCGCGAAATGCTGCAAAGGAGGAGATCATGAGCCGTATCCAAGAGAACTTTCGCGAGGACTCCGAGAAGGCGCCAAAGGATCTAGAACAGGAAATCGATGGCGTTCGGAAGCATATGGAGCACACCTTGGACCTGTTGGAACGCAAGCTTTCGCCGGGCGAAATGATCGACTCGGTCCTGAACATCGCGCGGGGCGAAGGCGGCAGTTTCGCCCGCAACCTGACCACCCAGGTGCAGAATAACCCACTGCCGACGCTGCTGACGGGCGTGGGTATGCTCTGGTTGATGTCCGCGTCCAACCGCCCGCCGTCACAGGGCCGACGGTCCGGCGATGGCCAAGCGCACAAGGCGATGCACGAAACCATAGGCGGCGCCCGCGACGCCACACGGCGCGCACAGGAGGGTGGACAGGAGTTGGGTGAGCGTGCCCACGAATGGAGTGAGCGCATGAGTGGGGCCGCCGCGCAGGCGGGTCATGGCATGCACGACATGGCAGACTCGATGCGCGAACGCGCGGGTCGCGCAGGGCGTTCGGCGCGGGAGGGCTTTCGCGGAATGGAAAGTCAGTACGGGAACCTGATGCAGGAACAGCCCTTGTTGCTTGGCGCGCTGGGGCTGGCGCTGGGTGCCGCACTGGGTGCGATGGTGCCGCGGACCGAGGCCGAAAACGAACTGATGGGCGAGTACAGCGATCGGGTCAAACGCAAGGCGGCGGACGAAAGCCGACAAGGCTATCAGCTGGCTCGCGATACGGCGGAGCGGGTCGCCGATGCGGCGCAGCGGGAAGTGACGCAGGGCCGACACGATGGCGGTAGCAGGGCCCATCACTAAGACCGTGGACGCGGCGGGCGGGAAGCCGCGTCGCCCGCTCCGCTGAGGATTGCGGGAAGACGTAGACCCCATGGATTGCGATGCACTCCATGGGGTCTACGTTGGTTCATCCTACCGCGGCAGGTAGCGTTTGATGTTCCAGGGGTTGCGGCGATCCACCCAGTACGGCAGTGCGAACAGGCCGGCAAGTAGGACGACGCTGGCTGTGGCCGCCCAGATCGGGTGTACCGTGAAGGTGGCGCCGAGAGTGACCAGAAGGAACGTGGGCGGCAGCATACCGAGTGTGGTGGCGAGCGCAAAGGCCCGGGTACTCATTGGAGTCAGTCCGGCCGCGTAGCTGAGCAGCGCAAAGGACACCGGCGGTAACAGGCGCGCGATCAGGACCACGACGAAGAGCAGGCGATGGCTGCAGGTCTGGCAGAATCCGGCGTATTGCGGTAGCCAGTGGGCAATGACCTCCCGTCCGAGGAGCCGCCCGATCCAGAAGGCGGCGACGGCCCCCACCAAGGCCCCCCCAACCGCGTAGACCGTGCCCAGAATCGGTCCGTAGACCATACCGGCCGCGACGGCGACTGGAAGGGCTGGCAATGGCACCACGACCACCACGGCCAGCAGGAGCATCAGCAGCAGGGGTCCGGCATAGGGTCGTGCGTGCAGCCATTCACCGATTCGCTCCGGTTGCCAGCCGTTTTCGTAGCCCCAATAGAGCAGCGCGAGGGTGACGGCGGCAACCAGAACACCGGCCAGCGCCAGCTGCCAGTGCCCGGGGCGGCTTCGAGGGCCTCCTTCCGGCCCGCGGCGACGTTCATCCATGGATACGTCCCCCCTGATGGGCGCGGTTTCGGCGGTTCCAACTGCCGTCCGGGCACCGAATCAGTACGCAGTCACCTAGTTTTCGGAGGGTTCGATACGAAGCAATTCGCCTTCTTCCTCGTCGGTAAGAATATAAAGGAAACCATCGGGTCCCTGGTGGACCGCACGGACCCGCTGGGCGATGGGTAGCACCTCCTGTCGACCTACATCCTCCCCGTCCAACACGATCCTTCGGACCGCTTGGTCGACCAGGCCGCCGGAGAACAAGTCGCCCTGCCACTCAGGGAAGGCCTCGCCGGTATAGATCTCGAGCCCGCTGGGTGCGACCGCGGGAACCCAGGCGACCTTCGGCGGCGCCATGTCCTCACGGGTGCGATGGGGGGTGAAGCGTTCACCGGTCCGGTAGTCGGCGCCATAGGTGGTTTTCGGCCAACCATAGTTCTCCCCGGCGCGGATCAGGTTCAACTCGTCGCCACCCAGTGGTCCGTGCTCGTTGGCCCACACGGCACCGGTGCGTGGGTCCACCACGAGGCCCTGGATGTTGCGGTGCCCGTAACTGTAGAGTTCCGGCCGGGCCTCCTCCCGATCGACGAAGGGATTATCGTCCGGCACCGAGCCGTCGTCGTTCAGCCGCACGATCGCGGCCAGATGCGTGTCCAGCCGCTGCCCATGATCACGCGCGGGTGTGCCATCGATCTCCAACGGCGGATTGCCACCATCGCCGATGCTCATCAGCAGGGTCCCATCGGGGAGCCAGACGACACGCGAACCGAAGTGTTGGCCCTCGGCCTTGTCCGGTTCGGCCTCGAACAGCACCTCGACGTCCTCCAGCGTTCGGTCCTCCAGGCGCGCGCGCGCCAGGGTGGTGCGATTAGCCTGTTCGTCTCCGGAAGCATAAGTGAAGTAGATCCACCGGTTCTGGGCAAAGTTGGGGTGCAGCACCAGGTCCAGGAGTCCGCCCTGATTGTGCGCAAAGACCTCGGGCAGGCCCTCGATGGGATCGTCTTCGAGCTGCTGATCGCGCACCAGGCGCAGGCGTCCCGGGCGTTCGGTGATCAGGATGTCGCCGTTCGGCAGGAAGGCCATGGCCCAGGGGTGCTCCAGACCCTCGATGACGGTGGTCTTTTTCCAGCCCTCCGCCATCGGGACCTCGGCGGTGGGCTCCACTTCGTCTGGATGGGCGTCCTGTGCCGTGGCGGGCAGATTCAGCCCGATGACAAAACCGAGGAAACACAAGGCGGGTGCATAACGTAGCAGTGCGTTCATGGCAGTCTCCTTAACTGGCGGCAAAGTCAGTTTGATGAACTGTCTGAAACAAGCACAAACGTTTGGGATCCGGGTATCCGAGTATCCGGCGCGGTACGAGATCGGGTCAAGGTGCAGGGGAACGGCGGGGATCGCGGATGGCCCGGTCAACGATGGACTCGCTGAGTACGGGGGCGGATACCTAGGCATCCATGCGCCTTTTCGGCACACCGTCGGATCCTTAGCCTCAGGCTTCGATCTCAGGGAAGACGACGCATGGCGAATATGCTGCGGCTCCTTTTCAAGGGCTGGCTCCTGAAAAAGTTGGGGGCCAGTGGTTGCCTGGTGATGGTGATCCTGCTGGTGGTGGTGGCCATGCTGCTGGGCTACCTGATTGCCAACTAGACCCGGCATCGGATAGCAGGCTCGGATCCGGGCATCAGCGATGGGGCATTGAATCAACAAAATGCAGACACCAACGGGAGCGGGCCGATGAATGCGCAATGGCCGAGCCGGACCGCGGAGGGCGCTGCTGCACTGCGGTTCTGGCACGGCGTGATGGATGATCCGCCGCATCTGGTGGACGACCGCGCCGTCTTCGACCTCCTCAGCGCTCCGATGCGCGCGCTGGTGCAATCGCCATCGTGGTTTTGCGCCGCTCTCCGGCTGCAGGAGCGCCTGCAACCGGAATGGGCCGCCCTGCGTGGCCAGGTGGCAGTGCGCGGACGCTTTGCCGACGATGCGCTCGAGGGGGCACTAAACCTGGGCTGTCGACAGGTTGTGGTGCTGGGGGCAGGTCTCGACACCACCGCCCTGCGGTATGGGCAACGCTTGCAGGGCGTGAATGTGTTCGAGGTGGATCATCCGGCCACGCAGGCCTGGAAGCGCGCACGCTTGCCGGCGGCAATGGCCGAACGGATTCATTTTGTGGGTGTCGATTTCGAGCGCGATGCCCTGGATGCAGCCCTGCTGGGGGCCGGAGTGCGGCGGGATGAGCTGCTGTTCGTGAGTTGGCTCGGCGGTAGTTATTATCTGAGGCCAAAGGCCTTCGAGCACACCCTGGCCGCGTTGGCGCGGGTGGCGGCACCCGGCAGCGAACTGGTCCTGGACTACTGGGTGCCCGAGTCCGCACTGAATCTAAATGCCCGTCTGCTGCTGGCGGCCATTCGGGTGATGGTGGCCTGCCAGCAGGAGCCACTGCAGGGGTTACAAGACCCTGCGGCCTTCGCGGCAGGGGTGACCGCGGCAGGCTGGACCCTGGTGGAAGAACTGGATGCCCCGGCGCAGCGGATGCGCTGGCTCAGCGCCCGGACCGATTCCTTGGCGGTTCCGGACTTCGGACGTCTCGCGCGTCTGCGGTACGGACCTGCCGTCTTTGATTCCGATGGAGAAGACCGATGAACTACGATCCTTTCGAGCCCTGGCGTCTGGCTTGGCAAACGCAGGAAATGATAGCCTCGGCCGCGCTCACGATCGGTTTGCGGACCCTGGCCATGAGCCAAACGATGGCCGGCCTGCGACCCTATGATCACGACGAAAACTCGCGCATGCTGCTGGAGAAGTGGCGTGCGGCCAGGGAAAGTGCCTCCGCCTCCGCAGTGCTCTGGCCACAGCTCCTGTCGGCATCGCCCACCTCGGCATGGGGTTTGGGCCTGCGCATGGTCAGCGGCGGGTTGCGGCCGTACCACACGGCGGTCACGGCGAACGCGAAGCGGCTCGCCACCACCTCGCTGCCGCATGTGGTGTTGCTGTCGGCAGCCAAGACACGGGCCCTTTAGGGGAAAGTATCGGCAAGCTATCCTGGTTTCTCCGCGCAGGCTGCGCGGCAGAGCCACTTGCCGCTGGCTTCAGAATCAACCACTTGCGGTGATCAATCTGGCGGCACGTCCTTGTGCCGCAGGGAAACGCCGAGAACCAGCCGTTTTCTTGGCGGGCACGACAGGGGCCTGTAGCCGGGTTGGAGTCGACGCCCTGCTACAGGTCGAGCTCCGCTTCAGGCCGCCAATTGCCGCAGCACGTAGGGCAGGATGCCGCCATGGCGGAAGTAATCGATCTCCTGGGGGGTATCGATGCGCACCCGCGCCTGGAACGCAAGTTCCGAACCGTCCTCGCGGGTGGCGCGCACCGTGACCTCGGTCGCGGCACCCCCGTTCAGGCCTTCGATCGCAAAGACCTCGTGCCCGCTCAGGCCCAATGAGGTGGCGGTATCGCCGGGCAGGAATTGCAGCGGCAGAACCCCCATACCGACCAGATTCGAGCGGTGGATGCGCTCGAAGCTTTCCACGATCACCGCCTTCACACCCAGCAGCAGTGTGCCCTTGGCGGCCCAGTCGCGCGACGAGCCGGTGCCGTATTCCTTGCCGGCGATCACCACCAGCGGGATATCCGCCGCCTGGTAACGCATCGCCGCATCGTAGATCGACATCGGCGTGCCCTCGGGCAGGTGCAGGGTCACCCCGCCTTCGGTGCGCGGGGCGAGCTGGTTGCGCAGGCGGGTATTGGCGAAGGTGCCACGCATCATCACCTCGTGATTGCCGCGCCGGGAGCCGTAGGAATTGAAGTCGACGGGCTTCACGCCCTGACTGGCCAGGTAGTGTCCAGCCGGGCTGTCCGCTCGGATGGCCCCAGCGGGCGAGATGTGATCGGTGGTTACCGAATCCCCGAGCAGGGCCAGCACCCGCGCACCCTGAATCTCAACCAGTGGCGCTGGTTCCATGGTCATGCCCTCGAAGTAGGGCGGATTGCGCACATAGGTCGAGTCCGCCTTCCAGTCGAAACGCTGGCCCTCGGGCGCCGGCAGGCGGGCCCATCGATCCTGGCCGCGGTACACGTCATCGTAGGTGTCGGTAAAATCCTTCGCGCTGATCCGGCCGACGGCCTGCTGGATTTCGGCATTGCTCGGCCAAATGTCCTTGAGGTACACCGGTTCGCCGAGGCTGTCCTCGCCCAACGGATCCTTCAGCAGATCGCTGGTCATGGTGCCGGCGAGGGCATAGGCGACGACCAGCGGCGGCGACATCAGAAAATTCATCCGCACCTCGGAGTGGATGCGCCCCTCGAAATTACGGTTGCTCGAGAGCGCCGAGCTCACGATCAGGTCGTCTTCCAGGATCGCGTCGCTGATCGGTTGCGGCAATGGTCCGGAATTGCCGATGCAGGTGGTGCAGCCGTAGCCGACCAGATGAAAGCCCAGCGCCTCGAGGTCCTTCAGCACGTCGGCTTGTTTCAGGTACTGCGTGACCACCCGCGAACCGGGGGCGAGCGAGGTCTTGACCCAGGGCTTCACCTTCAGACCCCGTTCGTGCGCCTTGCGCGCGAGCAGCCCGGCACCGAGCATCACCGAGGGGTTTGAAGTGTTGGTGCAGGAGGTGATCGCGGCAATCACCACATCGCCGTGATCGAGGGTGAATTCCTCGTCATGCAGCAGGATGGCGGCGCGCTGCGGGGGGGCCTCCGCCTGCTTTTCCACCCCGACGGCAGTGTGGCCGCCCTCGGCGTCGAAGCGTTCGGTTTCGGGCGGCTCCGAGGTCGCACCCAGGCGTTCCTTCAACAGGGTATCGATTTCCCGGGCTACGGCGACGCCGGCGTCGCTCAGCAGAATCCGGTCCTGCGGGCGGCGCGGGCCGGCGAGGCTCGGCTCCACCGTGCCCAGATCCAGCTCCAGCACCGCGCTGTAGCGGGGTTCGGGTGCGCCGTCCTCGCGCCACAGACCCTGGGCCCGCGCATAGGCCTCGACCAGTTCGATGTGGGCCGGGTCGCGCCCGGTCAGCCGCAGGTAGGCGAGGGTCTCGGCATCGATCGGAAAGATGCCGCAGGTGGCACCGTATTCGGGGGCCATGTTCGCGATCGTCGCACGGTCGGCCAGCGGCAGGTCGCCCAGGCCGTCGCCGAAGAACTCGACGAACATGCCGACCACCCCCTGCTTGCGCAGCATCTCGACGACCACGAGCACCAGATCCGACGCGGTGGTCCCTTCCCGGAGCCGGCCGGTCAGGCGTACGCCGACGACCTGCGGAATCAGCATCGAAATCGGCTGTTCGAGCATCGCGGCCTCCGCCTCGATGCCGCCGACTCCCCAGCCGAGCACGCCCAGGCCATTGACCATCGTCGTGTGCGAGTCGGTACCGACCAGGGTATCGGGGTAGGCGACCGTGCTGCCGTCGGCGCGGTCCTCGACGAACACGGTGCGCGCCAGGAATTCCAGGTTGACCTGGTGCACGATGCCGGTTTCCGGCGGCACCACCTTGAAGGTGGAGAAGGCCTGTTGGCCCCACTTCAGCAGGCTGTAGCGTTCGCGGTTGCGCGAGTACTCGAGTTCGGCGTTCAGTTGCAGCGCGTTGGCATTGCCGTAGGCGTCCACTTGCACCGAGTGATCGATGACCAGTTCGGCCGGCTGCATCGGATTGATCCGGGCGGGGTCGCCGCCGAGCGCCTCCATCGCGTCACGCATTGCCGCCAGATCGACGACCGCGGGGACGCCGGTGAAGTCCTGCAGCAGCACGCGCGCGGGCCGAAAGGCGATCTCCTGCGTGGGCTCGGCGCGCGGATCCCAGTCCAGCAGCGCCTCGATCTCGGCCGGGCGCACGGTGCGCCCGTCCTCGAAGCGCAGCAGGTTCTCGAGCAGGATCTTCAGGGAGTAGGGCAGCGTCGCCGCGCGCGGGTCACGGGTGATCGGGACGATCCCGCAGGTGCGGTCGCCGACCGTCAATGTCTGGGTGAATTTGTTCGAGGGAGCGGTCATGGCGTCGGTTCTCCTGTGGTCAGGTGTTGAGACGGTGCAGCAGGCTGTGGGCTTCGTGGATCAGGCGATTGCGCCCGAACAGGAGCCGCCAGCGCGAGCCGCCGGCCTGGCGCCAGAGTACGGCAGCCCGGATGCCCGCCAGCAGTGCGGCCCGGATGCGAGCGGCGATGGCGGGATTGGAAAGGTGTGTCTGTTCGCCCTGCACGATGATCCGCGGGCCAAGCTTGGAGATCGACTCCTGGTAGATCTCGGCCAGCCGGGCCAGCACGCTTTCGTGGGTGAGGTGAAAGTATTCGACCTGCCGCTCGGCGGCCTTCAGACCGTCCCCGAGCGCCTGCAACATCTCCGGGCGGGCCTGCAGCTTGCGTTCGAGAAAGATCAGGCCGATGGCATAGCGGGTGATTTCCAGGTCCGGCGGCTTGCCGCCGGACTTCAGCTGGATTTCGACGCGTTCAAGGCCGGTGCGTAGATTGGCCTCGCCGCGGTAGATCTCCGCCGGCGTGTCGGCGTCGAAGGCAAACAGGCTGCCGATCAGGATTTCGTATTCATGGTCGTCGCAGCGGCCGCGCCACGCGAGATCCTTGACCAGGGAGGCCGCCTGGAACAGCGAAGCCAGCGCCAGGGTTCGATTGTAATCGGTACGATCCAAGGGCTCTGGGTGCTCTGGCTGGGGGTGGATGGCAGCCGCTTACTATACCGGAAGACTCAACCGGTAACCGCGGGCGCCAGCAGCGGGTGTGCGGCCGCGATCACCGCGCCGCCAAGGCATTCCCGTTCCCGATAGAAGACAATGGACTGCCCCGGCGCGACCGCACGCTGGGGGGTGTCGAAGCGCACTTCAAGGCCCTTCGGGGTTGACGCGAGGATCCGGGCCGGCTGCAATGCCTGGCGGTGGCGGATGCGCGCGAGCAGCGGCGTCTGCACAGGAGGCGGCGCGCCGATCCAGTGCGGGGTCTCGGTGGACAGACCGGGGCTCAGCAGTAGCGGATGGGCGGAGCCCTGGGCGGCGATCAGGCGGTTGCGCGCGGGATCCTTGCCCACCACGTACCAGGGCGCGGACTCGGCGGCATCGACACCGCCGATCCCCAATCCCTGGCGTTGACCGATGGTGTAGTACATCAGGCCCCGATGGCGCCCGAGCACCCGACCGTCGGGGTTGCAGATCTCGCCCTCGGTGGCCTGCAGGTACTGCCCGAGGAAGTCGCGGAACCGGCGCTCGCCGATGAAGCAGATTCCGGTGCTGTCCTTGCGGGCATGATTCGGTAACCCCCAGTCGGCGGCCAGGTGCCGGACCTCGGGTTTGGTCAGGTCGCCCAGTGGAAACAGTGCCGGCTGCAGCTGCGCCTGGGTCAGGCCGTGGAGGAAATAGGTCTGGTCCTTGCCAGCGTCGGCGGCAAGAAGCAGGTGCGCAGCCCCGGCGTGCTCCCGGACCTCGGCATAATGACCGGTCGCAACATGGGCTGCACCGAGGCGACGGGCCTGATCGAGCAGGGCCGGGAACTTGATCTCGCTGTTGCACAGGATGTCCGGGTTCGGGGTCCGGTCGGCCTCGTATTCGCGCAGGAAGTGGGTAAAGACCCGTTGCCAATAGGCGGCCGAATGATTGGCCTTGTGCAGCGGAATCTCCAGGGTTCGTGCCACCTCGGTCGCCATCGCCAGATCCTCGGCCGCGGCGCAGTAGCCGGCGTCGTCGTCCTCTTCCCAGTTTTTCATGAACAGGCCCTCGACCGCATAGCCCGCCTGCAGCAGGCGCGCGGCGGCCACCGCCGAGTCGACGCCGCCGGAAAGCCCGACGACGACCTTGGTCGGGGTGCGGGTCACGTGCCGGAAACCAGGCTGCCGAGGGTCTCCAGTGGCAGCCGCACGCCGGCCGCGTAGCGCTGCAGCGAACGCTGCACCAGAGGGCTGCGCAGCGGCCAGTGGGCCTCGACCTCAGCCGGGGTCAGCCAGTGATTGGCGACGATCACCGGGTCGCGGGCGCAGTCCGTGACGGTCGGCTGGGCCGAACCGCTGAAGGCGATGCGCAGTGCCACCGCCGCATTGGGCAAGGTCAACAGGTCGCAGCCCAGCCAGGCCTCGGGCACGAACTCCAGGCAGGTCTCCTCGCGCACCTCGCGAATCACCGCGGTAATCAGATCCTCGCCGGCCTCCAGATGGCCGGCCGGCTGATTCAGCATCCGCCGGCCCTGCACCCATTCCTCGACGAACAGGTAGCGGCCGCCGTCCGGGATCACGGCAGCAACGGTGATGTGACAGTGCAGACGATCTTGCATCGGAGCTCACAGGCGGGTAAGAAAGCAACGGCGCCCCATGATACCGCGGGCGGCCCGGCCTATCTGGAAAGGCCACGAATCGAAAGGCCCATGGGATCCCAGAGCACCGAAGCGCAGCGCATGGGGCCGGGAGGCCCTGCATGAAACCTGACGACCCTGGGTGTTGTGTATACTTTTTCCGGAATCATTCCCCGCCAACCCCTGGAGTCCTTATGGCCTACGAGCACATCAAGATCCCCGACGGCGCCGAGCCGATCACCGTTGGTACCGACGGCGTTCTTCAGGTTCCGGATCACCCCATCATTCCGTTCATCGAGGGGGATGGCATCGGGGTGGACATCACCCCGGTGATGCGCCGCGTGGTGGATGCCGCGGTCGAACGCGCCTACGGGGGCAACCGGGCGATCGCCTGGATGGAGATCTACGCGGGAGAGAAGGCGAACACCGTCTATGGCGCCAACACCTGGTTGCCGCAGGAGACACTGGACGCCGTGCGGGACTATGTCGTCTCGATCAAGGGGCCGCTGACCACGCCGGTCGGGGGCGGGATCCGCTCGTTGAATGTGGCCCTGCGCCAGCAGCTCGATCTTTATGTCTGCCTGCGCCCGATCCGCTATTACGCCGGTACCCCAAGCCCGCTGAAAGAGCCCGAGAAGACCGATATGGTCATCTTCCGCGAGAACTCCGAGGACATCTATGCCGGCATCGAGTACGAGGCGGGGACGCCCGAGGTGCGCAAGGTCATCGACTTCCTGCAACAGGAGATGGGCGTCACCAAGATCCGTTTTCCCGACACCGCCGGCATCGGCGTCAAGGCCGTCTCCAGCGAGGGCACCAAGCGCCTGGTGCGCAAGGCGATCCAGTACGCGATCGACAACGACCGCAGCGTGGTGACCCTGGTGCACAAGGGCAACATCATGAAGTTCACCGAGGGGGCCTTCAAGAACTGGGGCTACGAGCTGGCCCAGGAGGAATTCGGTGCCGAGGAGATCGACGACGGGCCGTGGTGCAGCTTCAAGAACCCGAAGACCGGTACCGAGATCGTGATCAACGACGTGATCGCCGATGCCTTCCTGCAGCAGATCCTGCTGCGGCCGGAGGAATACGACGTGATCGCCACCCTGAACCTGAATGGCGACTACATCTCCGACGCACTGGCGGCCCAGGTCGGCGGCATCGGCATCGCGCCGGGTGCCAACCTGTCCGATACCATCGCGATGTTCGAGGCCACCCACGGCACCGCGCCCCGGTATGCCGGGCAAGACAAGGTGAACCCCGGATCGCTGATTCTGTCTGCAGAGATGATGCTGCGACACATGGGCTGGACCGAAGCCGCGGACCTGATCATCCAGGGGATGTCGGGAGCGATCAGCGCCCAGACCGTGACCTACGACTTCGCGCGCGCGATGCCGGGGGTGGACCCGGTGTCCTGCTCGGGATTTGGCACCGCGATGCTCGACCACATGCATTGAAGGTCATTTGGGGCAGGGTGGGCCGTTTGGGGAAGGAAGAGGGATGGGAATTGCGGTCTCTTTATCTTCTCGGAGGAACTCGTCGAAGATGCGAGTCCGGCTCGGGTACGTCCGGGCCGGCATTTCCGGCCCGAGACCTCCGGCCCCACACCTCCGGCCCATACCCCGGCGATGATCTAGGCAAGCCATGAGCGATTCGAAACACAAGACCGGCACCGATGAGGCCATCGACGTCGATGAGGCGCAGCCGGAACTCAAACCGCCGCGCCAATTCAAGGTGCTATTGTTGAACGACGATTACACCCCGATGGAATTCGTGGTGGAAGTGCTCGAGACGTTCTTTGGGATGGATCGGGAAAAGGCCACACGGGTGATGCTGCAGGTGCACACCCGGGGCAAAGGCGTTTGCGGGATCTTTAGCCGTGACGTGGCCGAAACGAAGGTGGCGCAGGTCAGTGACCATGCCCGCCACCACCAGCACCCGCTGCTATGTTCGATGGAGGAGGCCTGACCGCCATGCTGGATCGCGAACTGGAATTCAGTCTCAATCTGGTCTTCAAGGAGGCCCGCGACAAACGCCACGAGTTCGTGACCGTGGAACATCTGTTGATGGCGCTGATCTCCAACCCCAGCGCGGCTACGGTGTTGCGCGCCTGCGGTGGGGATCTGGAACGCATCCGCGTCGAGCTGGACGCCTGGCTCGATGCGAACACGCCCCGCATCCCGCCGCGGGACGGCCGCGAGACGCAGCCGACGCTGGGCTTTCAGCGCGTGCTGCAACGCGCGGTGTTTCACGTGCAGTCCAGCGGCCGCAAGGAGGTCAGCGGCGCGAATGTGCTGGTCGCCCTGTTCGGCGAACAAGACAGCCATGCGCTGCACCTGCTCGCCCAGCAGGACATTCAGCGTCTGGACATCGTGAACTTCATCTCCCACGGCATCTCCAAGGTGGGCGACGACGACCCCGACCAGATCGCGCCCGGTGCGTCCGATCCGATCGAGGGCTCGGGCCCCGGCGCGCCGGGTGAGGAGGCTGAGGGCAAGCAGAATGCCCTGACGCTGTATGCGACCAACCTGAATGCGAAGGCGGCCAAGGACGAGATCGATCCCCTGATCGGTCGAGCCCACGAGATCGAACGGACCATTCAGATCCTCTGCCGCCGACGCAAAAACAATCCGTTGCTGGTGGGCGAGGCCGGCGTGGGCAAGACCGCGATCGCCGAAGGTCTGGCCAAGCGCATCGTCGACTGCGAGGTGCCCGACGCGATCGGCCACGCCACGGTGTATTCGCTTGATCTGGGCGCCCTGGTCGCCGGGACCAAGTACCGCGGCGACTTCGAGAAGCGCCTGAAGGGCGTGCTCGCCCAATTGAAGCGCCAGAAGGGGGCGGTGCTGTTTATCGACGAGATCCACACCATCATCGGTGCCGGTGCCGCCTCCGGCGGCGTGATGGACGCGTCGAACCTGATCAAGCCGATGTTGGCGAGCGGCGAGCTCAAGTGCATCGGTTCGACCACCTATCAGGAATACCGCGGCATCTTCGAGAAGGACCGCGCGCTGGCACGGCGCTTCCAGAAGATCGACGTGCCGGAGCCCTCGGTCGAGGAGACCTTCCAGATCCTGAACGGCCTGAAATCACGCTTCGAGGCCCACCACAATGTGCGCTTCACCCGGCCGGCGCTGCGCGCGGCGGCCGAGCTCGCCGATCGCTACATCACCGATCGCTTCCTGCCGGACAAGGCGATCGATCTGATCGACGAGGCCGGCGCCAGCCGCCAGCTGCAGCCGCTGAACCAGCGTCGCAAGACCATTAACGTGCAGGATGTAGAGGCGATCGTCGCCAAGATCGCGCGGATTCCGCCGAAATCGGTGTCCACCAGCGATGTCGAGATCCTGCGCAACCTGCAGCGTGACCTGAAGATGGTCGTGTTCGGGCAGGAGCCGGCGATCGACAGCCTGTCCACTGCGATCAAGATGGCGCGCTCAGGTCTCGCCGATCAGGGCAAGCCGATCGGCTCCTTCCTGTTCACCGGGCCGACCGGGGTCGGCAAGACCGAAGTGACCAAGCAGTTGGGCCGGATCCTGGGGATCGAACTGATCCGGTTCGATATGTCCGAGTACATGGAGCGGCACACGGTCTCGCGGCTGATCGGGGCTCCGCCCGGCTACGTCGGCTACGACGAAGGCGGCCTGCTGACCGACGCCGTCCTGAAGCACCCGCATGCCGTCCTGCTGCTCGACGAGGTCGAGAAGGCGCACCCGGATGTCTTCAACCTGCTGCTGCAGGTGATGGATCACGGCACGCTGACCGACACCAACGGGCGCAAGGTGGATTTTCGCAACGTGATCGTGGTGATGACCAGCAACGTCGGCGCAGAGATGTCCAGCCGTCCATCGATGGGCTTCACGCAGCAGGATCATTCCACCGATGCGATGGAAGTGCTGAAGCGGACCTTCAGCCCGGAGTTCCGTAACCGCCTGGACGGCATCATTCAGTTCGCCCCATTGGATGAACGCACGATCCTGAGTGTCGTGGACAAGTTCCTGGTGCAGTTGCAGGCCCAGCTCGACGAGAAGAAGGTCGTCCTGACGGTGACCCCGGAAGGCCGGGCCTGGCTCGCCGAGCACGGGTACGACGTCAAGATGGGTGCGCGTCCGATGGCGCGGACCCTGCAGGAGCACATCAAGAAGCCGCTGGCCGAAGAGATCCTGTTCGGCCGACTCGCGAAGGGCGGCGGCGAGGTCATCGTGCGCCTCGGTGAGGATGGGCTGGAGCTGGACATTCGGGAACCGGCCGTCTCCTGAGCGGGGACGGGTGCGCTCCACTCGGTAGAGGAGCGCCAAGGACGCAGGCGCAAGGACGCGCCAGAGCGATGAATCGCTGCCGAGAAATCGCCGAGGCCGACGGGACGCGAGCGAAATCACCAGGGCCAGGAGGCCTCTGCGCAGAAGATTCTGCTCAGAATGTGCTGGTCTTGTGTTCTGGGCGGGGATGTACGCAGGCCGGTCGGTCGGAGCCAGCGCTTCAGCGCACGCGGTGCAGGTCGCAGCGGTGCGGGATTCTTATTTGTTGCGGTAGACGATGCGTCCCTTGGAGAGGTCGTAGGGGGTCATCTGCACGATGACCTTGTCGCCTCTGAGAATGCGGATGTAGTGCTTTCGCATCTTTCCGGAGATGTGCGCCGTAATCACGTGGCCATTTTCCAGTTCAACGCGAAACATCGTATTGGGGAGCGTTTCGACAATCGTTCCTTCGAGTTCGATCTCGTCTTCCTTCGCCATGCAAATCCTCTTCTCTGTGTCAGGGGAGGCGACATTATGCGCAAGCGGGCCCGGAACTCAAGCCGGGTCATTTACCCATGGGAATTAATGCGGCGGCGTCAAGACGCTACAACGCGCCGTAAGTCGTGGCCGCGAACGCATCATCCGGCCCCCGGCGCTTCGCGTGGCACCTGACACGTGGCACTCCGCAGACCGGGGGTCGCTCGGTGCGTCGGTGGCTTTATTCGGGATCTCCTTAGTACACTACCCGCTGGTCGAACAAATCAGGTCAGCGATGGAATCACAGTGGGCAGTGGTGTTCCCGGGTCAGGGATCCCAGGCAGTCGGCATGCTGAGCGATCTGGGCGAGACCCATGCCATCGTCCGGGCCACCTTCGAGGAGGCTTCCGAGGTGCTGGGTACGGACCTCTGGCGGCTGAGCCAACACGGTCCGGCCGAGGACCTCAATCGCACCGAGCACACCCAACCCCTGATGCTGGCCGCTGGTGTCGCCACCTGGCGCGTGCTCCGCGCGCGGGTGCCGAGCCCGCCGGCCGCGATGGCCGGCCACAGCCTGGGTGAATATTCTGCCCTGGTGGCGGCAGAGGCCATCGCGTTTGCCGATGCCGTGAGCCTGGTGAGCGCACGCGCAGCGGCGATGCAGGCCGCGGTGCCGGAGGGTGCCGGTGCGATGGCGGCGATTCTCGGACTCGACGACGACGCGGTGCTCGCCCTGTGCGAAGCGCAGGCCGGTTCCGACGTGCTCGAGGCGGTCAATTTCAATACCCCCGGCCAGGTGGTGATCGCCGGCGCCACGGCCGCCGTCGAGCGCGCGGTCGCGGCGGCCCTGCCGGCCGGGGCCAAGCGGGCGGTGCAACTGCCGGTGTCGGTGCCCTCGCATTGCGCGTTGATGCACCCGGCGGCGGAGCGTCTGCGCCTTCGGCTCGAGGAGACGCCGATGCAGCTACCGCGTATTCCCGTGCTGCACAACGTCACCGCGGATGTGGTCGATTCGGTAGCGGCGCTGCGCGCGATCCTCGCGGAGCAGCTGTACCGTCCGGTACGTTGGGTGGACACGGTCAGGGCGCTGCGTGCCCGCGGTGTGGCCGTCCAGGTGGAGGCAGGTCCCGGCAAGGTGCTGACGGGTCTCGCCAAGCGCATCGATCGCGAACTGCAGCTGGTCGAGATCGGCAATGCCGCCGGTCTGGCCAAGGCGCAGGAAGCACTCGGCGCCTGAAACCCCAATCCCAACCTTTCGCGGCGGCCGGGCACCCTGTTGGCCGGCCTCCATCGCGATGAACCATTCAGCAAGGAAGAAAAGCATGACAGAGAGCAAGGGTGCAGCCCTGGTCACCGGGGCGAGCCGCGGTATTGGCGCCGCGATTGCCCAGCGGCTGGCCGCGGCCGGCTGGCCGGTGGTCGGCACCGCGACCACGGCCGCCGGGGCCGAGTCGATCACGCAGGCCCTGAGCCCCCACGGTGGGCGGGGCGTGGTGATGAACGTGACCGACGCCGATTCGGTGCAGGCGGCGCTCGCGGACATTCAGGGCCGCGAGGGCGCTATCGAGGTGCTGGTGAACAACGCCGGCATCACCCGCGACAACCTGATGTTGCGGATGAAGGATGACGAGTGGGACAGCGTGATCGAGACCAACCTCTCGGCCGCCGCGCGGCTGACCCAGCGGGTGCTGAAGGGGATGATGAAGCTGCGACGCGGACGTATCGTGCTGATCGGGTCGGTGGTGGGTTCCAGCGGCAACGCCGGCCAGGCCAACTACGCGGCGGCCAAGGCGGGTCTGGGCGGCCTGGCGCGGGCTCTCGCCCGCGAGGTCGGCAGCCGCAATATCACGGTGAACGTGGTGGCCCCGGGATTCATCGATACCGACATGACCCGCGACCTGCCGGAGGCCGCGCGCACCAAGCTGCTGGAGGGTATTCCGCTCGGCCGTCTCGGGCAGCCGGAGGAGATCGCGGCGGTGGTCGCCTTCCTGACAGCACCGGAAGCGGGGTACATTACCGGAGAGACCGTGCACGTCAATGGCGGTATGTTCATGCATTGAGGCGCTTTTCCGGACAATTTCCGTCGTGAGCCGGCCATTGGGCGGGTTTGCGGAACGGGCCAATCCGCCGGTACCCGGTTCGACTGGATCGAAACCGGTCTTTTCACTAGAATGGCGCTCGAAAATGGACCGCCACACACCCAAGGGGATGTCGTACATGAGTAGCATCGAAGAACGCGTCAAGAAGATCGTCATTGAACAGCTGGGCGCCAAGGAAGAGGACGTCACCAATTCAGCCTCTTTCGTAGAGGATCTCGGCGCGGATTCACTGGATACGGTGGAGCTGGTCATGGCCCTGGAGGAGGAATTCGAGACGGAGATCCCGGACGAGCAGGCCGAGACGATCACGACCGTCCAGCAGGCTATTGATTACATCAATGCCAACATGAAGGACTAAGGAACACCGGTACCGGGTTGTTTCCAGGACTGAAAAGCAGAGGCCGCTCACAATCGTTGGGGGGCCTTTGTTCATTCCGCAGTAAGGAGAATGCAATTGTCTAAGCGTCGGGTGGTGGTTACAGGACTGGGTATCGTTTCGCCCGTGGGATCCACGGTGAAGACGGCCTGGGCGAATATCGTTGCCGGAAAGAGCGGGATCACGCCGATCACGGTCTTTGATGCCTCGGCGATGCCGGTGCGGATCTCGGGCGCCGTGCAGGAATTCAATGCCGATGACTATATTCCAGTCAAAGACCAGAAGAAGATGGACACCTTCGTGCACTACGGCCTGGCCGCCGGCATTCAGGCCCTGGACGATTCGGGCCTCGAGGTCACCGAGGAGAACGCCGAACGCATCGGTGTGGCGATCGGTTCCGGCATCGGCGGGCTGCCGTACATCGAGCGTTCCTATGCCGCGTACCTGAAGGGCGGCCCGCGCAAGATCTCGCCGTTCTTCGTCCCCAGTGCGATCATCAACATGGTCGCGGGCAACCTGTCGATCATGCGCGGCCTGAAGGGACCGAACATCTCGATCGTATCGGCCTGTGCGACCGGAACGCACAACATCGGCGATGCGGCCCGGATGATCGCCTACGGCGACGTCGACGCGATGCTCGCGGGCGGGGCCGAGATGGCCACCACGCCACTGGGCATCGGTGGCTTCGCTGCCGCCCGGGCGCTCTCCACCCGCAACGACGATCCGGAACGCGCGTCCCGCCCCTGGGACCGCGATCGCGACGGCTTCGTGCTCAGCGACGGGGCCGGAGTGATCATGCTCGAGGAATACGAGCATGCGAAGGCCCGGGGAGCGAACATCTACGGCGAGCTCGCCGGCTTTGCCTGGAACTCCGATGCCCACCACATGACCCAGCCGTCCCAGGACGGTCAGGGTGCAGCCTCCTGCATGTTGAGGGCGTTGAAGGACGCCGGTGTGAACCCGTCCGAGGTCGGCTACATCAACGCCCACGGCACCTCCACCCCGGCCGGCGATCTGGCGGAGACCAATGCGGTGAAGCGCGCGCTGGGCGACCAGGCCAAGCACGTGCTGGTGAATTCGACCAAGTCGATGACCGGGCATCTGCTCGGGGCGGCAGGCGGGATCGAAGGCCTGTTCTCGCTGCTGGCGCTGCGTGACAAGGTCTCGCCGCCGACGATCAACCTCGACAACCCGGGCGAAGGCTGCGACCTCGACTACGTCGCGAACGAGGCCCGCGAACTCGACACGAAGATCGCGGTATCGAATTCCTTCGGCTTCGGCGGCACCAACGGGACCTTGGTATTTCGCACCCTGTAGGCGCTACGGCGTCCGTTCGCCCCGTGGCGGCGGACGTCGATCTCTTCGCACTGGCCCGCCGGCATCCCGAACGGTATCCGCACCTGCTGGATACCGCCTTGATCGGGCAGGCCCCGGCGCGATTCTCGATCCTCTTTGCCTTCCCCGGCCGCAGTCGGGCGGGCAACGGGCCTGCCGTGCTCGAGGAACTGGCGGCGCTCGGTGCCTTCGAGCGGATGGGTGCGGCGCCCGACGCCGTCGACCTGCCGTTTCTCGGCGGCTGGTTCCTGTACATGGGCTACGAACTGGCCTGGCACCTGGAGCCGGCCCTCGGCAACACACCGGACGAGCCCTGGCTGCCGCGGGCACTGATCACGCACTTTCCAGCCGCGCTGATCATCGATCACCGGGAGGCGCGCGCCTTCTACGTCGACGAGACGAACGACCCGGCCCGTTGGGTCCGGGTGCAGCAGGATCTGGAGGCCATAAAGCCTTGGAGGCCCGCGTCCCGGCCGCGACTGCGGGTCGAGGAGGACGCGCCGGAACCCTATCGGCAGGCGGTGCAGCGGGCCTTGCGTTACATCCGGGATGGCGACTGCTTCCAGGCCAACCTGTCCCGGGAATGGCGGGTGCAGGCCCCCGATCCATTCGATACCGGAACGCTGTATCACCGGTTGCGACAGGCGAATCCGGCGCCCTTTGCCGCCTGGTTACGCCTACCCGGCGCTGAGGTGATCAGTTCCTCGCCGGAGCGCCTGGTCAGCGTACGGGACGGCGTCGCCGAAACCCGACCGATCGCAGGAACCCGTCGTCGGGATCCGGACCGAACGAAGGACGCGGCGCTTTTGCAGGACCTTCGAATCAATCCCAAGGAACGCGCGGAGCACCTGATGCTGGTGGATCTGGAACGCAACGATTTGGGCCGTGTGTCGGCCTGTGGCAGCGTCCGAGTCCCGGAGTTCATGACCGTGGAAAGCTACCGTCGGGTTCATCACATCGTGTCCTCGGTGCAGGGTCGCCTGCGTTCGAAGACCACGCCCCTGGACCTGATCCGGGCGGCCTTCCCGGGTGGCACGATCACCGGCTGTCCGAAGATCCGCAGCATGCAGATCATCCAGGAACTGGAAGGCGGAGTGGCGCGCGGCGCCTACACCGGATCCTGCGGCTACATCAGCCGGCACGGGCAAATGGACACCAATATTCTGATTCGAACGCTGGTGGTCCGGGGCGACCGCCTGCGGTTTCGCACCGGCGCGGGCATCGTTGCCGATTCGCGGCCCCAGGCGGAACTCGAGGAGACCCGCCACAAGGCACAAGGGTTGCTGGACGCCTTGCAGCCATGACGATCTTGATCAATGGCATTGCCGAGACGTCGCTGGATGTGCGCGACCGGGGCCTCCAGTTCGGCGATGGCGTGTTCGAGACGCTGCGCCTGCACCACGGGCATCCGCAATTATGGCCGCGGCACTGGCAGCGGCTGTGCCGCGGCCTGGACGGCCTGAGGATCCCACGGATCCGGGAACAGGCGTGTCTGGATGATCTGGCACGGGTTGCCCAGGGCCCGTGGGCGCTCGCCAAGCTAATCGTTACCCGGGGTCCGGGGCCGCGCGGTTATGCGGTCCCCACCTCGTGCACGCCGACCCGGGTGGTGATGGGCGGCGAGGCCTTCATCCCGGAGGCCGGAGGCACGCTGCGGCTGGGGCTGTGCCGCACGCGAACCGTGGGCAACCCGCTACCCGGTTGCAAACACCTGAACCGCATCGAAAACGTGCTGGCGCGCATGGAATGGGGATCGGATTGGGACGAGGGCCTGATGCTCGATGCGCAGGATGGGGTTCGGTGCGGGACCCAGGGCAATGTCTTCATCCTGGAGGGGTCCAAACTGCTGACGCCACCGGTGCAGGCCTTTGGCGTCGCCGGCACCCGCCGTGGCTGGCTGCTCGAACAGGGCGCACGGATCGGTTTGCAGATCGAGACGACCGACTTGCCGCTGTCGCGGGTGCAGGCGGCGGACGCGGTGTACATCAGCAACAGTCGGATCGGCCTGCAGCCGGCCTGCTGGGTGGATCGGGCGAGTCCGCAGGTGGGCGCGAATCAGGGAACGGGGCTGAAGCAGACCCGGCCCAAGGAAACGGGGCCGATGGCCGTGATGCTGCAACTAGGACTTGAGATCAATGCGTTGGATTAGTTATTCGTTCCTTTTTCTTCTGATTGCGGCGACCCTGGGGGCGGCGCATGTGGCCAGTATCTACCAACAGGAGATGCAGCAGCCGCTGGCACTGGAGGCGGGCGAAGTCTTCGAGGTGCACCCGGGACAAGGATTTCGGCAGATCACCCGGAATCTGACGGCGCGGGGCTGGGTTCGCTACCCCTGGATCGTCGAGGCCCACGCCCGGTATTACGGGCTTGCCGAACGCCTGCAGGCCGGTGAATATGCGGTGCCGCCCGACATCACGGTCGCGGCCTTGTTGGAACGGATGGCGCGAGGAACGGTGATCCAGCACCGCCTGACCGTGCCGGAAGGGTGGAGTGCCGCCCAGTTTCTGGAAGCGGTTCAGAACCACCCGACACTCCAACCCCTGCCGGAGGCCATGGACCTTGACACCGTGATGGCCGAACTGGGGCAATCGGACGTGCATCCGGAGGGCCGGTTCCTGCCGGACACCTATTTCTTCGAACGCAACACATCGGCTTTGCAGATTCTGCACCGCGCCCACCGCGAGCTCGAAATCGTGCTCGAGGCGGCCTGGGCGGCGCGGGCTGAGGATCACCCGCTGGATTCGGCCGATGAACTCCTGATTCTGGCCTCGATTATCGAGAAGGAAACCGGTCAGGCTGCCGAGCGCGGCGAGGTGGCCGGAGTGTTCGTGAATCGCCTGCGCCGCGGCATGCGGCTGCAGACGGACCCCACGCTGATGTATGCGTTGGAGCCGGGAACGAACCGGTTGACCGGGGCGGAGCTGCGGCGCGATCATCCTTACAACACCTACACCCGGGCCGGTCTGCCGCCGACGCCGATCGCCCTGCCGGGCAAAGCCGCGATTCGAGCGGCTGCGAATCCGGCCGTGACCGATGCCCTGTTCTTTGTCTCCCGCAACGATGGCACCCACCACTTCTCCCCGACCTATGCCGAACACCGGGCCGCCGTGATCAAGTATCAACTCGGTGGCGATGCCAGCCGCTACGGCAGAGGCCGATGAGCGGGTTTCCGCACGGGCGGTTCGTGACCTTCGAGGGCATCGAGGGCGCCGGCAAGACGACGCAGCTGCAACGTCTGGCGCGCCGTCTGCAGGCCGAGGGCGAGGACGTCGTGGTAACCCGGGAGCCCGGCGGAACGCCGTTGGGGGAACGCTTGCGCGAGGTGCTGCTGGATCCCGCGATCGGTGCAATGGCGGCCGAGACCGAGGTGCTGTTGATGTTCGCGGCTCGCTCCGAGCACCTCGATCGAGTGATCCGCCCGCAGCTCGCACGCGGCGGCTGGGTGCTCTGCGACCGCTTCACCGACGCCAGCTTTGCGTATCAGGGCGCCGGGCGGGGGCTCGGCCTGGAACGGGTCGCCGCGCTCGAGCGCTGGTTACAGGGTGCGCTGCGCCCGGACCTGGTGCTGGTCTTCGACGTCCCGGTGTCGATCGGCCTGGAACGGGCGCTGAATCGCGGCCAGCGGGATCGCATCGAAAGCGAGGATGTGGCCTTCTTCGAACGGGCACGCGCGGCCTATCGGGCGCGCGCTGATCAGCAGCCCGAGCGCTACCGCTGGATCGACGGTGCCGCGTCCGAGGCCGTCGTCGGTGCCCAGGTCGATCAGGTCTGGCGCGATTGGCTAGGTAGCGCCGCGGTCCGCCCGCGGCCAACGGCCCCATGACCCGCAAACCCCGGACATCCGAACGCAAATCTGCGCCCGCACCCGCGTCCGCACCCGCGTCCGCACCCGGGCCGATGCTAGGCCTTCCGCCCTGGCTCGAGGCCCCGCTGTGCCGGCTCACGGAGGCGGTACAGGCAGGACGACTGCCTTCCGGCGTGTTGCTGGTCGGCCCGGAGGGAGTGGGCAAGGGGTGGCTCGCACGCCAGTTTCTCCAGCGTGTGGCCTGCACCCGGGCGGACGAGGCCTTGTTGCCCTGCGGGGTCTGCAACGGGTGTCGAAGCTATCTGGGCGGCACCCATTCGGAAATTCTCCAGGTACACCCCGAGGAGAAAGGCAAGGAGATCCTGGTCGATGCGGTGCGCGAGGTCATCGACTTCCTGTCCCTGAGCCATTCCGGGCCGGCGCGACTGGTGTTCATCGAACCGGCGGAGCGGATGACCAGCAACGCGGTGAACGCGTTGCTGAAGACACTCGAGGAGCCGCCGGCCGGTGCCGCCATCGTGTTGACCGCGGCCCGCCCGGCGCGGCTGCCGGCCACACTGCGCAGCCGGTGTCAGTTGCTGCGCATCGCCTCGCCCGACCGCGCCCGGGTGCGGCAATGGCTGCACGGGCTCCCGAACCAGGAACTCGCCATCGACGAGGCCCTGGCAGCGAGCCTGGAGCGTCCGATGGGGGCACTGGGTCTGCTTGAGGATCCGGTGGCGATCGCCGGCTGGAAACAGGACCGGGAGACCCTGAACGCGCTACTCGCGAGCGCATCGCCGTTTCCGGTGATCCAGGGCTTCATGGCCTGCGATCTGGCCACGTTATTTCCGCGCCTGCAATGCCTGCTGGTCGCGGCGCAGTATTACCTGGCGACCGGCGGGCATGATGACTTCGGACGGCTGTTCCCGCCGGAGCGGCTGGAGGCCTTTGCGCGCGCGCGCGGGCTGCGGGAACTGTCGCGTCTGTTGCAGGACGCGCTGCGCTGGCAGCGCCAGCGCGCGGCCGCGTTGAACCCGCAACTGCGTTGCGAGGACGTGGTGCTGCGTTTCTGGCGCCGAGATGCCTGACGCGCGCTGGCCGGTCGCCGGGATCTGGCCGTACCGAATGCACGGGTTTCGGCCCGGCGACTGGCGTGGGCGCCAAGAAACCGGCGATAATCGATGGACCCGAATCGACCCGCTGCATGGGTCGTCCATTCGAAGTTTCGAACCGGGCGATCCCGAGCGGTATCTCCGGCCGGCGGCGAAGGCACCGGGACCGGTCGGCAGGAGTCCAACAGGCAGCGAGGTGGTAGGCAGCCCATGAGCACAACGGCCGGAGGACGCATTCTCACCTTTGCGATCAGGGACAGCACGGCCCTGTTCGCGGCCTATATGCCGTTCCTGCTCAATGGCGGGCTGTTCATTCCCACCGAAAAGCCGTTTCAGATCGGAGACGAGGTCTTCGTGCTGTTATCGCTGATGGAGGAAAGCGAGCGCATCCCGGTGCCCTGTCAGGTGGTGTGGATCACCCCCGCACGGGCCCAGGGCAATCGCCTGCGCGGCATCGGCGTGCAATTCGGTCCCAGCGACAAGGGCGCGACCCGCCGGCGCATCGAGGGTCATCTGGGTGGCATGCTGAACTCGAGCGCCCGCACCCATACACTGTAGCCTGGTCCTCTAACCCGACCCTGTAACCCGGCGGCCGTCACTGCGCATCGGCCTCCGGGTGGCGTGGCGATGCCGTGGTTTGCGGACCTTCGACCAGCGCGAGTGCCGCATCCAGGGCCTCGAAGGGCAGGTAGTAATGGGGGGAGAAACGGATCCCGCCGCCACGCAAGGCACACAGCACCCCGGCCTGTTGCAGCCGCTGGTACAGCTCCTGGTGATCTTCCCGCACCGGCTGGAAGGTCAGGATACCGGCACGCCGGTGGCTGGGGGTGAGGATGGGGCAGCCGAGTCGCCGCAGTGCCGCCTCGAGGTGGGCCCAGCGTTCGCCGATCGCCGCCGCGACGCGCTCCAGGCCTTCCTCCAGCAGCAGCGACAGGCTGGCGTGCAGCGCATGCAGGCCCAGCATGTTCGGGCTGCCGGGCTCGAAGCGGCGGGCATCCGGGGCCACACTCAGATCGGACGCCGCATAATTGCCGGCATCGGCGAGCATGTGCCACCCGAACTCCTGCAGGGTCAGCCGCTCGCGCAGTGCCGGGCGAACATAGAACAGCCCGATGCCCTCCGGGCCGAGCAGCCATTTGTGGGCATCGGCCATCACGAAATCGGCCTGCATGGCCTGGGCATCGAAGGGCAGGGCGCCCAGGTGCTGGATCGCGTCGACGCAGAATAGAATGTCCCGGCGCGCCAGGGCCGCACCGAGTGCCGCCACATCCAGGCGCAGGCCGCTCGCGTACTGCACCGCACTGCAGGAGACCAGGGTGGTATCGCGATCGCAGGCCGCGAGCAGCGCGGCCTCCGGCGCGTCGAAGGGCAGATCGACCTCGCGCACCGTCAAGCCAAAGCGTTCCGCGGCCATCAGCCAGACGATGCGGTTGGACGGGAATTCGCCCCGCGGAATCACGATGTTCGCCCCCGCCGGCCAGTGCAGTCCGAACGCGACGATGGACAAGGCCTCGGAGGTGTTCTTCACGAAGGCGATGTCGCCGGAGTCCGCGGCGCCGATCAGTGCCGCCGCCAAAGCGCGAGTCTGCTGTTCGAGTCGTAACCAGCTGCCGTAGGCCTGGGATCCGGCTGTCGCGTTCTCCTGGGCAAAGGCGATCACCGCATCACGAGTCCGCCGCGGCCAGGGACCCACGGCCGCATGGTTCAGGTGAATGATGCCCTCGTGCGGAAATTCGGGGTGCATGCGCCGGCTCCGGTCGGTTTTGGCACAGCGTGGCAGATTCCCCCGGACCGTCAAGCCGATACCGCGTTTCGACAACTCCTGCGGGTGGCCTCAACACGGCAGCGGGCCAGCCGAGAGCCGAAGTAACACCACGCACGCGCTAGTGGTGCTGCTTGGGCAGCCAAGCGCTACACTCGGCGCATGAATGCAAAAGAATTGAAACAGCGCGACCTCGCCGCCCTCTGGCACCCCTGCAGCCAGATGAAGGACTACGGGGAGGAGGGCAGTCTGCCGCTACTGGCGATTCGCCGCGGGCAGGGAGTCTGGCTCGAGGACTTCGACGGCAAGCACTACCTCGACGCCATCAGCTCCTGGTGGGTCAATCTTTTCGGCCATGCCCATCCGACCATCAACGCCGCGCTGCGCGACCAGCTCGATCAGCTCGAGCACGTGATCTTTGCGGGCTGCACCCACGAACCGGCAATCGAACTGGCCGAACGCTTGATCGCCCTGACCCCGGAGCCACTGCAGCGCTGCTTCTTCGCCGACAACGGCAGTGCGGCGGTCGAGGTGGCGCTGAAGATGAGCTTTCATTACTGGAAGAACCGCGGACAACCGGAGAAACAGCGCTTCATTTGCCTGAGCAACGCCTATCACGGCGAGACCCTGGGCGCGCTGTCGGTGGGCGCGGTCGAGTTGTACCGCAGCACCTACGGCCCCCTGATGCTGCCGGTGATCACCGTGCCCGGCCCGGACTGTTTCGACCGCGAGGCCGGCGAGACCTGTGCCGATGTCGCCCGGCGCCAGTTCGCGTTGATGGAGGCGGCCCTTGCCGCACACGCCCACGAGACCTGCGCGGTGATCATCGAGCCGCTGGTGCAGTGCGCGGGCTCGATGCGCATGTTTGATCCGGTCTACCTGGCGCTGTTGCGCGAGGCCTGCGATCGGCACAACGTGCATCTGATTGCCGATGAGATCGCCGTGGGCTTCGGCCGCACCGGCACCCTGTTCGCCTGCGAGCAGGGGCCGATCAGCCCGGACTACCTGTGCTTGTCCAAGGGCCTCACCGGCGGGTACCTGCCGTTGGCGGTGGTGCTGACGACCGAGGCGGTGTACGACGCCTTCTACGACGACTACCAGAAGTTGAACGCCTTCCTGCATTCGCATTCCTACACCGGCAACCCCTTGGCCTGCCGGGCGGCGCTGGCGACGCTGGATATCTTCGAGCGGGAACCGGTGCTGGAGCGCAACCGGGAACTGGCGCTGCACATGGGCCGCGCCCTCGAGCCCCTGAAGGATCACGCCCATGTCGCCGATGTGCGCCAGACCGGCATGATCGCCGCGGTGGAACTGGTGCAGGACAAGGCGACGCGCACGGCCTTTCCCTGGCAGGAACGCCGGGGTCAGCACATCTATCGCCATGGTCTGGAGCGCGGTGCGCTGCTGCGGCCGCTGGGCAATGTCAGCTACCTGATGCCCCCCTATATCATCACCGAAGCGCAGATCGACTTCCTGGTGGAGGTGATGCAGGAGGGCATCGAGCAGGCGGTGCGCGCCTGAGCGTAGAGCCAGAAGGACGCGCCCAGACGCTCCGATCGCACTGAAACCGCCCCTGTGATCCGGCCACGCCCCGTGCGTGAAGTGGAAATCGCGAACTGAAAAACGTAGTCTCCCCGGGCTGGTGAATGAACGGGCGCGGTGCCTGCGGCGCCAGCCGAGGCCGTTCGGCACGACGATGGTTTCACCATGGCCGTCCGGTTTCGGGGGCAGCAGGGATGTCCCGCCTGGCCGGAAGGGTTCCGATATAACTAGAATAATCAATGACTGGAGGAGCGATGCGACCTGCGCATTTGCTGCAAGTGCTCGACCGCGAGTTTGCCAGTACCCGTGAAGGTCATCACACGCCGGTGATGCTGTGGGGCGCCCCGGGCGTGGGCAAATCCCAGATGATCGCGGCGGTGGCCGAGCGCAATGGCGTGCCCCTGATCGACATCCGGCTCTCGCAGATGGAGCCCTCGGACCTGCGCGGGATTCCGTTCAAGGACGGGACGCTGGTGGAATGGGCAATCCCGGCGATGCTCCCGGACAGCCAGCGCCAGGGGCCGGCGGGTATCCTGTTTCTGGACGAGATCACCTCCGCACCGCCGAGCGTGTCGGCGGCCGCCTATCAGCTGATCCTGGATCGTCGCCTGGGGGCTTATGAGGTGCCGCCTGGCTGGGCGATCTTCGCCGCCGGCAATCGCCAGGGCGATCGCGGCGTGACCTACACAATGCCGGCGCCGCTGGCGAACCGCTTCTCGCATTTCGAGGTCGATCTGAACGTCGACGACTGGGCCGCCTGGGCCTATGGCCACGGGATCGACGACCGGGTGATCGCCTTCATCCGCTTCCGGCCCGAGCGTTTGTTCGATTTCGACCCGGCCCACAATCCGGTGGCCTTTCCGTCGCCGCGTTCCTGGGAATTCGCCCACCGCGCGTTGCAGAAATTCCACGCCCATCCGGAATTGTTGAGCGGATCGCTGCAGGCCTGTGTCGGCCAGGCCGCGGGCATCGAGTTGAACGCCTTCATCGAGCATCTGGATCAGATGCCGGATCTCGACGCCATCCTGCGCGGGGAGCGGGTGCCGGTGCCGCGTGAGATCGACCTGCAGTATGCGGTGGCCGCTGCGCTGGTCGGACGCGCGATCCGCGCGCGCGGCACGCCCGAGGCGCAGGCGGTGCACGGTCATATCCTCGATTATGCCGGCGTCTTTCCGCAGCGGGAGATGGGGATCATGATGATCAGCGACCTGCATCGCGCCTTGGGCGACGAGCTCTTCACCGTGCCCCAGTTTGCGGACTGGTCGGAACAGGTCGCCGATCTGATGCTGTACGACGCCTGATGCGAACCGGTGTGATGCGAAGCGGCCTGACACGAATCGGAATGCACACGTGCCTGCGCTGGACGTAGAAACCAAGCTGGCCGCGGCGCGCACCCGGCTGATTCTCGACAAGCCCTTCCTCGGCGCGCTTGTGTTGCGCCTGCCGCTGGTGGCTGCGCGCCCCGACTGGTGCCGCACCACGTCGACCGATGCGCGCAAGCTCTACTACAACGCCCAATACATCGAGCACCTGTCGCTGGCCGAGACCCAATTCGTGCTGGCGCAGGAAGCGCTCCACTGCGCGTTGTCGCACTTCGCCCGGCGCGGTCATCGGATCCCGCACCTGTGGGATCTCGCCTGCGACTTCGCGATCAACCCGATCCTGATCCAGGACGGCCTGACCGCGCCACCCGGGGCCTTCTACGATCACAACTACGAGGGCATGACCGCCGAGGAGATCTACCCCTTCCTGCTCGACAACGAAAACGACTCGAGTCACGAGGAGAACCTGCACGACCGACCGGAGGAATCCGAAGGCGGGCAGGGCGATCAGCCGCCACCGCCGGATCAGGAACAGGACGAGGACACCGACCAGGGGCAGGCGCCCCAGACCGAATCCGATCCCGAGCAACCGTCGCCGGACGGCGCCGACGAAGAGCAGGAGGGCGCGCACAAACCCCCGCCGCTCAGCGAGCAGGAGCGCGAGACGCTTGAGGTCCAGTGGAAGCAGCGACTGGCCGGGGCCGCGCAGCAAGCGATGCAGGCCGGCCGGCTCAGCCGCGACATGGCCCGCCTGGTGGACTTGTTGCTGGAACCCAAGCTGCCCTGGCGCTCCCTACTCGCACATTACATGAGCGCGCGCGCGCGCGACGACTACAGTTACACCCGTCCGTCCACGCGTCGGGGCGAACCGGCGATTCTGCCCAGTCTGCGCAGCCAGCAGCTCGATGTGATCGTGGCATTGGACTCCAGCGGGTCGATCGCCGCCGAGGAGATGGCGGACTTCGTGTCCGAGATCGACGCACTGAAGGGGCAGATCCGGGCGCGGGTGGTCCTGCATGCCTGCGATCGGGACTTGAGCCCAAGCGGACCCTGGATCTTCGAAACCTGGGAGCCGCTGGTGATGCCCAGCGCGTTCCAGGGCGGCGGGGGTACCGATTTTCGGCCGGTTTTCGAGTGGGCCGAGACCCTGGACCGGGAGCCCGATCTGCTGGTCTATTTCACCGATGCCGAAGGGCCCTTTCCGACCCGCCCCCCCCACTATCCGGTCCTCTGGCTGGTGAAGGGCAAGGCGCCCGTGCCCTGGGGCCAGCGCATCCAGCTGAACTGACCCTCGATGCTCAGCCCCGAAGACAGCCTGCGCCTGAACGTGCTCCTGAAACAGGAGCTGCATGCGTTGCGCATCGACGAGGGCAAGATGCGCGTGCACGCCCTGACCGGACGCGGCGATGCCACCGTGGCCTTGAACCCGAATGCACCCAATGAGCCCTATCTGCGTCAGGTGCGCGAACTGATCTCCAGCCAGATCCTGGGCGTACCGCACGGCTACCCGGCCTACCTGAAACGCTGGACCCGCATGGGCCAGGCGCGCACCGAAAGCCTCGCCGGCCTGCTCAAGCTGGGCGAACCCGAGGCCGTGATGGCGGTGGTCTACGCTGACGGCCTGACCGACGAACTCGCGCGGCGGGCGTGGTGGATCCTGCAGTCCTCGGAGCATGCCCGCGCGATGCTGCGCCGAGCGGCGGTGGTGCGGGGGCAGATGGGCCGGGTGCTGGCCGAGTTCCTGGTGGAATTCCTGGCCTATGAGGAGGATCCGGCGCGGATGGTCGAATCGGTGCGCCTGCTGCTGCAACCCGGCTTGATCGAGGAGACCGAGCGCTTGGAGCTTTGGAGCCGGGGGCAGCGACGCATCGCGTATCGGGTCGGTTTCCTGAAGCATCAGCCGCAGGATCTGCCAGAGGTTTCGCCGCCGCACCCCCGTCTGGAGCCACTCGCGCCCACACTCTCGCAGCTGAGCGCACAGGGCAATGCCTATGCGATCCAGTTGCAACGCTTGCTCGAGCCCGCCGGCCAGGCCTTCCTGGCCACGGTTGGCCTCGCTTTGTCAAAATGTTCCGACCAGGGGGTGGTCGTGCATTTGTTCGAGGCCCTGGAGCAGTATTTCGCCACGGTGCGGCCGCAGGCCGTGGGACACCGGCGCATGGCCGATCTGCTTCGGGCGGCCGCCTCCTGCACCGCCTGCATCGAGGACCCCGAGCGGCGGCGGCAGTGTCTGGAACTGCAGGATCGGCTTTCGGCACAGGACCAGCCCTTACTGGAAGCCCTGCTGGTCTTCGCCGGTGTCGGGGAACCGTTGCTGGCGCCGATCTTCGGCAACACCGACGCGGTCGGATCCGGTCTGCGGCGTGTGCTGAAGCCGGTGACGCAGGGGCTGTTCCTCCATTTGCAGCGCCTGCATCCATGAGCCGGTCCTATGCAGGGGCAAGAACAGAGGCAAAGGCAGAGGCGGGGGGCAGGGTGCAGCGTCGGCCCCGACACTCGGTCCCCCGCATTCACACCGCATTCAGCGCGCGTCGTTTACGGTGTGAGTACCGCGATCGCGGTCGCCAACAACCGGCCACGCTCGCAGCACGACACAGAGAGGGTTTGTCGATGAAGCGTTTTATGGATCTGGTCAACGACTGTTGCGCCAGCGTACCGGAGTGGATGCCCTGGGACCTCCAGGAGCGTCTGGAGATGGACCCGGAGGTCCTGATCATCGATGTACGGGAACCCTACGAGTTTGCGGCCATGCATATCACGGGTTCGCTCAACGTGCCGCGGGGCATTCTCGAATCGGCCTGCGAATGGGATTACGAGGAAACCGTGCCGGAACTGGTCCTGGCCCGCGAACGTCCGGTCGTGGTGGTGTGCCGCTCCGGGTATCGTAGCGTGCTCGCCGCCTACAATCTGGGACGCCTCGGGTACCTGCAGGTGGCCAGCCTGAAGACCGGCCTGCGCGGCTGGAACGACTATGAGCAGCCCTTGGTGGATGCCGCCGGCGCGACGGTGACTCCGGAGGCGGCCGATGATTATTTCACCCCGAAGCTACGCTCCGAGCAGCGCCGGCCGACCGCCGATGGAGCGCCTATTGCATGATAAAGACGGCGAATAATACGGTGTTTCGTATTGATCTAACTGGCATGAAAGGCCACCCAATAAGGCGATGCCACTGATGACCGAGCCCTCCCAGGAGCCGACACTCTATTACGTCCACGATCCCATGTGCTCCTGGTGCTGGGCGCTGGCGCCCGTACTCGCCCAGTTGCTTGAGCGGCTGCCTCCGGCCGTGCGGGTGCAGCGCGTGCTGGGGGGACTGGCGCCGGATACCGACGAACCAATGTCTGAGGAATTGCGCGGGATGGTGCAATCCTCATGGCACCGGATCCAGCAGCACGTGCCCGACACCGAGCTCAATTTTGCTTTCTGGACCGACTGTGTGCCGCGGCGGGCGACCTACCAGGCTTGCCGCGCGGTCATCGCCGCGCGCCAGCAGGGCGCGACGCAGGCGCTTGCGATGAACACCGCCATCCAGCGGGCTTATTACACCCAAGCGCGCAATCCCTCAGACGAACAGACCCTGGTGGAACTGGCCGGAGAACTGGGACTGGATGTCACGGCCTTCACCCAGGCCCTGCATTCGCAGGCGGTCCAGGCGCAACTGGACGCCGAACTGCAGCAGGCCCTGGAGATGGACATCGAGAGCTTTCCGGCGCTGGTGTACGAAGACCGCCACGGCCGGCGTCCGATCCCGATCGACTACCAGGACGTCGAGGTCATCCTGCGGCCCATTCAACAGGCGTTGGAGCGGCTCAACCGGCGTTAGGGCGCTGGCGGAGGAAGCGGGCCCGGCGACTGCCTTGCGGAAGCCGTATGGATACCGACCCAGTATAGTGCGCATAATGTATATTATGTTAAATTATGAAGCCCGGGGCCGCGGCGCACCCCCCCTGATCTGGAATATGACGATCCAGAATGTGACGCGGTCGAGACCTCGCCCCGCGTCAGAACTGACCGATCACTTGCGGCAGCAGGCGCTTCACGCGGTTCATTCCGGTTTCCAGGTTGCGGCCGATCTCCTCCATGGTAATCAGGCTTCGGCCCTCGGCGCGACCGGCGGCCCAGTTCGCGACCACCGCACAACAGGCGTAGCGCAGCTCGAGTTCACGCGCCAGGGCCGTTTCCGGCATGCCGGTCATACCCACCAGATCGCTGCCATCCCGCTCCAGGCGATTGATCTCGGCAGCGGTCTCCAACCTCGGCCCCTGAGTGGCGGCATAGGTGCCCGCCTCGACCGCCTTCAGACCGAGCTCCCGCGAGGCGGTGATCAGGATCTGGCGGGTGTCTTCGTCGTACGGATAGGTCATGTCGACGTGGGTGACGCCATTCGGATCGTCGCCCTCGACGAACGTGTGAAACCGCGACCAGGTGTAGTCGATGATCTGATCGGGGATGGCGATCACCCCGGGCTGCATCTGGGGAGTGATACCGCCGACCGCCGCGATCGCGAGCACCGTCTCGGCCCCGGCATTCTTCAGCGCCCAAAGATTCGCGCGGTAGTTCACCTTGTGCGGCGGGATGGTGTGCTGAGCGCCATGACGCGCCAGGAAGAGCACCTCGTGACCGTGATACACACCGAAGCCGAGCGGCCCGGAGGGCTCTCCATACGGCGTGTGCATCACCTCCCGGCGGGTGATCTCCAGATCCTTCAACCGGGTGAGCCCGGTGCCGCCGATGATCGCCAGCCGACCGTTACTCATGCGCAACCCTTTGTGTTTATTCGATGGATGACACACGGGACGGCTCCCGTGCAGCTAGAAGCGTAACGGGCCAATTCACCGGCACGGATACCGTTGCGTCGGCTCCAGCACATGGACCGGTTTCGCGATCCCGATTGGGCCTCGTCTCAGGTGCCGCGCACCGCGAAGATTCCCGGGGCGTTGCGCAGGTATTCATGGTAATCCATGCCGTAGCCGAACAGGTACCGGTCGGGGGCCGTGAGTGCGGCAAAATCCGCGGTGATGGCGGGATCCCGTTTCGGGTTGGCCTTGTCCACCAGGACCACCGTGCGCACGCTGCGGGCGCCCTGCCCCAGGCAATAATCGCCGATGCCGGCGAGCGTAATGCCGCCATCGAGGATGTCATCGACCACCACGACGTTGCGATCCTCCAGCGGCGTGGTCGGGCGCACCAGCCAGTGCAGGTGGGCCCCCCCGGTGGTCGCCCCCTGATAGCGCGTCGCGTGCAGGTAATCGAGGTGCATCGGGAAGGACCAGCGGGTCATCAAGCCTCCCAGCAAGACCACACCACCGTTCATGACCCCCAACACCAGGGGATTGGCGTCGGCAAAGGCTTCGGCTGTGATGGCGGCCAGTCGATCGATGGCGGCCTCGACGGCATCGCGCGAATAGAGGCAATCGGCCTCGCGCAGTACGGCCTTCACTTCTTCAGGAGACATGGACTCAGTTCTTGACCAGTGGACGTGGTTGGCGCCGCCGGTGTGCACCTGCACCTCGGTCGATCCGCATTGCACGGAGCCTACCGGACTTCGCCCGCGGGAGCGAGGGGCGCGTGCCTGGCACGCTACGCCTCGGCCTCGGGGCGACCGGAAAGCCCCAAAGCCGAGCACCGTCGAGTGCGACGGTTCAGTACGTGAAGGTGACCGTGTCGTCGTCCATGGCCTCGGAAATCACGTAGGCGCCGCCCACCGTTTCCTCGATCTCGGGAATCAGGTCATCGCCCCAGAGCTCCAGGGTCGGGGTGCAGACCTTGAAGTGCACCCCCGCCTCGGCGGCATCCTTGATGAATTCGTACACGGATTTCGGGCTGCCTTCCTGGACAAACAGCTTCTCGGCCACGCCCTTCTTCGCCAGCTCGCCGGCACGTCCGGTCAGGACGACCTCCACTTCATATTCCATGGCCGCGGCCACGGTCGCCTGAAAGAACGGCGCACCCAGTTCCGAACCATTGCTGGGGTCGGTGTTGACCATCACGATAAGCAGTTTATCGGCCATGAAACTTCTCCAAGATTGAACGGGATAGATTGAAATAGCGCGGTTGGAACAGCAAAAACGGCCGGGTTTTGGTCCAGCCGGGATTCAGATTCTCCTGAATCCATCAATTTTAGACGATTATAATGCAATGATGCACCTGCGGTCGTCGAACCCCCACCCGGATTGCGGCCGTTCAGGCGCTGCATCGCCTCCATCGCCACGAAACCCCGACCGCCAGTAACACGCACTTTGGGGTTCAAACCAACGCGGAAGAGCCGTGTGGGGTGTGCCCGGTCCGGACCGGGGACGGCTACCCGGCTGGGGCTTGGAAGCGCTTCAGACGTAGGGCGTTGGTGACGACGCTGACGCTGGAGAAGGCCATCGCCAGGGCGGCGAACATCGGCGAGAGCAGGATGCCGAAGACGGGGTAGAGGACGCCGGCGGCGACGGGCAGCAGGGTCGCGTTGTAGACGAAAGCCCAGAAGAGGTTCTGGCGGATGTTGCGCAAGGTCGCCCGGGACAGGGCAATGGCCTGGACGATCCCGTGCAGGTTCTCGGACATCAGCACCACCGCGGCGGATTCCATTGCCACATCGGTGCCCGAGCCGATCGCGATGCCGACCTCGGCCTGCGCCAGTGCCGGCGCATCGTTGATCCCGTCGCCGACGAAGGCCACCTTCCGGCCGCCCTCCTGCAGCGCGCGGACCGCCGCGACCTTGCCTTCCGGCAGCACCTCGGCGATCACCTGATCGATACCCAGTTCCCGGCCGACGGCCTCGGCGGTGCGCCGGCTGTCGCCGCTGATCATCACCACCCGCAGGCCTTGCTGCTGCAGCCGTGCGACCGCCGGGCGGGCGCTCGGCTTCAGCGGGTCGGCGATCATCAGCAGCGCCGCGAGGCGACCGTCCACGGCCACGTACACGGGGGTGGCTCCGGTATCGGCATGGCGCCCGGCGGCCTCGGCAAAACGGCTCGCGTCCATGCCCTCCCCGGCCAGAAAGCGCGCTGAACCCACCCGCACCGCCTGACCGGCGACGGTGGCCCGCGCACCCTGCCCCACCTCGGCGGCAAAGCCCTCGGGCGTCTCGAGCGTGAGTTCGTGCCGACTGGCCGCGCGCACGATTGCCTGGGCAATCGGGTGCTCCGAGCGACTCTCGAGGCTCGCCGCCAGGCCCAGCACCCGCTGCGCATCGAAGCCTTCCGCAGCCTGGATATCGATGAGTTCGGGTCGGCCCTGGGTCAGGGTACCGGTCTTGTCCATTGCGACGATTTCGACGTTGCGCAGTGCCTGCAGCGCATCCCCGCCCCGGAACAGCACCCCCAACTCGGCGCCCTTGCCGGTCCCGACCATGATTGAGGTGGGTGTGGCGAGGCCCATCGCACACGGGCAGGCGATGATCAGCACCGCAACCGCGTTGACCAGCGCCAGGGTCAGTGCCGGGGCCGGTCCAACGGTCAGCCAGACAACGAAGGTCAGCAGCGCAATGCCGATGACCACGGGAACGAAATAGCGGGTGACCCGATCCACCAGGGCCTGGATCGGCAGCTTGGACCCCTGCGCCGCCTCGACCATGCGGATGATCTGGGCCAGCACGGTGTCGCTGCCGACCCGCGTCGCGGTGAAGCGCAGACTGCCCTGCCCGTTCACGGTACCGCCGACCACCGCGTCTCCGGGACCCTTTTCGACCGGGACGGGTTCGCCGGTGATCATCGATTCGTCCACCCAGGAGGCCCCGTCGATCACCTCGCCGTCCACCGGCAGGCGCTCGCCGGGGCGGACCAGCACGTGATCCCCCGGGCGCACCTGATCGACATCGACCTCCAGCGCCTCGCCATCCCGTTCGATGCGGGCGTTGCGCGGCTTCAGCCCCATCAGCGTGCGTATGGCCTCCGAGGTGGCGCCACGCGCACGCGCTTCCAGGAAGCGACCGAGCAGGACCAGGGTGATGATCACCGCGGAGGCCTCGTAGTACACGTGCACCGTACCCGGCGGCAGCACGCCCGGCAGGAAGGTGGCGACCACCGAATAGCCGTAGGCCGCCGAGGTGCCGAGCATCACCAGGGAATTCATGTCCGGAGCGCCCTGGACCAGCGCCGGCCAGCCCTTTTGATAAAACCGCAGGCCCGGACCGAACTGCACCCCGCTGGCGAGCAGGAAGAACAGCAGGTAGACGGTGGTGGTGCCGAGAGTGTCGTGCACCGCCTGGTGCAGGGCCGGAATCAGGTGCCCGCCCATGTCGATGATGAAGATCGGCAGCGTCAGCACCGCGGCCAGGGTGACGCTGCGCTTTAGGCTGCGGTGCTCCGCCGCGCGTGCCGCCCGTTCGCGATCGCTGCGCTCCGGGCCCGCCGGGGCCATCTGGGCCTCGTAGCCGGCGGCCTCGATGGTCGCGAGCAGATCGGCAGGCTCCGCCAGATCGGCCAGATAGCGCACCCGTGCGCTGTCGGAGGCCAGATTCACGTTCGCCTCCAGCACCGCCGGCTCGCGTTGCAGCGCCGCCTCGACCCGCCCGACACAGGAGGCGCAGCTCATGCCGCGAACCTGGAAGGTGATTTCCTCGGTGCCGGGTTCGTAACCGGCCGCCGCGACCGCGGCGACCACGTCCTGGGGCGCCGCAGTGCCGAGCTGCACCGAGGCGCGCCCGGTGGCGAGGTTCGCATTCACCGCACGCACCCCGGGCACGGCCTGGATAGCCGCCTCCACGCGACCGACGCAGGAGGCGCAACTCATGCCGTCCACCGGCAATTCGAGGGTGTCGGGTGCGGTCGTACGGGTGTCGTGGGTGCTCATGGCGAATGCGTCCTCATCGGAGCCGCGCCGCGGGCAGGTGTCGCGGCCGTCGTTCAGGCGTGGACCGAGGGCTCAAAGCAGCAGATCGCCTGCAAACGGGCCTGCACGGCCTCCCGGCGCTCCGGATCGGCGGCCTCGGGGTGCGACCGCATCGCCGCCAGACGCCGCTGGCCGTCGGCGTTCGGCAATCGTTGTTCCAGTGCCTCCAGGATCGCCTCGGCGGCCGCGGGATCGTTACCGATCAGCACCATGTCGCAGCCGGCGTCGAGCGCGGCATGGGCGCGGTCCGCCGGGCCACCCGCGGCCTCGGCGGCCTTCATGCCGAGATCGTCGCTGAAGATCGCCCCATCGAAACCGTAGCGCCCGCGCAGCAGTTCCTGCAGCCAGACCGGAGAGAACCCGGCGGCCCGGCCGTCGATCTCGGGATAAACCACATGCGCCGGCATGATCCCGCCCAGGCGCTCCAGCAGCGGACGAAAGGCTGCGATATCGTCGGCCTCGATGGCATCGAAGGAACGCGGGTCGATCGGCAGATCCAGGTGGGAATCCGCGGACACCGCCCCGTGGCCGGGGAAGTGCTTGCCCACCCCCTGCATCCCGCCCTCCGCCAGACCGTCCAGCAACGCACCGGCAAGCAGCGCGATTGCATCCGGGCGTTCATGGAAGGCGCGGTCGCCGATCACCTCACTGATGCCGATGTCCCGATCCAGCACCGGGGTGAAGCTGAAGTCCACCCCCACCGCCTGCAGTTCCTGGGCCAGCAGCCAGCCGGTGTCCCGGGCGAGTTCCTGGCCGCGTGCCGGATCGTAGGTGAAGACCTCGCCGATGCGGTGCATCGGGGGTAACTCGGTGAAGCCTTCGCGAAAGCGTTGGACCCGACCGCCTTCGTGATCGACGGCGATCAGCAGTTCGGGCCGCCGGAGGCCGCGAATCGCCTGAATGAGTGCGGCGAGTTGCGCCGGATCTTCGTAGTTACGCGCGAACAGGATCACCCCGCCGGCCGCCGGATGCTGCAGACGACCACGGTCCTCCGGGGTCAGAACCGTACCCACGACATCCAACATCACCGGACCCAGGGAATCGCTCATAGCACCTCACGCCCATCGGCTAGACAGTTTTTCTCGGGCCAGTGTAGCGGCTTTTGCCGTCCCGGAACCCGAGGCCCTACCCGTTCCCCTCTGTTCGGCGCCGGCACCGGGGTACCTGCCATACGTACCCCAACCCATAAGTACCCCAACGAATGGCCAGCACCGCAGCAAGGCATGTCGAAGACCGAAAACCAGCCACGGAAAACACGGAATACACGGAAATTACTGCAATTTAAGGAATTAATATTCATTCCGTGTATTCCGTGTTTTCCGTGGCTGCATTTTCAAGCCAAGGCCACCCGGACAGCATCGCCGGATCGGCGCGCTGCGGCCACCCTGATCAGGACCCGGTGCGCAGGTGGGCCACTTCGGGACGAAACGCCAGTTCCTTCAACCGGTGGATGCGATCGCGCAGGCGGGCCGCCTCCTCGAACTCCAGGTCCCGGGCCTTCGCAAACATCTCCTTCTCCAGCTTCTCGATCTGGAGCGCGGCCGCGGCCGGGGTCGCCGCGTAGGCGGGCTGATCACCCTCGGCCACCTGGCCGGTGCGGCGCTTGCCCTTGCCGCGCGAGCCCGGCCGGGCCTCGAGAATGTCGGCGACCGCCTTCTGGATCCCGAGCGGCGTGATGCCGTGTGCGGCGTTGTGCAGGATCTGCTTCTCCCGCCGGCGCTCGGTCTCGCCGATCGCGCGCTCCATCGAGCCGGTGATGCGATCGGCGTACAGGATCGCCATCCCGTTCACGTGGCGCGCGGCACGGCCAATGGTCTGGATCAGCGAGCGTTCGGACCGCAGGAAGCCCTCCTTGTCCGCATCGAAGATCGCGACCAGAGACACCTCCGGCATGTCCAGCCCCTCGCGCAGCAGGTTGATCCCCACCAGCACGTCGAACTCGCCCAGGCGCAGGTCGCGGATGATCTCCATGCGCTCGACGGTGTCGATGTCGGAGTGCAGGTAGCGCACCCGGATTCCGTGCTCGGCCAGGTAGTCGGTCAGGTCCTCGGACATGCGCTTGGTCAGCGTGGTGATCAGCACGCGTTCGTTGCGCTCGATGCGCAGCGCGATCTCGGACAGGCAGTCATCGACCTGGGTCCCTGCCGGGCGCACCTCCAGGCGTGGATCGAGCAGACCGGTCGGCCGCACCACCTGCTCGACCACGGCCCCGGCATGCGCCAGCTCCCAGGGTCCGGGGGTCGCCGACACATAGATCGTCTGCGGCTGCAGGCTCTCGAATTCCTCGAAGCGCAGCGGCCGATTGTCCAGCGCCGAGGGCAGCCGAAAGCCGTATTGAACCAGCGTCTCCTTGCGCGAGCGGTCGCCCTTGAACATGCCACCGACCTGCGGCACCGAGACATGCGACTCGTCCATCACCAGGAGGGCATCCGCCGGCAGGTAATCGAAGAAGGTCGGCGGCGGCTCGCCGGGTTCGCGTCCCGACAGGTAGCGCGAATAGTTCTCGATGCCTGAGCAATAGCCGAGCTCCTGGATCATCTCCATGTCGAAGACCGTGCGCTGCTCCAGGCGCTGAGCCTCGACCAGGCGGTCCTCGGCGCGCAGGAAGGCCAGCCGGTCCTTTAATTCGTCGCGGATCCAGCCGATCGCCTCCAGCAGCGTCTCGCGCGGGGTCACGTAGTGGGTCTTCGGGTAAATGGTCAGGCGCGGAACCGTGCGCAGGACCTCACCGGTGAGCGGATCGAAGTACGACAGCCGCTCGATCTCCTCGTCGAAGAGTTCGATGCGCACCGCCTCCTGTTCCGACTCCGCCGGGTGGATGTCGATCACCTCGCCGCGGACCCGGTAGGTCGCGCGGCGCAACTCGGTGTCGTTGCGGGTGTATTGGAGTTCGGCCAGCCGGCGCAGGATCTCGCGCTGATCGACCCGCTCGCCGCGCTGGATGTGCAGCACCATCGACAGGTACTTGCGCGGGTCGCCGAGGCCGTAGATCGCCGACACGCTCGCGACGATGATCGCGTCCCGGCGCTCCAGCAGCGCGCGCGTCGCCGACAGGCGCATCTGCTCGATATGGTCGTTGATCGCCGCGTCCTTCTCGATGTAGGTGTCGGAGGACGGCACGTAGGCCTCGGGCTGGTAGTAGTCGTAATAGGACACGAAGTACTCGACCGCGTTGTGCGGGAAGAACTCCTTCATCTCCCCGTACAGCTGCGCTGCCAGCGTCTTGTTCGGGGCCATGATGATCGTCGGCCGCTGCAAGGCCTCGATCACCTTGGCAACGGTGAAGGTCTTGCCGGAGCCGGTAACGCCAAGCAGCACCTGATGCGCGAGCCCCGCCTCGATGCCCTCGACCAGTGCGGGAATCGCCGTCGGCTGGTCCCCTGCGGGCTGGTACGACGAAACCACCTGCAGCCGCTGGCCGCCCTCCGCCTTATCTTGCTCGTGCAATTTCAGTATCATCAAACCCCCGACGCGGCAACCTACCGCTGCATTTCACCCCGTGCTCGCCCGAGGCTCCCTTTGGACATCCAACTTTCCGAACGCGTTCAGCGTATCAAGCCCTCGCCCACCCTGGCGGTCTCCGCCCTGGCGGCCCAGCTCAAGTCCGAAGGCCGGGACATCGTCGGCCTGGGCGCCGGCGAGCCGGACTTCGACACCCCCGAGCATATCAAGCAGGGGGCCATCGATGCCCTGGCGCGCGGGGACACCAAGTACACCGCGGTCGACGGCACCGCCGCGCTGAAGAAGGCGGTGATCGCCAAATTCGACCAGGACAACGGCCTGGCCTACCAGCCGAACCAGATCCTGGTCTCCTCCGGCGGCAAGCAGAGCATCTTCAATCTCTGCCTCGCGCTGCTCAATCCCGGCGACGAGGTGCTGATCCCGGCGCCCTACTGGGTGTCCTACCCCGACATCGCGCTGCTCGCCGATGCCCGGCCGGTGATCATCCCGGCGCCCCAGGACAGCGGCTTCAAGATCACCGCCGAGCAGCTGCGTGGCGCGATCACGCCCCACTCGCGCCTGATGTTCCTGAACAGCCCGTCGAACCCCACCGGCGCCGCCTACAGCGCCGACGAACTCCAGGCGCTGGCCGAAGTCCTGCGCGCGCATCCCGACATCGTCATCGCCACCGACGACATGTACGAGCATATCCAGTTCGGCGGCAGGCCCTTCGTGAACATTTTGAACGTCGCGCCGGACCTCGGGGCACGCACGGTGGTGCTGAACGGCGTCTCCAAGGCCTACGCGATGACCGGATGGCGCATCGGCTACGCCGGCGGCCCGGCCCGGCTGATCGGGGCGATGAAGAACGTGCAGTCGCAAAGCACCTCGAACCCGACCTCGATTGCCCAGGCAGCCGCGGTGGTCGCGCTGACCGGTGACCAACAGTGCGTGCGCGATATGTGCAGTGCCTTCGAGCAACGCGCCCGTCAGGTCGTCGATGGCCTGAACGCCATTCCGGGTGTGGACTGCCTGATGCCCGACGGCACCTTTTACTGCTTCCCGCGCATGACCGGCTTGATGGAGGCGCTCGGCATCGACGATGACGTCGAACTCGGCCGGCGCCTGCTCGACGAAGTCGGCGTCGCGCTGGTGCCGGGCAGCGCCTTCGGCACCGACGGCCATGTACGCATCTCCTTCGCCACCAGCCTGAAGGTGCTCGACCAGGCCCTGGAGCGGATCGACCGTTTCGCACGCAGTGCTTGACTCCGGGGGCCGCGCTCTTTAGGATTCGCGGCTTCCTATTCCCCGGTAGCTCAGTCGGTAGAGCGGGTGACTGTTAATCACTAGGTCGGCGGTTCGAGTCCGTCCCGGGGAGCCAAATAAAGCTTTAATAGCAACGACTTAGGCCGCCATTCCAGGTGGCCTTTTTCAATTGCGCGAATTCGTTGCCCAAGCACTGTCCTGTTTCCAGCTGACCATTGTCCGAGCGCCTGCTCGTGGTCCGGAAAACCCGGATTTCCATTGCATGGAGATGGCGGCGATGCGGCCGTGGATGCGATCGGCGTAGTCGGTGGCGCTCGTGGGGCTCCCGGACGCAACGGGGATACCGAGCTTCGCTGAACCCACCGAGGCCGCTGCCGCGGACCCGGCCGGGTCGGACCGCGAGCATTTGCCCTGGGAGCCGGGTCAACGCCGCGGGTGGAAGGCTGCCCCTCGCCCCAACGCGCTCGAACACCCTGTCCCAGGTCAGACTCAGCGCTCGCGGGCCCAGATCATTCGCCGATATCTTCACTCCACAACTGCGGTCGCTGGTGGATGAACTGGCGCATCAGTGCGATGCAGCGGGCATCATTTTCGACCTGGACGTCCACGCCGTGCTCCCGCAGCCACTGTTCCTCGCCAACAAATGTCTGGTGCTCGCCGACCACCACGCGGGGAATCCCGTACAGCCGAATGGCTCCGCTGCACATCGGGCAGGGCGAAAGCGTGGTGTAGAGCGTGCATTCCCGGTAAAAGGCCGCTGTGCGGCGTCCGGCGTTTTCAATGGCGTCCATCTCGCCGTGCAGAATACAGCTGCCCTGCTGTACCCGGCGATTGTGGCCACGGCTGACGATCGTTCCGTCGCGAACCAGGACCGAACCGATCGGGATACCACCCTCTGCGAGGCCGGCTTCCGCTTCCTCGATCGCTGCCCGCAAAAACGGATCCATGGCGGCTCCCCTGGCCGATGTCGCGCGCACCCCTGGGGTGGTTGCAACTTTAGCAATCAGGTTGCCTGAGATGGCATGACCACACAAGACCGCGGAGTGTGGATCGCGGTTGGTGGGCGCAACGCACACACTGGGACGTCCTCTTTAGGTTTCCAACCAGGGTCACGTACGTGGCCGATTTCGGCCATTCCTGGCGCTGTTCAAGACCCAAATCGTCCACCCATTCCCACAACTGCACGCTGTGAGTAGACGCCTGACCTCGTAGACGACATTGCAGGTCCGGTACTCGTCGATATCGACGAAGTTCAGCAGGGCGACGACAGGGTTATCATGGAGGGCGCTGAACACGCGCATGTCTGTGAGCACCAGTTCGTCGTTCCGGTAGCCCCACGTGTCCAGTGTCCCTCGGCTGCAGAGAAAGATGCCCTGCCTGCCGTTGGGGGGGGGTTGTGCGGGAGATCGCCGAGCTGGGACAATCCGGGCTCGCGACCAACGAGCCCGAAACGCGCGAGTACCAAAGGGCACTTCAATGCGTGGAGAAAAGCCGTGGGTACAATGCCGAACGCCTATTGGGAGATGATCGCGCCGCTGATCGAGAAGGCACGGGGCTTTCTCGAAAACGGTGATAGCGTGGATCCCATCGCCTTCGTCGGGTCGTTCGAGAAACGGACGATGAATTTCGTGCTGCTCGACACGGCTGATGGAGACCTCAAGGACGCGTCCGCCGAGCAGGTGCGCCAAATGGCCCACCGGGAGGACGCGGACTTCGTCTTCACGATCATGGAGGCCTGGGGGCTGCCGCCGGACAAGGTCGGCAAGTACCAGGCGATCCTGGACCAATACGGGTCTATTGCGGCTTCGCCCCATGCGGTCGATCTCGTGGCCTTCGCGCTCGAAACCCGCCACGGATCCTGGGTGGCACAGGTGTCGGTGCAGCCAAAGGGCATCTCCAAGCGGAAGAAGACCTTCACCGAGCCGCACTTCAAGTTCTTCAGCGAGGCGGCGGGGAAGTTTGCGGCGTTGTTGCCGCAAAAGCCGGATGGCAGTGGTGGCCGCCTGCAATGAGTCTGGGCCGCGGGAAGGCGCTGAACCTTTCGCCCGTTCCGGACCGATTCCGCCGGATCATTCTATTTCCGGCCCGCCGGAGCGGCCAGTCTCTGCACGGCGGGGAATGGCGGGTCACTGCGCCCCCCGCCGCGGCGAGATTCGCGGCCAAATCCATGCCACCCGTTTACCGGCCGAAGGTCCGGATGACGAGATCGGCCAACCGCCCGAATGGCGGCCCCAGGCGTTCAAACGCGTTGAAGGGGCCCGTCTTGTAGACGGCGCGCGCGTGGCTGAGCCGGCGAAAGCCATCCTTTCCGTGATAGGCACCGATCCCGCTTTCCCCTACGCCACCGAAGGGCAGGTTGTCCTGCGCCACATGCAGCAGCGTCCCGTTCAGCGTCACACCGCCCGAGATCGCGCCGTCGAGAATCGCCTTCCGGGCCTCACGGTCGTGGGTGAAAGCATAAAGGGCAAGCGGACGCGCACGGGCATTGACGAAGGCGATCGCGTCCGTGAGATGGTGGTAGGCGACGATCGGCAGAACGGGGCCGAAGATCTCGTCGCGCAGGAGAAGCGAATCTTCGCGTGCGTCGAGCACGAGGGTCGGAGGGATCTTTGGACCCTCGTCCGAACCCGCAGGCTGCAGGATGGTCGCCCCGGCGCGTCGGGCCTCGTCAATGGCACCCTTGAGGCGATCCCGATGACGCTGACTGATCACGTTGCTGTATTGCGGATTCGTCTGCAAATCGGGATAAGCGCGAACGATGGTCGCAAGGAGCGCCTGGGCCAGGGGCTCGACCTGGTCGGCGGGGGCAAGGACGTAATCGGGCGCGATGCAGGTCTGGCCGGCATTCGTGAGCTTGCCCAGCACGATCGACCGCGCCGCCTTGTCCAGCGGGTAGTCCGAAGTGACGATCGCGGGCGACTTGCCGCCCAGCTCCAAGGTGACAGGGGTAAGGTTCCTGGCCACCGCCTCCATCACCTTGCGCCCGACCGCGGTGGAGCCGGTGAAGAGCAGATGATCGAAGCGAAGCGCGGTGAAGGCCTGCGCCACCGCCGCGTCCCCGGTGACGACACCAACCTCGTCAGCGGCAAAATACTGTGAAACGAGCCGCGCCAGCAGTTCTGAGAAGTGCGGGGTGTGCTCGGAGGGCTTCAGCAGGGCTCGGTTTCCAGCCGCCAACGCGTCGCTGAGTGGGCTGAGGCATAAAAACAGCGGATAGTTCCAAGGCGAGACGATGCCGACCACACCGAGCGGCTCGTAGCGCACCCAGGCCCGCGCGGGTTGAAACAGCGCTCCGACGCGGCGGCGCTCGTCGCGCATCCATCGCCGCACCGAACGGGACGCATGCTTGATCGCGTTTAGAAGTGGCAGGATCTCCATCAGTTCGGTTTCCTCGCGCGCCCGGCCACCGAAATCGGCATCGATGGCGCCCGCAATCTCGCCACGGTGGTCAACGACCATGCACCTCAATGCGGCAAGCCGACGCTGGCGGGTTTCGACATCGGGAATGCGGTCGCGGCGCGTGGCAGCGCGGATGGTGGCGAACATCTCCTGCAGATCGTCGTTCATAACGTCTGTCCCTCAATCGCGTGCATGGGGCGGCCATGATGCACTGGCCGGCCTCCTGCACACCCCTCCCCCGAACCGGCCAAATCCTTCGTCCGTCGGCCGATGAGCTGCGCAGCCGAGCCTCCGATCCATTCAGACCTTGGTGGCCGTGGCCTGATCGACAATGCGAACCCGCAAAATCAAACCCTCGTGACCAACCACCCGAACGTGCAAGCCTGGCGCAATCCGGGTGCCATCCGCCGAGCGTGCCAGCCAGCGTTCGCCCTGCACCAGGACCATGCCGCGGCCATTGACTTCGGTACGGCATTGGCCGACACGCCCCACCATGGCGCCCACACCCGGAGAGACGGCCGATTCCGTGGCCAGCCCCGGGCGGTAAAGTGGATAGAGAAGAATATCCTTCGCCAACCAGAGCACCAACACGACCCCGGCCACAGTCGTGCCGATCCAGCCCCAGTGCAACAGCAGCAGCACAACCAGCAGGGCCAGTGCCCAACCGGGAATCTGCAACAGGGCATAGAACATGAGCGGTTTCACCCGCATTTGTAACCGGCCGCCATGCGGTTGTTCAGCGCTAAAGGTTTCATCGGACCGATGGTTGCGCAGGGTACTCCAGATTCGCCCATGCTACGGCACTGTACCCGCCTCGTCAGCGCCACGGCCAGGCCTGCGCACTGAGACCGCCCCCGTACACATCGGCCCACGTTCCCATGCCACCTTCCTGTCGAATTGTCTGGCGTCGGCGGAGCCCTTACGTTCAACGTCCACGAACTTCCGTTGGAGCCGCCCGGACCTCATGGCCATCCAGATCGAACAAATCACCAAGCGCTTCGGCGACACGGTCGCAGTGGACGGGATCAGTTTCTCGGTCGCCCGCGGATCGGTGACCGCATTGCTCGGCCCCAACGGTGCGGGCAAGACCACGACGCTGGCGATGCTGCTGGGCCACGGTTTCTCGCTGAGCCACTTCCTGGCGGCGTTGCTACTGAACGTGGTTTATTTGTTTCTCGGTGCGGCGCTGTTCATGAGCGTCTTCCGGCTGGCCCGCCGGCGCGGCCTGTTGCTGCATAGCGGAGAGTAGCGGACTGTGCCGGCGTACCCGAGCGAACAGGTCCGAGGTGGTGTCGAGTACGCCGTTGTAGCGCCACAGACCCACCCGGTTTTCGGCGACGCCCGTCAATGGTGGGCCGGCGCTGCACAACCCCGGGTGAGCGAACTCTCTGTCCGGAACACGGTCACAAAATGAGTTTCCCTCTGGGGTATACCGTCATGCACGCGATTCTCACACTCCGCTCCTTCGGACTGTTCCTGGCCCTGGTTCTTAGCGCAGCGCCGCTTGCGGCGGACTCCAACGAGCTGTTCGACCACGAACTGCGCCGGCTGCACTCGAGCGAGGTCGTGAACCTGCAGGAGGCCTTCGCCGGTCATCCGCTGCTGATCATCAACACCGCGAGCCACTGCGGATTCACGGGCCAGTTCTCCGGACTCGAGGAACTGCACCAGCAGTATCGGGATGCCGGACTCAAGGTGGTCGGGTTTCCGTCGAATGATTTTCGGCAGGAGGCCGCCGACGAGGCCACCACCGCAGATGTGTGCTTCGTGAATTACGGCGTCACCTTCGACATGTTCACGCCGATTCACGTTCGCGGATCGCAGGCGCACCCGATCTTCCGCGAACTGGCGCGGCAGAGCCAAGCTCCGCGCTGGAATTTTTACAAGTACCTCGTGAGCCCAGAGGGCGAGGTCGTGGATGTCTTTTCGAGCATGGTGAGTCCCGATTCGCGGCGCCTGCGCGCGGCCATCGAGTCCCTGCTGGATACGGAGACGGGAACCTGAAGACCTTCTTCGATCTCTTCGCTCCACGCGCGTGGTCGCTCCACGCGCCCTCCATGGATCCATCCGGCCGAAGGGTAGGCCTGGGCAGGCCGGTCAGCCGGGGTTGTTGATCTCCCCATCGGTGCCCGCGGAGTGCCCGGGCGTAATCGATTCCGATTCCGATTCCGATTCCGGTTCGGGATTTACCGAGGGTACGGGGTCGGGTGCGGCGGAATCAGAAGGTAAAAAATCCTCCGTTCCACGGTGGATCCGGGCGTCGGGCCCGCAAGGCCGATCCGCAAACATCGTGGATCCGTCTGGGGCCGTGCAGCGGTAGATCTGGGCATGTCCAACGGTAGACGAAACACCTAGAACAACACCGACCAAACTCGTCCAGAACACCTTGGTCGCTTTTTTGTCCATGGGAGCAGTCTCCTGGGTCATCCAGCGTTGAGGGGCCTCTGTTACGGCCGCGAGGAATCGCGGCCTGTGTTCGCGTCGTTTTCAGGGTGGATCCACGCGGCCTTCGGGGTCCGTTTGGCCGGTCCGAATCGATGGCTGTGGCGCCGTTTGGAATCAAGGCGGGGCCATCGGGGCGCGTCTACTCTATGGGTCTACGGGCCTCGCCTGTTCGTCAGTAATCGATCGCGCCGCGTGGCGCAGCCCGGGCCGGGGTATTCAGTGGAGGGTTGTGGATCGTCCTTGGCCTGATGCCGGTCTTCACGCGTCAACATTCGCCAATTCAGTGCACGGGCACGAACGCGGGACATTCTGTTCACCGTCGTCTCCCCCAATGAAGGCGTGCCCTTGGAGTATACCCCCGGAAGTGGGGGGGTGCGATGGACATCCTCGTCCGTGGCCGTCCATTCGGTCCTGTTCTCTACCCGGGGTCTGCGAGACGCAAAACCGCGCGACGCGCTTGTGCCGCGCACGTACACTGCAACTTTCAAGGAACGTCGGATTGGCGTTATGACCGAGTCTTCCCAGAGGCTGTCCTCGTCGGAGCCCACGCTGGCCTATGAGCTCCATGGCAACCTGTATCTGAACCTCACCTACCGCTGTACGCTGCGTTGCGCCTTCTGCCCCAAGTTTCAGGGAAACCGCGTGGTGCAGGGCTATGACCTCCGGCTAACTCGGGAGCCCACCGTCGCGGCCCTGATCGCGGCGGCCGGTGATCCTGCAGGCTACCCCGAGGTCATCTTCTGCGGACTGGGCGAGCCCACACTTCGCCTGGAGACCCTGCTCACCGTGGCCCACGCGCTGCGTGCGCAGGGCGCGCGGCACGTTCGCCTGAACACGGATGGCCTGGCCAATCTGGTTCATGGGCGGGATGTGACCCCGGCACTGGCACCGGTGATCGACAGCCTCTCGATCTCGCTGACTGCCCAGGATGAGGCCACCTACAACCGGCATACGCGACCCAAACGCCCCGAGGCCTTCGCCGCGATGCTGGCCTTCGCCCGCGCCGCGCTGGCACAGCGCATGGCGGTCACGATGACCGCGATCCATGGCCTGGCGGGGGTCGACATTGCCGCCTGTGAACGTCTGGCGACGGAATTGGGTGCGCGCTTTCGCCAACGCGAACTGGATGTGGTGGGATGATCGAGGGTTCGGGCATCGCCGGCATCTCCCAGGGCATCCAGTTGTCCTTGGCACCGGTCTTCTTGCTGGTGGGGATTGCCGGCTTCATCAACGTCTTCGTGGCACGACTGTCCCGCGTTGTGGATCGCAGTCGAGTGGTCGAGGGCACCCTGCGCCATGCCGACCCAGAGACACGAACGAAGGCCTTGCGCGAACTCGGTCTGCTCGATCAACGCGCACAGATGGTCTATCTCGGCATCAAACTCGGCATCTTCACAGCCTTGCTGGTCTGCCTGGTGATCGTGACGGTGTTTCTCGAGGTCTTTTTTGGCACTAGCCACCCGCTGCTGATCGCCGCGCTGTTCGTGGGTGCGATGCTCTCGCTGATCGGCGCGCTGCTCGCCTTTCTCCGGGAAGTTTTCCTGGCCCTGCGCAGCGTAACCCTCAGCCGGTCGCGCCAGGTGGTGTCCGACCCGGAACAGTAGCCCGATCGATCGGGCTCCCGAGGGCCTCGGGGGCTCGGACCTTCGGACATGGCCGCCACCATCGCGGCCCATGATCGTCAGGAGTTGGCCCGCCGGGGCCGAACCCGTCATCATGGCGGGGTTGCCTTGGGCAGCCCGCATTGAACCACCGGCATGATTGCCTGGGGAGTCCACTTTGCCGTCAGGTCTTCATGATCGTCGCTTCAACATCGAACACGGCGTGGGATGCCACGCACCGGCCGATCTGGAACTTGCCGAGGGCGGCGATGTAATGGGGTGGAATCGGCACCTCACCCTGAATGCGCCGGTGTCGTCGCGCACTGAGCCATCGACCTGGGACGGCGTGTCACCGGATCCATTTCAGGCCGCTGTGGCCGAACTCCAGCACCAAGTGCACGCCTGGCGCTATTGCGGCGGGGCCTTGCGGCACGCCAGCGTCCCGATACCGCCCCTCGATCTGCTGATCTGGTTGCACGGCAACGGGGATGGAACCCGGCTCTTTTGGCAGAACCGTGCGCACAGCCTCAGTGTGGCCGGCCTGGGTGCGGCGAGCGAATGCGTCGCAGATTCGACCGCGGACTATCCCATGCTCATGGCGCACATCAATGCCACGATTGGGGCGCAGAACACCGCGTTCCTCGGTGGCTTGGCCTTCGATGGCGGCAATGGCTGCGACGAGTGGTCCGCCTTTCCTGCCGCACGCTTCGTGCTGCCGGCGATCGAGGTGCGCCAGGAACAGGGGCAGCACCGACTGGCGGTGAACCTGCTGGCGCCGTCCGCCAGTGCGTTCCGGAGTGCCCAGACGCGCCTGATCATGTCCTTGGGCCAATTGCAATTTCATCTGCACCCGGTAGAGAGCGGCCGCGGTGCCCGCGTCTGGCGACGCATCGACACCGTGGATCAGGCGGTCTTTCGCCAGCGCGTCGAGGCGATCCTCGACCAGATCGGCGCGGGGCACCTGCACAAGGCGGTCCTTGCGCGGCGCGTGGAATTGCACCTGAACAAGCCCCTGGACCCCTTCCTGGCGCTAAGGCGGTGGCACAGCACCGATCCGGGCAGCTTCTGCTTTGCGCTGGAGCGCGCCGACGATGTGTTCATGGGTTGCTCTCCGGAGCGCCTGTATTGCCGGCGGGACCGCTCGCTACAAACCGAATCCCTGGCCGGCACCGTCCGCCGCGGGCGCACGCCGGAGGAGGATGAGCGCCTGGAACGGATGCTTCGCCAGGATCCGAAGCTGGTGCATGAACATGAACTGGTCACCCGCTACGTGCGTCAGCAGATTGCTCCCTGGGTGACCGAGACCCAGAGCCCGGCCGCACCGGAGGTGTTCAAGCTGCATGCCGTCCAGCACCGGTACCTGCCCATTCGCGCCACGCTGAAGCCGGGGGTGCTCGACGCGGAGTTGCTGCAGGCACTGCACCCCACACCCGCGGTCTGCGGCTTTCCGCGGCCCGATGCCCAGGCGCTGATCGAGCATCAGGAGACCGTGCAGCGGGGATGGTATAGCGGCGTGGTCGGGATCGTCTCGCCCACCCATTCGGAGTTTGCGGTCGCGATCCGTTCGGTGTTGCTGCATCGGGACCGCGTGCTGTGCTATTCCGGCGTCGGCATCGTGGCGGGATCGGATGCGGATACCGAATGGAACGAACTGGAGGCCAAGATCGAGGCCTTTCTGTCCGTGCTGTCCTCCTGACGCCTGGAGACCACCGTGGAGTTCAGTCACCTCAATGAAGCCTGGGCCTATGTGCTGGTGGATCGCCTGCATCGTCGACATGGCGTGCAGGATTTCTGTATCGCACCCGGCAGCCGTAGCGCACCCCTGGCACTGGCGGCGGCTCGCTACACCCAGGAATACCCGGCGTTCCGGCTGCATACCCATTTCGACGAGCGCGGCCTGGCCTTTCTGGCCCTGGGCCTGATTCAGGCGAGCGGCCGCCCGGTCGCCGTACTGACCACCTCCGGCACTGCGGTCGCGAATCTGCATCCGGCGATGATCGAGGCCTTCGAAAGCCATCGCCCACTGATTGCCCTTACGGCCGATCGCCCGCCGGAAATGCTCGACTGCGGGGCCAATCAAACGATCCATCAGCAAGGCCTGTTCGGCCGTCATGTGCGCGGCGAATTGCGCCTGCCGGCCCCCGAGCAGGTTCCTGACCCGGGCGGCGGGGAACCGAACTGGAGCTGGTCCCGGGCTTGCCTGTGCCGGCAGCTCGATGCTGTTCTGGACAGGTTGCACGGCGTCGATCGGGGACCGGTGCACCTGAATGTGCCGTTTCGAGAGCCCCTCTACCCAACCGCCGAGTCGCAGAATCTCGAGGCTTGGTGGTCTGCACCAGACACGACCGACCGCACGACAGACCCCATGGCAAACCCCACACCGAATCCCGCGACGGGGCGCAGCGGATCGCCCCGCGGCCGGCCGCACGAGCCGAAGGCGGTGGTCAGCCCGGTGCTGCTGGTGGCGGGTCAGTTGGAGCCCGCGGAGGCGGCATCGGTGCTCGCGCTGGCGCAGCGCTGCCGGATTCCGCTGCTCGCCGACATCGGGAGCCAGCTACGTCTGGTGCGGGATCCGTATGTCGTGGACGCCCCCGATCTGTTGCTGGCGAGCCCTGCGGGCCGCCAGGCCCTCGAAAAAGTGCGCCAGGTGATTCAGTTCGGTGGACGTCTGACCGGCAAGCGGATCAACCAATGGCTGGCGAACTTCGCAGGCCCGCGCTGGCTGCTCAGCCCCCACACCGCCCCGTTGGATCCGACGCGTCGGGCGACCCTAATGCAGGCCGACATCCCGGCCTTCTGCGCCCGGTTCACGTTGCCGGCGCAGCAGGATCTGGGTTTTACCGAAATCCTGCAGGGGATTCAGGCGCAAGCGACTCGGATGCTTCAGGAGACCTTTTCCGAACTGTCCGCGGTTCGGGTGCTGAGTGCGGCGATTCCGGCCCGCATGGCGTTGCTGGCCGGCAACAGTCTCAGCATTCGGTTACTGGATACCTTCGCACGCCCGATGCACGGCAATCGGTGCCTCACCAGCCGAGGGGCCAGCGGGATCGACGGCCTGCTGGCTACCGCCACGGGCTTCAGCCGCCGGCATCCGGATGGCCTGACCCTGCTTCTGGGCGACTTGTCGCTGCTGCACGACCTCAACAGCCTGGCGCTGGCGGCGCGCAGCACGGTGCCGCTGGTGATCGTGGTCCTGAACAACGATGGCGGCGGCATCTTCAACCTGCTGCCGGCCCGGGAACAGGCGCCCTGGTTCGAATCGCTGTTCCAGTGCCCTCATGGCCTTGACTTCCGGCATGCGGCCGCCCAGTTCGGCCTGGGCTACCGGCGGCCGGAATCGGCCGAAGCGCTGCGCGCGGCGTATGCCGCGGCCTGCGTCCACGCCGGCGCCACTGTGATCGAGCTGAACTTTCCGGCGACGCAGAGCGCGATGCTGTGGCGGCGCCTGGTGCAACGGCTGGATGATCCCGGCGGATGCTGATCCTGGGCGCCGCCGAGCGTCCGGCCATCGTGATGCTGCATGGCTTCATGGGAACCGGTTCGGATTGGCTGGCGGTGGCCCGCGGCCTGCAGCCGGGATTCCGGTGTCTGCTGCCCACCCTCCCCGGCCACGACCGCGCCACGGCGGATACCCACCCTGTTGCCGGCCTGAATACGGTTCCAGAGCCTGATCCGATTCCCCGCAGGATTCCGGATCGCAATGCCGATGGAAATCCCGATCCCCTGGGCAAGGATAGCGATCATACCAACGCCTTCACCGCCTATGCCGGCCAGCTCTGGCGGGAGCTGGAGCCGCACCTGCCCCGGCGCTTCGCGCTCGTGGGGTATTCGCTGGGCGGTCGCTTGGCACTGGAACTGGCCTGCCGGCATCCGGAACGCGTGCACACGCTGGTGTTGGAGAGCGCCCATCCCGGTCTTCAGACCGCGGCGGAGCGCGCGGTGCGTGGGGATCAGGACGCGCTGTGGATCCATCGCTTCGAGCGGGATCCCTGGCCCGCGGTGCTTCGGGACTGGTACCGGCAACCGGTCTTTGCTTCCCTCGGCGAGGCCGAGCGGCAGCGGTTCATTGACTTGCGCGCCGCGGCCTCGCCGTTGGCGCTGGCGACGGTGCTGCGTGCCACCAGCCTGGCGCTGCAACCCGATCTCGAACCGGCGTGGCGCCGTCTGCCGATGGCCCTCGGTTTCATCACCGGGGCCAAGGACACCCGGTTCTGTGCCGTCGGTGCCCGGCTGGCCCTGGCGCGGCCGGATCTGACCCGGGTGGAAATGGACGGCCTCGGGCATAACTGCCATGCTTTGGCGCCGAAGGCGTTCGCCGCCCTCCTCCAACCCCTATGCACCGTCGAGCCGAAGTCGTCATGAGCCCTGCTGCCCCCGCCTGCTCCATCCAGCCCGCCCTCGACTGGGAGGATTGCTCTGCGCCGTATGGCGATATCCTGTATCACAAGGCTGAGGGGATCGCGAAGATCACCATCAACCGGCCCCAGGTGCGCAACGCCTTTCGGCCGCTCACGATCCAGGAGATGCAACGGGCCTTGGCGGATGCGCGCTTCGATGAGCGGATCGGCGTGGTGGTCCTGGCCGGTCAGGGGGATCTGGCCTTCTGCTCCGGCGGCGATCAGCGGGTGCGCGGCGATTCCGGCTACCGGGACGAGGCCGGGGTGCATCACCTGAACGTGCTGGATCTGCAGCGCGAGATCCGCTCCTGCCCCAAGCCGGTGATCGCGATGGTCGCTGGGTATGCGATTGGCGGCGGTCATGTGCTGCACATTCTGTGCGATCTGACCATCGCCGCCGACAACGCCCGCTTCGGCCAGACCGGGCCCAAGGTCGGCTCCTTCGACGGGGGCTTCGGCGCCAGTTACCTGGCCAGTGTGGTGGGTCAGAAGAAGGCCCGCGAGATCTGGTTCCTGTGCCGCCAGTACGATGCGGCACAGGCGCTGGACATGGGGCTGGTCAATACCGTGGTGCCGCTGGCCCAACTGGAACACGAAACGGTCGCCTGGTGCCGGCAGATTCTGGAGCATTCCCCGATCGCGCTGCGCATGCTCAAATCCGCGTTCAATGCCGGCACCGATGGCCAGGCGGGGATCCAGGAGCTCGCCGGCAACGCGACCATGCTCTTCTACATGACCGAGGAGGGCCAGGAGGGGCGCAATGCCTACCTGCAGAAGCGCCGGCCCGACTTCGGCAAGTTCAAGCGCCAGCCATGATCGCAGCGCCCTTCGGGGCGGTGGTCCGGCTGGACCTGTGGCAGTACCGGATCCCACTGCTTCGCCCGGTGCCGTTGGCGGATCACACCCTGACGGAGCGGACCGGCCTGCTGCTGGAATGGCAGCGCGCCGCGGGCCCTGCGCTTTGGTCCGAGATCGCCCCGCTGCCGGGTTTCAGTGCCGAAACCCTGAGGACCTGCGTCGATCGCTGCCGGCATTTCTTTCACGGTGCGTCGTTTGCCGATGTGCAGGCCCTAGGGGCGGCCCTGCCCGCGGACCTGCCGCCGGCCCTGCGTTTCGGGCTCGAGGCGGGCGTGCTGCAATTGAGCCAGAGGTTGCCGGGAGCCAGACCCATGGCCCACTGCCGTCTGCTGGACACCGGCATGGACCTGCCCTCGGCCTTCGCACCGTCGGTACGCTGTGTAAAACTGAAGGTGGGTCGGGCCGATCTGGCTACCGACCTACGGCGCATCGAGCAGGTGCTGGCGCTCCTGCCGCATGCGGCCCGGTTGCGACTGGATGCGAATCGAAGCTGGTCTTTGGCACAGGCGACTCGGCTGTGTGCACGCCTGGAGACCCGACGCATCGAGTACCTGGAAGAACCGCTGCGCCCGGGGTTGTCCTACGCCCGCTGGAACGAACACATCGCGGTGCCCTTCGCCTGGGACGAGACGCTTCGGGCGTCTTCCCCGATCCTGAGCCCCCCCTGGGATGGCGGTTCAGCACCTGGGGTCCCGCCCCGGTCGAGCGCCTCCGATGGTTCCGACGCAGTCGATGCCGGTTCAACCCCTGCCGATTCGACGCGCTCCGATGCGCAACGTCTCGATCCACAGAGGCCCGATCTGGACCTTCCCGGACTGCAGGCGCTGGTGGTGAAGCCCATGCTGCTGGGGCTCGCGCGCACGCAGGCCCTGCTCGCTGCGGCGCGCACCCGGGGGCTGAAGGTGGTCCTGAGCGCCAGTTATGAGTCCAATCTGAGCCTGGATTTCTACGCCCGTCTTGCGGCGTTCTGGGAATTGGACGGCCCGCACGGGTTGGATACCTTCCGGCTGTTCGGCCAGGCGCTGCTGCAGCCCTTGCAGGAGGCGCAGGATCCGTCCGATCCGATTCATCGACCGATCCTCGGCCGCGATGGACTTGAGCATCAGGCCCGGCTGCTGTGAACGAATCGCCACCGTACTGCCTGCTGCGCCGGGCGGCCCGGCGCTTTGCGTCCGCTCCCGCGATGATCACCCCGACCTGTTGGCTGTCCTTTGGCGAACTGGATGCCCGAGTCGATGCGCGCGCACGGGTCCTGAGGGCGAGCCCGTTCGTCGCGGCGGGCGACTGGGTCGTGCTGCCTGCCACGCTCACGCCGGCAGCCCTGATCGATCTGCTGGCGCTGATGCGGGCCGGCCTGCCGGTGCTGCTGATCAATCCCGACTTGCCCGAACCGCTGGTACTGGCCCTGATGCAGCAGCATCGGCTGCGGCATCGGTTGCAACCGGACGGCACCTTCGCGCCCGAGACAGCGCACGGGGACCCGGATTCGACCCAGGGGCCGGCCTGCGGGTCTTCATCCGAAGGGCGCGAGTCTGTCGCAGCTGCGCGGCAGGCGCCGGCGGATCCGCTGGCCCCGGATCGGCCCTGTACAGGCATCCTCACGTCCGGCTCGACCGGCGTGCCCAAGGTGGCGGTGCACCGGTACTGCAACCATGTGCTGAGCGCCAAAGGCGCCTGCCTGGACCTGGGCCTGCAGGCGAACGACCGTTATCTGCTGTCCCTGCCCTATTTCCACGTGGCGGGCTTGGGGATCGTGTTTCGCTGCCTTTGGAGCGGGGCCGCCCTGGTGCTGGGGGGGCGCGCCGAGGATCCGGACTTTCTGCAGGCCCTGGACATTTCCCAGATTTCGATGGTCGACACCCAACTTCTGCGCCTGCTGGGCACCGCGGGGGCACTGCCGCGGCTTCATGGTCTGCTACTCGGCGGCGGGCCGGTGCGACCGGCCCTGCTCGACGCCGCCCGGACCCGCGGGCTGCCGATTCGGCTCAGTTACGGCCTCACCGAGATGAGTTCCCTGGTCATCAGCCAGGAGTTGGACGGGCCGGCCCACCTGCTGATGCATCGCGAGGTCCGGATCGGCGAGCAGGACGAGATTCTGGTTCGCGGTGGCACGTTGTTTCTGGGCTATCTGCAGGCCGGACGCGTGATGCCGGCCACCGATGCGCAGGGTTGGTTTCACACCCGGGACTGCGGCACCTGGGATGGGGCGAGCCTGCGCGTTTGGGGGCGCCTCGACCATCAGTTCATCAGCGGCGGCGAGAACATCCAACCGGAGGCCATCGAGGCCGTATTGTGCGGGCATCCTGCGATTCAACGGGCGGTGGTGGTGCCCCAGGCCGATGCCACGTTCGGCCTGCGCCCGGTCGCCTTCCTGGATACCGTGCGACCGCTGTCCGAGGCCGAACTGCGCTGCTGGCTGCACGAGCGCCTGAGTCCCTGGCAGATGCCCACCCACTTTCAGTCGCTGCCCCGAGATGGCAGCCTGAAGATCCGCCGCGCCGACCTGATGCAACAGGCCGGGCAGGCGCGTTGAGCGCCGCCTCCAGGTCCTTTTGCCCCTTTCCCCCAACCCAAGGCGAACCCCCATGCCCCTGTGGAAGAAACCCGTGGACCTGGACGCCCTCCAGCAGTTGCAGCGCAACACCTTGATGGAGGCGCTGGGAATTCGGATCACCGCCGTCGAGGACGACGCCCTGTTCGGCACCATGCCGGTGGACGCGCGCACACGGCAACCCTTCGGCCTGTTGCACGGGGGCGCGTCGGCGGCGTTGGCCGAGACCCTGGGCAGTGCCGCGGCGCATCTGGCGACCCCGCCGGGCACGATCGCGATGGGGCTGGAGATCAGCGCCCACCATCTGAAGGCGGTGCGCGAGGGAATCGTCACCGGCTGTGCCCGCCCCCTGCATCTCGGTCGCACCACCCAGCTCTGGGACATCCGGATCCAGAACGCGGCCGATCAGCTGGTCTGCAGCGCCCGTCTGACGGTTCTGGTGCGGGAGATACCCTGAGCCATGGCGCCTTCTGCATCCACCTTCAGGCCGGTCCGGCGCATCCCCACGCACCTGATTACCGGCTTTCTCGGGGTCGGCAAGACCACCGCGATCCGCCACCTGCTCGCGCAGCGACCGCCGAAGGAACGCTGGGCGGTGCTGGTCAATGAATTTGGCGAGGTGGGCGTGGATGCGGCGCTGCTACCGCAAGGCGAGGTCGCGATCCGACAGGTCGCCGGAGGGTGCCTGTGCTGTGTCGCGAGTCAGGGCTTCGGTGTCGGCCTGAATCAACTCATTCGTCAGGAGCGCCCGGAGCGTATCCTGATCGAACCCACGGGTCTGGGGCATCCGGCACAGATCATCCGGATGCTGACCGAGGCCCAATACACCGCGGTGCTGGATCTGCGCGCGACGCTGACGCTGATGGATGCCCGGCACCTGGCCTCGCCCCGGCACCGCACGAACGCGAACTGGTGCGATCAGATTCATCTGGCCGACGTGCTGGTGGCCAACAAGGCGGACCGCTACGGACCCGCGGATCACGCGGCACTCGATCGCTTCATTCGCGAACTGGATCCGCCGAAAGCCCGGGTGGCGCGGGTCGAACAGGGCCGGCTGGACCCGGAGTGGCTGGATCTGCCATTGAGCGCGGCGCGCCGTGCCTTGTTCCCGGAGGCCCATGCCTTTCTCACCCGGACCGCCCCGGACGGCGGGGACACCGCCGATCCGGCCCTCGCGGCGGTGCGCCCCGACTGGTGGACCGTCGACGGGCGCGGTGACGGGTACTTCAGCCGAAGCTGGCTGTTCGGGCCGGGGGTGTGTCTGGAGGCCGCAGGCCTGCGCACGCTGTTGCACCAACAGCCCTGGGATCGGGTGAAGGGGGTGCTGGCCACCAATGCCGGCTGGTTGCGCATCAACCGGGTCTCCGGCGAGGGGGGCCTTGAGGTGTGTCCGCCCGGCGGCGAGGGGCGCTTGGAAATCATCGATCACCAGCCGATTGCCGGCGACGACCTCGACCGGCAATTGCGTCGGCTTCGCCAGGCTGCGCCGCCGGAAGACGCCCCCGGTCGTTGACCTGCTGCGGAGCCTGTGTCCTGGCCCGCTGCGCTTGGCCCACCCGACGCCCACCCTACGAGGCGGGGGCGCATTGGGTTTCCGGGCGTGCGGTTGCGTCGGTCGGGTTGACGGTGGCGTTGGTGCCGCCGGGATGGTCAGACGGCGGCAGCGGCCAGTCCGAGACCTGCACCGACGAAGGCACCCGCGGTTCCGCAGAGGGATGGATGGTAGGCCAGCCAGCCTGCGCGGATGCCCACGGAACACGACGAGTAAAAGGCCAGAAAGCCGATAATGGCCAGAACGAAGACCTGCGGATGCAACAAGGAACTGACAATGACTTCCATCGTAATCTCCAAAACTCCCTCTGGATGACCGTTGTGCCGGCCGCGTACCTTGGCGGCACAACGGGCGCGGAACAACGGGGTTGAAGCCTTGATATGGCGCAGGACTGTACGCCCGTTCCCGATGGGAGGCAATTCAGGCCGAGTGCCTGCGGCGACGGTTGATGTTGTGTACGCTGGGCGTTCCCTGAAGCGACTTTTGCGGGCGATCCCTGATGACCGATTCGGCCACCCTTCGGAACATGGCGCTGTACTGTGATTTCGAGAACATCGCACTCGGGGTTCGCGAGGCCAAGTATCCCCAGTTCGACATTCGACGGGTGCTGGAACGCCTGCTGTTGAAGGGCAACATTGTGGTGCGCAAGGCCTATTGCGACTGGGATCGGTACAAGGAATTCAAGGCCCCGATGCATGAAGCGGCCTTCGAATTGATCGAGATTCCCCATGTGCGGCAATCGGGCAAGAATTCGGCCGATATCCGAATGGTCGTCGATGCCCTCGATCTCTGTTACACGAAGGGTCATGTCGATGCCTTCGTGATCATCAGTGGCGATTCGGATTTCTCCCCGCTGGTGGCCAAGCTGCGCGAGAACAACAAGCTGGTGATCGGGGTCGGCGTGAAAAAATCGACCTCCGACCTGCTGATGGCCGCCTGTGACGAGTTCATCTACTACGACGACCTGGTCCGCGAGGAGGCCCGCAAGCAACACCAGCCGCGCAAGCCGGCCCGGCCGAACGAGAAACCAGAGGCACGGGATCGACCGACGGCCCAGGATGCGGAGGCCCGCGGGCAGGAGGCCCGTCGGCAGGAGGCGATGGATCTGGTCGTGGAGACGGCCGAGGCCCTGCATTCCGAGCGCGGCGCGGACGAGCCCGTCTGGGCCTCGATGGTCAAACAGGCCATCAAACGCCGCAAGCCGGGTTTTAACGAGAGTTATTACGGCTTTCGCAGCTTCAGTGCCCTGCTCGAGGAAACCCGACGCGTGGGCCTGATCGGTCTGACCCGCGACGAACGCTCAGGGGGCTACATCATCCAGGTCGAGGAGTGACCGCGGCCGCAATCACGGTGGCACATTCGCTATACTACGTGTAGAGCGCATTCAGACACGAGACGAAATCACCGTCATCAGCGCGGCGCCCGCCGGGGGTTGTCGCAGAGGGTGCGCCACACCGGATTCAGCGCAGGGAAATCCCGTGCGCTGAATCCGATCTCCGTGCGGGTGCCGGAAGATCCTGCCCTCCGCCAGTGGGAGTGACGAAAATGACATTCAAGGTCGGTGAGTTGGTGATCATGCAAAACGCCAGTTACTACACGGAATGGAACGGCGCGCTGGGCGTGATCGTCAGCCCCCTGGCGCACCGAACCTCCATGGATCTGCTGAGCATGCATTACCGCACCAGCGCCAGTTACCGGGTCAAGATCCTGACCCGGGACGGTGTGGTGGTGGATGCGCGACCGCACCAGATCCGTCGCCTGCACGGTCCGGAGGAATCCGTGCGCAAGACCCGGCGCCAACGCCGCCCGGCGCCGCTCGCGGTCTTCTGAGACCGTTGCCATCCGCAACGGTCGCCAACACGGGGATCGGCCATCCTGAAGCCATCCGAGCCGTGGCGGGCCCTGTCGGCGGTACACGCCCGTCCGACATCTGAATCGGTTTTCGCCACCCGGGGGTTGCCGGCCGGTTTGCCGACGGCTGTCGGCGCACACTGATACAGTGACAGCAGAACGCCCCTCTCCCAAAGCCCTGGAATCCCTCTCTGTGTTCCCAACCCGCTCCCTGAAGCCCCTGTGCCCCGTCGTGCTCCGGCTGACGCTTGTGCTCGTCGGTGCCACGCTACTCACCGCCTGCTCCGATCATGTCGAAGGACTCTGGACCTACAGTTGCGAACGCTCCGCCTTGGTACCCGACGGCGATCGTTGCCACGCGCGCCTGGAACTCGAACACAACACCCTGGCGGTGATTCCGGAGGCCGACGGCTGGCTCCTCGCGGCCTCATGGATCGGGGAGGACTACCACCTGATCCAGGCGAACTTCGACATCCCCGGCCTGCGCAAGACCGTGCGCCAGGAGGACGGCTATTGTGCCGGCCCGACCTGCTGGATCGAATTTTCCGACGCCGAAATCAGCCGCATCAGTCAGCGCGGAGTCTGGCGCATCGAAGTGACCCGGGTCTTCGAATCCGAGACCGGAGGCATGCGACGTGGCACGCGAGGCCTTCACACGACCTCGCGTGGCCTGTCCGACGTCTTGAGCACCCTGCGCGAGACCCCGGCCCCGTAGACTGCTGCGGGCCTTATCCGACACGCTGGAGGACGATCCGATGGCCGCGTGGTTGGTCGAGCACTTCCTCTGGCTCGGCCTGGTTCTGGTTTTGTTCCTGCTTGGCATCAAATTGGCGATCGGTTTGCTGTTGAAGCGCCTGATGGAGGCCTCGGCCGCAGCGGTCGCGTCCGACCATGTCGTACCCCCACCTTCGCCCCCGGATCGACCCGATGCCTGATCCCCGCTCGGTTTTCCCTACGCCTCCTGCGGTTTGCGGCGCAGGAGGCCGGCGGTATGATGCGGCAGCGACGGTGCGCACCGGGCCTTCCGGCGCCCCCCCTCACGCCCCGATATCCCGGAGGATCGAGCATGGTTCAGCCCACCCAGTACGAGGAGCACCCCTTCGCGCAGTACGTGCGCATTCTTGGCAAGGGTAAGAACGGCACCCGGCCGTTCACCGAAGAAGAGGCCTTCGAGTCGATGCGCATGGTGCTCGCGGGGCAGGTGGAACCGGTGCAGCTCGGCGCCTACATGATGCTGATGCGGGTCAAGGAAGAGACCCGCGAGGAACTGGTCGGCTTCGTGCGCGCGGTGCGCGATGCCATCCCGATTCCGGCCGATGCGCCGGCGGTGGATCTGGATTGGTCCTCGTATGCCGGCAAGCGCCGGGTTCTGCCGTGGTATCTGCTCGCGACGCTGTTGCTGGCCCAGAACGGCATCACCACCTTCATGCACGGGGCCAGTGGTCACACCGCGGGGCGCATCTACACCCGCGACGTGCTGAAGGCGCTGGGCATTGCCCCGTGCACCTCGATCGACGAGGCCTGCACGCGCCTGGCGACCGAACATTTCGCCTACCTGGACATCGAGCATCTGTGCCCGCGGCTCTACGAGATCATCGAACTGCGGCCGCTGATGGGTCTGCGCTCGCCGGTGCATACCGTGGCGCGCAGCACCAATCCCTTCAGCGCCCCCTATGTGATGCAGGGCATCTTCCATCCCGGCTACCGTCCGGTGCACCAGGAGGCCGCGATGCTGCTGGGTGAGGCCAACGTCGCGGTGATCAAGGGCGAAGGCGGCGAAATCGAGCGTAATCCCGACAGCCCCTGCCTGGTTCAGCGGGTGCGCCATGGGGTGCTCGAGGAAGAGGAATGGCCGGCCATGTTCGCCCGCCGCCATACCCGGGAGGATCACCTGGACGTCGGCCGGCTGACCCGCTTCTGGCGTGGGGAGACTGAAGAGGAATACGGCGAGGCCGCGGTGGTCGGCACCGCCGCAATCGCGCTGCACCTGATGCAAAAAGCCCCGACTCCCGAGGCCGCGACGGCGCTGGCCCGCGAGCTGTGGCAGGCGCGCAATCGGGATCGCCTGCAGGCTGCGGCCTAAGCGCCCCGGGGTCGCTGCCGACCCATTCGAAGGGTCGCGCAGGGCTCCCGCCGACCCGGTGCGGTCGGGGCCATCGGGCCTCAGGCTGCCACGCTGGTGCTGTCCCCTGCCTCGCCGCCGAACCAGGTAAGCAACGTCGGCAACAGACGCTCGAGTTCCAGGGTCATCAGCGCAAACTGGGCGTCCAACTGCGCCAACTCGTCGTCGCAATCGACCGCGTCCAGCGACTCCAGAACCACGTCCTCGAAGGCCAGGCGCTTGATACTCAATTCCTCGTCGAGCACGAAGCTCATCCGTTCATCGAAGGTCAGGGCGAGTTTCACGACTCGCCGCTCGGCCTCCAGGTGGGTTCGGATCTCGCTCGACAAGAGGTCCACCCGCTTCACTCGAACAACACCGGCATCCTCGCCCGATTCCTTCAGTTCGCATTCGTCGCCCAGCGCCAGCCCTCCGGGCAGGGCTTCGCCGGCGACCCACGAGGTCATGATCGTGCCGGGATCGGACTGAACCCTTGGGGGCGCCACCGGTAAGGAGCCCAGCGCCTCCCGGAGCAGGCTCAGCAATTCCTCGGCGCGGGCGTTGCTGGAGGTATTGACCACCACCCAGCCGGTTTGCGGCAGGATGAAGGCCTGGACATGGCTCGATCGGGTGAAGGCACGGGGCAGCAATTCGTGGACGATCTGATCCTTCAGGGACTGCTTTTCCTTGCGTCCGACCCGGCGGCCCTCGGCATCCTCGATGGCTTCGACCTTGTCGGCCAGGACCTCGTTGATCACCGCCGTGGGCAGCAAACGGGATTCCTTGCGGGCACAGATCAAGATCGCGCCACCGGCCGCATGGGTCAATTGCGTCGCACGCCGGCCCAGCGGCGGGACCCAACCCTGGGTCTCCATCTGCAGGCTGCCGCAGGGTGCAAAGGCGGCGCTCAGCAGGTGTTCATGCAACCCCTCGGGGCCGTGCGCGAAGGGGCTGGCGAGACGGTACAGGCGTAGGTTCTTGAATAACATGGGCGGCCAATCCGGGCTGTCTTCAGGACGCGAAAGCCTATCATAGTCGCCCCCAGAAACCGGTTCGAAAAGCCCGGTCCAATGGGACCGGGCTGGGAACTCGGGCTGGCATCAGTCCCGGGTCGTCGGGTTCATTCGGCCGTGCCGGCGACCGCCGGCTGCTGCACCGGGACGCCCTGGGTCGGCCCGTAGTAGGGCGCATAGGCCCAATGGCGACCGTAGGGGCGATGATAGCCATAGCCATCGCCGTAGCCGTGACCCCGGCCCCACCCTCGGCCACTACCCCGCATTGAGAAGCCGAAATCCCCGAACATGTCGCCCAAACCAAACCAGTCGCCGAACCCGCGGCCGTAGCCTGGTCCGTAGTAGCCCGGCCCATAGGACCCGGGACCGTAGGCTGGACCGTAGCCGGGGCCAACCCACTGCGCGCTGGACTGCATCGGGGCAGCAAACGCCAGGACCAGAGCAGAAACGGCCAATACCTTCAGTGACTTACGCATGACGTTCCTCCGAGTGACGAATACCCTTGCTGGGTTTCTTCCCTGCTGCGCCAAGGGTGGTGCGTTGCAGGTGCGTGCAGGGCATCCTCGGCTGGAGGACTTCTTTTGCCACCGGTTTCTCACGGGCACCGTCCGCCGATTGGTGCCGAGGAATCCTGCATTCATACATAAGCATAATCTAATGCATGCAGAAATCTTACCCAGCATCCGGACGGATATGCAAGCCCCTTTGGCCGCCGAGGCGATGTTTTTTTCAATACAAGGGAAGGCTCTACCCGTGGGGCGGCGCGATATTCAATCGCGATCACACGGCAGACCGGCGCGCCACCAAGCCCGCATCCCCCCTTTCAGCTGCCGGGCGTCATACCCCCATTCCCGCAGCTGGCGAACCGCAGGGATGCTGCGATGCGCGGTCAGGCAGATCGCCACGACCGGACGCTCCGGATCCAATGCGAGCCGACCCACACGTTCGGCGCTGAATCGGGTAATCGGCAGATGCCGCGCGCCCGGAATACGGCTGCTGCGAAATTCCGGGCCGGTACGCACGTCCACGATCTGGATCGACGTCGCGTTCAAGGCTACGGCCAATTGCTCTGCCGTCATCTCGGGCACCTGGCCAAAGGGCCACCAGTTTTTCAGTGTCATTGCGTCTCCAGAGTGGCGGCGGAATTGGGATTCAGGGTGAGGCCCCGCGGGCGCGCCGGAGCCAGAGGACATCCACAGCAAAGGAATGGATCAGAAGCACGAGGGCCACCAGCGCGATACTGCCGGCGATAGTGGGACTCAGCAGGGGCAGCAACGCCACCCACAAGGCGAGCGACTGAACCACACACACGGTCTGCCGGCGGCGGCTCGGGGGCAGTTGGCGCTGCAGCCAGGACCAAGGCCATCCGGCGACCACGAAGGCGTAGCGCATCAGGCCGATCAGCAGCACCCAGGCCCCTGTCTGGCCGGTCTGCCAGACCAGGATCGCGAGCACCAGGATCAGGAAGGCATCGAGCTCCATGTCGAAGCGGGCCCCGAAGGCCGTGACGCGCCCGGTCTGCCGCGCCAGTGCGCCATCCACGGCATCAAGCCCAAGGGCCAGCAGCGCCAGTCCGAGTACGCCGAGGATCGCAGCCGGCTCCAGATGCGCCGGATGCAAGATCATGATGGCCACCGGCACCACCAGGCCGGCGCGCAGGAAGGTCACGCGGTTGGCGAGTCCCGGGCCGGTGTCGCGAAAGGCTTCGGGGGAGAGCAGCAGCACCCCCAGGGCCAGCGGCAGATAGGCGAGCAGCGCATTCCAGACCACAAAGCCGGGCACCCCGGCACCCAGATGCAGTACCGATGCTGCCGCAAGCACCACCAAGCCGCCCTGCACCAGTTCCATTTTCCAGGCGCGCGCCTGTGCGGGCAGGTGCCGGAGCCGACGCTCCAGGCGACGTTCCATGCGTCGACCGATCATTCAGCGATCCCTTTCAGCGGTGGCACGATCCGGGGTCCTCGTGTGTCGGCGGCACGTTGCGGGGGTTTCAACGCGCATCCCATGGGCGGCCCGGCTGGCGGTGGGCTCCATGTCCTGTTTACCATGCCGGTTGCAGCACGGCGTCGTGTCCCATCCTTACCCTGTTCAATCCTTGTCCTTCATTCCACCAGGTTCCGTTGATGCCGACCGAAACCGCACGTGCCTTCTGGATTACCGCACCCGGCGAAGGGGTGATCCGCAGTGATCCCCTGCCACCGGGAGCGCCGGACGAGGTGCGCATTCGCAGCTTGTACTCCGGGATCAGCCGGGGTACCGAGACCCTGGTCTTCGCCGGCCGCGTGCCACCCAGCCAGTATGAAGCGATGCGCGCGCCGTTTCAGGCTGGCCCCTTTCCCGGACCGGTCAAATACGGGTATCTGAACGTGGGGCGGATCGAGGATGGTCCGCCGGAACGCGTCGGTGAACTGGTGTTCTGCCTGTATCCGCATCAGGATCAGTACTGGGTGCCGGGTTCGGCCGCGATTCCGGTGCCCGAGGGCGTGCCGCCGGAACGGGCGATTCTGGCCGCGAACATGGAGACCGCGATCAATGCCTTCTGGGATGCGGGGCCGCTCGCCGGCGATCGCATCGTCGTGGTCGGCGCCGGGGTGGTGGGCCTACTCACGGCCTGGCTGTGCCGGCAGGTGCCCGGTGCCCAACTCAGCCTGATCGACGTCAATCCCCACCGACGCGGACCGGCCGAAGCGCTGGGTCTGGCCTTTGCTATCGAGCCCAACGCCGCAACGGCGGCGGATCTGGTGATTCATGCCAGCGGGCAGCCGGCGGGTCTGGTGCAGGCCCTCGAGCTGGCCGGCCTCGAAGCCACCCTGGTGGAGCTGAGCTGGTATGGCGACCGTCCGGTGACCCTGCCTTTGGGTGAGGCCTTCCACGCACGTCGACTGACCGTGAAGAGCAGCCAGGTCGGCCGGATTCCCGCCCATCGCCAGGCGCGCTGGAATCACCGCCGCCGGCTCGGGCTGGCACTGGAATTGTTGCGTGACGATCGACTCGATGCCCTGATTACTGGCGAGAGCCCGTTTGCGGAACTGCCTACGGTATTGGCGGACCTGAGTAGCGGCACCCTCGATGGCCTCTGTCATCGAATCCATTACCGAGAATCCGGCGACTGAGTGGGTGCGTTTCCGGGTTCGCGCGGCCCTGAGGCATCCGGACGCCATAATGCCTAAGCCCTTGTTTCCATCTCAGGCCCAGGAGGCCCCATGTACAGTCTGAACGTCCGTGATCACTTCATGATTGCCCATAGCCTGACCGGCGAGGTCTTCGGTCCCGCGCAACGCCTGCACGGCGCGACCTTTGTGGTCGATGCCACCTTTCGTCGCCCGGCGCTGGATGCAGACGGCCTGGTCGTCGACATCGGCTTGGCCAGCGAACAACTTGCGGCCATCCTGGCGGCCCTGAACTACCAAAACCTGGACGACAATCCGGAGTTCGAAGGCCAGAACACCACCACCGAGTTCCTGGCACGAGAGATCCATCGGCGTATCGCCGACGCCATCCAGCGCGGCAAGCTCGGTCCGGCCGCGACCGGGGTAACCGCTGTGTGCGTCACCCTGAATGAATCCCACATTGCCTGGGCCAGCTATGAAGGGGCGCCTTGAGCCCGCAACACCTACACCTGGTGGTTCCCGGCCGGCTGGACCAACGCACCGGTGGTTATCGGTATGACGCCCGCATGGTCGACGGCCTGCGCGCGCAAGGCTGGACCGTCCGCGTGCATCCACTGGAAGGCCGCTTTCCGGGTACGGATACCGCGGCGGAACAGGCGTTGAAAGACACCCTGGCGACCCTGCCGGACGTCGCCTGGGTGGTGCTCGATGGACTCGCCAGCGGTACTTTTCCCGGTCCGCTGGAAGCCCATACGAAGCGCCTGCGCCTGATTACGCTGGTGCATCATCCACTCTACCAGGAGACCGGCCTGCACCCGGAGCAGGCCAGGCACTGGAAGACCCTGGAGGCCCGCGCACTGGTGGTGTGCCGGGGTCTGATCGTCAGCAGCCCGTCCACGGGCCGGCATCTGCGCGCCTGGCTGAACCCGGATGCGCCGGGAGCGTCCTCCGCCGGCCCAGCCATTCGGGTGGTCATTCCCGGTACGGAGGTCGGCGTACTGGATACAACCGCCCCGGTTCCGCCGAGGGATCCGGCGGCCGCTCCCCGTTTGCTCTGCGTGGCCTCCCTGGTCCCGCGCAAGGGTCAGGACCTGCTGATGCAGGCGCTGGGGTCGCTGCGCAACCGGGCCTGGACCTGCGACCTGGTGGGCAGCCTGGACCGTGACCCGGGCTACGTGGACCGCGTGCGCCAGGCCGGCGAAACCGCCGGCATCGCGGATCGGATCCGCTTTCTCGGCGAGTGTGACGACGCCCGCCTGCACACTCTGTATGCCACCGCCGGTCTCTTCGTGCTCCCGTCCTGGCACGAGGGCTACGGCATGGTCCTGACCGAAGCCATGGCCCACGGGCTCCCGGTCGTCGCCACCACGGGGGGTGCGATTCCGGATACCGTCCCGGCGCAGGCGGGGCTGCTGGTGCCGCCTGGTGCGCCGGCGGCCCTGGCCGCCGCCCTCGCCCGCCTGCTCGACGACCCGGCCTTGCGCGAGCGCCTGGCGCAAGGGGCTCGGGACCTATCCCGAACGCTCCCGAATTGGACCCAGGCCGCGGACCGCTTTGCGGCAGCGGTGGTCGAACTGGCGGGACCGTGAGCAATCGCTTCGCCGTGGACTGGCTGATGCTGCGGGAACCGGCCGATCACGCCGCTCGCGCGGCCCGCCTGTTGGAGCGCCTGCAGGCCTGGTGTGCCCCCCAATCCGAACTGCAGATTGCCGATCTGGGTGCCGGTACCGGATCCAATCTGCGCTTTCTGGCGCCGCGCCTGTCGAGCCGACAGCACTGGACGTTGATCGATCACGACCCGGCCCTGCTCGCCCGCGCGGATTCGACGGGTCCGTCGGTGGGCTTGCGCACCCATTGCGCGAGCCTGACGCATTGGCGCCGCGACCTGTCGGCACCGCCGCAGCTGGTGACCGCCTCCGCCCTGCTCGATCTGGTGTCGGTAGACTGGCTGGATACCGTGGTCGCCGATTGCCGTGCCGATGGCGCCGGTGCGTATTTCGCCCTCAGCTACGATGGCCAGGTGACCTGGTCCGCTCCGGACCCGGACGATGCCGAGGTCCTGGCGCGGGTGAATGCCCACCAGCAGCGGGACAAGGGGCTGGGGGCCGCACTGGGCCCTCGGGCTACAGCCACCTTGGCGCAGCGCTTCCGCGCAGCGGGTCATGCGGTCTGGGTGGCTCCGAGTCCCTGGGATCTGGGGCCGGCGAACGCGGAGCTGGCCGAGGCCCTGATCGCTGGCTGGGTCGCCGCCGCCGGGGAACAGTCGCCCGAGGATGCGGCCAATTTGGCGGCCTGGGGGCAGCGGCGGTGTGTCGCGGTGCGCGCCGGGCGCACCCGAATCCGCGTTGGCCATCAGGATCTGCTGGCGCTGCCGGCCGATCCGGAATGAGCCCGTCCCGACGGGGCCTGTTCCAGCTGGCCATCAGCCTCGGACTGCTGCTGACCCTGTTCTGGGTCTTCGATGCCGCGGCGATCCTCGCTCACCTGCGCGGCCTCGATCCGCGGTGGCTGACCGCGGCCCTGATCCTTTCGGTGCTGCAGATCCTGTTGCTGGCCTGGCGCTGGCGCTTCACCGCCCAGCGGCTCGGGATCGGCATGCCCTATCGGCAGGCGCTGCGCGAATATTATCTGGGGGTGTTCCTGAACCAGCTGTTGCCGAGCGGAATCCTCGGGGATGTCTCGCGGGCCTGGCGTCACGCGCACGCGAGTTCCCGAACCCGGGAGGCCATTCATGCGGTGGTGCTGGAACGGGTGCTGGTGCAGGTGATGATGGTCATCGTGGGCGCAGCCTCGCTGCTCGCGATTCCCGCCCTCTGGCCAGCGCAAGCCGGAGGCTTCGTTTGGACCCTGCTGGCGCTGCCGGTCGGGGGTTGGCTGCTCCTGCGCGGGCTACCGGCCCTACGCCGCGTGTTGAGGGCCTTTCGTGCGGACCTGCTGCGGGCCTTCCTGCCGTTGCGGGTGTTGTGGATTCAGGGCCTCACCTCGGCGCTGGTGGTCGCCGGCAACCTGCTGCTCTTTCTGCTCACCGCCCGCGCGGTGGGATCGGAGACCCCGCTCCTGGTGCTGTTGCCGCTGATCACGCCGGTGCTGCTGGCCATGATGCTGCCGATCAGCATCGCCGGCTGGGGGGTCCGCGAAGGCGCGGCCGGTCTGCTCTGGGCGGTGAGCGGGCTGGGCGCGGAGGAAGGCGTGGCCATCGCAGTCGCCTACGGCCTGTTGTTCTTCCTGACGGCGCTGCCCGGCATGCTGCCCCTACTGCGGCGCCCGGCGCAGTCACCCCATCCAGCCGGGGCTGCGCTCAGGGGCGCAGGCAGAGATCGAACAGCATGTCCCGCCCCAGCGCGAAGTGGCGACACTGCGGACGCAGTGCCCGATCCAACGTATCCACCGGAGCCAGCGTCACCGAGCCTCGCCCGGAACCGAGCAACAACGGAGCCACGGTCAGATGGAAGCGATCCAGGACCCCGGCCGCCAAAAATCGGGAAACGGTGATGCCGCCACCCTCGACCAGGATCCGGTGCAGACCGCGCTCGGCCAACAGGGTAATTACGTCGGCGGGCCGAAAGCCCTGGCCGGGCGTTTCTTCATCCAGGATCAGGCCCTCGACGGGCTTCGATGCCCTGATCGCCGGGGCTCGCGGGCTGCGTATCCAGAGGGTGGGCGCCGATCGATCCCGAAACAGTCGCGCCTGCGGGGAAACCCGGCCCGAGGGGTCCAGCACCACCCGGACCGGATTGACCCCACGCACCTTGCGCACGGTCAATTGCGGGTCGTCGGCCACCACCGTGCCGGCCCCAACGACGACGGCATCCACCAGCGCGCGCAGCCGATGCAAGTGCCGGATGTCCTCGGGCCCGGTGACGAAGTGCGAGTGGCCGGTGCGCGTGGCGATGCGCCCGTCCAGGGTCTGTCCCAGTTGGGCAATCACCAGGGCCGTGGTTTGCACCAACGGCAGATAGATCTCCGTGAGCTTTCGATCGGCCAGAAAGTTGGCATGATCCAGGCCCTTCAGCCCCTCTGGACCATTCAGCTCATCCCGGTCCTCTGAACCGTTCATGCCATGCAGGACATCTCGGTCCTCTGAACCGTTCAGGCCATGCAGGACATCTCGGTCATCCAGGCCATTTAGCGGATCCAGGCCATTCAGCTCATCCAGCCGATCGGGACAATTCGAGCCATCCGGTTCGGTCTGGGACCCGGCCTGTCGGCCGCCCGATCGCGGCCTCGAGCGCTCTGGAACCCCTCCCGGAAGACCTGGCCGCCCCAGGCCCTGCAGGCGCTCTAGGATGGCATCCCATTGCTCTTCGCCGTGCCCGTTGTTCCGAATCACATCGCCCTCCATGGATCGCTGGTCAAACCGCCCCGGTCGTGTTCACCGGGCTCGAAACCCCACTCGGGTTGCAATGACCCGCCGATTGTTGCGACCACGAGCCACCTGGCAGGTTCCGAAGATACCCGGGCCACCCCAGTCCTCGAAGGCTCGGCCCAGCCCCGATCTTCCGTTGCGTGTCGCCTCAGGGACCGCGGGTGCGCAGGACGTCCAGCGGAAACCGCGCAGTATCGCGAATCACCTGGGCAATCTCCGCACCGAAATGCGCAACCAGACCCGCCCCCAGCTTGGCATCGGCCAGCAGCGCATTACCCACGACCCCATCGGGATGCAGGTCCTGGGCAACCCAGGAAAAACGAGCCCGCCCTTCAGGACTTAGGCGTGATAGCTCCCGTTCCAGGCGATAGCCCAGCGAAACCGCATTCCCGATTCGATCCGTGCGCACCGCGTGCGGCGCCAGGTGCAGCATCATCGCGGTTTCAACAGCACCGCCATGCAGACCATGGCGCAACTCGTCGGCCGGCAGGGGCAGATCGGCAGGGACCGGCGAATGAAAATAACTGTACTTCACCACCAGCAAGTCCGAATCGCGCCGCAGGCGCAGCCCGGCCAGGTCCATCACCTGCGTGTTCCCCCCATGGCTGTTGCACAACAACAAACGGCGCATCCCGGCTCGGTTCAGCGCCGCGCCGTACTGTCCGATCACCGCAAGCGCGGTCTCGGGATCCAGGCTCAGCGTGCCCGCGTAGGCCTCGTGCTCCAGGCTGGTGCCGATGGCCATCGGGGGCAGCAGCAACACGAACGGCGCCTCGTCCGTTCGGGATGCAGCCGCCTCCAGCAGGCCCAGACCAATATCCAAGTCCGTGGACAGCGGAAGATGCGGCCCATGCTGCTCGATCGCCGCCAGCGGCAGAACGACCACCGGGTCCCGGGCCGCCGCCGCCGCGATCTCGACCGTGGTTTGATCCTGCCAGCGTGCAAAGCCCTTCATCGCCACGGTTCGACTCTCTTTTATTCTTCGTTATTCTTCGTCTTTGTTCTTCGTCATGCCGTTCACGGTATTGGCCTTCGACCGCGGGGACGGTTGTCGCAGTGGACCTCGGTTTCCTTCCGAGGCTGCGTTCGCCCGGGGCTCCGGCACCAGGCGTGCATAGATGTCACCCGAGGCGATGTCCTCCGCGCCGGCATCCAACCATTCCAGCAGGATATCGGCCGCCTCCCAGGCGGCAAAGAGATACTCGCGCTGCTCACCGCGCAACACATTGAACTCATAATGCCCCAGTTCCCCTAGTCGCCGCACGCAGGCCTCGGCGATGGGGAGCGCACCCGCCACGAACTCCAGCGACAAGGCCGGAAGTGGCTGACTGAGCCCCGCAAGCACCTCGGCCTCGAAACCTTCGACGTCGATCTTGCAGAAATCGGGACGCCCATAGATCGCAATCAGCTGATCCAGGGTGAGGACCGGCACGCGAACCTGCTCGTTCCAGGTGACGTGGCGAAAGGCGGAATTGCGCTGACCAAGGCCCCGCTGCCAATCGGTGGAGAGTGTGGACACGGTGGGTGTACGCCGGCTCACGGCCAGCATCGCCTCGCCGGCGGTCGCGCCCACCGCCTCGGGCCGCAGGATGATCCGGGCGCGAGAGCCCAACAGACGATGCAGCCACCGGTAGAGGTGAGGTTGGGGCTCCAGGGCCACCACCCGTGCGCCCAGACGGGCGAAGGCCCGCGTGCGGTCGCCCAGATGGGCACCGATGTCGAAGACCAGGGCGCCCTCCGCCACCAGCGGCCGGTACAAGCGGCGCAGGGCCCGTTGCCGGCCCGGCCGCCAATACAGCACCAGTGACCGCAGCAGGCCGAAGGCATAGCCGCCGCCGCTGGCGTTCATCGGACCACGGCGCTCATCGGGGGCGCAGCGTACCGCTGTGGCAAGGAGCACGGGGCACACGCGCGGCCTTGGGCACCCGGGTGACCTTGGGCACCGGGGCGGCATCCGGCATCGGGGCAGCGCGGAGTCCGTCGGCGGGCGGGCTCGTCGGCCACGCTGGAGGGGGTCCGGTTCGCGGCCGGCGCTTTTCAGCCCTGCCGCGAATCCAGGAAGGCCTTGAAGTCGTCCTTGAGTTCGGGATGTTGCAACGCGAACTCCACAGTCGCTTTCAGATAGCCGAGTTTGCTGCCGCAATCGTAACGGTTGCCTTCGAATTCGTAGGCCATCACGCGTTCTTCCTGGAGCAGGCGCCCGATCGCATCGGTCAACTGAATTTCGCCGCCCGCGCCCGGCTCCTGGGCCGCCAGCAGTTCGAAGATTCGCGAGGTCAGGATATAGCGGCCGACCACCGCGACGTTTGAAGGGGCCTCCGACGGATCCGGCTTCTCGACGATCCCGCGCACCGTCCACAGGCCGGGAACCTCGGTGGCGACCGGGTCGATGACCCCGTATTTGCCGGTCTCCTCGCGGGGGACTTCCTCCACGCCAAGCACACTGCACTGGTGTTCATTGAACTGCTCGACCATCTGGGCCAGCGCGCCGCCGTTGCGGTTGTCGATCAAATCGTCCGCCAGGATCACCGCAAAGGGCTCGCGCTGCACAATCGGCCGCGCACAGCCCACGGCGTGCCCGAGCCCCAAGGCATCAGCCTGGCGAACGTAGACGCAGGTCACCTCCGGCGGCACGATATTACGCACCGTCTCCAGCAATTGGGTCTTGCCGCGTTCCGACAATTCCCGCTCGAGTTCATAGGCCTTGTCGAAGTGGTCCGGGATGGAACGCTTGTTGCGTCCGGTCACGAAGACCAGCGTCTCGATCCCGGCGGCGACCGCTTCCTCGGCGGCATACTGCAGCAGCGGCTTGTCAACGACCGGCAGCATCTCCTTGGGATTGGCCTTGGTGGCGGGGAGAAAACGCGTGCCCATACCAGCCACCGGAAAGACAGCCATGCGAATGCGTTGCGGCGTTTTTGTCATGATCCCTCTGTATGGTTTTCTTGGCTTGAGGGGGGCGGACCACCTCGGATGGCCCGCCCCTTCGAACTCACTCGAAGTGGATGAAATCGAGGTTCATTTCGACGGTACGCTCACCAATGCCGGTGACATGCGTGAGATCCTGCAGTGAGCGGAAGGGGCCATTCGCCTCACGATGGGCCACGATCGCGGCCGCCTTGGCCGGCCCAATGTTGCTGAGCTGAGACAACTCGGCCGCGGACGCGGTGTTGACATTTACAGGGCCCGCCGCCCATGCGGTCGGGAGGACAACGAGAATCAGAACCAGAACGGAAAGGATCCAGTGCTTCATGAGACAACCTCCTTGTTGGTTGGGGTCCTTCAGTGCCAATCCCGGCACCATTCTTATCCTAACGTTAAATCGGCCCTCCAGGAAAGGGCGGTAATCCCCCCCTGGACCGGCCGACGACAACGTCGGTTCAGGCCCCGGGACCCGTTTCCGGCATCGTCGCCAGGACCTCCGCCACCGCAGCCGCGGGATCCGCCGCCTGGGTGATCGGACGACCGACCACGATGTGGCTGGCGCCGGCCCGGAAGGCATCGCCCGGCGTCATCACCCGTTTCTGATCGTCCCCGCCACCGCCACCCGGCCGAATTCCCGGCGTCACCAGCCACGGTACCGTGCCCAGCTGCTGACGCAGCATCGACGCCTCCAGCGCGGAGCACACCAGGCCATCGAGCCCCGCCTGAGTAATCGCCAGATCCGCCAGTCGCGCGACCTGATCGCGGGGACTGGCCGCGATGCCGATGCCACGCAAGGTCTGGGCATCGCTGGACGTCAGCACCGTCACCGCAATCAGCCGCGTTTGAGGATTCACCTCGCGCACCGCATCCCGTGCCGTTTGCATCATCTCCAGACCGCCGCTGGCATGCACATTGAGCATCCAGACGCCCAGGCGCGCCGCGGCCCGGCAGGCGCCTGCGACCGTATTGGGAATATCGTGAAACTTCAGGTCGAGGAAGACCCGAAAGCCCATCGCCTGCAGGCTCTCGACCAGACCCGGCCCGGCCGCCACGAACAGTTCGAAACCGACCTTGACCGCACACTGCCCGGAATCCAGCTTCCGGGCCAGCTGTTCTGCACTCGACCGTTCCGGAAAGTCCAGTGCAACAATGAGTTGGGTCCCATCATTCATGTTTATGATCCTTTTATGTTCTACAGGAACGGCTTCCCGGCGTCCCGCGTCTGGCGGTGATGGGGCCGTAGCGGCTCCGCCTTAGTGCAGTGTCGAGTTCGAGGGCTGATCGAGATCGAGGTCCATGCCCCGCAGGGTATCCCAACGCCGGCAGCTGGGGCACTGCCAGACGTGGGCGCGGCCTTGGTACCCGCAGTTGCTGCACTGATACAAGGGCTGGCTACGCAACTGTTCCATCAGGGCCTTCTCAAAGGCGGCGAACTCCTCGCTATAGCCGTGCACGGCCGGCAGGACCTTCATCCAGCGGACCGCCTCGAGCAGTCCCGAGGTCGGAACCGGCCGCTGGGCGAGCATACGATGCAACTGCGTCAGGGCCTCCTCCCTACGGTTGGTCCTCCGGTATAACCGCATTAGCGCAATTCCGGCGACCGTGATGTTCTGGACATTGGCCAGGATCTGCAATGTCTCCTCGAGGCTCACCGCATCCTGAGGGAGTCCGGTGTTCAGATGCAGCCGCTCCAGCTTGGGCACCACCAGTGTCGCCAGCGCCGGGGTCTGTTCCACTGCCTCGCGGCCCAGGCGAATGGACAATGGAATATCGCCCTCGCGTTCAGCCACCTCCGCGCGGAGCAGGAAGGCCCGCGACAGACCGGGATGCAAGGCCATCGCGCGATCGACGTGGCGCAGCGCCTGATCCGGTCGATCGCCTTCGAGTTCCAGTACCGCCAGTTCGCATTCATAGTGCGCAATGCGCAGACTCGCCAGCGCGCCACCGTGGTCCAGCAATCGCTGTCCGACCTCGATGGCATGCTGCCAGTCACGCTGCGTTTCGTAGACGCTCCGCAGCCCGTCGAGGGCGCGCGTGCCCACCGTCGGCGAATCCGTCAATTCGCGGAAGACCCCCTCGGCCCGATCCAGCACGCCGGCCAGCAGGAAATCGCGGCCCATTTCGTAGGTCGCCAAGGTCCTTTGGGTATCGGTCAGCGCGGGGCGCGCCGCCAGGTTCTGGTGGATCCGAATGGCACGATCGACCTCGCCGCGCTTGCGAAAGAGCCGGCCGATGATCAGGTGGGTTTCAAAGGTTTCGTGATCGATTTCGACCACTTCGATGAAGGCCTGCAGCGCTCGGTCGGTCTGATCGTCCAGCAGATAGCGGACCCCTTCCAGATACCGGTCGAGCGGGGGCTCCCGCCCCGGGGGGTGTCGCGAACGGGTGTACCAGGCCCCGAGCCAGCCACTGGCGGCGGCAAGGGGCAGCAATAGCAACAGCCATTGCCCACTCATGAAGGGGTCAGTGTGCCGGCTCGAGCGCGGCCAGATTCACTCGCTCGCGAAGCTCCTTGCCCGGCTTGAAATGCGGAACGTGCTTGCCCGGCAGGGCGACGCCCTTCCCGGTCTTCGGGTTGCGGCCGATACGGGGGGGCCGAAAGTGCAGGGCGAAGCTGCCGAAGCCGCGAATCTCGACCCGATCGCCATGGGCCAGGGCCTGGCCCATCCGCTCCAGGATCGCCTTGACGCACAACTCGACATCCTTGGCCGGCAGATGAGGGGTCTTCTCGGCGAGCCGCTCGATCAACTCCGACTTGGTCATTGCACAACCCCTTCCCGTATTCGCTTCATGCGTTCGATTCGTGCTGGCTGCCGGCTGGCAGCTCCTCCCTCGGGGCCCTTGAAAGAACCCCGTGTGCCGTCGGTCGTGTTCGGACCGACGGGTCCGGAATGCCCGGGTGTGAGCCAAACCCTCGCCTGAGGGTTTGGCTCACACCCGAAGGCCGGGACTTCCTGCCCCGACCATTGGTGGCGCTTCGACCGTTTCCCAAGGCACCGGCCGCCCCCCGGCCGCAACCGGCGCGGTTGGAGCGAACCGGGCCCGCCGGATCAGTCGTTCTTGCTCTGCATCTTTTCCTTCAGCAATTCGCCCAGCGACGTGGTGGCGGTAGAACCCGACTTGCCATAGTCGCTGATCGCCTCGGCCTCGTCCTGGAAGTCCTTGGCCTTGATCGAAAGGCTGATCGCGCGGGTCTTCTTGTCCACCCCCATGAACTTGGCCTCGACCTTGTCACCGATCTTCAGCACGCTGCGGGCGTCTTCGACCCGATCGCGTGAGATGTCGGCGGCACGCAGGATGCCGTCGATGCCGTCAGCCAATTCGATCACCGCGGCTTTCGCGTCGACTTCCTTGACCACGCCGGACACCAGGCTGCCCTTGGTGTGCTCGGCCACGAAGCTCGAGAACGGATCGCGGTCGAGCTGCTTCAGGCCCAGCGAAATGCGCTCGCGCTCAGGGTCCACCGACAGCACCACGGCCTCGACCTCGTCGCCCTTCTTGAAGTTGCGGATCGCCTCTTCACCGGGCACCTGCCAGGACAGGTCGGACAGGTGGATCAGGCCGTCGATGCCGCCCTCGAGGCCGACGAAGACACCGAAGTCCGTGATCGACTTGATCACGCCGGTGACCTTCTCGCCGCGGTTGTGGTTGGAGGCGAACTCCTCCCAGGGATTCTGCAGGCACTGCTTCATGCCCAAGGAGATCCGGCGGCGCTCCTCGTCCAGATCCAGGATCATCACCTCGACCTCGTCACCGATGGCGACGGCCTTGCCGGGGTTGACGTTCTTGTTGGTCCAGTCCATCTCGGAGACGTGCACCAGGCCCTCGACGCCGTCCTCGATCTCGACGAAGCAGCCGTAATCGGTGATGTTGGTGACCTTGCCGAAGATGCGGGTGCCGATCGGGTAGCGGCGGGTGATGTTCTCCCACGGATCCTCGCCCAGCTGCTTCAGGCCCAGCGACACGCGCATGCGCTCGCGGTCGAACTTGAGCACCTTCACCTCGACCTCGTCGCCGATGTTCACGACGTCGGAGGGGTGCTTGACCCGCTTCCAGGCCATGTCGGTGATGTGCAGCAGGCCGTCGATGCCGCCCAGGTCCAGGAACGCGCCGTAATCGGTGAGGTTCTTCACGATCCCCTTCACGACCACGCCTTCCTGCAGGTTCTTCAGCAGTTCCTCGCGCTCGGCGCTGTATTCCTGCTCGACCACCGCGCGGCGGGAGACCACCACGTTGTTACGACGCCGATCCAGCTTGATCAGCTTGAACTCGAGTTCCTTGCCTTCCAGATAGGCGGTATCGCGCACCGGCCGCACGTCCACCAGCGAACCCGGCAGGAACGCGCGGATGTCGCCGAGCTCGACGGTGTAGCCGCCCTTGACCTTGCCGGAGATCTGGCCGACGACGTATTTCTCGTCTTCCATGGCGCCTTCCAGGCGATCCCAGGCTTTCGCGCGCTTGGCCTTCTCGCGCGACATGCGGGTCTCGCCGAAGCCGTCTTCCGCGGCCTCCAGGGCCACCTCGACCACGTCACCGACGCTGATCTCCAGTTCCCCACGCTCGTTCATGAACTGCTCGGTGGGGATCACGCCCTCGGATTTCAGTCCGGCGTTGACCAGGACGACATCGGGACCGATGTCGATGACGGTGGCACTGATGATGGCTCCCACCTGCATCTGGGTGTAGGCCATGCTCTCTTCGAGCATTTGCGCAAAACTTTCGCTCATGGATTTGTTGAACCTGTGATTGACGGTCTACGGCGGGATGCCGCATCCGGTTGGGGGTTGAACACACCCCGCCATCGGCGGGGACATGGTTGGTCGATACTCGGTCGTTCTATTCGGTCGATCCCTTTGGCGTCGATCGCTACCGGGTCGGTCGATACCGATTTGTGGCGGTACTCTAGTCCGACGGCCGTGTCGGGGATGCCTGGGCGACCGGTGCCTCGCCCGTTGGCGTCTGGCCCGACAGCACCTGAAGCAGCCGCTGTCGGATCACGGCCACCACGGCGTCGATGCCGATGTCGGTGCAATCCAGCACCCAGGCATCCGGTGCCGGCTTCAGCGGAGCGGTCGCCCGCTCGCAATCGCGACGGTCACGCGCCTCCATCTCATCGTGCAGGTCGCGAAGGTTAGCACTAAGTCCTTGTTCCATCAACTGCTTGTAGCGCCTTTTCGCGCGTTCTTCGGCACTCGCGGTCAAAAAGACCTTCAGTACGGCTTGCGGAAAGACCACGGTGCCCATATCGCGCCCATCGGCGACCAGACCCGGGGGCGATGCAAAGGCCCGTTGCCGGTCCAGCAAGGCCGCGCGCACCGCGGGAACCGCCGCCACCACGGAGGCATCGCTGCCCGCGGATTCCGTGCGCAGCAGGTGGTCGACCGGCTCGCCTTCCAGCCGAGTCTGCACCAACTGCGCATCGGCCGGTAGGCGGAATTCTACGTCCAGGTCCCGGGCCAGCGCCGCCAGGGCCATAGGGTCGTCGAAGGCCACGTGATGACGACGCGCCGCCAGCCCGACCAAGCGATACAACGCGCCACTGTCGAGCAGGTGCCAACCCAATTCACGGGCGATGCGCTGGCTGATCGTGCCCTTGCCCGCGCCGCCCGGCCCGTCGATGGTCACGACCGGGGTCATGCTGCGATCTCCAGACCGGCCGTTCGGGCCAGTGCCGGGAAACCCGGAAAGGAGGTGGCCACGTTCTCACAGTCCTCGATCCGCACCGGACCGGTGGCCCGCAGTGCGGCCATCGCAAAGGCCATCGCGATGCGATGATCGCCGTGGCTCTGGACCGTCCCGCCGGTCAGGCTCGGGCGCCCCTGGATCCGGATGCCGTCCGGCTGCACCACACATTCCACGCCCAGGGCGGTCAGGCCATCGGCCATCACCTGGATGCGGTCGCTCTCCTTGACCCGCAATTCCGCCGCGCCGGTCAACACGGTCTCGCCCTCGGCGCAGGCTGCGGCAATGAACAGCGCCGGAAACTCGTCGATGGCCAGCGGCACCAGTTCTTCCGGGATGGCAATCCCCTGCAAGGGTGCCCAATCCACCTGCAGGTCGGCGACGGGTTCACCGCTGACCTCGCGTCGATCCAGCACCTCGATCGAGGCGCCCATCAGACGCAGGATGTCGATCACGCCGGTGCGGGTCGGATTCACCCCGACATGGCGCAGGTGCACCGACGAACCGGCGGCAATACTCGCCCCCACCAGGAAGAAGGCCGCCGAGGAAATGTCGGCCGGCACCTCCACCGGGGTCGCCGTCAGCCGTCCACTGCCGGTGACACAGGCACGGCGCCCGTCCCGGCGCACCGGATACCCGAAGCCCTGGAGCATGCGCTCGGTGTGATCGCGGGTCGGCGCCGGTTCAGTCACGCAGGTCTCGCCGTGGCTCCAAAGACCCGCAAGCAGCAGCGCCGACTTGACCTGCGCGCTGGCCACGCGCAAGTCGTGCGTCTCGCCGTGCAGGGATTGCCCACCATGAATTCGCAGCGGCGGCGTTCCGGCGGGTCCGGTGTCGATTCGGGCTCCCATCCGCGCCAGGGGCTCGGTCACCCGACGCATCGGCCGCCGGGTCAGCGACGCGTCTCCCGTGAGTTCACTATCAAAAGCCTGCCCGGCAAGAACCCCGCACAACAGGCGCATCGCGGTGCCGGAATTGCCCATGTCCAGCGGCCCCGGCGGCGCCTGCAGGCCGTGTAGGCCCACGCCGTCGATGATCACGGTGGTGGACTCCGGCCGCTCGATCGCCACACCCATCGCCTGAAAGGCCGCGAGGGTCGCCAGGCAGTCCTCGCCATCAAGAAATCCGGTGATGCGGGTGCGGCCGTCGGCCAACGCACCCAGCATGATGCAACGGTGGGACAAGGACTTGTCGCCGGGAACCCGCAGTTCGCCCTGCAACGAGCCGCCGGGGCCGACATGAAAGGTGCTGGTGATTGTGCTCATTGGTCCAATTGTACCTGCATCTGTTCGCTGAACCGGTCCCGCGCCGCCTTGGCAAAACCGAAGCGGGATTCCAGTGTCGCGCCGTCGCCGGCGGCAATCACCGCGCGCAGGCCGTCGAGATCCCGCTGAAACTGATCCAGCATGGTGAGAATGGCCTCCCGATTGGCCAAGCAGATATCGCGCCAGACCACCGGATCGCTGGAGGCAATGCGGGTGAAGTCCCGAAAGCCCCCGGCCGCGTAATGAAAGATCTCGTCGCTGGCACCGGACCGGGCCAGGGATTCCACCAGCGCAAAGGCCAGCACATGGGGCAGGTGGCTCGTTGCCGCAAGGATGTGATCGTGGTGGGCAGGGGTCATGAACTCCACCCGGGCACCAGTCGCCTGCCACAACTGGGCGGCACGCTCGGTGGCCAGCGGACTGGTTTCGTCGGCGGGCGTCAGGATCACCAGACGGTCCTCGAACAGCGACGGGAAGGCGGCGCCCACCCCGCTCTTCTCGGTTCCCGCAATCGGGTGACCGGCGACGAAATGGCGCGGCAAGGTGCCAAAACCGGCCCGCACCGCGTCGATCACCGCCTGCTTGCTGCTGCCGACATCGGTCAGCAGGGCCGCTTCCGGCCAGTGCCCGGCAATCGCCTCAGCGAGTCCGCGCATGGCGCCCAAAGGCACCGCCAACACCCCGACATCGGCCTCGACGCAGGCCGCCGCCGGATCGGTGGTCCAGCGGTCGATCACGCCCAGGCGCACGGCCTCCTCCAAGTTCTCCGGGCTCCGCGAGCAGCCGATGACCTCGGCCACCGCGCCGGCCTCCCGCAGTGCCAGCGCGAGCGACCCGCCGATCAACCCCACCCCGAAAATGACCAGGCGCTGGATCACGGTGCGAGCACCGTATCGAGAGCCGCCAGGAAACGGGCATTCTGCGCCGGGGCGCCGATGGTCACCCGCAGATGGTTTGGCAGGCCGTAATTCGCTACCGGACGCACGATCACGCCCTCGCGCAACAGCCGTTCATAGACCGGCCCGGCGGGCTGTCCGAAATCCAGCGTAAGAAAATTGCCGACCGAAGGAATGAACGCCAGCCCCCGCTGCGACACGCCGGCGACGACCTGACGCAGACCCTCCCGGTTGACCTCGCGGCTGGCGACGACATGGCGCGGATCCCCCAGGGCGGCCAGGCCGGCGGCCTGCGCCAGGGCATTGACATTGAAGGGTTGGCGCGCGCGGTTCAGCAGTTCGGCGATGCGCGCGGAGGACACCGCATACCCAAGACGCAACCCCGCCAACCCGTGAATCTTGGAAAAGGTCCGGGTGACCATCAGGTTGGGAAAGCGCTCGAGCCACTGCATCGCCTGCGGATACGCTGCCGCCTCCACGTATTCCGCATAGGCCTCGTCGAGCACCACCAGCGTCTCCGGTGGGACTGCGGCCAGAAAACGTTCCAGCGCATCGGCCGTAACCCAGGTGCCGGTCGGATTGTTCGGGTTGGCGATGAAGACGACGCGGGTGCTGGCATCGATTTCGGCCGCCATCGCCTGCAGATCGTGTCCATACGGCTGTTCCGAGTCCGCCGGCAGCGCCGCGGCGACCCGGGCCTCGGCGTTCACCGCCTGCACCACCAGCGGATACACCGCAAAGGCGTGGCGGGAAAAGACCGCGCTGCGCCCCGCCGCGAGCCAGACCCGTGCCACCAGCTCCAGGATCTCGTTCGAGCCGTTCCCCAGCGTGATCTGCTCCGGAGTCACCCCATGCTGCGCCGCCAGCCCCTCCTTCAGCGCAAGGCCATTGCCGTCCGGGTACACATGCACCTGTCCGAAGGCCGCCTGCATCGCCGCGAGCGCGTTCGGGCTCGGACCCAGCGGGTTTTCGTTGGACGCGAGCTTCACCGCATCGCGAATGCCCAGCTCGCGCTCCAGCGTCTCCACCGGCTTGCCCGGCTGATACGGCTGCAACCCTTGCACTCCGGCCACCGCCAGCGCATTGAAATCCACCATCAGTCGTCCCGTCCCATCCGTCCGGATCCAAAAGAAAAAACGTCGCGCACGCTAGGTCGCGGCTTGGGGATAGCTGCCGAGGATCTTGATCAGGTCCGAGGCCGCGCGCAATTGCTCCAGGCAGGCCGCCACCGGCGGATCCTCCTGATGCCCGAGCAGGTCCAGGAAGAAGACGTAATCCCAGTTCACGCAGCGTGACGGGCGCGACTCGATGCGGGTCAGGCTGATGCCGGCCTCGGCAATGGGCTTCAACAGGCCGAACAGCGAGCCGGGGCGGTTCCGGGTGCTGAGCATGATCGAGGTTCGGTCGCGCCCGGTCGTCGTGGTTTCCAGGTGCCCGATCACCAGAAAGCGCGTCGTGTTGTCGCTGCGGTCCTCGATGTTGCGGGCGAGAATCCCCAAACCGTAGCGCTCGGCCGCGGCCTCGCTGGCAATCGCCGCGGCGCCCGGCCGTTTGCCGGCCGCCTCGGCGGCCCGGGCATTGCTGGCCGCCGCCACTTGCTCCACCCCCGGCAGGCTGCGATCCAGCCATTGCCGGCACTGGGCCAGGGCCTGCGGATGCGCCATCACCACCTCCACGGCCTCTAGCCGATCACCGCGCGCCAGCAGGTGGTGGTGCACCGGCAGGATTACCTCGCCGCAGATCTGCAACGGCGATTCCATGAAGCAATCGACGGTATGGGTAACCACGCCCTCGGTGCTGTTCTCGATCGGGACCACACCGAACTGAACCCGGCCGGATTCGACCTCGCGAAAGACCAAATCGATCGATGGCAGGGGCAGCAGGGCCGCGGCATGCCCGAAATGCTTGCGCGTCGCCAGTTGGGTAAAGGTGCCTTCGGGACCCAGATAGGCCACTTGCAGCGGCTGTTCCAGCGCCAGGCACTCGGACATGATCTCGCGAAACAGGCGCACCACCGCCGCGTCCGGCAGAGGCCCGGGGTTTTGTTCGCGAACCTGACGCAACACCCCGGCCTCGCGTTCCGGTCGGTAGAAACTGTCATCGTCCTGGCTGCGCTTAACCCCAGCGACCTGCTCCGCGCAACGCGCGCGCTGATTCAGTAGCGCCAGCAGATCGGCGTCGATGCGATCGATCTGCGCACGCAACGCCTCGAGATCCCCGGAGCCGGTCATTACAGCACTCGCGAACGCAGGACCCCGTCGATCCCGGCAATGGCCTCGGCCGTTGCCGCGTCGATCGCCTCTTCGACGTCCAGCAGTGTATAGGCCAGATCGCCGCGGGATTCGTTCATCATGTGCACGATGTTCACGCCGCGCTGGCCCAGCACGTGGGAAACCTGGCCGACCCGATCGGGCAGGTTGCGGTTGACGATCGCAAGCCGAGTATCACCCTTGCGCTCGAGGCTCATCGACGGCAGGTTCACTGCATTGCGCACGTTGCCGTGCTCAAGGTAATCGCGCAGCTGATCGGCCACCATCACTGCGCAGTTCTCCTCGGACTCCACCGTCGAGGCTCCCAGATGCGGCAAGGTGATCACCCGGGGGTGACGCACCAGGTCTGGCGACGGGAAGTCGCTGACATAGGCGTGCACATGACCGGCATCGAGCGCCTTGCAGAGCGCGGCGTCGTCGACGATGCCCTCGCGCGCCAGGTTGATAATGATCGCGCCCGGCCGCAGCGAGCGGATGCGTACCGCATCCAGGATATTGCGGGTCTGGTCGTTCAACGGCACATGGAAGGTGATCACATCGGCATTGCTGATCACCGCATCCACGGTGCGGGCGCGTTCCACCTCGGCCGCGAGCCGCCAGGCGCTGTCCACCGTGATCTTCGGGTCGTAGCCGATGACCTTCATGCCCAGACTGCGTGCGGCATTGGCAATCTTCACGCCGATCGCCCCGAGCCCGATCACACCCAGGGTCCGACCCGGCAACTCGAAGCCGACGAAGCGCTTCTTGCCGTCCTCGACCCGCTTCTGGAAGTCCGGTGCGTCGACGTCCAGCCCGCGCAGGTATTCGGCGGCGGGGATCAAATTGCGCGAGGCCAGCAGCAGACCGGCGATCACCAGCTCCTTGACCGCATTGGCATTGGCGCCCGGGGCATTGAAGACCGCCACGCCGCGCGCGGAGAGCGCCTCCAGCGGGATGTTGTTCACGCCGCTCCCGGCCCGACCAACCGCCTTCACCGACTCCGGAATCGGGGTCTCGTGCAGATTGTGCGAGCGCAGCATGAAGGCGTCGGGGTCCGGGAGGCTCGAGGCCACCTCGTACTGATTGCGCGGGAATCGATCGAGGCCGCGCACCGCGATGTTGTTGAAGGTCTGAATACGAAACATGGTGGATCCCCGCTCAGGCATGCCGTTGTTCGAAGTCGGCCATGAACTCGACCAGGGCGTCCACGGCGGCCTCCGGCACCGCGTTGTAGAGGCTCGCGCGCATGCCGCCGACCGAACGGTGACCCTTCAGGTTGGTCAGTCCGGCGGCGTCGGCCTGCTTCAGGAAGCTGCCGTCGAGGGCGTCATCGGCGAGGATGAAGGGCACGTTCATCCAGGAACGTGCGGTCGGCTCGACCGGGTTGCGGTAGAACTCCGAGTTGTCGACGAAATCATAGAGCTTGGTCGCCTTACGGCCGTTGATCTCGCCCATGGCGGACAAGCCGCCCTGCTCCAGCAACCACTCGAACACCAGGCCGGAGAGATACCAGGCGAGTGTCGGCGGCGTGTTGTACATCGAATCGTTTTTCGTTTGCAGCGCATAATCGAAGACCGCAGGCACCGGCCCCGACGACCGCTCGAGCAGATCCTTGCGCACCAGCACCAGGGTCAGCCCGGCCGGGCCGATGTTCTTCTGCGCGCCGGCATAGATGACCCCGAAACGGGCGACGTCCAGCGGCCGCGACAGGATGGTCGAGGACATGTCCGCGACCAGCGGCACGTCGCCGGTGTCGGGAATGAACTGAAATTCCACACCGCCGATGGTCTCGTTCGGGGTGTAGTGCACATAGGCCGCCCCCGGATCGAGGTTCCAGGTCCCGGGATCCGGAATCGAGGCGTAGCCATGGGCCTGACTGCTGGCGACGATGTTCACCGGACCGTACTTCTGCGCCTCCTTGATGGCCTTGCCGGACCACGCTCCGGTGTCGACATAGTCCATCCCCTGCCCGCCGGGCTGCAGGTTCAACGGCACCGCGGCGAACTGGCCGGTCGCGCCGCCCTGCAGGAATAGCACCGCGTAGTCCTCCGGCACTGCCAGCAGTGTGCGCAGATCTTGTTCTGCCTTTTCCGCCACTTGCATGAAAACCTTACCGCGATGGCTCATCTCCATAACCGACATGCCGGCGCCACGGAAGTCGAGCCATTCGGCCTGCGCCCGCTGCAACACCGCCTCCGGCAGGGCAGCCGGACCGGCACTGAAATTCCACACTCGGTTCATTGTTCTTCTCCCTGATCGCCTTCGGACCGGCGGTCGTTTACCTCGGATTCGGGGGACGGCGACCCGGGTTCCGGTTGTCCACCGCCTTCGGAGTCGCCCTCAGGATCGTCTTCGGGGCCATCCTCGCCCTGCAGACGTTCCACCAGCGCGAGTTCGACCAGCCGCTCCCCTTCATTGAGCCGGATCAGACGCACGCCCTGAGTATTGCGGCCGATCAGCGGGATCTGCTCGACCGGCGTGCGCACCAGGGTGCCGCCGTCGGTGATCAACATCACTTCCTGATCCTCCTGGACTCGGGCGGCACCGACCAGCGTGCCGTTGCGGCCGGCCGACTGCATCGCAATCACGCCCTGACCGCCCCGCCGATGCACCGGAAACTCGTCGAACTGGGTGCGCTTGCCATAGCCGTGTTCGCTGGTGAACAGCGCCGCACCCTCGGCGACGATCAGCAGCGCGATCACCCGGTGGGTATCGTCCATGCGTACGCCACGGACGCCGCAGGCGGTGCGGCCCATCGCGCGCACGTCGGTTTCGGGGAAGCGCACGGCCTTGCCGGCCGACGTTACCAACATCACATCCTGCTCGCCGTCGGTCAGCGCGACATCGACCAGGCGGTCGCCGTCGCGCAGGTCCACCGCGATGATCCCGCGCCCACGCGGACGCGAGAAGTCCGTGAGTGGCGTCTTCTTGACCGTACCGGCGGCAGTCACCATGAAGACGAAGCGGTCCTCGGCATAGCCGCGCACCGGCAGGATCGCGTTGATCCGCTCATCGGGCTCGAGCTGCAGCAGGTTGACGATCGGCTTGCCCCGGGCCGCGCGACTGCCCTGGGGCAACTCGTAGACCTTGATCCAGTACAGGCGTCCGAGGCTGGAGAAACACAGGATGGTGTCATGGGTGCTGGCCACGACCAGCCGGTCGATGAAGTCCTCTTCCCGGAAGCTCGTGGCGGCCTTGCCCCGCCCGCCCCGGCGCTGCGCGCGATACGCGGTCACCGGCTGGTATTTGACATAGCCGGCATGCGACAGCGTCACCACCACATCCTCTTCGCCGATCAGGTCCTCGAGCGTCAGGTTCGCATGCACGCCCCGGATCTCGGTGCGCCGGTCGTCGCCGAAGCGCTCGCGCACATCCAGCAGTTCATTGCGGATCTCCGTCTGCAGGCGTTCCCCGGAGCCGAGAATGTCGAGCAGGTCCTCGATCAGGTCGAGCAACTGCCGGTACTCGTCCAGGATCTTTTCCTGTTCGAGCCCGGTCAGGCGGTGCAGGCGCAGATCGAGGATCGCCTGGGCCTGGGTTTCCGACAGGCGATAGCCATCCGGCGCGAGCCCGAATTCCTCGGCCAGATCCTCGGGCCGCGAGGCACGGGCCCCGGCCCGGTCGAGCATCGCCAGCACCATCCCGGCATCCCAGGATTGGGCGAGCAGCCCCGCCTTGGCCTCGGCCGGGCTCGGGGCGCCCTTGATCAGCGCGATGATCGCGTCGATGTTCGCCAGCGCAACCGCGAGGCCTTCCAAAATGTGCGCGCGATCGCGCGCCTTGCGCAGCTCGAAGATCGTGCGCCGGGTCACCACCTCGCGGCGGTGGCGCAGGAAGGCCTCGAGGATCTGGCGCAGGTCCAGCAGCCGCGGCTGGCCGTCGACCAGCGCGACCATGTTGATGCCGAAGACGTTCTGCATCTGGGTGTGCATGAACAGGTGGTTCAGCACCACCTCGGGCATCTCGCCGCGCTTGAGCTCGATGACGATGCGCATGCCGTCCTTGTCGGACTCGTCGCGCAACTCGCTGATGCCCTCGAGCTTGCGTTCCTTCACCAGCTCGGCGATCTTTTCGATCAGCCGCGCCTTGTTCACCTGGTACGGCAGCTCGGTGACGATGATCGCCTCGCGCTGCCCGCTTTCCAGCGGCTCGAAGTGGGTGCGCGACCGAATGTGCACGCGCCCGCGGCCGGTCCGGTAGGCATCGCGGATGCCGTCGGCGCCGTTGATGATCGCCGCGGTCGGGAAGTCCGGCCCGGGCACGAAGGCCATCAGGCCGTCGATGTCGATCTCGGGGTTGTCGATCAGCGCGATCGTCGCGTCGATGATTTCGCGCAGGTTGTGCGGCGGCACATTGGTCGCCATGCCCACCGCGATCCCGGCCGAGCCGTTGACCAGCAGGTTCGGAAACTTCGCCGGCAGCACCGAGGGCTCGGTTTCGGAGCCGTCGTAGTTGTCGATGAAGTCGACGGTGTCCTTGTCGATGTCCGCCAGGAGTTCCTGGGCGATCCGGGCCATGCGCACTTCGGTGTAGCGCATCGCCGCCGGGGCGTCGCCGTCGACCGAGCCGAAGTTGCCCTGCCCGTCCACCAGCATGTAGCGCATCGAGAAGGGCTGGGCCATCCGCACGATCGCGTCGTAGACCGCGCTGTCGCCGTGCGGATGGTATTTGCCGATCACGTCGCCGACCACGCGCGCGGATTTCTTGTAGGGCTTGTTGAACTCGTTGCCGAGCTCACGCATCGCGTGCAGGACCCGCCGGTGCACCGGTTTCAGGCCGTCGCGAACATCCGGCAGCGCACGTCCCACGATCACGCTCATCGCGTAATCGAGGTAGGACTGCTGCATCTCGTCTTCGAGATTGACCGGGAAAATTTCCTTGGCGAAGTCAGCCATCGGTATGCGGTATCTTCCGGAGTGGTAAACCCGCGATCATAGCATAAAGGGGGGTCCGGCGGCGTTTGCGGGCCGGATGCCCGGGTGCCACTAGCGTGCCTGCAGCGCCGCCAGTCGCCCCCGGTCCGGGCGCTCCACCACGCCGCGCTCGGTGACGATGGCATCGATCCAGCGCGCGGGCGTGACGTCGAAGGCCGGGTTCCAGGCCCGGGCGCCAATGGCCGCCACGGACTGCCCGCCGAGCGCGAGCACCTCGGACTCCGGGCGCATCTCGATCGGGATCGCGGTGCCGTCGGCCATCTGGAAATCGATGGTGCTGACCGGCGCGGCGACCATGAACCGCACCCCGTGTTCCCGCGCGAGGATCGCCAGGCCATAGGTGCCGATCTTGTTCGCGGTATCGCCGTTGGCGGCAATGCGGTCGGCCCCGACGATCACCCAGCCCACCCGACCCGAGGCGAGCAGACTGGCGGCGGCCCCCTCGCACAGCAACTGCACCGGAATCCCGTCGTGCACCAGCTCCCAGGCGGTCAGGCGGGCCCCCTGCAACCAGGGGCGGGTTTCGCCCGCAAAGACCTCGGCGATCCGACCCGCTGCCCAGGCCGAACGGATCACCCCAAGCGCGGTGCCGAAGCCGCCGGTGGCGAGCGACCCGGTGTTGCAATGCGTGAGCACCGCGCGGCCGGGTTCGATCAGCGCGGCACCGGCCGCACCCAGTTGTCGATTGTCGCGAATGTCGCCTGCGAGCATCTCCTGGGCCGCAGCCAGCGTCTCGGTGCACGCGGCCTCGACCGACGGGACCCGATCCAGCACCGCACGCATCCGGTCGAGCGCCCAGAACAGATTCACCGCCGTGGGGCGCGCGGCCGCCAGGCGGTCGATCCCGGCGTTCACCTCGGCCCGCCAGCCGGCGTGCCCTGCCATCTGCGCCTGTTGGCAGGCCAGAACCACCCCGAAGGCGGCGGTGATGCCGATCGCCGGCGCACCGCGCACGACCATGTCGCGGATGGCCGCGGCCACTGCATCGACCTCGGTATAGGGGTTCTCGCGCGTCATGCCGGGCAGGTGGCGCTGATCAAGCAGGTAAAGCACGCCCGCCTCGAAGCGGATGGGGCGGATGGTATCCGGTAGGGTCATTGTCATCGGTGTATTTTACACGCGCTGCCCCTCGTCGGTGAGGCAGCGAACGCAGGGATCCAAGGATCCAGTTCAGCCTGGCGTGCCGAGCGAACCCGGACTCGGCGCCCGGGCCGGCAATCCAAGGTCCGACTCCGGGCAGCTAGCCGGCAATGGCGGCTGCAGTGGCACCGGCGGCAGCCAGAAGCGCCGTCGCTCGACGCGGCTGCCCGGTCCCAGACGGATCCCGCCGGGGCCGGTTTCCAGCCAGAGTTGCCCGCGCTCGGCGGTATCGAACAGCGGGATGCACTGGGCCTCCAGGCGCTCGGTGACCGCAGGGCTCGGGTGTCCGAAGGAGTTATCGAAACCCCGCGCGACCCAGGCAGCCCCCGGAGTCGCCGCCTCCAGAAGCCCCCGGCTGAGAACCCCGGAGGCGCCATGGTGCGGCACCAGCAACACATCGGTATCAAGTTCGCCGACGTGGCGATGCACCAGCACCGATTCCCCCAACCCCTCGACATCACCGGTCAGCAACAGGCGCCCGTGGCGGCCGTGGATGGCCAGCACGCAGGAGCTGGCATTGCCCCAATCCCAGAAGGGCGGCGGATGCAGGGTCCGAAACCGCACGCCGTCCCAGGTCCAGTCGAGTCCGGCTTCACAGGCGGCCTCGGCGCCATCACCATTGCCGTCCCCAACCCCGGGCCGGCTCAGGATACGTTCCACCGGCAGGCCCGCGGCCACCGCCGCCACCCCACCCCGATGGTCCATGTCCTCGTGGCTGACCAGGATCCGGTCGATTCGACGCACCCCCTGCTGGCGCAGCGCCGGCAGCACCACCGAGCGACCGGAATCGAAACCGCCATCCCAGGCGGGACCGGCGTCGTACACCAGCACGTGGTGCCGCGTCTGCACGATGGCGGCCAGCCCCTGCCCGACATCGAGCAGGTCGGCACGAAAGTCGCCCTCGGCCAGCCGCTGCCCCAGAGGAAGCACCAAGGGCAGGCAGGCGAGCACGATCCAGGGCCACCCACGGCGGGCCCGCGGCGCCAGCAGGAGCATCACGCCCACCCCGGCCAGCAGCGCCGCGAACCCGATCACCGCGGTTTCGGTCGCGGCACCGGGGATCCTCAGCAGCCCCTCCAGCGCCCAGAGCAGCACGGCGAGTCCGGTATCCGCCCACCACAGGAACGGGGCACCGAAGGCGGGCCCGATCAGGGCGAAACCGGCTCCGATCAGCAGCAGCGGCAACACCAAAAAGCTGATCACCGGCACCGCCAGCAGATTGGCGAGCGGCGCCACCCAGGCCCCCAACTGGAACCAGGCCAGGCTGAGCGGCAACAGCGCCAGCGCCAGGATCACCTGGATCCGCAACCACCCCGTGGGTCCGGGACGCTGCACCAGCCCCTGCAACAGCAGCAGGATCACCGCCACCGCACCGAAGGAAAACCAGAATCCCGGTGCCAGCACATTGGCCGGCGACAGCACCAGCACCGCCAACAAGGCCCCGGAATAAATCCGCCACGACAGCGGATCCCGTTGCAGCAGGGCCGCCGTGGTGATCAGCAACAACATGATCAGCGCCCGCTGCGTCGGGATGCTGAAACCGGCCAGCCCCGCGTAAAGCGTTGCCGCCGCCATCGCACTCAAGCCACCGAACAGCGCCAGCGGAATCCGCCGGCGCAGCCAGCGGCCGTGGCGCCAGCCCCAGCGTGCCAGCAGCAGTGCAAAGCCCGCCACCAGGCCGACATGCAGGCCGGAAATGGCCATCAAGTGATTGGTGCCGGTGTGCAGGAAGATGCGCCACTCCTCCGGCTGCATCGCACCCCGCTCGCCGATCACCAGGGCCTGCATCACCCCCGGATGCCGGGCCTGCGGGTGGGCTCGCGCCATCGCATCGCGCACCGCCTCGCGCAGCGGGTGCGGGTCGGGGATATGCCATCTCCGTTGCCGAGGCTCCAGCCATTGCGGCGTGCCGCGCACACTGGCCAGGCCGTGCATGCCCTCGCGGTACAGCCAGGCGCCGAAATCGAAACCCGCCCGGTTGTGCAGGCCGCGCGGCGGCCGCAGTTGCAGGGTGACTCGAAGCGTATCCCCCGCCGCCAGCCGAGGATCGGCCGGAAACCCGGTAACCCGGAGCCGCGTGGCCTGGAACTCTGAGGGGGCTTCCACGATCTCATGCACATGGAAGACGAAGCGGGTGCGGCGCGGCGAATGGTCCGGGATGCCACGGACCGTACCGATTACCGTCACCTCGGTTCCGGCCAGCGGCTCCGGAACGACACGCTCGATCCAGCCCTGCCCGTGCAGCCCGGCGAGCGCGAATCCCAGCAGGAATCCGCTCGGTACCCGCAGGCTCGGGCGCAGCGCCAGCAGCAGGGCGAGCACGATCACCAGCGTCCAGGGCCATGCCGGAAGCTCCGCCAATCGATGCAGGATCACCGCCCCAAATAAAACCGCGGCCGCGAACCACATCATCGTTCCATCCGGTCTGGAACGCCCCTATCATGCGAGCGAACGCCGTCAGTGACAGTGACCGGGCGTCGCGACTCTACGCAGCCCGTCCCGGGCCGGATCCCACTCGCTAGCTCATGACGAAACGGTTCATCAAAAAGTGGTTCCCGGCCTATGAATCGGTCGGGGGACATCATCGCCTGGGTATGCTGGGTCCGCGCCTGCGCGCGCCTGATCTCTGGCATCTGAACCGGCGCTCCGTCGCTGGTGCCTTTGCCCTAGGCCTGTTCGTGGCCTTTCTGCCGATCCCGATGCAGATGCTGCTCGCTGCCGCCATCGCCATCGTGATACGGGTCAACCTGCCGATCTCGGTGCTGCTGGTCTGGGTATCCAATCCCGTGACCATGCCGCCGATGCTCTACTCCGCCTACACCCTCGGGCGCTGGATTCTGGGCGAGCCTCGGCGCTCGTTTCGGGTGGAAATCACCCTGGACTGGTTCACCGGCGATCTGCTGTCCATCTGGAAGCCGCTGCTCACCGGCAGCCTGATCCTGGCGGTGGTGGCCTCCACCCTCGCCTATGTCACCATCCGCGTCCTCTGGTGGATCAGTGTCGTCCAGCGCCTGAAGCTACGCAAGGCACGCCTCCACCGCCGCCTGCTGAAAAGCCAGCAAAACCCCTACCACGACCCCAACACCGACTCCAAGCACCACTAACGCCGCCCCTCCCCGTAGGGTGGGCCAAGCGCAGCGGGCCCACCATGGCCCTTGCCGAAGCGCCGATCCAAGCCTGGGGCCGTGCCCGAGCCGTGCGGGGTACGCCCGGTCCGGACACGCTCAAGTCGTCCATGAGCGCTCGTAGATGGCCATCCATGGCCATCTACGGTCCGGACCGGGCCCACCCCACACGGCTCTGCAGCGCTTCCGAGAGATCAAGGTCCAGGGCCAAGTCCAGGGCGGTGGGTGCGCTGCGCTTCACCCACCCTACGTACACCCTCGCGGTTTTACGCGGTCTCGAGGTGGCCGTCGACCAACTGTACGGTGCGGTCCATGCGCGCGGCCAGGGTCGGATCGTGGGTGACCAGGGCCAGCGCGCTGCCGGTGGCCTGGTTCATCTCCTGCAGCAGGGCAAAGACGCGCTGTGCGCGATCGCGATCCAGGTTGCCGGTCGGTTCATCGGCCAGGATCACCGCCGGGCGCGTGACCATCGCCCGGGCAATGGCGACTCGCTGGCGTTCCCCGCCCGAGAGTTCCGAAGGCTTGTGGCGAGCCCGATCCACCAGATCCACCTGCCGCAGCCACTCCATCGCCTCGACGCGGGCCTTGCGCGAGGACAGGCCGCGGATCATCAACGGCATGGCCACGTTCTCCACCGCGGTGAATTCCGGTAGCAGGTGATGAAACTGATAGACGAAGCCGATGTGCTGGTTGCGCAGCGTGCCGCGCCGGGCATCGCTGATCCGCGTCCAGTCCTGTCCGAAAAGGGCCACCCGCCCGGCCGTGGGCAGATCCAGGCCGCCCAGCAACTGCAGCAGCGTGCTCTTGCCCGAGCCCGAGGCGCCGATGATCGCCAGCTGATCGCCGCGCCGGATCTCCAGATCGATGCCCTTGAGCACGCTGACATCCAGGCTTCCTTCCCGGAAGCGGCGCTCCAGGCCGCGGGCCTCGAGTACCAGCGCCGGGTCTGACGTGCCTGAGCCCACGCTGCCTGAAACCGCCGGTTCCGGCCCCTCCAGGATTGGCGCCTTCAGCGCTGACACCGTCCGGTCAGGACGGGTCAGTGGCGCATCCTTCAGCCCCAGATCATTCATAACGCAGGGCCTCGGCCGGACGGGTACGCGAGGCGCGCCAGGCCGGGAAGAGCGTGGCCAACAGGGTCAGCAGGAAGGCGATGCCGCTGACCCGAAGAATATCTTCCGCTCGAAGTTCGCTTGGTAGTTCATTGATATAATACACTTCTGCGGACAGGAACTGGGTGCCAAACAGACGCTCGATGAAGGGCACGACGACATCGATGTTCTGCGCCAGTGTCACCCCGCCGAGCACCCCGAGCGCCACTCCGACGGTTCCGATGACCACCCCCTGGACCACGAAGACCAGCATCACCGCCGAGGGTTTCAGGCCCAGGGTGCGCAGGATCGCGATGTCCGACTGCTTGTCGGTCACCAGCATCACCAGCGTGGACACGATATTGAAGGCCGCGACCGCGACGATCAGGGAAAGAATGATGAACATCACCACCTTCTCCATCTGAATCGCCCGGAACAGATTCGCGTGCTGCTGCGTCCAGTCGGACACCCGGAAAATGCCGTCCAGCGAACGGGCGACCTCACGGCTGATGCTGCCGGCCTGCATCATGTCGCTCAGCTGAAGGCGAAGCCCGGTGACGCCCTCGCCGGTCTGGAACACCGCACGCGCGTCATCCAGGTGGATGAAGGCCGATCCGCGGTCGTACTCGTACATCCCGACCTCGAACAGGCCGCTGACCTGGAAGCGGCGCATGCGCGGCAGCACTCCGGCCGGGGTCACGCTCGCCTGCGGCGCCATCAGCACGATGCTGTCGCCCACCCGCGCGCCCAGCTGTGCGGCGAGTTCATTGCCCAGTACCACACGAAAGGCCCCGGCCTCGAGGTCTTCCAGACTGCCGCGGATCATGTGTTCGCCGATCCGGGCCACCCGCTGCTCGGCCTGCGGCTCGATGCCGCGGATCAAGGCGCCCGAGATGTTGCCGAAGGCGCTCAGCATCGCCTCCCCCGATACATAGGGCGCTGCCGCCAGCACCCGGGGGTCGACCGCCTCGACCTGTTCCAGCAGGGGCTGCCAGTCGCGCAGCGAGCCGTCGAAGGATTGAATCGTCGCGTGCGAGGCCATGCCGAGGATGCGTTCGCGCAGCTCGCGCTCGAAGCCGTTCATCACCGAGAGCACCGTGATCAGCGCGGTGACGCCCAGCACCAGACCCACCATCGACACGACCGAGATGAAAGAAATGAAGTGATTGCGACGCTTGGCTCGGGTGTAACGCAGGCCGATGGCGATCGGGAGGGTATTGAACATCGAGGAATAATGACAGAGCGAGGGCGGCACGCCTACCACCCAGGGCGTAAAATGCGCTGCGGGCACGTCGAAACCCGGTTGGTATCGGGCCTCGCCACAGTCGCCCGGCGGCTCGATGCCGTTCGGGCCCGTGCCGGTGCTATCATCCCTTGACATCTTG